>Ga0310810_10005304_pt1 | contig 14399 bp, 13 predicted proteins | sample NCmetagenome_FD_207641 | JGI IMG/M metagenome (GOLD analysis project Ga0310810, IMG submission 207641) | Soil microbial communities from experimental microcosm in Duke University, North Carolina, United States - NC | ecosystem: Engineered > Artificial ecosystem > Soil microcosm > Unclassified ... | reverse complement strand
CGGCGGAGTACTGGGGCCGCTGAGCGACTTCGTGAGCACGGAGCGGCAGGACGCCGAGCTGGTGGAGCGGCTCCTGGGTGACTGGATGCACGCCGTCATCGTCCGCGACGAAGCCACCGTGACCGCGGTGCGTGGGTGGCACGCCGAGCAGCAGCCGGGCGCGCTGGTGCTGCTGCCGCTCGAGCCCGGTCCGGTCGGCGGACCCGAGCGGCCGCTGGACGGCCGCCTGCGGGTCGCGGAGCCGGCGGCCGACTGGGTCCGGGCCGCCACGGCCGGCTCGGAGGTGCTGGACGAGGGCGGACGCGTCCTGCGCCGGGCCAGCGGCGCGATCTTCCTTTCGGGCGCGGGCGCGCCGACGGGACCGCTCCGCCGGCGCGCCGAGCTGGCCGATCTCGGCGCCGAGACGACCCGGGCCTCCGATTCGCTGGCCGAGACGGTCGCCGCCCTCGAGACCACGATGGCGGCGCTCGCCGACCGCGAGGCGGCGCTGTCCGAAGCGGTGGCGCAGGCGGATCGGGCCCGTGAGGCCGAGCGGCAGGCCGCGGCGGTCCGCGAGGACGCCCTCCGGCTGGCCGGCAACCTGAGTCGCGAGTCCGGCGACGCCGAGGCACAGCTGGGTCGCCTGGCGGAGCGGCTCACCCGGTCCGAAGGGCGCATGGCCGAGATCGACGCCGAGCTGGTGCAGCGGGATCTCGCCCGGGGCCGCCTGGATGAGGAGCTCGGCGGCGCGCGGGCCCGCCTCGCGGAGCTCGAGGTGGAGCAGGAAGCGGCCCGCGAGCAGCGGGTGCACTGGCAGGTCCAGGAGGCGCACGTGGCCGGCGGCCTTCGCTCGGCCGACGAGCGACTCGAGCGGGCCGCCCGGGTCCGCGGCGAAGCCGAAGCGGCCGCCCTCGCGCTGGCCGGGGAGCTGGGACAGCTCGAGGCCGATGCCGCGGCCCTGACCCGGCAGCGGACCGAGTGGTCCGAGGCCCGGTCCGAGCGGCGCATAGCCCTGCAGGAGCTGGAGACGGCCAGCGCGGAGGCCGAGGCCGGACTCGCCGCTGCCGAGCGGGCGCTGGCCGACGCGGAGCGCGAGGTGATGGACGCCCGTTCGGCGCTCGAGGCCGCCAACGAGGAGAGCCACCGGCTCCAGGTGCAGCTCACCGAGGCGGCCGGCGCCCGCCGCAGCATCGTGGAGCGGGTCGAGGGCGAGTGGCACCGGCCGTTCGACCAGCTGATCGAGACCGCGCCGGTGGTCGAGCTGGACCTGGAGACTCTGCAGGCGGAGTCGTCCCGGATCCTCGAGGCGCTCGAGGCGATCGGCCCGGTGAATCCGCTGGCGGTCGAGGAGCACGCCGAGGAGGTCAAGCGGTTCCACTTCCTGACCTCGCAGCGCGACGACCTGGTGAGCGCCCGGCAATCCCTGATCCAGGCGATCCGGGAGATCGACGGCACCGCGCGAAGCATGTTCCTGGAGACCTTCATCGCCGTCCAGGCCAACTTCACCCGGGTGTTCACCACGCTCTTCGGCGGCGGCGAGTGCGAGCTCCGCCTGGCCAACCCCGACGATCCGCTCGAGAGCGAGATCGACATCCACGCCGCCCCGCGGGGCAAGCGGACCCAGCGGATCCACCTGCTCTCCTCCGGCGAGCGGACCCTGGTGGCGGTGTCCCTGCTCTTCAGCATCTACCTCACGAAGCCCAGTCCCTTCTGCCTCATGGACGAGGTGGACGCCCCGCTGGACGACGCCAACGTGGGCCGGTTCACCCGCCTGCTCGACGAGTTCAAGAGCGACACCCAGTTCCTGGTCATCACTCACAATCCGCGGACGATGCAGGCCGCCGACGCGGTGTATGGGGTGACCATGCAGGAGCCCGGGGTCTCGACCATCGTGGGCGTCCGGCTGGGGGAGCGGGAGCACGTGTAGCCGCCGGACTGGCCCGGAGCTTGCACCCGGGCCCGGCGGACGCCAACGTAGACATCCCGAGCGCGGCGAGGGGTTGGTTTCCTCGCCGCGCTCGGGATGGCCATCTCAGGAGCACGCATGCTGATCGTGATGCGCCACGGCGCGCCGCAGGAGGACGTCGACCGGGTCGTCGCCGCCATCGGGGAGATGGGGTACCAGGCGCGGCCCATGCCGGGCCACCAGCGCACCACGGTCGGGCTGGTGGGCAACGACGGACGGGTCGACGGCTCCCGCCTGGCGGCGCTCCCCGGCGTGCACGAGATCATCCACGTCACCAAGCCCTACAAGCAGGTGTCCCGGGAGTGGCAGGCCGAGTCCACCATCATCCGGCTGCCCGGCGGCCTCACCGTCGGCGGCGACGATGTGGTCGTGATGGCGGGGCCCTGCTCGGTCGAGAGCGAGTCCCAGATTCTTGCGGCGGCCCGGCTGGTGCGTGAGGCAGGGGCGACCGTGCTCCGCGCCGGCGCCTTCAAGCCGCGCAGCTCGCCCTACTCGTTCCAGGGGATGGGCCGGAAGGGGCTCGGGCTGCTGGCGCGCGCGCGGGAAGAGACCGGCCTCCTGATCGTCACCGAGGCGATGGACAACGAGGGGCTGGACCAGGTGCTCGAGGTCGCCGACATCGTCCAGATCGGCGCGCGCAACATGCAGAACTACTCCCTGCTCAGGCACGCCGGCCGGGCGGGCAAGCCCGTGCTGCTCAAGCGGGGGTTGTCCGCCACCATCCAGGAGCTGCTCCTGTCGGCCGAGTACATCCTGGCCGAAGGCAACCGGCAGGTGATCCTGTGCGAGCGCGGCGTCCGCGGGTTCGACACCGCGACCCGGAACCTCTTCGACCTGAGCGCCATCCCGGTGGTGCACGGGCTGTCCCACCTGCCGATCCTGGCCGACCCCAGCCACGGCACCGGGCACCGCGACATGGTCATCCCGATGGCTCGCGCCGCGGTGGCGGCCGGGGCCGACGGCCTGCTGGTCGAGGTGCATCCCAATCCCGAGCGCGCCCTGTCGGATGGGGCGCAGAGCCTCTATCCCGAGCAGTTCGAGCGGCTCATGCGGGAGACGCGGATCATCGTCGAGGCGATCGGGCGGCGGGTGGCGGAGCCGGCTGGAGCGAGGGCGTGAGACTGCCGTCACTCGCGCTGGCCGCCGCGGCCTGGCTGGCGGTCGCGCCCGCGGCGCCGGCGCAGGATGCCGCGGCGATCGTCGGCCGGTCGTCCCGGGTCTACCGCTCGCTCGCGAGCATGCGGGCCGATTTCGTGCAGGTGATCGACAACCCGATGATCGACAGCGCGGAGAGCCGGGGCACCCTGGTCCAGGCGGGTCAGTCCAAGCTGGCGATGCGCTTCACCGATCCCCCCGGCGAGGCGATCGTGATCGACGGGGAGCACGTCTGGGTCTACACGCCGAGCACGGTGCCGGGACAGGTGCTGCGGATGAAGCTACCCAGCGGCGGGCCGGTCTACGGCTACAACATCATCGCCTGGCTGCTGGACAAGCCGGCCGAGCGGTACCAACCCAAGTACGTGCGGCAGGACAAGGTGGGAGGGCGGTCGGTGGACGTGATCGAATTGGTGCCGGCAGTCCCCGACCTCCCGTTCGAGCGCGCCATCGTCTGGCTGGACCAGGGCGACGCCCTGCCCCGCCGGCTGGAGATCAGCGAGCGCGGCGGCGCGCTTCGGACGCTCACCCTCTCGAAGGTGCAGGTGAACCAGCGGATCCCGGACAGCACCTTCACCTTCGAGGTGCCATCGGGAGTCCGCATCGTCGATCAGTGAGGGCGGTCGGCCTCGCTGGGCCCGAGGCCGAGCAAGGCCTGCGGCGAGGTGGTTCCGCGCAGTAGCGCCACCGCCTGCTGCACCTCCGAGTCTCCCACCACCCGGCGGCGACGCTCCGCGCCCGGCCCGAAGACGTAACGAGCCACTTCATACCCCAGCTGCTCGCTCACGACCTCCTCCCCGCCCGCGAAGACACTATCGGCCAGCGACACGCCGCGGTCGGCGAGCCGCCGTCGGACCTCGTCGCACATGGCGGGCGTGACGCTGAACGCCTCGCTGGTGATCGTGCCCGCCTTCCGTAAATCGAGCGCGTACGCGGTCAGCACATCGCGGAACAGCGGCACCCGTCCATCGAGCGCGTTGGCGAACAGGGTGGCGGGCGCGCTCAGCGTATCGGGATGCAGCACCACGTCGGGCACGATGCCCCCGCTCGACGGGAGGAGGCGACCGGCGGTGGAGCGGTAGGTGGCGTGGCGACCGGGTCCGGGCACCGTGCCCATCACCGAGTCGAGCTGGGCCGCCTGGATCGAGCGGCCGCTCGGGGTGAACCAGCGGGCGGTGGTCATGCGGAGGGCGAGGTCGGGCCCAAGGGGGAAGACGGTCTGCACGATCCCCTTGCCGTAGGTCGTGTCGCCCACCAGGAGCGCCCGGTCGTGGTCCTGCAGCGCGCCGGCGATGATCTCGGCGGCGCTTGCGGTACCGCCGTTGACCAGGACCACGATCGGCAGGTTCCGCCACCGCTGCGGCCAGGCGTCGGTCCACCGGTGATTGTCGCCCGGCGCGCGGCCCCGGCTCTCCAGAATGCCCTGGTGGGGGTCGAGGAACAGGTCGGCGATCCGGACCGCCTCGTCCCGCAGGCCGCCGGGGTTCGACCGCAGGTCGAGGACCAGCGTGCGCATCCCTTGCGTCACCAGACGGCTCGTTTCCTCCTCGAGCTCGTCGGCGGCGTTCTCCCGAACCATGGTGAGGCTGAGATAGCCGACCCCGTCGGGGAGCAGCACCCCCGCCGGCACGGCCCGCTGGTGGATGCGCTCGCGGAGCAGGTGGAACCGGAGTGGATCCGCGACGCCTTCGCGGCGCACGGCAAGGTCGATCGGGCTGCCGATCGCGCCGCGCATCGCATCCACCGCCTGATCGAGGGTCCAGTCGGCGGACGCCTTGCCGTCAACTTCGACCAGCTGGTCTCCGGTCCGGATCCCCGCGCGCTCGGCGGGACTCCCCTGCATGGGCGAGACAACCGTCACCCATCCGTTCCGGGCGTCCACCAGGAGCCCGACGCCGGCGTAGTCACCGGTCGTCCGCTCCATGTGGCGCTCCCAGTCCTTGCCCACCAGCAGCGCGGCATAGGGATCGTGCAGCTGACCCAGCAGCCCGTCGACGGCGCGGCGGTACAGCTCCGCCTCCGGAAGCGAGTCGACGTGGTAGTCGCGGACGTGGGCGAGGACGGTCTCGAACAGCCGGGCCTGCTGATACACATTGCCGCCGGCGGCGACCTGGCGCTGGAGGAGCCAGCCGCCGGTGAGGCAGGCCGCCAGGGCGACCACCCCTGGCACGATCAAACGATGCCGCATGGAAGGACCTCGGTGAGGATGCTCCCCGTAAGCATGCGGCGCGAAGAAAGTTTCGGCTACTCCCCCCTGTCGCGAAGCGTCTCCGCCACCCGGTCCGCGAGCTCCGGAGGCAACCCCGCCTGCCGAGCCAGACGGAGCGCCTCGGCCCCCAAGAGGCGGTAGAGATGAGCGTCCGCCCCGCGCAGGACGGCCAGGTGGGCCCGGACCGTCTCCACGTCGCCCCGGCGCACCGGACCGGTGAGCGCGGCCACGGGACCGGCGTCGAGGTTGGCAACCGTCCCCCGGAGGAGCGGCAAGTACAGGCGGGCGGCCGTCTCGGGGGGGACACCGGCTTCTCGCGCCAGCCGCTCGGCGACGGCGACCAGAGCGGTGGTGTAGTTGGCCACGATAGCCGCCCCGGCATGGTAGGCCGCCTTGCCGGCGGCCGAAAGCTCGACCGGTACCATCCCCAGCCTCTCGGCCAGCCGGCTGCCGACCTCGACCGCTCGCTCGTCCCCCTCGAGACCGGCATAGGCGCCGGCGAGCCGCTCGGGAGCGGAAGCGGGGTCTGCAATGGTTTGCAGCGGGTGGAAGGAGCCGAGGGCCGCGCCGGTGTCAGCCAACGGGGAGAGCGCCCGTCGGCTCAGGAGCCCGGAGAGGTGAAGCACCGTGTGGTCGGCCCGCACGGACCCGTCAGCCGAGACGTCAGCCGCCAGGGAGGTGACGGCGTCGTCGGGCACGGCGAGGATCACCACCCGCCCCCTCGCCACCGCCTCCGCCCTCGTCCCGGTATAGAGCCGGAGGGGTGAGACCACCGGGTGGCCTTGCCGGCTCACCAGCAGGACCTCCACTCCCCGGAGCGCCAGCGCGAGCCCTTGCCCCATCCGGCCGGCGCCAAGAACGGTTACGCTGGGAAGGGCAGCCATGCGCCTCCCGAATCATGATACCGAAGAGAAACGGGCCCGGCTGCCGCGCGAGGCGGGCCGGGCCCGGGGACCAGCGGAAGAGCGGGCCCGGTCAGTTCCTCGATGGCGCGTTGTGGGTCGCCATGGCCAGGCCGAGCAGGTCTTTGGGGCTCTGGGCCCGGCGGAGCAGCTGCAGCGCCGTCTGCATGTCTCGCTGATCGGCGGCGCGACGCCGGAACTCGGCCGGCCGGCCGAAGACATAGCGGGCGATCTCGTAGCCGAGCTGGTCGTCCACCAGACGGCCGCCGCCGGCGAATACCTCCGGCTTCATCTTCACGCCCTTGGCGGTCAGCCCCTGGTAGACCTGCTGCCGCATCTCGGGGGTGACCGTGAACCGCTCCGAGGTCACCGAGTGCTTGGTCTTGTACTCGAGCGCGAGATTGGTCAGCACGTCGCGGTAGAGCGGCAGGTCGGTGCCAAGGTCCTTGGCGAACTCCCGCTCACCGTCCGTCAGCGTATCGGCCCGGATCACGATGTCCGGCACGATCCCGCCGCCGCCGCGCACGACGCGGCCGGCATCGGTGTGGAAGACCGGCCGCGAGCGGATGGCCGAATCGGTCGCCTCCGTGTTGTTCTCCCGAGGCATCGTATCGGTGGTGGCCTCGGCGGCGGCCTGCTCCGCCTGATCCAGCTCGTCGTGCGCCGCCCGCTGGATCGTCCGGCCGCTCGGGGTGTACCACCGCGCGGTCGTGAGCTTGAGCGCGACGCCCTCGCCCAGAGGGAAGAGCGTCTGGACCAGACCCTTGCCGAACGTCGGCGTTCCGATCACGACCGCCCGGTCGTGGTCCTGGAGGGCGCCCGCGATGATCTCCGCGGCGCTCGCGGTCCCGTCGTTCACCAGGACCACGATGGGGAGGTCGGGCCAGGTCTGCTTGGCGTCATCGTAGAACTGCTTGGTGGAGCCCCGGGCCCGGCCGCGGGTGGCGACGATCTCCTGCTTGGTGTCGAGGAACAGGTCCGCGACCTCCACACCCTGATCGAGCAGGCCGCCGGGATTGAGCCGGAGATCGAGGACGAGGGACTTCATCCCCTTGCCCTTGAGCGAGGTGATCTCCTGCTTGAGCTCCGTCGCCGAGGTCTCGCTCACGGGGTTGAGCGAGATGTAGCCGACGCCGCCGTCGAACATGGTGCCGGGCGGCACGCTGCGGATGTGAATCGAGGCCCGGACGAGATTGAACTTGATGGGGTCGGGAATCCCGGAGCGCCGGACCGTGATGGACACCTTGCTCCCCGATTCGCCGCGCAGGGCCTTGACCGCCTCGTCGTTCTTCCAGCCCTCGGTGGACTTGCCGTCCACCTCGATGATCTGGTCGCCCGTCTGCACCCCGGCCCGCTCGGCGGGCGTCTCGGGCAGTGGCGCCACCACCGTGATCCAGCCGTCGCGCACGTCGATCTGGATGCCCAGGCCGGCGTAGTTCCCCGAGGTCTGCTCGGTGAGCGCCTTGTAGTCGTCGCCGGTGAGCAGGACCGAATAGGGGTCCTTGAGCTGCTCCAGCATGCCGTTCGTGGCCTTCTCGTAGAGATCGGTCTCGCCCAGCGAGTCCACGTAGTAGGCGCTGACATGGCCCAGGACGTCGTCGAACAGCCGGGCCTGCTGGTACACGTTGGCGCCGCCGGTGCCCCGCTGGAGCAGCCAGCCCCCGCTCAAGAACGAGATCACCGAGACCAGTGCGATGACACCCCAGCGTTGCCTCATGCCCGCCTCCGCTCCTGCAGAATGACCGGCCCCGGCCGGCAGCCGGGAGCCCCTCGTTCAAGTTAACTGGTTGCCGGGTGAAATCTTTGGGGGGCGAGGGCAACCACTTCCCGCCACGCCGCCTGCAAGAGGCGGTCCGGGGGAAGACATGCATCCACATGTCGCACCCCGGAACCTCGGACGGCGAGATAGAACTCGACCACACGCCGGTGGAATTCCGGACTCTCCCGCTCCAGCCGATCGAGCCGCTTGCCGGCCGCTTCCTGCCGGGCCCGACCGAGGTCGGCCGGCAGGTCCAGAATCAGGGTCAGGTCGGGGACGAGGCCGTCCGCCGCCGCCCGGTTGGCCGGGAGTACCACGTCCGGCGGAAGCCCGCGACCGGCCATCTGGTAGGCCTCGGTGGTGAGGGCGAACCGGTCGGAGAGCACTACCCGGCCTTGCTCCAGCGCCGGCCGGATGATGGTCCGGACCAAGTCCGACCGCGCGGCCAGGTAGAAGAACAGCTCCGCCATAGGAGACAGATGGTGCTCGGGATCGAGCACAGCCTTGCGGGCCATCTCGGCTGCCGGGGTTCCGCCCGGCTCACGGACGACGACCGGGTCCACCCCCGCCTCGCGCATCCGCTCGACCAGCGGGCGCAGCAGCGTCGACTTGCCGGAGCCGTCGGGGCCTTCGAGAACGATGAAGAGCCCCGCGGTCATCCCAGCGTGATGATGCTGCTGGTCGCGCCCTTCTCCATCCCTTCGCTGATCTGCTGATTCACCTTGGCCATCAGCTTCTCGAAATTCGCCCGCGCGGTGACGTACGACTGCCCCACCGGGCTCACCTCGAGATCGCGCACCGCGTTCTCGTAGGCCTCCGCGGTCGCCTGGTCGGGCATCTGGCCCTGAGAGACGAGCTGGTCCACCTGGCGGGCCAGGGTCTGGATCTGTTCCAGCTTGGCGACGGTGTCCTTGTCCTCGCGCAGCGTCGTCTCCGCCCGCCGCAGCGCCTGGTACTCCGACGATTGGCCGATGAGTCGGCCCAGGTCCTGCGCCTTGTCCCAAATCACGTTGCCGCGCTCCTCCGCGCGAGCAGGTATCGCTCGCGGCCGAATAGGTCCGTCTCGACCACCACGTCACTCCAGCCCAGCTCCCGGGCCCGCGCCGCCGCCACCCTCGCCCGGGTGCAGTCGACCTCGAGCGCGATCCACCCGCCCGGCCTGACGACCCGCCGCCCCTCCGCGAGCAGACGGCCGGTGGCCGCCATGCCGTCCGCGCCGCTCTCCAGCGCCGACCCCGGCTCCCATTGCCGCACCGAAGAGTCCAGGGCGGCGTATTCCGCAGAGGTAAGATAGGGAGGGTTGGAGACCAGCGCGTCCAGACTGGCGTCGTCCAACGGCGCGCAGAGATCGCCGAGCACGAGGTGCACGGCCGCGCCGACCTCGCGCCGGTTCTCCTCGGCCAGCGCGATCGCCTCCTTGGAGAGGTCGATCGCGACCACCGGACCGAAGTCGCCTTCGGTCGCCAGGCTCAGGGCGAGGCACCCCGAACCCGTACCCACGTCCGCCACCCGGCCGGTCCGCAGCCTCGCGAGCAGCAGGTCGATCAACCCCTCCGTCTCCGGGCGCGGTATCAGGGCCCGCCGGTCGCACCGGAGCAGCAGCCGGCGGAAGCCCGCCCGACCGGCCACGTAGGCGAACGGCTCCCCCGCGCTCCGCCGGCGGACCAGCTCGTGCAGACGGCGCTGGTCGCCGGCGTCCACGGGCCGCTCGGGGTCGAGCACCAGCGCCTCGCCCGCGCCCGGCGCGATCTCGGCCCAGAGGCGGAGCGCCTCGCGGCGGGGCTCCGCGATCCCCGCCCGCATCAGCGCGGCCGCCGCGTCGGCCACCAGATCGCGCCGGTTCAGGGCCAGGTCAGGCATGCTCCAGCTCCTGACGTCCAGCCATCCGCAGCGCATCGACCAGCTCGTCCAGGTCGCCGTCGAGCACGTCGGCCAGGTTATAGACGGAAAGATTGATCCGATGATCGGTGATCCGGCTCTGGGGAAAGTTGTAGGTCCGGATCTTGGCCGAGCGGTCCCCGGTGCCCACCATGGCCCGCCGCTCCCGGGCGCGCGCCGTCTCCTGCTCCGCGATCATCCGGTCGAGCAGGCGCGCGCGCAGCACCTCCATTGCCTTGATCTTGTTCTGAAGCTGGGATTTCTGGTCCTGCTGGCTCACCACCAGGCCGGTAGGCAGGTGGGTGATGCGCACCGCGCTGTCGGTGGTGTTGACGCTCTGCCCGCCCGGGCCGGAGGAGCGGAAGACGTCGATCTTGAGATCGCCCGGCTCGATCTTGACGTCCACCTCTTCGGCCTCGGGGAGCACGGCGACGGTCGCCGCTGAGGTGTGAATCCGGCCCTGCGTCTCGGTGGCGGGGACGCGCTGGACGCGGTGGACCCCGGACTCCCGCCGGAGCAGGCCGTACGCCTCCGCCCCGCGCACGGCCACGATCGCCTCCTTGAGGCCGCCGAGCGTCCCGTCGCTGAGCGAGATCGGCTCCCATCGAAGGCGGTGGCGCTCACAGTAGCGCTGGTACATCCGGTAGAGATCGGCCGCGAAGAGCGCCGCCTCGTCCCCGCCGGTGCCGGCGCGGAATTCGATGATGGCGTCGCGGTCGTCGAGGGGGTCGCGAGGGAGGAGGAGCTGGTGCAGCTCCTCGGTGAGCGCGAGGATTTCGGGGGTCAGCCGGGACACGTCGGCCCGGGCCATGCCGGCGAGCTCGGGATCGGCCTCGCCGGTGAGCTCCTGGGCCTGGGATCGCTCATCTTCGGCCCGGGCCAGGCGCTCCGCCAGCCGAACGATAGGCGCGAGCCGGGCGTGCTCCCGGCCCAGCGCCTGCAGCTGCGCGGAATCCTTGGCCGTGGCGGGATCGGCGAGGAGCCGTTCCACCTCCTCCGCCCGCTGCATCGCCTGGCGGAGTCGGGCCTCCACTGATTACGCCTTGGACCCCGTCGCGGCCGGCTCGGTCTGATACCTCCGGCGGAAGCGATCCACTCGGCCGGCCGTGTCCATCAGCCGCTGCTTGCCGGTGAAGTACGGGTGGCACTGCGCGCACACCTCGACGTGGATCGAGCTCGCGGTGGACCGGGTCTCGAAGGAGTTCCCGCAGGCGCACACGACCGTGAGCTTGCGGTATTGGGGGTGAAGATCGGGCTTCACGAAAAGGCTCCGGGTTCCGAGTAAGCCAAGGAAAATAAAGGGGCTTGGCCCCCGATGGTAGGTGTTTGGCGCAGGGCCGGTTGGCTGGCGTGGCGTCCTGCGCCGCCGCGCCCCGTGACCCGGCGACCGCTTCATTGACAGCCCCTCTAGCCGCAAGTAAGCTACCCCCAACTACTTCCGCTTTCGAGAGTCTCCCGTGCCCCTGTCGCCGATCGAGGTCTTGCGTAAGGTCCCACTCTTCTCGGGTCTGAGCGAGGCCGACCTCGCCGCCTTCGCCGATCTGACCCGCGAGCGCAGTTATCCCAAAGGCAGCGTGATCGTCTTCGAGGACGACCCGGGCGATGCCCTGTTCCTGGTCGCCGCCGGCCAGGTGAAGGTGGTCCTCATCGCCGAGGACGGCCGGGAGGTCATCCTCTCGGTGCTGGGCGAAGGCAGCTTTTTCGGGGAGATGGCGGTGATCGACGAGGAGCCGCGCTCGGCCCACGTGATCGCCATGGACGATTCGAGCCTCCTGGTGCTCCGCCGGGAGGACTTCCAGGCCCGGCTGCGCAGCTCGCCCGAGGTGGCGATCTCGCTGCTGCGCGAGATCTCCCGCCGGCTCCGGCGGGCCGACGAGAAGATCGGGAGCCTGGTGCTGCTCGACGTGAACGGCCGGGTCGCCCACCTTCTGCTCCGCATGGCCGACGACGAGGGCGGCGATCGGATCACCCGGAAGCTGACCCATCACACCATCGCGCAGATGATCGGCTCCAGCCGGGAAACCGTCTCGCGGACGATGCGCAACCTGGTGGAGCGCGGCATCATCCAGGTGACCCGGAAGGACATCACCCTCAAGGATCGGCGCTCCCTCATGCTGGCTGCTCGGCGGGCGTGACCGCAGTCACGGCCGACCCGTGACTGCGACCGCTGCTCGCCTGCCCTGAGACGGAAGAGGTTCAGTGATGCCTCATTCCGGCTTTTGGGTATGACCTCCGTCCTGAGGTTCTGGGGGACGCGGGGCTCCATCCCGACACCAGGGCCCCAGACCGCGCGCTACGGCGGCAACACCGCGTGCGTCAGCCTGACCGGCCCCGGGCATCGCCTCGTCATCCTCGATGCCGGCAGCGGCCTGCGGCCGCTGGGGCATGAGCTCATGGCGTCCCGGCGGACGCCGCTGTCCGCCGACATCCTGATCTCGCATACCCACTGGGACCACATCCAGGGCCTGCCCTTCTTCAAGCCGCTCAGCGCGCCCGGCAATTCGTTCTGCATCTTCGGCGCGGCGCAGGAGGGCGTGGGCCTGGAGGAAATTCTCCGCCGGCAGATGGACCCGATGGTCTTCCCGGTGCCGCTCCAGGCCCTCTCGGCCAGAATTCAGGTGACGGATATCCGGGAAGGCGAGCTCCAGCTTTCCGACTACCGGGTACAGACGTTCCGCCTCCGCCACTCGGGGACCACGCTCGGCTACCGGCTCACGCCCGCGGCCGGTGGCCAGACCATCGCCTACCTGACCGACAACGAGCTCGGCCCGGGCGGGAGCTACCCCGTCGGCGAGGGGTGGCGCGGGCGGCTGACGGAATTTCTCCGAGGCGTGGATACGCTGATCCACGACGCGATGTACGGCGAGCAGATCATCGAGGCGCGGCGGGGCTGGGGGCATTCGACCCCGCGCGAGGCGGTCGATCTCGCCACGGACGCCGGCTGTCGTCGGCTGCTGCTCTTTCATCACGAGCCCGAGCACGACGACGCGGCGCTGGACCGGCTCCTGCACGAGACGCGAGCCTACGCGCTCACCCGCGGCAACGGCCTGGCCGTGGATGCCGCCGCGGAAGGGATGGAGTTTTCCCTGTGAGCGCGATGGCGCCGCGCCGCTGCCTGCTGGCTGTCGGCCTCCTCGGAGCGGGTGTCGGCGCGGCCTCGGCGCAGAGCGGCCGGTTCGCCGTGCTGCCGTTCGGCAAGTTCCGGCTCAGCGCGCGCCTGGTGGACACGCGGAGCGGCCAGATCGTGCAGGTGGTCTCCAACGACGACCCACGGCGCCAGGACCGCGCCGCGCTCGACGCCATCGTGCAGCAGGCCGCGGAACGGCCCGCATCGGAGGACGCTCGCGCGGGGCTCGATCGCACCCAGGGACGCTAGCGGCTCCGCCGGAGCCCGGCGGCGACGCCGAGGTGGGCCGGCAGCGCGAGGGCGATCACCTGCACGTTGGCCTGGTCGAAGCCCGGCAGCACCTTGAGCACCAGCCCGAGGATCGAGAGTCCCGCCACGACGAGCGCGAGCGCCTCCGCCACCCGGCCGACACGGGAGGACCGGATCGCAAAGGGGAGCACCAGCGCCAGCACCAGGGCGAGCGGATTGATCTGGAAGAGATTCTCGTTGCGGTAGGCCATCACGTGATCGGTGAGCGACCAGAGCCCCGCGAGGACCGCTCCTCCGAGACCGGCAAGCAGCTCCCATCCACCGGCCACCAGACCGAAGGCCACCCGACCCGAGCTCTCCCGCCGCGCCACACCACCGAGCCAGGCCGCCCCGCAGCCGAGAATGACGCCCAGGAACAGGTAGCGCGCGAGCCAGCGCGGGGGCACCGGTGGCGGCGGCGCGGCGGTCGATTCGAACAGGGTCCGCTCCGAGAGGACCAGCGGAGCCGGGCGGCCGTCGGCACCCGGCACCGTCACGCCGCGCAGGTGGTCCCGCATCTCCATCGGCAGGAACATCTCCTCCCACTTGGAGATCGGGCGGTCCACCCCCTGCCCCAGCGCGAGCAGCAGCCCGGTGAAGATCAGCGGATCGTTGGCGGTGAGCCGCTGGGTGTGAAAGCGGTAGGACGTGCCGGCGGGAACGGTGTCGGTCTGGGCCCGGATGGCGCCGCCGAGCACCCGGTCCAGCGCGTCGCGCACCCGGGTGGAGCAATTGTCCCGATAGTAGTCGTAGTGATAGAAGCGATGCGCCGGCTCCTGGTTCCAGCGCAGGAACCGCTGCAGCTCGAGCCGGGCGGCGGGCGGCAGGTTGAGCTCCTGCAGGTACACGGAGCGGTTGGTCCGCCGGTAGGCCCGGACGTACGACTCGGCCGGAAAGCCGTCCATCCAGTACCACATCTGCCCCTTGATGAACCGGAGCAGGAAATTCTGCTGGTGGAAATCGAAGAGCCCGTAGTTGTACGCCTGATCGGGCGGGGCGGCGGGATCGTGGATCCAGATCGCGTTGTGGCCGAACCGCTCCCAGACCAGGCTGCCCGGTCCCATCGTCATCAGATAAACGGTGAGCTCGGACCCCGGCGGGCCAGTCGGCGGGTTACGGCCTTGCGCCGCCGCCGG
>Ga0310810_10005303_pt1 | contig 14402 bp, 8 predicted proteins | sample NCmetagenome_FD_207641 | JGI IMG/M metagenome (GOLD analysis project Ga0310810, IMG submission 207641) | Soil microbial communities from experimental microcosm in Duke University, North Carolina, United States - NC | ecosystem: Engineered > Artificial ecosystem > Soil microcosm > Unclassified ... | reverse complement strand
ATTCCATCTACCTCGGCTCAAGGGAGCGGCCAAATAGCAACATCACAGTTCGGGGCAATCTTATCTATAACGCCGCTGAACACGGATTTCAGCACAATGGCCGAGTGACCAATCTGATCGTCGAGAATAACGTCATTCACGGCAATACAGACGGTTGTATCTCTCTCCTCGAAGGGGTTTCCCACTCTTCTATTCAGAACAACGTGTGTTTCAATAATGGGCGCTCGGCCCTCATATTCTGGAACTACGATTCCAGCGACAATACGATTCGGCAGTACGATCAAAACTACAACACGATCCGGCACAACACTTTTTACATCAACAGCCACGATTCCGCAGCTCATGCCGCCATCCTGGTGGAGGTGCAGAACCCGGACCGCGAGCCCAGGGACATGGGGCACAACACCTACGAAGCCAACGTATTCTGTGTGGTCACGGGTGGTCCGGTAATTCAGTACCGGGTTCTGGGTCATCTGCAGACGGATACGTACCGGAACAATATCCTGTACACCAACGGGCCTGCGACGGTGAACGCCGCCGGCAGCAGCCATGATTGGGAGTGGTTCCTTGGGTTGGGGGCGCTGATTACAGGAAATGTCAATACGGACCCGCGCTTCGTGGCCGCCGATCCCTCTTGGTACAAAGAGCCGGATCGTTTTGATCTCCGGCCTCGGAGCGACAGTCCGGCCATAGGCCTGGCGGGCACCAGTTCTGTGGACGGGGGCCGCACCGGGCACCTCAATCCCGATGCAGGCGCATACGAGCACGTACCGGGAAGCCAAAAAAACTGATCGCCCGCGATCTCTCGTATCCGCCGAGACATCAACGTTATCCACTGGCGCTCGTCGAGTCCTGATATCACCGCAAGAATCGTATATAGTTACAAACGCAAGCAAGGCTCTAGAAGCTTGCTGTGCGCACATGGTCCCTGGGCGGGGGATTGCGGCCTTCAGCCTCTCGAAAGGAACAGCCGTGGAAGAATTGCGAAAACGAGATCTGCTTGTTTCGAAGACATGGATTCAAGCCGTCGCGCTGGTCGTAGTGTTTGGCTTTTTCGTCTTGGGATTACTCGCATACCGGACCTACTCTGGTGAAGCGCCGATCCCGGCACGAGTTGTGGATCAGAAGGGGGATGTCCTCTTCACGCACGACGACATTTTGGATGGCCAGCAAGTCTTTCTGCGCAACGGCCTCATGGAATATGGTTCGATTTTCGGCCACGGAGCGTATCTGGGACCTGATTATACGGCCGATTATCTGCGGCGCTCTGCCGAGAGCGTGTACCAGGTTCACGGCGGCCAGCAGTCGGATAGCGCCAACAGCCTGACCGTGGCGGAGTTTAAGACCAATCGTTACGACGCGGTGAGCGATACCCTGACGTTTACGCAGGCGCAATCGGCGGCGTTTGTCCAACTCAAGGATTACTATCAGTCTGTCTTCAACAATCCCTCCACGCGATCGGGGCTCCGGCCGGGGGCTATCAGTGATCGCCGTGAAACCGACCAATTGACCGCGTTTTTCGCGTGGTCGGCGTGGGTAGCCTCAAGCCTCCGGCCCGGCACCGACTATTCGTACACCAACAATTGGCCGCCGGAGCCGTTAGTGGGAAACCGGGTCACAGCAAATGCGGTGATGTGGAGTGTGCTGTCCCTGATCATGTTGCTGGGCGGCATCGGTCTTCTGTTCGCGGTGTTCGGAAGATGGAACGTTCTGGGATGGCATGGACGGGAGCATAGGACGCTAACGTTTCGCGCGCCTGGAGTGGTAACTTTGACTCCGGCCCAGCGCGTGTGCGGCTGGTTTTTCTTTGTAATGGCCGCTTTGTTTCTGCTCCAGACCCTGGTCGGCGCCGCCTCGCAGCATTACCGCGCGGAGGTCTCGAACTTTTTTGGCATGGATCTGGCGCGGATTCTTCCTTTCAATCTCGCCCGCACATGGCATCTGCAACTGGCTATCTTCTGGGTTTCCACTTCCTTTCTGGCCGCTGGTATATTCCTCGCGCCGATGATTGGCGGGCGCGAGCCTAAGATTCAGAAATGGTTCGCGATCGGTCTGTTATCCGCGCTCGCGCTGGTCGTCTTCGGCAGCCTGGGAGGCGAGTTCGCCGGGATTCACGGCTTAATCCATCGCGGCTGGAGCTGGTTTGGCGACCAGGGATTCGAGTACCTGGACCTCGGCCGCTTCTGGCAGATCCTGCTGACGCTCGGGCTGTGTTTTTGGGTGTTGATGCTATACCTGACACTGCGCGGCCGCCTGCGGACCGAGCACAAAGGAAACATGCCGTGGCTGTTCTTGTTCTCTGCATTGGCCATCCCGGCTTTCTATGCCGTGGGGCTGCTGGCGCAGCCGGAGAACCATTTCACTACCACCGATTTCTGGCGTTTTTGGGTGGTGCATTTGTGGGTGGAGGATTTCCTGGAGCTGTTTACCACTGTCATGGTGGCCTGCATCTTCGTCCTGCTGGGAGTGGTGGCGGAACGCGTGGCCCTGACCGTAATCTACCTCGACATTGTGCTCTATTCGGCCGGAGGCGTGATCGGCACCATGCATCACCTCTACTTTTCCGGGACTCCGGCCGAACACATGGCGCTGGGAGCATTTTTCTCGGCCGCCGAGGTGATTCCGCTGACCTTCCTGACCGTGGAGGCTTGGAGCTTCCTGCAGCTCGGGGCGCAGCAACAAGCCAAGTCTCGTACGCCGTTCCCACATTACTGGGCGGTGATGTTTCTGGTCTCAGTCGGGTTTTGGAACTTTCTGGGAGCCGGCGTTTTTGGATTTTTGATCAACCTTCCCGTGGTGTCCTATTACGAGATTGGAACCGCACTGACCACCAACCACGGACACGCGGCCATGATGGGCGTTTACGGGATGCTGGCGGTTGGCTTAGCGTTATTCTGCATACGCTACCTGATTCCGGAAGAGCGATGGTCGGACCGGGCGGCGAAAGTCAGCTTCTGGTCGCTCAACATAGGCCTGGCATGGATGGTTTTCGCCACCTTGTTTCCACTGGGACTGTTGCAGTTGTACGAATCGGTGAATCATGGTTATTTCGAAGCGCGCAGCCTCAAATTCCTGACCAGCGACGCAAACGCGTTCCTCGAATGGTTGCGGCTGCCGGGCGATGTCGTGTTCATCGCTGGAGGAGTGCTGCCGCTGTTATATATATGTTGGATGGGGATCCGCCACACGGTCCGGCCCACCACGGACGAAATGCAAGATACGGTGCTTTTCGCCGAAGTGAGTGAGCCCTAAATGCCGGCGTACTTCGCTCCGGAAGCCTGGTTAGCCACCGGCTACGCAATGCTGCTGCTGGTGATCGCGGCTGGTCTCGAGTGGATGGGACGGCATTCTCAGCGGCGGGCTAGCCAATATCACACCGGCGGTTTCCGGTTTCATAAGCGCGCGGATCATTGGGAATGTCCCCAGGGCGCGCGGCTGGAAAGGGCCGAGATCGACCACGAACTGCGCGTGATTCGCTATCGAGCGCCCGCCCACACCTGCAACGGGTGCGCGATCAAGACCCTTTGCACGGATTCCGACACTGGACGGGAGCTCTCGGTTTCCATGGATCCGTGGCTAAGGTCCGCCATCGGCCGCTTTCACCGAGGAATGTCTCTGGCGCTGCTGGTCCTGGCAGGTTTGATCCTGACGATCGAGTTGTTGCGGCATGGCCACGGGCCGGAGCGGTGGATGCTGGCCACTGCGGTAACGGTTCTGAGCCTGCTTGCTTTCAACGTGGCGCGCGGTCTGCGAGAGGAAACTAAGCCTTGACGTGCCGTGGCTGATCTTCAGCCCGGACCTGCTTCAGCATTAACCGTGCCCCATGCGGCAATCCCGGAGCCATTTGGACCAGGCTCCCGTGCGACGTTCCTTTTCTTGCTGCCCAGTCGGATTGTTCAAGCTCATCCGTCAGTGACGGTCTTCAATGTACCGCAGGCTAATGTGTTAGCCCGAAGCACATGATATTAGAGCCGACGGCCAGCGCCACATACTGCTCCCCATCAACTGTATAAGTCATCGGGGAGGTTTTAACGGTCGCGTTCAGCGGGAAGTGCCACAACGTTTTGCCGTCCCGCTCATCCCGTGCCACAAACTCACCGCTTGGGTCTCCGTAGAACAGGGTTCCCCCCGCCGTCGCCAGCACTCCCGCCATTCTCTTGCCATCCGTCGGTCCGAATTCCGGAACTTCCCAAACGATCTTTCCGGTTTCAATATCGAGAGCGCGAAGATACTTCGTCCCCGGGTCCTCCCTTGGATGCTCGCTCTTCCAACTGCCGGGTGAGAGCTTGACCTCGCACTTCTCAAGAACCATGACGTAATAGAGACGGGTCACCGGGCTGAACGCAGTGCCATTCCAGTTCGTGGCATCTTCCGGGCAGGTTACATCAGTCTCAGGCAAAAGCAAGGGACGGCCGTCGGGACCGATTCCGCTCGCCCACGTCAACCGCCGGATCAATTTCTGGGTCATCAACAACTGCCCCTCGGTGCGATCGAACACGTAGAAGAATCCGTTTCGGTCCGCATGCAGAAGGAGTTTTCGATCCTGCCCGCGATACTTGGTATCGACCAGGACGTTGGGCTCGGTCGCGTCCCAATCGTGCACATCGTGGGGGGAGAATTGGTAGTGCCATTTCAATTTCCCGGTGTCGGGGTTGAGCGCCAAGACACAATTTGTATACAGGTTGTCGCCGCCCCGCTCGCGATCGTCGGAATCAGGAAACGGATTGCCGGTGGCCCAGTAGAGAGTGTCGGACTCAGCGTCGTAAGAGCCGGTCAGCCAAGTGGCGCCGCCACCGTAGGCCACGGCATTTCCCTCCCAGGTGTCATAGCCCGGTTCGCCCTTGCTTGGAACGGTCCAACGCCGCCACACGCGTTCGCCACTTGTGGCCTTGTACGCGGCCAGGAATCCGCGAATGCCCCAGTCACCGCCGGAAACGCCGGCGATGACCATATCCTTCACAACCAGCGGCGCCACGGTTCCGCCGTAATGCTGCGGCTCATCCGGCATCACGGCTTCCCAAACCAGCCGGCCCGTGACGCGGTTCAAGGCAATAAGATGAGCGTTATCGGTCACCATGAATACTTTGTCCCCGAGAATGGCAACGCCGCGATTCGTACCCAGCGAGGCGTCTGAGAACAGCCCAGGAGTGCGCGGGCGCGAATAGTGCCAGAGCTGATGGCCTGTGTGCGCATCCAGGGCAAAAGCTTGATTCGGGCCCGTCACGTACATGACGCCGTCCGCGACAATGGGAACCACCTCTAACCCGAAGTACTGCATGTTCTCGCGAAAATAGGGCGTATCCGGCAGGAACTGCGACCATAAGGGAATCGAAAAGGTCCACTTCACGCCCAGGTCCTTCACGTTCGTGGTATTGATTTGTGCGAGTTCGCTATATCGATTTCCGCTGAGCTTGCCGTTGTAGGTCAGCCAGTCGCCCGGCCTGGGATTCAGGATTCTTGAAAAGCTAATTCCACCCTCCTCGGGAGCATGCACAGGGATCGACGCTCCAGCTTGTACACCCGTCAACCGGCTCAGGTAGTCGATTACATCCTGTAGCTCATCAGGGCTGGCTTTCACCGGCGGCATCAGCGAGTGCTTCTCGTCAGCGATCGCCGCAATTTGATCGAGCGGGAGCGCGTGAAACACGCCTTTCAGATCCTGCAACTGGATGTCAAAATTGGTTCTGCTCCGGGTGAAGCCGCGAAGCGTCTTCCCATCGCGCAGGTGCACGGTGACAAGCCCATAACCGGGACTGATCTGCGCGTCCGGCTGGAGCAGTGCCTCTCGAATCTGATCCACCGTCATTTCACGTCCCGCATTCGAGAGATCCGGACCAATCGGTTCTCCGAGGCCGTAAACCATGTGGCAGGAGGCGCATTGGCCCTTGCCAAAGAAAAATTGTTTTCCAGCCGCCTGGTCGCCAGGGACACTGCTTTCAGCAGCCGAAGAATTCAGAGAGGCAACCAAGGTGGCGAGGGCATCCAACGCGTCGGCCGGCAGATCGAATGACGGCATGCCGGCCGCGGGAATCCCGTTCTGGATCAAGCGGCGCAATCTTTGGGCCGATCGCTTGCGCACGAAGGGGTTTCCGGCGAGCCCGGGACCTTGCTGCGTGCCGTGGGCGTCGGCTCCGTGGCAGCCGGCGCAAAGCTTGGCGTAGATGCTCTTGGCGTCGGCTTTGGATGACGTCGCGAGATCTTGCGCCACCAGCGATTGGCTCCCGACGAGCGCTCCCAACAATATTCCGCGCAGCTTGACGGATCGTCGGTTTGACATCAGGAATTTCCAGCGTGCGATGCAAGCCCCATTTTAGTGGGCCAGCCCGTTAGCGCCAGGCAGGGGCAATTTCGATCCAGATCAACGGTCCCGAAATTGGCGCCCGCGGTAATCGAAAGCATGAAGCCACCCTCCGGGATCGAACCGGAGACCTGCTGATTACGAAACCATACGTGTCAAGTCCCATGTGTAATTATTTTTCTCATTTTCGGTCTGTTTTGCGGGTTTCTGGAGACGATTCGAGACTCCTGAAGACCCCGGAAAACACATGAGAGTCGACCTAGTGCTGACAAAACTGCTGACAAACAATTGGCTTGGCGGGCACCAGGATTCGGGACGCAAGTCGTGAGGTGTCTCAGGCTGTCGAGAAACGGTGAGTTCACGCTCGGGACAATGTTACCACAATCGGCTCCAAAGCTCGGGCGCTCGTCCCCGTCGGTAGACGCGTGGTCCAGAGGCGCCAGCGCCTGGGCGGCATGCTGAACTACTATTACCGCGCCGCGGCCTGAGTTGGCGAACTTCGGCCAGTGCCGCGAGGCGATGGCGGTTGGAGATAGATACGCCACTCTTTCGCGCATCGATTCATTCGGAATGAGAACGAAAGCCCGAGTTGCATTTCTCTGTCTCCCGGCTTTGGTCCGCAGTCCTTCGCTGAACCGTGCGATTGGCCCAGAGCGGAGAACGTCCAATTTTGCGGTCCTTACGCGCTCGGGAAGTTCAACTTGAACCAGACGCATGCCCCACAATATCTCGATATTAGTCCAACGACGCTAATTTACCGGAGGGAGAAGTTTGGGCTCCGCAAAGAACACGTGGAGACGGAAGACCAAGCCGAATCGTGACCGATTACTTGGCAAAAGCGGTTGCTACTTCTTTGAAAGGCAACACCTCGCCGCCATGTTCTCGCGCGAACTCCCCAGCCTCGCTTCGCTGGGCAAAGGCGAGAAGACTCGGTGCGCAGCGATCGTAGTGCACATCTGCGGGTCGCTTATCCGCAGTCATGATCTCATGCGTTGTCGCACACATATTGATGTCGCTTCCCTTCACCATGTAAGCGCTGTCTGGCGACAGAGATGCGCCAGTGAGGAACGACGTCAGTTGCGTGACGGTGACCGGCTTGCCTTCCTGCTCATGCTCGGAGAGGGCGCATGCCGGGCAGCAGAACAGCCTGGCACGCCCGTTCGCCAAAGCCACGGTCCTGGAATGTGCGTGAATGAGGCGTCTGCAGGCGTAGCACTCTTCCGCGCTCGAAGCACGGAAGGCCTTCAGCCCGGCGTAGCCGAGAGCGACCGCGAGAACGACTACCACCAGTGCCGAGAACCAGCCTCGACGTCCCATACAACCCTCTTCCCAATTCTACCGCGCGTGCGTTCGGCCTAGCGGAGAGGATGAGGCCGGCACCTTTAGTACATGCCGCTTCTACTGCGCCGCGCCGGCATCCCGATACGAATTCAGGATCTTCAATCCTTTGGATTGATTCAACCGCAACCACAAGTCGTTGTATCGGGCCTCTTCGAGCCGCTGCTTCAGTTCGAACTCGAAGCCCTTCCGGCTGCCATAGTGCATCCGGGCGCGTTCGAATGAGGTGATCGTCAACTGGAACGGTCCCGAGCTGCTGATGTTCTCGATATCCTCATAGCGCCAGGTTCGCGATTCATCGCTCTTCGCCGACTTGTACACGATCTCTTTTGGCCCCACCTGGAGCACTCCCTCGTCGCCGCCGAATGCGTGCAAATGTTTCACGGGGATTTCCCACAGCATGCTGGCTGGGATATCCGCAATTGCAGCCACGAATCGTTGGTCGAGCCGACCTTTGAGGACATTGTACGCGTCCTCGAACGTTTTGTTGGAAATAAGATCGAACTCGTATTTCCGGTCCGCACCCAGCTTCCACTTGTTGTCCTTGTAGGTCAAAACCGCCAGAGATTTCGGAGCGACCTCCAACTGTTGGATGTCCGGGTAGTTCCAGCTCCATACGTGCGGATGCTTTGGTGTTTTACCGCCCTTATATGTCTCCTGGTACGACACGCCGGCATCGTTTATCGTCAGCGTCCCGAAACCGCCGGCTTTCCTGATGTGCGGGGGGCGCGAGTGCCCGTGCCAGGCTTCGTATTGAAAGCTCTGCTGCGCAAACAGCGCCGGCGACAGCAGTAACCCGGTTATGAGTGCGATAGCTCTTTCTTCAGCTCGAAATTCCATTTCCATACCTCGTAGACTGCCGGATAAACAACCAATTCAAGTAGGAATGATGTGAAGATGCCGCCAATCATGGGAGCAGCAATACGCTTCATCACGTCAGCCCCAGTGCCGACCGACCACATGATCGGCACCAGGCCCATGAACATCGTTGCGACCGTCATGAACTTCGGGCGGATTCTTTTCACCGCGCCGTGCATAATCGCCTCTTGAAGGTCCCGAAGGCTCCTGAGTTTACCTTCGGCCTTCGCCTGATCGTGGGCCAAATCCAGGTACAACATCATGAACACGCCCGTTTCCGCATCAACCCCCATAAGCGCGATCAAGCCCACCCACACTCCAATGCTCATGTTGTACCCGAGGAGGTAGAGAAACCAGATGGCGCCAACGGCTGAGAACGGTACGGCGAGGATGATGATCAGGGTCTTTGTCATCGACTTCGTGTTGATGTACAGCAACATGATGATGAGAAAGATCGTTAACGGGAGTACAATCGTTAACTTTTCCCGAACTCGTTGCATGGCCTCGTACTGGCCGCTCCAGGCGAACGAGTGTCCGGCGGGAAGCTTTACCTTATCGCGCACTACTTTCTTGGCTTCCTCAACATAGCTGCCGATGTCGCGGCCGGCGACATCGACGTACACGTAACCATTCAGCATTCCGTTTTCGTCTCGCAGCATCGCAGGCCCGCTCACAACCTGGATGTCGGCCAGTTGCGCGAGCGGCACTTGGGTCTGGCCGTCCATGGTAGGCACGAGCACGCGTTTCAGTGCGTCGGGATCGCTGCGGTAATCCCGCAGGTAGCGGACGTTGACGGGATAGCGCTCGCGGCCTTCGATGGTAGTGGTGACGTTCTCGCCGCCGATCGCGCTCATCACCACGTCATTAGCCTCCTCGATGCTCAAGCCATAGCGCGCCAGTTCGTCGCGATTCCACTTGAAATCGAGGAAGTAGCCGCCGCTGGTGCGTTCCGAGAAAACACTTCGAGTGCCCTGTACCTTTGGCAACAACGCCTCGATCTGCGTGCCGAGATCTTCGATCTTCTTGATGTCGGCCCCATAGATCTTAATTCCAACCGGCGTACGGATCCCCGTGGTGAGCATGTCCACGCGTGCCTTGATGGGCATGGTCCAGGCGTTCGACGTGCCGGGAATCTTGAGCGCCTGGTTCATCTCTTCGATCAATTGGTCGGTTGAGATGTGGTCCGGCGTGAACCTCCGGAATATGGCCTTCGCCCAATTGGGCGCCCAGGGGGAATACCAGGTGTCGACCTTCCGCCAGTCAGTCTCCGGTTTGAGAACAATGACCGTTTCCATCATCGAGAACGGAGCGGGGTCGGTGGACGTTTCAGCGCGGCCCGCCTTGCCTAGCACGGTGGATACTTCGGGGAACTGTTTAATAATGCGATCCTGCACCTGCATCAATTGCTGCGCCTGCGTGACGGAAATGCCGGGTAGCGTCGAAGGCATGTAGAGCAGCGAGCCCTCATCGAGTGGCGGCATGAACTCAGAGCCCAGCCTCTCGAAGACCGGAACGGTTACGATGACCACAGCTACGGCCCCGGCGATCACGAACCATTTCCATCGCAATGCCAGCTCGCACACCGGTGCGTACAACCTGATCAGGACTTTGCTGATCGGATGTTTCTCCTCAGAATGGATCGTGCCCACCAGGACGGCGTTGGTCACTCGCGCCAGCCAGCGCGGCCGGAACTCATAGTTCTTCATGTGGGTAAACAGGAGCCGCATGGCCGGATCAAGCGTGATCGCCAGAACTGCTGCAATGATCATTGAAAACGTCTTCGTATACGCAAGCGGCTTGAACAACCTGCCTTCCTGAGCTTCCAATGTCAACACCGGCAGGAAGCCGACTGCGATGACCAATAGCGCGAAGAAACTCGGCCCGCCGACTTCTTTGACCGCATCGATAACGACCCGGTGATAGTCCTGCTTGCGGCCTGTGCGTTCCCATTCTTCGAGCTTCTTGTGAGTCTGCTCCACGACTACGATGGCCGCGTCCACCATGGCCCCGACAGCGATCGCGATCCCCCCCAGGGACATGATGTTTGATGTCAAGCCCATCATCTTCATAGGGATGAATGAAATGATCACGGCCACGGGAATGGTGACGATCGGGATGGTGGCACTGGGGATGTGCCAGAGGAAGATCATGATGACGATGGCCACGATGATCAACTCTTCGGTGAGAGTATGCTTCAGGTTTTCGATGGAGCGCAGGATCAGTTCTGATCGGTCGTATGCGGTGACGACCCGCACCCCCGGAGGAAGTCCTCCTTCAATGTCTTTGAGTTTCTGCTTGATACGCTCGATCAGTTGCAGGGCGTTCTCTCCCTGGCGCATGATCACAATCCCGGCGACGGTCTCACCTGTCCCGTTCCAGTCCGCCACCCCACGGCGGATGTCGGGTCCGAGAGTCACTTCTCCCACGTCGGATATGCGGATGGGAACGCCGCTCTGACTCTTCGCCAACACGATCTTGCCGATGTCGCTGGTTGATTGCGCATAGCCGCGCCCGCGCACCATGTACTCGGCGCCGCTGAATTCCACCAGCCGGCCACCGACGTCATTGTTGCCGCTGCGCACCGCCTCCACTACCTTGCGAATCGGAATGTTGAACGATTGAAGCTTGTTTGGATCGACGTTGACCTGGTACTGCCGCACGAATCCGCCCAGTGGCGCGACCTCGGCGACGCCGGGAACCGATTTCAGGTAGTAACGAAGGTACCAATCCTGATAACTGCGCAGGTCAGCGAGGCTCTGCTTGCCTGTCGTGTCGATCAGGGCGTACTCAAACACCCATCCAATGCCAGTAGCATCCGGTCCGAGTTCGGTCTTGACCCCCTGGGGCAGTCGCGGCAGGACGTTCGAGAGGTATTCAAGTGTCCGGGAGCGGGCCCAATAGATGTCCGTTCCTTCGTCGAAGATGATGTAAACATAGGAATACCCGAAGTCTGAAAAACCGCGGACGTCCTTAACTTTCGGTGCACCCAGCATTGCGGTGACGAGCGGGTACGTGACCTGGTCTTCCATGATGTCCGGACTGCGATCCCACCGCGAATAGACAATCACTTGGGTGTCGCTCATATCCGGGAGCGCATCGAGCGGTACCGTCCGCATGGACCACAGGCCGCCCATCACCGCTGCAGCGAGCAGGATAAATACGATGATCTTGTTCTTAGCCGAGAACTCGATGATCGCGTTTATCACTTCTTCTTGGCTCCCATTCCCGGCATGTCGGCCATCCCCTTGGCGTCAGACTTTACCGGCGGAGTCTTCGGCTGGTTCGCGGGCGTTTCAGGCTTAGCCGGCTTATTAGTCATTCCTGGCATCCCGGCCATCCCGCCCATTCCCGATGCGGCGGCCTTCAACTGGCTTTCCGAGTCAATCAGAAAATTGCCGGAGGTGACGACTCGCTCGCCAGCGCTGAGGCCCGATAGAATCTGGATGCGGTCACCCTCGCGTTCTCCGGTCTTTACACGCCTCGGCTCGAAGTAACCGTTGCCGCGATCGACAAAGATCGTCTTGCGCTCGCCGGCGTTTAGCACGGCGTCCGCTGGTACGGTAAGCTTCGGCGGAATGTTCACACGGAATTCGACATCGGCGTACATGTCGGGTTTAAGCATCAAGCCGGGGTTATCCATATTGAGCCGCACTTTGAGAGTCCGGGTCATCGGATCGACTTGCGGCTGGAGGAAATCAATCCGAGCGTTGAAGCTCTTGCCGGGAAGTGCCTGGAGAGACACTCGAGCCGTCTCGCCTACGTGGACGTTCGGGGCTTCATACTCGAACACGTCTGCTATGATCCAGACGCGGCTAAGATCCACGATTGTGTACAAATCCGTGTCGGGCATGACCTTCAGTTGCGGGAAAGCCTTGCGATCGGTGATATAGCCGGTCATCGGCGAATACAAGGTGATATTCTTGATGGGCTGACCGGTCTTGAGAACCTGGTCGATCTGAGCCTTACTCAAATCCCAAAGTTCAAGCCGGCGCCGGGATGCCTGCAGTAAGGATTCGCTTTGATCGAAAGCGGCCGGCAGGGGATTGTTCTTCATCGTATCCGTCGCTTTCGCTGCGAGCAGGAGTTCCTGTTGCGATGCCAACATGTCCGGGCTGTAAATCGTCAGGAGCGGCTGGCCCTTCTCCACCAGCTTGCCTGTGAAGTCGACGAACACCTTGTCGATCCAGCCTTCCAACTTCGTATGCACATGGCCGATACGAGTCTCATCGATCGCCACTTTGCCCACTGCCCGGATGGTTCGGGAGGCGCCGCCGACTTCGACCTGCCCGTACTTCACCCCAATCAGTTGCTGCTTTTCGGGAGTAATCTGGACGGTGCCTACTTCCATCGTGGAAATATCGTCCGCGTAGACGGGAGCGAGTTCACTGCCGGTCTCCGGGTTGAGGCCAGGCTGTGGAGCCTTGTAATTCGGGTCCTTCGGATCGCGGTAGTACAGCACCTTCCGTTCGGCGCCCGCCGGGGCTGCGGAGCGGACGCCGTCGTCGGCGTAAACCGGTTCGAGCTTCATGCCGCAATCCGGCGCACTCCCAGGTTTGTCGGACTTGTAGGCGGGGTGCATTGGATCGACCCAATAGAGAACCTTCCGCCCGTTAACGCCAGCAGAACTGGATCCACTGCCCTTTATGGCTTTATAAACGTATCCGCCCGTGAACGCGGCGGCAATTACTACCAGAAATGCAGTTGCGCGAATCGCCTTCATCTCAATCGCCTCAATCCGTTAACGGCTGGCCGGTCATTTCTTCGAGACGGCTCAGAGCCAGCGCATAGTTGAGCGCCTCGTCGTAATAGTTCATTTCATAGTCGAGCACCGTCATAAAGTTCGTAAGGACTGATAAGAAGTCCACAGTGCCCGTCTCGTAGGTTGAAACCGATGATTCGAGCGCCAGATTCCCCTGTGGAACGACGGTCTGCAGATACAGCTTCATGAGCTTCGATGAGGCCTGCGCCATTGAGTAATCGTCCTTGATTCGGTAGTGAAGGGACTGATCGGTGGCCTCATACGTTCGCCGGGTTTGAGAAAGCGCGCTGACTTGTTCGTTTACGCCTGCCCGCTGCTTTCGCCAGAAGTAGACCGGCACCTTGAAACTCGCCTGAAGCTGGTACATTGGCGACATTGATCCCTGGTTGAAGTAGCCGCCAGTGAGGGTCACGTCCGGATAGTACTCCTTGCGAGCGGAATTGACTGCCAGTTCCGACCGCTCAATCATCTTCTGGTCGCGCCGGAGCATGGGCGAGTTCTGTACGGCAGCGGCGTAGAGCTCATCGAGTGTTACCGTTAGCGCTTTGGGCTTCACGTCTTCCGGGCGGCCGATAAGAGTGCCGGGACGACGATTCAGAACGCTGTTGATCTCTGCCTCGCTGCTGATGCGTTCTTGCTCCAGCTTCACCAGACGTGTTTCAAGAATGCTGACCTGTGTCTGTGCTTTGAAAACGTCCTGCTGCGCGGCCTTTCCGACCGAATAGCGCGCTTCAGTCACGCTCACGAGTTTGTTGAGTAGATCGCGATTGCGGATGAGTAAGTCCGCCGCGGCGTAGGTGTACTGAAGCCGGTAATAGGCCTGCTTGAGCCGCGAGATCACGCCGAGTTGGATCGCCTCATATTGCTGGAAAGCGGCCTCGGCCTCCTTCGATGCAATCTCGCCGCGAAGTTTAAGTTTGCCCGGATATGGCAGTTCCTGCGAATACATCACCCCGATGTTGGACAGAACCTGGCTCCCCAGCCCGGCGCCCGGCAGCGGATTGCCGACACTGACGTATCCCAGCGAGATCATGGGATCCGGCAGACTGCTCTCCTGAGTTGGCCGCTGGCGCGCGGCCTCGTAGCTCTTCTGGGCCGCGACAATTTCGGGACTGTTCTTCAAGGCTTCACTGGTCAACTCCCGCAGGC
>Ga0310810_10005302_pt1 | contig 14403 bp, 10 predicted proteins | sample NCmetagenome_FD_207641 | JGI IMG/M metagenome (GOLD analysis project Ga0310810, IMG submission 207641) | Soil microbial communities from experimental microcosm in Duke University, North Carolina, United States - NC | ecosystem: Engineered > Artificial ecosystem > Soil microcosm > Unclassified ... | reverse complement strand
ATGAAGATGATGAAGCCGGCGACGAGCCGGCGGCTCGCCTTCCTGTTCGCTTCCTGCTGCGCGAAGAGATTTCCCTTCGAACCTTCGTTGCTCATGATGACAAACGTTGGCCGGCGCCAGTTGCTGGCGCCCCGGCCCGTTCGTTCACTTCGGAGGCGGACCCATCGAGAGGTCTACCTGCGGAACGGCGCGCTCACCTTCGTCGGTGATCTCCCATAGGGGAACTTGCGCTGCGCCTGCCATCCCCGCGAAGAGCATGGTGGGGAAGCTTTGCTGCGCGGTGTTGTACTGCGTCGCCGTGTCGTTGTAGAGCTGGCGCGCAAATCCGATCTTGTTCTCAGTCGCCGTCAGTTCTTCCTGGAGCTGTGCAACGTTGCCGGTCGCTTTCAGATCGGGATACGCTTCGACCACGGCGAGCAATCGCGACAATGCGCCGGTGAGCTGCGTTTCGGCTGCTGCAGTTGCGGGAACGTTACCGGAATTCGTCGCCGCGATTGCAGTGTTGCGCGCTGCAACGACTGCTTCGAGCGTGTCGCGCTCGAACGACATCGCGCCTTTCACGGTGTTGATGAGGTTCGGAATGAGATCGTGACGCCGCTTGAGCTGAACGTCGATCTGCTTCCACGCGTTTGCAACCTGATTCTTCAGCGAGACGAGGCGATTGTACGCGCCGATCCCGACAAAAATCACGACGAGGAGAATTACAAGAAGCAGCACGCTGAACATTTAATGCTCCGTTTCAGTGAGTAGAGAAAGATACGACAACCACCCCGCAGAACAGAACAAGCACAACACCAACTGACAAATCTCAAACTGAAGTCTGCAAGTAAGTCGAATAGACTAACGGCTGATTGACCTCACGAGTTTCATTTGGATAACTGCGCTCTGGCTCTGTTGATTTAAGGTTCCCGGCGCAGTTTCCCTTGATAAACGCAGAGCTGTAGGCGAGCTTCGGCGCCAACATGCGCCGCGGATTTGTTGTTCTCCTCATCACCCTCTCAGCCTGCGAGAGAAAGCTCGATATCGACGCGCCCGCGCCGCGTGTCACCGCGGATACGGACACGCTCCCATCGCTGCCGACGTCGACGCTCGACATTCCGCTGTCGTACGACTTGTCTCCTGTCGTCAAAGCGCTCAACGAAGCGGTCCCGACAAAGTTCGGCGACATCGCCGACCGTCACGAAATAAAAGGTCAGCCGCGTATGCACGTGGCGTTCGAGGCTACGCGCGACCCGTTTCGTGTATCTCTGGACGGACAGACCGCACACCTCACCGCAATCATTCATTACGCCGGCAAAGGATGGTACAAACCACCCGTTGTCGGAGAAGTCAGCGGATCATGCGGAATCGGCGGCGAGCGTCCACGACTTCAAATAGAAGTAACGAGCCCACTCAAGATTACTCCGCAATGGCAGCTGCGCGGAAAAACGCGCATCGGCGACATCGCGCCACCAACTCAGTCTAATCGCGACAAATGTCGCGTCACGGTCTTCAACATCAACGTCACTGGTCGAGTGACCGACGCAACGCGCGAAATTCTCGAAAGCAAGCGCTCGATGATCGATCAAAAAATCGCGTCGGTCGACATTCGAAAACGATTCGAGGATTGGTGGCATCTCCTTCAGCAGCCAATTCCGCTCACGGATAGTGTGTGGCTGCTGATCAATCCGAGCGCTGTGCGAATGGGCGAGACAGTCGGCGTGAAGCGAACGCTCGTTACGGCTCTTGGATTCTCAGCGTCGCCACGAGTAACTACTGGACAGAAGCCGCAAGTTGTCCTGACTCCGCTTCCGCAACTTTACCCTGCGGCGGTCGGCGACGGACTGCACATTTTGCTCGAGGGCGTCCTCGGCTATCCGCTCGCAACCACGCTGGTCGAAAAGGCGCTCGTTGGAAAAATTGTGGAGGGGAAAGGCCAGACACTCGTCGTGAAAGATGTTCGCCTTTTCGGCATCGGTGGCGGGAAGCTCGCGCTCGAGCTGGATTTCCGAGGAACGGTTTCCGGGCGCATCTACTTCATTGGAACACCGCGCTACAATCCAAAAACCAATGAGCTGTTTGTGCCCGATCTGGAGTACGATGCCGGATCTGCGAATCTTCTCGTTCGTGGATTCGAATGGGTGAAGCACGACGACGTCCGTGACTATTTCCGCGATCACGCGCGCTGGCCTGTCGGCGACATCCTCGCGAAGGGAAGGGAGCAGCTTTCGAAGGGATTGAACCGCGATCTCGCCACAGGCGTGAAACTCACTGCTGACGTAAAAGAAGTGCAGGCGCTTTCAGTTCGCGCCCAGACAAGCGCGATTTATCTGCGCGCGCGTGCCGACGCTAATGCTCGACTCACCGTAAGACAGGGAGTGCAATGAAAGATGAAGGACTGATCCGGGCTGTCGGCGTTCGAGGACTCACAGCTGGAATAGTGAACTATACGATCGGCGCCGGCATTTTCGTCTTGCCTGCGCTCGTTGCAGGAAAAGTCGGAGCGGCGGCGCCGATCGTCTACGTAATCTGCGCCGTGGCAATGGGCCTCATCGCACTCTGTTTCGCGGATGCAGGCAGCAGAGTGTCACTCTCTGGCGGCGTATATGCCTACGCGGGAGTCGCGTTCGGCAGCTACATAGGATTCATGGTCGCGGTCAGCATGTGGATATCGATGATCATCGCCAGCGCCGCGGTAGCGATCATCTTCCTTGATTCACTCGCGCAAATAAGCCCCGCGCTCGGCAGCACAGCCGTTCGAAGTACGATAATCGTCGTACTTTACTCTATCCTCGCGCTGATCAATGTGCGGGGAGTAAAACTCGGCAGCGGCACGGTTCAAACGGTAACGCTCGCGAAGCTCGTTCCAATATTTGTTCTCGTAGCATTCGGAGTCTTCGCGATCCGGACGGCAAACCTCACCTGGCCCGGCATGCCGAGCGGGTCTGACATATCGCGTGCCTCCGTGATTCTGATTTTCGCGTTTATGGGAGTAGAGTCGGCACTTGCGCCGAGTGGTGAGTTCAAGGACTGCGCTCGCACCGTTCCCCGCGCCATTTTCTATGCGCTGTTCTTCGTGACACTTCTTTATATCGCCATTCAGGTGGTCGCACAGGGCATCCTCGGAGCGGAGCTCGCGACCAATACTAAAGCACCGCTCGCCGAGGCTGCGAAGCGCGTGCTTGGCCGCGGAGGTGAATTGCTCGTGCTGCTCGGCGCTGCGATCTCGACTGTTGGTTACGTCACCGGCGACATGCTTGCCGGTCCGCGGATGCCTTATGCGCTTGCACGTGATGGTTTGCTTCCAGGAATCCTCAGCAGCGTACACGAACGCTACCGTACGCCGAACGTCGCGATTGTGCTGCACGCAGTTCTGTGCGCCGCGCTCGCTTTGACGGGCACGTTCAGCTACCTCGCCGTGTTGGTCGTGCTTCTCACTCTGATCGTTTATCTCGCGTGTTGCCTGGCGACCATTCAGCTGCAACGCCGCGATGTGCGTGCGGACGGCGGGACGCCTCTGCATCTTCCGGCTGGTCCGCTCATTCCGATTCTTGCGTCGCTGGTCATTGTCTGGCTGATGAGCAGCTCCACGGCCAAGGAGTTTTACGCACTCGCTGCGATGTTGGCGGTATCAACCGTGGTTTACCTCGTGATGCGTTTTCTCCGGCGCCCTGTCGTCGCACCCGCCACCTGATGGAAATTCAGATGAAAACAATTGCAGTGGCCTTCACAGCTCTCGTCGCAATCTCTGCAAACGCACAACAGGGAATCGATAGCGCTTACACGGCAAAGATTCGCGAGCTCACGACGACTGACCGGCTATGGAAGTTCAACACCGATCTCGTGGAGACTTTGCCAGCGTCGAGTACTGTTCCGACTCCATTCAAGGTCCTCGGCTATGTACCGGGAACGCTCGGCCGCCTTTCATATGTAGCGGACCTCAACAAATACTTCCGCGCGCTCGCTGCAGCGTCTCCTCGCACGAAAGTGTTTTCCCTCGGCATGAGCGACGAAGGGCGTGAGATGATCGTGATGGCTATCGCCGATGAATCGACGATCAGCAATCTCGAGAATTATCGCACTCAGCTTGCACGCCTTGCGGATCCTCGCGGCTTGTCGGCCGCTGACAAAGCGCGATTGATCAAAGAAGCAAAGCCGATCTACTGGCTGAGCGGATCGATTCACTCTCCGGAAACAGGAAGCCCGGAGATGTTGATGGAGCTGGCGTATCGTCTCGCTGTTGACGAATCGGAGAACATTCGCGCGATTCGATCGAACGTCATCACGCTGATCACTCCGGTTACCGAAGTAGATGGTCGCGATCGAATGGTAGACGCGGACAAGGAAGCGCGCGCGCTCAAGCTCGGGCCTGGTGGCGTGCCTCTGATCTACTGGGGCAAGTACACTGCGCACGACAACAATCGCGACGGAATGGTGTTGTCGCAGAAGCTCACTCAGAACTTCATGGCTGGATTTCTATACTGGAAGCCGGTCGTCGTGCATGATCTTCACGAGTCGGTTCCGTTCCTTTACACGAGTACCGGCACCGGACCCTACAACGACGAGTACGATCCTATCGTTGTCGACGAGTGGCACACATTGGCGTATCAGGAAATCACCGAGCTCACACGCAGAGGGTTGCCGGGAATCTGGACACACGGATTCTACGATGGGTGGGCGCCGAACTACACGCTTCTGTCAGTTGCGAACCTGCACAATTCGATTGGACGTTTTTACGAGACGTACACTTCGTCCGGCGCGGGATGCAGAATCGTAAAGCTTCCCGCTGCAGACACTGCTCGCCGGTGGGATCGTCCGAATCCGCCCGTTAATGGCGTTCGATGGTGCATCCGAAACAATATCAATTTCCAGGAGTCAGGCGCACTCGTCGCGCTGCGATACGTCGCGGATCATCGCGAGACATTCCTCTCCAACTACGTCGCAAAAGCGGAGCGAATGATAGATCGCGGTCGCCTCACCGCGCCGTATGCGTTTGTAATTCCGCGCAATCAGCGGCATGCAGCGGAAGCGGCGGACATGATCAACCTCTTCCGTGCACACGGAACTGAAATCAGCGTCGCGACTTCCGATTTCACGCTGCAGGGCCGAGCTCCTCCGTCGCGCAGCAGCGACACCACGGCCACAAAGTCCACTCCGGCTGTGACTGTTCACACCGGCGACTGGATTGTCCGACTCGACCAACCCTACTCCGCGAGTGTCCGCACACTCCTCGCGATTCAAAAATTCAAAGCGGATGATCCTCCGCCTTACGACGATACCGGTTGGACGCTCGACGCTTTGCGTCACGTCGAAACAATCAAGGTTTCGGATTCGACCGTCCTGACAAAGCCGATGCAGCTCTTGTCAGGAGATGCGAGCGTGAAAGGTGCCGTAACGGGAAATGGCAACACGCTACTCGTCAAACATGTTGGCGATTGGAGATCCGCCGCGCTGCCATGGAAAGTTGGCAAAGTGAGTGTGGCTGATGCCGCATTCACGGCAGACGGTGCCAGGTATCCCGCAGGCACGTTCATCATCGAAAACTCTTCGTCGGCTCGCGATGCAGTGAGCGCGCTTGGGCTGAATGCGGCATCGACTGGAAACGCCGTAACGGTGGGAAAGCACACCGTTTCTGTCCCGCGGATTGCGCTGTTGCATTCCTGGCTCGAAACGCAAAACGAAGGTTGGGTGCGCTACGCTTTTGACAAGATGGGAATTCCCTACACGTACATCTCCGAACAGGGACTCAAGCGTCCAGGTTACCTCGATCGCTTTGACGTCGTGATTTATCCAAACGTGAGCGCGAATCCGATCAGCCTTGTGAACGGTCGTCCAATGATTGGGCCACCGATCCCCTGGAAAAAAAGCGCCGAGACGCCCAATCTCGATAAATGGGATGAGACCGATGACATTCGTCCCGGCATGGGACTCGACGGATTGGCTGCACTGAAATCTTTCGTCGAGCGTGGTGGATTATTGATCACAACCGGTGCGACCAGTCGTCTGCCGGTTCAGATGGGATTCAATTCGACTGTGAATGAAGTCACGACCACTCGACTGAACGCGCGCGGCGGAATTTTCCGTGTCCAGCCGGTCTCGACCGCGAGCCCAATACTATATGGATACGAGTCCAGCTCCTTTCCGGTGTATTTCAGCCAGTCGCCGCTGTTCACTGTAACTCCTCGTGATACAACTGGAGGTGCCGAAGGCGTCGATCCCGCCTTTGATGCTGCACGCGAGAGGATGCGTGCGCGGGTGGTTCTCAAATTCCACGAGAAGGTCGATTCACTGCTCGTGTCCGGCCTTCTTGCGAATGGGGATGAGATGAACAACAAGGCCGCGGTCGTGGATGCGCCCGTCGGCAAAGGCCATGTGGTGCTATTCGGTATTCGGCCGCTCTGGAGGTGGGAGTCGCAGGGATCATTTGCGTTGGTCTTGAATGCAATTGCTAACTGGAATCATCTCGACTTCTGATAAAGCAGCTATCGGCCAAAGCAGCTATCGGCCATCGGCCTTCGGCTATCGGCTATAGGCTAACAAAGGGCTAAGCCGACGGCTGATGGCTGACGGCCGATGGCTGATGGCTGATTTGACCGAACCAATAGCCGAATTAGCGTGTCTACGGTGAGAAATGAGTGCGCTCCCCGTTATCGATATTAGAGGCCGCTTGGACGAACGAGACTTGATCGCGCGGGTTATCAACGGCGATGCACGTGCCCAACGCGAGCTCTACGACAACCACGTCGATCGCGTCTACCGGCTCGCCTATCGCCTCGCCGGCGAAGACGAGCTCGCGCGCGATTTCACCCAGCTCACGTTCATTCGCGCATTCGAAAGAATCGCCGAATTCAGACACGATTCATCACTCTCGACATGGCTTCACGCCATTGGCGTCTCAGTCGCATTGAACGGACTTCGCACAGTCAAAAAGAACCGGCTGCGCAACGTTCCCCTCGAGGAGGCCACGGGCCTCCGATCAGGGGCAGCCGCCGCCGAACCGGACCTCAAGGCACGGTTGGCAGCGGCGATCGACTCACTGAGCGAGAAATACCGAACGGTTTTCCTCATGCATGATGTCGAAGGTTACACACACGACGAGATCGGAGCGGCTCTTGGCATTCCGGCCGGGACCTCGAAGACGCGGCTCTTTCAGGGACGCGCAAAGCTTCGTGAAGCGCTCGCAGATTTCCGAGAGGAGTGGGCAACATGACAAACGACAACGACAAATTCGAAGAAATCATCCGCTCTGCGGCGCAGGACTATAATCGCCCCCCGGTCAACGTTCCACGTGATGAAATGTGGACGGCAATCGAGGCGGCGCGCACCGATCGCGCACGACGTCCCCTGCACATCGTTCCGCCGGCTCGGCAGCCGCGGTTCACCCGCTACACATGGATGGGACTCGCTGCCGCAGCTGTTCTATTGATCGCAACTGGCGTGGGGATTGGACGTTGGTCCAACTCTCCGAGCGCGCCACCGCGCGTCGCGAACGAGAATCAGAAACCGCCGACAACCGTACCGCCGGGAGGCGAGGCGATTCATTCGCCACAGGAGCCCGAGGCTTCGACACAAGTCGCTGCCACCGAGCCCGAGGTCATCGGCACACCACGAAGCTCGCAGTCAGTCGAGCGCGTACCGCACATCGCTCAACGCGGGACACAGGTCGCAGTCACCGCGCCGAGTGCAGCTCGAGGTGCACCTGACGCGGCTGCCTCCGCGGTGCCGTACCAGGTTGCGACAATCCGTCACCTCTCGAACGCCGAAGCATTGCTGACGGCATTCCGAAGTGATTCACGCGACGCAAAGCTGGACGCTTCAATGTCCATCTGGGCGCGCGACCTACTCTCGAATACCCGGCTGCTGCTCGATTCCCCGGCGGCCGATGATCCGACACGCGCAAAGCTCCTGGGCGACCTCGAGCTCGTGCTGGCGGAGATAGTTCAACTCGCCCCGAATGCAACAGCACAGGATCGCGGGCTGGTTGAAGGAAGCATCAGAAACGGGAACGTAATGACACGTCTGCGCTCGGCCATTCCGGCTGGGCAAACCAGAGGACTTTAGATAAATGTTGAAGACAGCCTACATGGTCGTCGCCGCCGCGCTCTTCTCAACCGGCGTGGCGAAAACGGCTGACACGATATCGGCTCGCACGCGAGCCGGACAAATTGAAACGGTCGCTTACACATCGCGCGACCTCGCGAACGTCATCGCGCGCGCTCCATGGGCGCCGATGGATCCTGCAGACTCGCTGTATCGCGAAGCACGCGCAGTGCTTGCCAGAGGCGATTACGCTCGAGCAGCGGATCTGTTCCGCCGGCTCTATCAGCAATTCCCGAATTCTGATTACGCGGGTGAATCGCTGTACTACCGCGCATTCGCAGAGTATCGAATTGGCGGTACCGATCATCTTCGTACGGCACTTTCGTCTCTGACGACAATTCAGGATCGCTTCCCATCGCTCGCGAAAGGTGATGCGAAAACGCTTCGCATTCGCGTATGCGGCGAGCTCGCTCGCCAGGGAGACGAAGGCTGCGCGGCAGAAGTATCGGCTGCAGCGAAAGTCGTCGCCGCAGGTGATAAGGCTGCAAAAGCTGAAGTCAAAGCGGAAGCGGCAGCGGAAAAGTCTGGAAAGGCTGAAGCACGCACGTCACGTGTTCGCGATTCAGGGGTTCCTTCCGGCTGCGCCTCCGATGATGACGACGACGATCGCGTCGCAGCCCTGAATGCATTGCTTCAGATGGATGCTGAGCGTGCGCTGCCGATCCTGAAGACGGTCCTCGCGCGGCGTGATCCCTGCTCGGTCGTGCTGCGAAGAAAGGCAGTGTTCCTGGTGTCACAGAAGCGCAGCTCCGAAACAGCCGACATTCTGCTCGGCGTTGTAAAGAACGATCCCGACGAGGAAGTTCGCGAGCAGGGAGTGTTCTGGCTCTCGCAGGTCCCGGATGAGCGCGCAGTGACGATGCTTCAGCAGATCCTCGCTACGTCCAATAGCGAAGAGATCAAGAACAAGGCTCTGTTCGCATTGTCGCAACACCGGAGCCCGAACGCTGCGCAGTTCCTGCGTGACTTCGCGCTTCGCGAAAACGAATCAGACGAGCTGCGCGGACAGGCAATCTTCTGGCTCGGCCAGCGCCGTTCGACTGAAAACGCCGACTTCCTGCGCTCGCTGTACACTCGCATCAGAAGCGCGGAAGTGAAGGAGAAGATTCTTTTCTCACTCTCGCAACAGCGCGGTCTCGGTAACGACAAGTTCCTGCTCGACATTGCAAAGAACTCCAACGAGAACATCGAGCTTCGGAAGAAGGCGCTGTTCTGGGCAGGACAGGGTGCGGCCTCCGCCGACCAGCTGATCGGGCTCTATTCATCGATGACGGATTCGGAGATGCGCGAGCAGCTGATCTTCGTGTACTCGCAGCGTCGCGAGCCGGCGTTTGTCGACAAGATGATCGACATCGCGAAGAACGATAAGGATCCCGAGCTTCGCAAGAAAGCAATCTTCTGGCTCGGCCAATCACACGATCCTCGTGTGCAGCAGTTCCTGGTTGATCTGATCAACAAGTGAGGGTGATGTAATGACGCGGATGACCGGCAATCGAATGATCGGGATCGTCGCCGTCGTGTTGGCCTCGTTCATTCCTCATCCTGGAAAAGCACAGAATCTGGCGCGTCGGATCAACGACGCGCCGGATGGCAAGGTGAGATTCGAGTTTGCGGCGCGGCAGGACCTGTGCGGGACGGGCAGCTCCATCTCTCGCGGTGAGCACAATCGGATGTCGTGGGATTCAGATTATTCCGAGGACGTGGAGTACAGTGAGGAATGTCTTCGCGGGCCGGTGCGCATCGTGATCACGAAGAGCGGTGGTCAGATCGAGAAGATCCGCACATACATGGGCGGCCGTTGGCGTCCGACGAATGAGCGCACGACTACGCTCGGCGTTATCGGTGCGCGTGACGCGACCGATTATCTCCTGTCACTCGCGGGTTCGTCGTCGACGACGAAGATTGGAAGTGAAGCGATTTTTCCGACGACACTCGCAGACAGTGTCGAGGTCTGGCCCGCGCTCTTGCGCATCGCGCGCGATGACGGTCGGCCAAACGGCACGCGCACGCAGGCGGTGTTCTGGCTCGGCCAGATGGCAGGCGATAAGGTCACCGGATCGCTGAGTGACATCGTCGGTGAATCGAGCGTTGATCGTGAAGTTCGAAAGCAGGCTGTGTTCGCGTTGTCGCAGCGCCCGAAGAAAGACGGAGTGCCCGCGTTGATTGAGATCGCGAGAACTAACCGCGATCCTGAGATTCGGAAGACGGCACTCTTCTGGTTGGGACAATCGCGCGACCCGCGCGCTCTTGCTCTCTTCGAAGAGATTCTCTCACGTCGGTAAAGGAAGGCACATAGAAAAGGGCGGGAGGAAAACCGTGTAGTTTCGGTTTTCCTCCCGCCCTTTTCTGTGTGCCTTCCTTTAGCCGCCTGGTGACGCCTGGTTGACGGTTGCAAGGAGATCTGTCAGACGCGCGGCCTTGGCAATCTCCGTCACCTGATTCAAGACTTTGTCGGCTTCCGCGTTGCGACCCTGCGTCTTCAACCCATCAGCGAGAATTATCCCCGTTACCGCATAAGTGTAGGGAATCCCGAACGACGGCCGATCGATCCAGTCGCCCATCTTGAGCAAAGCCTTCGGCGCCCTGAACACCTTCGTCCACAGGTCGTACGTGCGCGGTAGATCGACATATCCATCCGCCACGCGAATCGTATCCTTCGACGGAACGATCGGCGCCTCGACAAGTTTTTCCGCGAGACCCTGACGCAACGTGTAGTTGCCAAGTCCGAGCGAGCGTCCATATCCGCCGGTCGAGAAATACACTGACCGCTCGGGGTACGCGTCCTTGATCAACCGCAGAACGATGATCTGATCACGCGTGAGATACCCGGGCTGAATTGTCGCGACGAGATTCCGCTGCTGAAACGTCATCGGCTCCCGGATTTCCCAGTATGCCGGAATCGAATCCGCTTCCTTGAACGACATCTTGAGCGGCGGGCCCTTTGGCATCGGCCAAGTCTTGTTGCGATAAATCTCCGGACCTTTCGCAGCATCGTACGGACGAACTGGATTCCGGATCATCTGCCGGACGAACCAGTCGGTGTTGAGATAAGACGTGACCAGAACCAGAACGTCCTGACGGACTCCCTCTACTTCCTGCGCGTACCACAGTGGGAAAGTGTCGTTGTCTCCATTCGTGATGATGATTCCGTACGGCTCGACGGAGTTGAGAAGATCGTAGCCCCAGTCTGCGGTGAACGTTTCTCCACGGTGCGATGCCGCACGCCAGTTTCCTGCGAGCGGTATGAACGCGATCAAGAGAATCGGCGTCGCCAGAAGCCACGCACGCCGGCTCGCGTGTCCAACACTGTCCGGTGTTGCTTCTGACTTCCGATCGAGAATCTGGGCGAGCGATTGCCAGACATACACGAGTCCGAGCGCCGCCCACACTCCCCACGCGGAATAGCTCCAGATGTAGAAGTAATCTCTATCGCGAACTTCACGATTCACGCTGTCGCCAAGCTCCGGTGACTGCGACCATCCGTACTTGAAGTTCATGTAGTAGATGAGCGCGAGAGTCAGCGTGAACATCAGCGGACCGAAATACCAGAAGGTCCGCCGCTCATACGCCCAGTGGACGTACCCTCCTATCAACCCGAGAATGAGAAAGAGCGCGCCAAGCAGTGCCTGCAATGCGATGCGCTCGTTGTGCGGATCGCGCAGCCACTGCCACTCGAAATAGAGCCACCACATCTGCACCTGCGCGGTGTATGGTGCACCGCGCTCGAGCTTCTTCCCGTATTGCTCGCGATTGATGTTGTCCATCAATCGCTGCTTGGTGAGTGACGTAAAGGTGCACGATGCCTCGAGCTTCGTAGCGCACGCCGTTGTCTCGCCTTCGTTCATCATCGGGAAATGCGCAGAGCGAATCGGCTCGTAGATGAACGGCGTAAGTCCCAGGAGGAGAACTGCGAATCCCTTGAGCAGCAGCTGCCAGTTGAGGAAAGTCCGCCACTTCCGCGCGACGATTGCAACAAGCACAGCGGGAGCAGCGAGAAATCCGGCCGGGTGGTTCGAGTAGCCGAGTCCAAGAAGGAAAGCGACGAGAATCAGTTTCCTGTCGGCGCCCGGTCCATCGGGCTCATCGGTCCACGAGATCATCAGCCACGACACGACGCAGAAGAACAGCAGCGACACCGTGTACACCTTCTCGTTTACGACGCTCTGATTCCACACAGTGTATGCGGTTGCGCCGATCAGCGTCCCGAGCGCAGCACCTGCGAGCCGTTGCCATCCGCGGCCAAGCCAGCCGGCGAGAATGCGTTCAGTTACGAGGAACCAGAATCCGGCCGATGCCGCGCTGCAAAACGCCGCCATCGTGTTGATGTGCTGCGCATAATTTCCGGGAAGCGGCAGCATTCCGAAGAAGTGCGCCAGAAGTACGAACAGCGGATTTCCCGGCGGATGTGGGAGACCGAGAACTTTCGCCGCTGCCATGTACTCGCCGGTGTCCCACATCCACGTCGACGGCGCGATCGTAATGAAGTACAAAATGAATACGAGCAGCGCCGCGATTCCCGCAGCCTTGTACGACGGATGGTATTCCTCTGGCACCGCAGCCGTCGTGCGCCGCACCGCGCGCACGGGACTCGGCGACTTTGCTGCTGCTTTGGTGTTTGCTGCTGTCATTACTTGTTAGACGATGATGATGGCGCGGGGTCAGGAAGACGCTTCATGTTCGGAAGCTCTTCCTGCGGTCCACCGTAATCCGTTTTGAATCCGCTGACGTTTCCGTCTTCACCGATCGAGAACGTCACCAGGTTCCACCCGTCGCGATGATCGCGCCAGACTGCCTTGAAGGTATCGTAATGCCAGTGCTCGAGGTCGCCAATCTCTTTCGGCGCCAAAGTCAGCACGAGGTGTCCGTTTTCCATCGCGACCTGCGACTTTCCATACAAGCTATCCTCGTACACGCCGGCGTATCGCTCGAGCGACAATGTCGGATGCGTTCCACTGATGCGTTTTGCTTCCTTGGCACGAAGATCTTTTGCGTCGATCGAATCAACAGAGGCCTTCTCCTTGAGAGCAATCGTGCTCCAGTCGCGAACCGGTGCTCCGAGGAATCGGTCGAATGCGTAGTACATGAGCGATTCGCGGAGCGAGTTTCCTTCCATGTTAGTCAGCACCACGATGCCAATTCGTTTTTCCGGCAGCAGTCCTACCATCGAGTTCATTCCGGAAAGACTTCCTGAGTGCGACAACATTTCCTCGCCGCGATAGTCCATCACGTTCCAGCCAAACCCGTAGCTGCGAACGTGAGTGTACGGGTTGAAAACGCGATACGCGGAGTCGATCCGCTGCGCCATCTGGGCGCTGTGAGTTTCTACGAAATTCCTTTTCGAGACGAGTGCCTTTCCTTTCACGCGCCCGCTGTCGAGCTGAAATCGCAGCCATTTGGTCATGTCGGCGATGTTGGAATTGATCGCGCCTGCCGACGCTGCGTTGTCCATGTTGGTGTACGTGACGACGCGAACCGCGCTGTCGAAGTTTGCGTGCGGCGTTGCGACATTCGCGAGCGATGGAAGCAGAGTCACGCTCGTATTGGTTTCAGTCATTCCAAGCGGAATGAAAATTCTTTCGCGCACGAGATCGTCCCACGATTTCCCACCGGCCGCTGCTGCTACCGCGCCTGCCGTCGCATACATGAGATTGCTGTACCCGTAATGCGATCTCAGGCTCCACGACGGCTTCAGGTATCGCAACCGGCGAAGCAGCTCCTCACGCGAGTACGGCGTGCCGCCCGTCCACAGTAGATCGGCCCGCGCTAGTCCACTTCGATGGGTGAGCAGATCGCGGACGGTAAGCTCGCGAGTTGCGTAATCATCGTATAACCGGAACCACGGCAGGTAACTGATCACCGGATTGTCCCACTTGATCTTGTTCTCGTCGGCAAGCATCGCGAGAAGAATTCCGGTAAATGACTTCGTATCGGATGCGATCGCGAAGAGGGTGTGCTCATCGACCTTCTCGGGACGTCCGACAGTGCGTACGCCAAAGCCTTTCGCGAAAATCACCGAATCGTTTCTGACGATTCCGACGGCGACTCCGGGAATCTTCCAGTCGCGCATCGACTTCGTGACGTAGTCCTCGAAGCCGGCGAGCGGACTTGACTGCGCATGAATCGTTGCCGGCGCAATTGCGCCGAATATCTGAAGAAGTCTCCAGGCTCTCATGGGCGGTTAATCTACATCCCCGGCTCAGACCTCTCGACTACTTTATACCCATGGATTTCACGGGCATCAGCACGCAGCTCTCGGCGAACCCGTTATTGGCGCTGCCGGTGCTCTTTATCGCGGGTGTGCTGACGAGCTTTACCCCGTGCATT
>Ga0310810_10005301_pt1 | contig 14403 bp, 12 predicted proteins | sample NCmetagenome_FD_207641 | JGI IMG/M metagenome (GOLD analysis project Ga0310810, IMG submission 207641) | Soil microbial communities from experimental microcosm in Duke University, North Carolina, United States - NC | ecosystem: Engineered > Artificial ecosystem > Soil microcosm > Unclassified ... | reverse complement strand
ACGAACTGGTGCGCGCCGCGCACACCCAGGTCGGCGTGACGACTGCCCAGGGCATCGTCTACACCCTTCGGGCCCGGCTGATCGCGCACCTGCAGTCGCTGCCGCTCCGATATCACAAGCTGGGTCGCACCGGTGACAGCGTCTACCGTCTCGACGCCGACGCCTACTCGGTGAACGATCTGATCATCGGCGGGGTCTTTCCGCTCGCGACCTCGGCGGTGACGCTCGGGGTGATGTTCGTGATCCTGATGAGGCTGGACCTGACCATCGCGCTGCTGTCGCTGACGGTCGCGCCGTTCCTGTGGTGGTGCCTCCGCTTCTACTCGCGGACGATGACCCAGCGGGCCGAACGGGTGAAGGAGCAGGAAGCGACGCTGATGGAACGCGCCTTCGAGATCCTTCAGTCGATCATGGCGGTCAAGAGCTACGCGCGGGAGCGTTACGAGCTGGAGCGCTTCGATCGCGTTGGCAGCGAGACGATGAAGGCCCGCCTCCGCCTGACCTGGCAGGAGTCGATGTTCTCGGTGTGGGTGACGGCGATTACGCTCGCCGGCACCGCGATGGTGATGGTGGTCGGCGGCCTGCACGTACTCGACGGCACCCTCACCGTCGGCAGCCTCCTCGTCGTCGTCGCCTACCTTGGTGCGGTCTATGGGCCGCTCTCGGCGATTGCGCATACCGCCGGCAACCTGAACCAGGCCCGAGTCAGCGCGCGGCGCGTCCGCGAGACGCTGGCGCTCACGCCCGAGGTGCTCGACGCGCCTGGAGCCGTCGACGCTTCGCACGTGCGCGGCCACATCGTCTTCGAGGACGTGCGGTTCTCCTACGACGCCAGCCGGCCGATTCTCGACGGCATCAGCTTCGAGGCGAAGCCGGGCGAGCTGGTCGCGCTGGTCGGACTGACCGGCGCCGGCAAGACGACCGTCGCCAGCCTGATCCCGCGGTTCTTCGAGCCAACCTCGGGCCATGTATTCATCGACGGCGTCGACGTGTCGCAATACGGGCTGCGCTCGCTTCGCGAGCGGATTGCGGTTGTGACGCAGGAGCCGATTCTCTTCGCGGGCAGTATCGGCGACAACATCCGCTACGGCCGGCTCGAGGCGACCGACGAGGAAGTTGCCGCGGCCGCCCGCGTGGCCCATGTGGATCACTTCATTCGCCGCCTGCCCGAGGGCTACAACACCTCGCTGGCCCAGGCCGGCGGCACGCTCTCGGGCGGCGAGCGCCAGCGGCTCGGCATCGCCCGCGCCATCCTCAAGGACGCGCCGATTCTGATCCTCGACGAACCGACGTCGTCGCTCGACGCATTGTCCGAGGAAGCGGTCTTCCACGCGCTGCGAAGCCTGCGCAGCGGCCGGACGATCCTGGTGATCGCCCACCGGCTCTCCACCATCCGCGACGCGAACCGGATCCTGGTGCTGCACGAAGGTAAGCTGATAGCGCAGGGCACCCACGACGAGCTGCTCGAGTCGAACGAGCTCTACCGGCGCATGTGCGCGCGCCTGTCGGTAGGCAAGTCACTCGACGAGCCCGAGTCGGTGGACGAGGTGCTGAAGGCGCTGGCGTGAAAATCGTGCTCGCGGGCATCATCGCCCGCTACCCCTACGGCGGCGTCACCTGGTGCTCGCTGATGTACCTGCTCGGGCTGCGGGCGCTTGGTCACGACGTCTACTACATCGAGGACACCGGCGAATGCATCTACGACCCGGTGCAGAACGCGCTCGCCACGGATCCGAGCTACGGCACGAACTACATCCGCCAGGCGCTCGAGCCGTTCGGGCTCGGCGATCGCTGGGGCTTCGTGAACTACGACGGCACCCATCACGGCGCCTCGCACGAGCAGGTGCGCGGCTGGTGCGCCGACGCCGATCTGTTCATCAACCTCTCGGGGGGATCCTGGTTCTGGCGCGACGAGTACGCGGCGATCCCGCGCAAGGTGTTCGTGGATTCCGATCCGGTGTTCACGCAGCTCGCGCTCGCCAAGGGCGACGAGTGGTACGTGAACTTCTTCCGCGGCTTCGATCGTCACTTCACCTTCGGCGCCAACATCGGCACGCCGGCTTCGCCGGTTCCGACCAGCGGTTTCACCTGGCACCACACCTGGCAGCCGATCGTCACCGACCTGTGGCGGACCGACGACCCGCCGGGCGATCGCTTCACGACCGTGATGACCTGGAAGATCGAGAGCTTCACCGACGTGGACGGCAACAAGGATCGCGAGTTCATCAAGTTCATCGACTTGCCGAAACAGACGCCGACGCAGTTCGAGCTGGCCGTCAACGGCCCGCAGCAGCTGCTGCGGGCGCACGGCTGGCCGACGGTCGACGCGATGGGCGTGTCCCGCTCGCTCTGGGACTACCGCTCGTTCATCCAGCGATCCCGCGCCGAGTTTGGCGTCGCCAAGCACGCCTATGTCTCACATCGGTCCGGGTGGTTCAGCGACCGGACCGAGTGCTACCTGGCGGCGGGCCGGCCGGCGGTGGTGCAGGACACCGGATGGAGCCGGCACCTGCCGAACGGCACCGGGCTTCTCGGCTTCTCAACGCCGGCCGAGGCGCTCGACGCCATCGCCCGGGTCGAGGCCGATTACGCCGAGCACGCCAGCCGGGCCGCCGAGATCGCACGCGAGCACTTCGACGCGGCGCGGGTGCTGCCGCGCTTCCTCGAGGTCGCGTGTGGCTGAGCGTTCGCTCAGAATCGGTCTCGTCGCCCCCGTCGCTCAGCCCGTGCCGCCGCCGCGGTCGGGCTCGATCGAAACCCTGACGGCGCTGCTCGCCGACGGGCTGGTCGAGCGTGGCCACGAGGTGACGCTCTTTGCGACCGGCGGTTCCTCGACCCGGGCTCGGCTCCATTCGATCTACCAGCGCGGCTATCTCGAGAACCCGGCGCTCTGGCCGTGGGAGATGTGCGAGCTGTTCAACCTCGCCGCGGCGCTGGAGCTGGCCGACTCGTTCGACGTCCTTCACTACCAGGCGGAGTACGCGCCGCTCTCCCTTGCCTTCAGCGCGTTGTCCCCTGTCCCGCTGATTCACACCGTCCATCACCTGCCGAGCCCGCCGGAAGTCGCGGTCTGGTCACGGTACTCGCGCGCCCCGTTCATCGCGGTGTCGCAGGCCCAGGCCGACGCGCTCACCGGGCTCAACGTCGTGGGCGTCGTCCACCACGCGGTCCAGACAGATGCGTACGCCTTCCGCGCGGAACCCGAGGATTACCTGCTGTTCCTCGGACGGTTCACGGAAGGGAAGGGAGTCCTGGCGGCGATCGACGTGGCGCGGCGGACCGGCAATCGCCTGCTCATCGCGGCCGCGGAGAACGACTACTATCGTGAGCAGGTGGCGCCGCTCGTCGATGGCCGTCAGATCGTTTACGCCGGGGAAGTCTCTCAGGCGGAGAAAGTCAGCCTGCTCGGTGGCGCCCGCGCGCTCGTCTATCCGGTGCAGGCCGGTGAATCGTTCGGCCTCGTCCTCGCCGAGGCCGCCGCGTGCGGCACGCCGGCAGCGGCGCTGCGCTGCGGCGCGGTCGCCGAAATCGTGGAGGACGGCGTGACCGGCGTGACATTCGATACCATCGAGGCAATGATCGACGGCCTGCCCGGTGTTCTGTCGCTCGACCGTGCGCGCATCCGACGGCGCGCCGTCGCCCGGTTCGGCGTCGATCGCATGGTGGACGAGTACGCCGCCGTCTACGCGGCGCTGGCGACGAAGCCGGTGGTCGGGGCGTGAGGTGGCGGAGCCGCGCGAGAAATCGTCGCTCCTCGCGGTCTTCGCGCACCCCGACGACGAGTCGATAGCCTCCGGCGGTTTGCTGGCGCGCTGCGGCGGCGATACCGTGTGCGCGTCGCTGCTCTGCCTCACGCGCGGAGGCCTCGGCCAGGTGGACGATCCGGCGCGCGCCCGGATGGGCGAGCTGCGCGAGAGGGAACTGGCCGCCGCGACCCGGATTCTCGGCGTCCGGGAAGTCATCGTGCTCGACCACCGCAACGGGTTCCTGCCGTGGGCAGACCGGAACGTCCTGGAGGCCGACATCGTCTCCGTCATCCGGCGAGTGCGGCCGGCCATCGTCGTCACCTTCGACGACGACGGGCTCTATTGGCATCCGGATCACATCGTCGTCCACGAGCGCACGACCGCGGCGGTGTCCGCGCTCGCCGAGGACGCGCCCGCGCTTTATTACGTGCAAGTGCCGAAGGGGGCGATGCGGAACGCCTGGCTTGCGGCGACGCGCGCGGCCGAAGCCCGCGGCGATCTCGAAACGGTCCGCCCCTTCGCGCTCGGAGTCGAAGTGGACGCCTACGGGCTGTTCACCACGCCTCCGACGTTGACGCTCGACGTCAGGGAGCAGGCCGTTGCCAAGCTGCGGGCGATTCGTTCCCACGGGTCGCAGCTGCTCGGCGACGCGCTCGATCGGCTGCCGGAGGAGTGCGCGCCGGACGTGCTTGGGATCGAGCTCTACCGGCGAGCCGCGGTCGGCGCGCAGGGGGAAACCTTCCTGGATCGAATCGCCCGCCCGATATGATTCCGACGGCGAGGAATCGATGACCGAGTCGATGCTGCAGCTGCTGCGCTGTCCGTATTGCGGCGGCCAGTTCACGTTGCACGAGGCCGCGCGCCGCTCGGCCGGTGGCGAGATTCAGACCGGCGTGGTGTGGTGCGAATGCTGCGCGTTTCCGGTGGTTGCCGGGATTCCGGTCCTGAAGTCGGACGCAGCAAGCGGAGCCGCGATGAGGGCGATCGAAGCGGGACGGGACGAGGACGCGCTCGTGTCGCTGCTCGGGCTCGAGGCCGAGCGGGGCGAGGCGTTCCGCGCGATGGTCTTGCGAAACGGCGTCACGACATATCGCGAAGCGATCGAGATCCTCAGCCCCGATCCGGAAGGCACGTATTTCGTTTACCGCTTCTCGGATCCCACGTACGTGCTGGCGGAAACGGTGATGAGCGCGCTGGCCCAGGAGCCGGCTGTCTTTCGCGGGCCGGTGCTGGATCTCTGCGGCGGTTCGGGACACCTGACGCGGGTGCTGACCGGTCTCCGGCCAGCCGATCGCGTCGTGCTCGCCGACATGTTTTTCTGGAAGCTGTGGCTGGCGAAGACTATCACTGCCCCGGCTTCCGTGCCCGTGTGCTGCGACGCCAACCAGCCGCTTCCGTTCGCGGCGGGCTCGTTTCCCACGGTCGTTCTTTCGGACGCTTTCCCGTACATCTGGCAGAAGCGGCTGCTCGCCGGAGAAATGGTCCGGCAGGCAGGGCCTGGCGGGCTGATCGTGATGCCGCACCTGCACTCCTCGCTGGGCTGGAACTACTCGGCGGGGATGACCCTGACGCCTCGTTCCTATTCGGCGCTGTTCGCCGAACTGCAGCCGCGGCTGTTTCCCGACGACGCGTTGTTCGGGCCGGCCGCCGATCGGACTGGGCTCGATCTGTCACGGCCGATGTCCGCCGAAGAACTCGGCAGCGAGAATTCGTTCACGCTGATCGCCACACGGGATTCCCGCGCCTTCCGTGCGTATGCACCGCAGGCCATGGCACCGGCCGCCGGCGCACTGATCGTGAACCCTCTGTACCGAATCAGCCGCGAGGGTACGGACTCGGTGCTGACGCTCACGTTCCCGACAGCGCAGTACGAAGAAGAATTCGCGGCTACACGCCGCTACCTGCCGGATGTGCTCACGCTCGACGTCGATGCTTCCGCGCCGGTAACGGAGTGGCCGGCGTCGGTTGACGTCGAGACGCTGCGCCGCCGCCGCGTGCTCATCGACGCGCCGCCGCGCTACTGCTGAACCGACCCGCTGGCGCGGACCGCGTCGTACGGGGCCTGCGTGTAGAGGTGGCGCCCGACCCATTCCTGGATGACGACGGCCGGCCGCTCGTCGATGACGACTTGCGGATCGAAGTTGTTCTGCCAGAGGTAGACGGCGCGGCTGAAGTGTTCGGCCAGGAAAGGGATCATCGCCGACCCGAACGAGTCGCGAAACACGACCGCCCGCGGTGCGCCCGCCGGACCCTCGGTCACCACGCGCGGGTCCATGAGCGCGCGGCTCGGCCGCGCCGGTTCGACGACCCGTGATTGGCGGCCGCCCGTCGGCTCGAGCTGCAGATCCTCCTCGACCAGCACCTGACCGAGGCCCAGCATCCGCGCGAGGTCCATTCCCGACTTTGGAACGGTACGCAGCTCGAGTTCACTGCGCTCTCTCGATCTGAGGCCCACCTGGGCCTCGACCGAGCGCATCACCTCCTGATACGCGACGAAGGCGCCGAGGTCGTTCCAGTGCGTATCCGTCAGGTGATAGACGCGATCGGCGGCCTTGGCCGCGGAGAGCGTTTCCCTCACGTCCACGACTGGAACAGTGGAGTGGGCGCGGAGATCCGCGACCAGTTGATCGATACGCGAGTGACCGTGATTGCCGGCGAGTCCGTCCGGCATGACCTCCGGGTACACCCAGTACTTGTCCGGCGCGATCAGGAACACGTAGGCGATGTCGCGTGCGGCCAGCCAGTCTTGCGTGTCCTGCAGCGTGCTGTGCCACTCTTCGAGCTCCTGGCTCGAGAACGGACGCGCGGACGTGAAGTCGTCCACGGCGCCATCGGTTCCGTAGAACAACCACCCCTTCTGTCCGAGCAGGACATCCGGCGTCGGCGACGAATGCAGCCATTCGACCCGCGCCCGCGCCTGCCAACGGACCAGCGGCGCCCTGAACGCGAATCGATCCGCGAACGCTTTCGTGAACGCCTCGGGCCACCCGCGCACGGCCGCGCCGTCGCGTGGGATGCCTGGCCACGGCGCCGCCTCCCGGTTCTCCTCTGCTGTGACGTCGTCGCCGACCCCGGCCACCGTGCCGGCGAGCGGCACGAAGATGGCGGCCACGAATGCCACCACCAGCAGCCGGTTGAATGAAGGCGAGAAGGGTGGCTGCGTCATCTCAGAAACGGAAGTAGATGAACGGCGTGAACGCGCCGAGCGCCACCTGGGTGATCGAAACGGCGAGCAGGAGGACGACGGCGAGCACCGCGCCCGCCTCCCATGCCGGATACCAGCGAGCGTGCCCTTCGCCCGGCGATGGTTGTGAAGCCGCACGCGAGAGCAGGGGAACGATGGGCATGGATCCGATGATGCCCGCAACCATCGCGAGAACCAGCTCCGGCGTCAGGTACCAGGACGCGGCATACGGCGTCGGCGCGCCGGTGCCGAATCCCACCAGGGCGCGGAGCATCGCCAGGGCGCTGGCGATGGAATCCGCGCGGAAGAACACCCAGCCGGTCATCACCATTGCGAGCGTATAGACCCAGCCCACCGGCTTCGGCACGCGCTCGAGCAGGTCGCCAAGACCGATCCGCTCGAGCACCAGGAAGAGGCCGTGGAGCAGTCCCCAGACGACGAACGTCCAGGCTGCGCCGTGCCACAGACCGCACAGGAAGAACACGGTGGCGAGATTCAGGTAAACGCGGCCCGGCGATCGCCGGTTTCCACCGAGCGGGATGTAAAGGTAATCGCGAAACCACGTCGAGAGCGAGATGTGCCAGCGCTTCCAGAACTCCTGCACCGAGCTGGCGATGTACGGGTAACGGAAGTTCTCCGGGAACGTGAACCCGAACATGTGGCCGAGGCCGATTGCCATGTCCGAGTAGCCGGAGAAATCGAAGTAGATCTGCAGGGTGTAGCCGGCGATGGCCAGCCAGGCATGCGCGGCCGTGAGCTCGTCTGCCGGCATCGCGAAGATCGCGTCCACCGGACGCGCGACGATGCTGGCAATCAGCAGCTTCTTGGCGAGTCCGATGCTGAAGCGGCGCACGCCGAGGGCGAACTGCGCGGTGGTATGGACGCGGCCGGTAATCTGCGCCGCGATGTCGTGATAGCGGATGATCGGCCCGGCAATCAGCTGCGGGAAGAACAGCAGGTACAGCGCCGCGCCAATCGGCCCCTTCTGGGCGACCGCCTGCCGGCGGTAAACATCAACGATGTAGGAGATCGAGTGGAAGGTGAAGAAGGAGATCCCGATTGGCAGCAGCAGCGACGGGACGGCAAACGTCCCGGCTCCGATTGACGTCAAACCGGCGTTCACGTTCTGAACCAGGAAGCCCGCGTACTTGAACGTGATCAGCGACAGTAAGTTCAACCCGACGATGCCGGCGAGCAGGAGTCTTGCCTGCCGCGTCCGCCCGAGCCGTTCGACCCAGATCGCGGCGGTGGTGTTGACGAGAATCGATCCGAGGATGATCCAGGTGAACGCGCCGCCGTCGCGGGCGTAGAAGATGACGCTGGCCACCACCAGCAGCGCGTTCCGCGCGCGGGCGGGCGCCATGTAATAGATGGCGAGGAGAACGGGCAGGAACCCGAAGAGGAAAGTCGGCTCGGTGAACAGCACCGCGCTACTCGCCCCTCGACGTGGCTCGGGGCGACCCTGAGTCCATCGGGTCGGTGTTCCCGAACGCGTCGAGCAGGATCGGCATCAGCGTATCCATTCGGGCCAGCGCCGGACCGTGCGGAACCAGCCCGTCGCGAAAACCATGAGAGCGCAGCGATTCGAGCACCGCGGGCCGGCTCGCAATCACGTGGACCGGCACGTTCCACGACGCGCCCTCGCCGCTGACCAGCGCCGGCGGCTGGTGGTCGCCCAGCACCACCAGCACCATGTCATCCCGTTCATGGCGGCGCAGATAGCCGGCCAGCGTCTCGTGAACGTAGGCCAGCGCCCGGGCGTAATCGGGGCCGAGGTTGCTCCAGTCCGGCGTCGCCTCGTAGGCCTTCCTCAGATCGTCCTCGTCGTAAGGTGTAGCCGTCAAGAGGCGCGACCAGTCGGGCTGGTAGGGAGGAACGGGAGTGAACGGAGTGTGCGTGCTGATGGTGGGCAGAAATACCAGAATCGGTGCCCCTGGCGGGTGGGTCCGCGCGATTTCATCCGTGCGCGCGAGAACGAACTGATCCGTCACGTCCCACCATCCGAAGGGCGGCCCCTTGTACCCGAGATCGGGTGCGCCGACGATGCGATCGAACCCGTAGAACTTGCCTTCGGGCCACGCCGCCTTCAGCCCGGGGAAGATGCCAAACGTGCGATAACCCGCGCGCCGGAATGGGGCGATCAGTGTCTCGCGGTGCTCTGCCATGAGCCGGCGACTGACCTCGGGATCGCGCACCTCGGTCCCCGACAGCAGGCTGATGTGCGCGAGCCACGACTCGCCGCCAAACGTCGTGGACTCGACCACGCCGGTGACGATCGAGCGGCCGGTGCCGGCGATCGCGGAGGCGAGCGTGTCGCGCGCGGGAACAAGAACCGGCTGAAACTCGGGTCGCTCCCAGCTGGTCATGCCGTACGACTCGACGAAAAGGATGACGATGTTGGCGCCGCTGACGCGCGACAGATCGTTCTGCACTGAAGGCGCTGGGGGCAGCGGCTTCTGGTTGCGTCCGGTCGCTTCGCTGACGAACTCCACGATCTCATCGCCGATGGCCGCCGCGACGGGTGCGGCCCACGCGTGCGATCGTGCCGCGGGGGCAGCGGCGGTCACGACGACGCCGGCGATGAGAACAGCCGACGCACCGGCGATCAGCAGCCGGCAGGCGTGTGGGTTCGCTGAAGCCTGACTGACCTGGCGAATGGCCCACCGCATCGGCAGGTACAACGCGATCGGCACGACCACGAGCCCGGCGGCGACCGGAAGCAGCACTGAGGGGCGCGCGACATTCGCGAACATCTTGCCGACGTCAGGAAGCAGCTTCAGGTCCCAATACAGGCTGACGCCGCGGCCGTAGAGCGCGCGCGTGCTGACGTCGAGGTAGCGGCTGACGATGAGCACCACCCAGAGGATTGCGAGCATCCTGATACTGCGTGCCGTCAACGTCGCCCGGCGCACCGTCCAGGCGATCGCGATGCCGAGCACCAGCAGCGCCGCCTCGAACGAGAGGTGCGCCGACGGCCTCACAGCGAGCGTCGGCCAGACGCTCACGAAGGTCAGCGAAGCGTTCAGCAGCACCAGCGCGGCGGCGAGCCTCGCCCATCGCCACGCGGGAGCGCCCGCTTCTTCGAGCATCTTCCTATTCTAGGGTGCGACCAGCACGTAGCCCTGCTGCTGCAGCGCGATGATCGTCGTCAACGCCCAGAGATCCAGCTGGATCTCGGGCATCATGTCCTTGCGCTCGATCTTGCGCGCGTACGCGGCCTGACCGCAGAGGCGGAAGTCCACCCCGGCTTTCTTCAGCGCCTGGATCATCGCGGCGTTCGGGTTGTCCTGCCCTTCGTGCCGCGCCTTGTAGATGTCGTTCTGGAGGACGTAATCGGTGGCGCCCTGATGGAAGACGACGGCAATCTTGCGGTTTGCCGCCGGCACCCCAACTTTGGCCAGCGTGTTCACGTAGCGCGCCACCGCCTGCAGCAGCGGGTGAACGTCGGTCGCCTTCGGGTTGGCCGTGCCCATGTCGAAGACCACCTTGTGGACGATCTTCGTGTCGGGCATCTCCCCCGCGCCGGGCACGTCGCGCGCCGGTTCGACTCCTGGGACGGGGAGCGGGGCCTGGGCCCGGGCGGGCAGGGCAGGGCCCAGCGCCAGGGCCGTTATCGCGAGTCCGACCAGTACCGTCTGTCTCATGTTCATCGCCTCCAGCAGCTCAGGATACACTCCCACCCATGGGTCGGAAAGCGACTGCGAAGCGATCACCGCGGGTGGCCGAGAAGGCTCCCTCCTACCTGACCACACCGACGCCGTACTGGCCGCTGTTGGCCCTCAGCATCATCGGCGTTCTCCTCACTGCCTACCTGTCGTGGACCAGCTTTTCAGGCGGATCGCTGCAGGGATGCAGCGAGGGCAGCGCGTGCGACATGGTGCTGTCCAGCCGGTGGGCGACCCTGCTCGGCCTGCCGACGGCGTTCTGGGGCCTGCTCACGTACCTGGCGCTCGCGGGCATCTCGTTCATCGCCCGTGCCGATCGCCGATGGCGCCTGGCCTGGACGATCGCGTTCTTCGGGGTGCTCTACAGCGTCTACCTGACGACCGTGTCGCTGACGATCCTCCACGCGGCGTGTCCGTACTGCCTGACGTCGCTGACGCTGATGACCGTCATCTTCGGCCTCGTTACCTTGCAGCGGCCCGAGCCGCTGCCTGGTTTCTCCTGGCAGGGTTGGCTGCGCGTCCGCACCCCGGTGGCCGTCGCCATCATCGCGTTCCTCCACCTGAATTACATCGGCGTCGTGGGCAAGCCGCCGGCCGCGGAAGACCCTGTGCTGCGGCAGCTGGCAACGCACCTGGCGCAGACCGGCGCGAAGATGTACGGGGCGGAGTGGTGCCCGCATTGCCAGGATCAGAAGGCGCTCTTCGGCGCCGCGGCGAAGCGCCTGCCGTACATCGAGTGCAGCATCGGAGCACAGGGAACTGGCCAGACGACAGTGTGCAGGAATGCCGGGATAACGACGTATCCAACCTGGGAGATAGGCGGGCAGCGCTACCAGGAGGTGATGTCGACGCTGCGTCTGGCGGAGCTCTCCGGATTCGACCTGGCGGCCGCTACGAAAGCCGCCACGACACAACAGTCACAGTGACGTGCTCAGGCCCGGCCTGCGAACTCGCGGGTTTCGGTATGGACGCGCACCCGCTCGCCTTGCTTGACGAAGAGCGGCACACGGATTTCGAGACCGGTTTCGAGCGTTGCCGGCTTGGTCACCCCGCCGCTCGCCGTATCGCCCCGGACGCCGGGCTCGGTGTTCGTGACGGTCAGCTCGACGAGCGGCGGTAGCTGCAGCCCGATCGGCGCACCGTTGAACTTCTGAATCTCTACCGGCAGGTTGTCGGAAAGGAGCAGCCGATCCTCGCCGAGCGTCGCGCTCGACAGGGTCAGGGTCTCGAACGTGCCCTGGTCCATGAAGTGACAGCCGTCGGCGTCCTCGTAGAGGAACGTGGCGCCTATCATCTCCAGGTCGGGTTCCTTGAACATCTCGGCGGCCTTGAACGCCTTGTCGAAAACCGCGCGCGTGAGGAGGTTTCGCATCTTCAGCCGGACCAGAGTCTGTCCGCCGCGGGCTGTGGGCCTCGAGACTTCCACATCCAGGCACACGTAGGGGGCGCCCTCGAACTCGAAAAACGACTTGCGCTTGATGTCCAGTGCGTCGATCAGGGCGGCCATGTCGCCTCGATCCTACAGCGCTCGCGCCGAGTCCCTCCTGAGCCAGTGCGATCGGAAAGGGCTTGACGAACGATTCCGTAAGAATTAACTTACGGTAAGTGGTAACTTACCCTCAGGCTCAAATGGACGCGCTGGGCGATCCCACACGCCGCGCCATTGTCGAGCGGCTGCTCGAAGGACCGCTGCCAGTGGGGGAGCTTGCAAAGCAGTTCCCGATGAGCCGGCCGGCCATCTCGCAGCACCTTCGCGTTCTGAAGCGCGCCGATCTCGTCATCGACCGCCCGGAGGGGAACCGCCGCTACTACGCGCTCAACCCCGCCGGCGTCGAATCGCTGCGAGCCTACTTCGATCGCTTCTGGACCCACGCCCTCCAGGCCTTCGCGCGGGCCGTCGACGCCGCGCGTCCGCCCAGCGCCTGATTCCCTCGTTCCCGTTCGAAAGGATTCAGCCCCATGAGCCTCGCCACGTCCGACCCCGTCGTGCAGAAGAGCGTCACCGTTCAGGCCACGCCTGCCCAGGCGTTCTCGGCCTTCACCGCTGGCATCAATCACTGGTGGCCGAGGTCGCATCACATCGGGAAGAGCCCACTCGACGAGGCGGTGGTGGAAGGCCGCGTCGGAGGTCTCGTCTACGGAAGATCCGTTGACGGCACGGTGTACCCCTGGGGCCAGGTCCTCGTCTGGGAGCCGCCGCACCGCTTTGTGTTCGCCTGGCAGATCACGCCGCAATGGGGATACCAGCCGGACGTCGCGAAATCAAGTGAAGTGGAGGTGCGTTTCACCGAGGTCAGCCCGCAGCACACGCGCGTCGATCTCGAGCATCGCTACTTCAGCCGCCACGGCGCCGGCGGCGACGCGATGCGGACCGCGGTCGATGCGCCGAACGGGTGGACCGGCCTGCTGCGGATGTTCACCGAATCCGCCGAGGCGCGCGCGGCAGCCAGCGGCGTGCTGCCGGCGGCGCCAATTGCGTTCGTGTTTGCCACCAACTCCGCGCTGGTCGTCCGCGCCTTCGACGGCCTTGCCGACGATCGCCTGTGGCACCGGCCGACTCCCGAGAACAACCCGGCGTTGTGGCTTGCGGGGCACATCGTCCACGTGCGCGCCGGGATGCTGCGCCTGCTCGGAGACTCCGTCGAGACCGGATGGGGGGACCTGTTCGCCCGCGGCGCGGCCCTGGACGATCCTGCGAAGTACCCGGGCAAGGCCGACGTCCTTGGCGTCCACGAGGAAGTGGGTCAGCGGATCATGGCCCGCCTTGCGACGCTCACCGCAGCCGACCTGGCCCGCGAGGCAACAGCCGGACCGAAGCCGCCGGGCGTGAAAACGGTGGGCGATCAGCTCGGCTTCTTCGCGCTGCACGACTCGTATCACGTCGGCCAGCTCAGTTACCTGCGCAAGGCGCTTGGGCTGCCGGGGCTGGTTGGTTGACAGTTTTGCCTTCTGCCTTCTGCCTTTTGCCTTGTGCCTTGTGCCTTTCGCCTTGACCCGCGGCCCGTTCATTCGGACCGCAGGGTCAGGGCCGGGTCGACCCGGGCCGCTCTCCGCGCGGGCAGGTAGCAGCCGAGCGCGGCAAGGGCCAGCAGACCCAGGCTCGCGCCGGCCAGCGTCGCGGGATCGCGAGGCGACACGCCGTAGAGCAGCGCCCGAAGCGTCTCGGTCGTGGCGAGCGCCGTCAGTAGTCCAGCGGTGATGCCCACAGCGCAGACGCGCATCTCCTGGGCGAGCACGGTCTTCACCACCCCTCCGGGCGAGGCGCCCAACGCCAGCCGCACGCCGAATTCGTGCCTGCGGTGGGTGAGTCCGTACGCGGTCACGCCGAACACGCCGACTCCAGCCAGCACCGCGGAGAGCACCGCGAATGCGCCGAGGAGGATCGCGACCAGCCGGCGCCGTCCGGCGGACTCGCCGAGCAACTCGTCGCTCGTGCGCATGTCGTAGACGGGGAGATCCGGGTCGATTTCGCGAATAGCCGCTTCCATCGCCGGCTTGAGCCGTGCGGGATCGCGGGCCGTGCGAACGACGAGGGATCCGAACGGAACCGGCCGCTGTCCGAGCGGGAGATAGACCTGCATGTCCGCGGGCTCGTCGAGGCCGGAGGTCTTCACGTCAGCGACGATGCCGACAATCTGGATCCAGGCGCCTGGATTTTCCGGAAATCCTTGCTTGACACGGTGACCGACGGCATCGCCATCCGGCCAGAAGCGCTTCGCGAAGCTCTCGTTGACGACTGCCACAGCGGCGTTCACCGAGAAGTCCACGGGCGAATTCGGCGCGAGGACGACGCGATCGGCCGGCGCGA
>Ga0310810_10005298_pt1 | contig 14408 bp, 15 predicted proteins | sample NCmetagenome_FD_207641 | JGI IMG/M metagenome (GOLD analysis project Ga0310810, IMG submission 207641) | Soil microbial communities from experimental microcosm in Duke University, North Carolina, United States - NC | ecosystem: Engineered > Artificial ecosystem > Soil microcosm > Unclassified ... | reverse complement strand
GGCGGCCGCCAATCGAACATGGCGGCGGATGCTACCATCGGCGCACGGGAGGAAGCCGATGGAAATTTCCGCGCAACAGCTCGCCGAGCTCCTGCTCGGCATCGCTCGCGCCCAGGCGGCGATGGTGCAGGGCCTCGAGAACGAGCTCGCAGGCGTGCGCAGCGGCCGCATCATCCCGGCGCTGCAGAACGTCGCCCACCTGCGCGACCATCCCCAGCCGACGCTCACCGACCTGCCGGTGCGAGTGCTGCTCGCCACGCTGGGCCGCCAGGTTCCCGACGCGGCGGCGCTGGTGCGCGATCTGGAACGCCTGCTAGGGGAAAAACCCGCCTAGGCCGCGGCGCGCTCGCGCGCCAGGGCGTTGCGCTCCAGCCGCTCGTCGACCAGGGCGACGATCTCGCTCAGCGTCTCGTTTTCCAGGCCCTGCTGCGCGGCGATCGCGGCGACCAGCTTGTCCACCCGCTCGATGTGCTCGGCGCCGCCGAACAGCGCGCGCGCCGCGGACGAGGGCTTGGCGAGGCCCTGGGCGGCCTCGGCGTACTTCTCGAACGGCACCAGGTCGGCGTCGGCCGCGCCGAGCTGGCGGCACAGCGCGGCGACCCATTCGTACACCGCGCGCGAGCGCGCCAGGTCGCCGTGCACCGCCTCGCGGATCGAGATCGCATGGTCCGGCCGGATGCAGCGGTAGTTCCCGGCGATCAGCATCGGCCACTTGGCGAGCGGCACGTAGAGCGAGTCGTGCACCTTGAGCTTCACCGGCAGCTCGAGCGTCTCGCCCGGGCGCACGAGGCGCGCGCGCTCGATGCCGTCGGCCAGCCGGCGCAGGAGCTCGGTCGGCCCTTCGGCGTCGAAGCGCGCCGCCTTGAAGTTGGTCGGCAGGCCGACCTGCAGGAAGTTCTTCGGCCGGTCGGCGGGACGGAACGCCTGCGGGTCCGGGCTCGCCAGGGTGAGGAGCGACGGGTCGAAATCGTCCCAGACCTGCGGGTCGGCGTAGCAGCGCTCGAGCGGCCGCATCCACAGCCCGGCGATGCGGCGCAGGTACGCGAGCGGCGGCATGTTCATGATCGCGAGGCACGGCCGGCGCGACTCGGCGATGCGGCGCATGAGGCCGCGCACCGCGGGGGCGCCGTAGTGCGCCTCCTGCATGCCGAGCACCACCAGGTCGTAGGCCGCCGGATCGCAGGCCTCGGGCGCCGCGGCGTCGAGCGTGCCCGGCAGCTCCTGCGAGGCGACGTCGAGCGGCGCGGCGCGGCCGCGCAGCGGGAAGCGCACGCGCGTGCCTTCGCGGTTGATGAGCTCTGCGGTCGGCCGGGTGCACACCAGCGTCACGCGCTGGCCGGCCATGAGCAGCTTGGCCGCGAGCAGCGAGCCGTAGGAGGCGCCGAGGATGAGGATGCGGGTGGTCGTCATGTGCCCCATTGGAGCATCGAAAGTGGTGTAAATTTCACTCAGGAAATTTCACACTGTTAATTTCACATGGCGATAGTCCGAAAGAGCCACTTCCTCGGCACCAAGCTGCGCGGCCTGCGCAAGCGCAACGGCCTGACGCTGGAAGAGCTCTCGGCGCGCTGCATCCAGCTCGACGCGCGCAGCGCGCCCTCGGTCTCGTACCTGAGCATGATCGAGAGCGGCAAGCGCGTGCCCTCCGACGAGCTGCTCGGGCTGCTCTCGAAGGTGTTCCAGCGCGAGCCGCGCTGGTTCCTCGACGGCAACGCCGAGGGCGACGCGCCGCCGCTCGCGCCGCCGGGCGCCGGCGCGGCCGCGGTGCCGCTCGAGCCGGCGTTCCTCTTCTCGAAGGAGCTGCTGCAGGCGGCGATCCCCGAGCTGCTCGCGCAGACCGGCACCACCGGGCGGCAGTTCGCGCACCTGCTCATCCGCTCGCACCAGGAGATGTCGCGCAACGACTTCCCCGACCTCGAGCGCGCGGCGGAGGGCGTCGGCGAGCGGCGCTTCCCGCTCGGCGTCGAGGATTTGATGCGCCTCGCGCGCAGCCACGGCCTGCAGCTGCGCTGGTTCGAGAGGAAGCCGCTGCTCGCGCGCGACAAGGACCGCGAAGTGCGCAGCATGGTGCGCTCGTTCTACGAGGCGCCGCGCACCGTGTACCTCAACCGCGCGCTCGAGGCGGACCCGGCACGCCTCAAGTTCGACCTCGCCTCGCACCTCGGGCACCGCCTGCTGCACGGCGGCGACGGCCTCAAGTCGCCGCACGCCACCGGCGGCGAGATGGGCGGCAGCCCGGAAGGCAGCGGAGCCGCCGGGCTCATTGCAGCCATGTCGGCGCAGGACGTGCTGCACGCCTGGCGCGACTTCGAATGCAGCTTCTTCGCCGGCGCGCTGCTCGCGCCGAAGGGCCCGTTCCGCCGCTTCCTGATGCGCGAGTCGTACCGCGTCGAGGCGGGCGAGAAGATCGAGCTCACGCCCGCGGTGATCATGCGCCGCATGACCAAGGTCTCGCCCTATCCCTACTGGCACTTCTTCGACGCCTATCCGCCGGGCTACCTGCGCGCCGTCTATCGCGGCAACGGCATCCCGCTGCCCTGGGGCAACATGGCGCAGGTCACCGACCCCTGCCCCAACTGGGCGGTGTTCCGCATGCTCCACGAGCCCCGCAGCGCGCAGCGGGGCTCGCAGATCTCGGTGCTGGTGAACGGCGGGCAATCGTTCCTGTACTGCTGCCACTCGCGGCGCACCAACGACATGGCGGGCAACCCGCACGTGCTCTCGGTCGGCGTCGACCTCGCGCCGGCGCTCGCCTCGCACGGCATCGACGCGGCGCGGACCGTCGCGGCGATCCGCGACGCCTGCGTGCAGCAGGGCGGCGAGGCGAGGATCCCGGAGAGCGCCGCCGAGGCGATCCGCGCCGCGGCGCGCGTGCTCAACATCGCCTGGATCGAGGACGCGGCGGGCGCGCCGGCGCGCATCATCTGCCCGCGCAGCACGCACTGCCCGCGCAGCGGCCACTGCGACGGCGCGGCGGCGTCGCGCGCGCGCGAGATCACCGACGTGCGCGACGAGATCGTGCGCTCGTCGGGATTCTCCCGACGGAAATAGTCCATCGCCGCGCGCGCGGCGCTGTGGCAGATTGGCGCGCGATGGCCGCGCCGCTGCGCATCGTCGTCGCCGACGACGAGCCCGATACCGTCCTCACCCTCGCCGCGCTGCTCGAGCACGAGGGCCACGAGGTGTACGGCTTCGGCACCGGGCGCGAAGCGATCGCCGCGGCGCGCATGTACGGCGCCGACGTGATGATCGTCGACATCCAGATGCCGGACATGACCGGCTACGACATCGCGCGCAAGGCGCGCGAGCACCTGCCGCGCGCGCCCCTGCTGATCGCCATCTCCGGGCGCTGGAAGAGCGAGACCGACATGCTGCTCTCGGTGGTGGTCGGCTTCGACCACTACCTGCGCAAGCCCTGCGAGCCCGCGGAGCTATTGCGCTACCTCGAGCAGCGGCCGGCTACCGCGGCGCCGCGGTAATCGCCAGCGTCCGGGCCGCCGGATCGATCTCGACGGTCGCGCCGTGCGGCACCTGCGCGGTGATGTCGCCGTCGAAGCCGACCAGCATCGTCACGTTGCCGAACGCCGCGCCCTGCACGAGGATCGGATTCACGCTGTTCAGCACCAGCGCGAGCGGCACGATGCCGCGCGAAGCCATCTCGTGCAGCATCCAGGAGGTGGCGACGCCGCCTTTCGCGGTGTCGAGCACGAGGATCCTGCCGTTGTAGGACTGCCCCGCCAGCTTGTGCGCGGGACGCGAGAAGGTGCCGCGGATGCGGTCGAGGTCGTAGCGCGCCGAGAAGCCGTCGTGCGCGACCAGCGCCTCGCCGCGCACCGGCCGGCCCAACGCCTGCCTCGCCCTGAAGAGCGTCGTCATAGATGTCCCGATTCGGCCGCCGCGACGCAGCGCTCCATCGAGGCGAGCAGCGGCACGTAGCCGTAGCCGCCGAGGATGTTGACCAGCTTCGCGCTGTTGGTCGCGAGCCGCTTCCAGCCGTTCGCCTCGGCGATCTCGCGCGCATAGGACTGGTAGAAGCACATGCCGGACAGCACGTGCCCTCCGGCGTCTTCGATTCTCTGCGTGAGGCCGAACCGGTCGGCATCGGGCTTCACCTGCGGGCTGGTCATGGCGAGCAGCGGTTTTACGAAGCGCCGCCCGTTGCACAGCCCGGCGAGCTTCTGCAGCTCGTAGAGGCTCAATTGCGGCGCCGAGAACACCACCACGTCGACGTCGTTGCCGTCCGCGTAAGCCGATTGCAGCGCCTTTACGTCGGCTTCGCCGATGCGGTGGGCGACCGGCAGCGCGGTGCCGCCGCAGTCTTCGGCTTCCGGCGTGATGCCCGCGAGGTGGTACAGGGCGATCGAGCCGAAGCTCGCCATCGCGGCGCCGAAGTGCTTGAGCGCGTCGGAGCCCGGCACCTCGGTAAAGCCCTCCACATAGGGCACGGCCCAGTAGTTGCCGGCGAGGCGCCCGACCACGCCGCCCAGCGCGCCCCAGTCGTTCAATGTCCGGGGTTGGAAGGAAACTACGATCCTCAGGGTCGCGCGGCGATGCGAAGCGAGATGGAACCCGTACCGTGGCGCGCGCCCGGTAAGCCCCGCGGCGACGGCGGCCGGGCCGCCTTCGTAGTTGGAGCGCGCGCCGCACACCGAGTTGGCGTAGATGACGACGCCGGTGTCGCCGAACGCGACCGACTCTCCGCGCGCCGGCGCCTGGATCGTCTGGTAGTTGATGCAGGTATCGGTCATCAGCACGCCGAGGCCGGTAAATGCCTTTACCGCGCGCCGCTCGAGCTCGACGATCCATTGCGGGTGCTTGAGCACGCCGAAGCGCGCGAAGTCGGTGCCGCGCGGGTCGGTGATCGTCGGCACGCGCACCCGGCCGCCCGAGCGGGCGAGCCGCTCGACCCACGCCACCCCGGCCTCGCCGAGGCTCTCGGTGTCGGCCATGATGTGCGCCTGCGTCACCGGCACGAAATCCTCCGCGCCGAAGAAATCGCCCACCTTCACCTGGTGCTCGATCGCTTCCTTCACCGCCGGCCCTAGCTCGCCGGCGAGCATCGCCCGCTCGAGGTCGTTCAGCTTCATCGTCGAATCATCTTAAGGATTCCCGGAATCTTAAGTCGTGCTGACGGCGGCGCAAGCTCCGGCCATCCAGCTTTGCGCTATGTCAAACGCACGTCACGCGCAAGGCGAATAGTCGGCGCAACGATCCACGAAAGCGAGGCCGACGATGAAACGCCCGATGGTTGCCGCCGCCGCACTGGTCGCGTCGTTCCTGCTGCTGGACGATGCCCACGCGGTTCCCGCCTTCGCGCGCCAGACCGGCCAGAACTGCAACGCCTGCCACGTGAGCTTTCCGGAGCTCACGCCGTATGGGCGATGGTTCAAGCTGACCGGCTACACCATCGGCCGGCGCACGCTGCCGCTCGCCATGATGGCCGAGGTGTCGCGGACCAGCACGAAGAACAACACGGATCCTTCGACCGGCTTCGACGTCACTCCGGAGAACAACGAGCTCGTGCTGCAAGACATCAGCGTCTTCCTCGCCGGCAAGGCCACCGACCATGTCGGCGGATTCGTCCAGTGGACCTACGACCATCAGGCGAGCCTCGAGCAGGACGCCACGAGCGGGCAGTGGACGCGCCACGGCCATGCCTCCCTCGACAATACCGACTTGCGCGCGGTCGGCCTGTACACCGCGCCGCGCTCCAGGGAGCCCGACCTGGTCTACGGCCTGACCGTCAACAACAACCCCACGGTGCAGGACGTCTGGAATACGACGCCGGCGTGGAGCTTTCCGTTTACCGGGTCGTCCACGACCCAGTTCGGCCCGCCGGGCACGCTCGTCGAAGGCGGCGCGGCGGCGACCGCCGGAATGGGCGGCTATCTCTTCTGGAAGAAGTCGCTCTACGCCGAGCTCTCGGCCTACCGTACCGCCGACGGCGCGTTCTCGGTCTTGCGCGCCGGCACGCCGGCGGCCGACCGAGTGGTCCTCAAGGGGTACAACCCGTACTGGCGCCTCGCGTACAACAAGGAATGGGGCGAGCACTCCTTCGAGCTCGGAACCTTCGGCCTCATCGCCGACGTATTCCCCGACAACACCAATCCCACCGGGCCGACCGACCGGTTCAGCGACACCGGCTTCGATGCCCAATACCAGTACATCAGCGATCCTCACACCATCACCGCCCAGGCCTCGTACATCCACGAGAAGCAATCCTGGGACGCCAGCTTCGCGGCCGGCGGCACCGACAACCCCTCCGACAGGCTGAACAGCTTCAAGGCGAAAGCGACCTACTACTACCAGCGCAAATACGGCGCAACGCTCGGCTACTTCGCCGTCACCGGCTCGCCTGACACGACATTCTGGACAGGCCAGGCCGGCGTGAGCGGCAAGCCGGACACGACCGGATACGTCTTCGAGCTGGATTACGTGCCGTTCGACAATCTCCGGCTGATGCTGCAGTACGTCGGCTATCGCAAGTTCTTCGGCCTGTCGGACAACTACGACGGCAACGGCCGCAATGCCAGCGCCAACAACACGCTGTTCCTGAACGCTTGGTTCGCTTTTTGAACGCGAGGGCGCACATCATGAAGCAGTCTGTCTGCTATTTCAGTGCGGTCGCGCTCCTCGCGGCCTGCCTGCGGCCCGCCATGGCGCAGCCTTCGCCGTCAGACGCGCAGGCCAACGACATCGCCGTAAAGGTGTGCTCGGAGTGCCACGGGCCGGGCGGCGACGGCAGCAACCCGCAATTTCCGAAGCTCGCGGCGCAGCAGCCCGAGTACCTGGCAGCGCAGCTGCGAGCCTTCCGCGCGCACGAGCGCGCGGAGCCGGAGGCGCAGCACTACATGTGGGGCGCAGCGAGCCGCGACATCGACGAAAGCCTGATCAGCGCGGTGGCGCGCTACTTTGCTTCGCAGCCGGCGCCGAAAGGGCGGCGTGGCGACCCGGCGCTGGTGGCCAAGGGCAAGACGCTGTTCCAGGAAGGCTCGCCGCAAAGGCAGATCCAGGCTTGCGCGTCCTGCCATGGCCCCGAGGCGAAAGGCAACGGGGAGTTTCCCCGTCTCGCCGGCCAGCACGAGCAGTATCTGCTGAAGCAGCTGCGCCTGATCCACACGGCGGTGCGCAAGGCGCCGGTCATGCACGGCATCATCGAGCACCTCGACGACGCCGACATGCGCGCGGTCGCGGCGTATCTACAGTCGCTCGACTAGCGGCCGCAGATTCAGCATTTGCTTGATATCGCCCGGGGCTCGGCGGGGGTACGTTGTCGCCGTATGTCGCATGTGAGCCGCGTCGATTGCAGGAAATTCGGCCTCGTCGCGGCAAGCGTGGTCGGGCTCGGCAGCGTGGCGCCCGCGTCGCACGCGGAGGACTCGGTCCTCGCGGAAACGGCGCTCGAGCAGGCCGTTGCGGAGCTCGACGCCCCGGCGCGCCTGGCGCTCGACCGCATGGTCGGGCGCATAAGGGCGATCGCGCCCGAGCTGGTCGGCTTCACGGGGTGGTTTCGCGACGAGCAGCCGGAGATCGTCCAGGTGTGCGGCGCCGACGGGCCCGCCGACGCGATCAAGGCCTACCTGGTGGCGAAGGGCGTCGATCCGTATCGCGTGCGCATCGAGGAGACCGCGAGCGGCCGCGCTCCGGATCATCGCCGCGCCACCGTTCGCCTGGTCACCTTCCCAGATCAGAAGTCCTTCGGCTCGTCCGGAAAGGCCGGCTTGCGCTTCTCCCGGTGAGAAGCGACGCCCTCTTTCGCCTCCGGCCCGGTGAAGCCGAGCACCTCGAGCGCGAGCGAGGCGTCGAACGCCGGTCCGGCCATGCGCAGCCAGTTGTTGAGCGAGTACTTGGTCCAGCGCAGCGCCGTCTGCGCGCCGGCGGCGAGCTTGCGGGCCACGTCGAGCGCCTTGTCGTTCAATTCATGCTCCTCGCAGGTGAGCGAGATGAGACCCAGTCGCTCCGCCTCCTCGCCGCTGATCTGCTCGCAGAGCAGCAGGTAGTACTTGGCCTTCGCCATGCCGCAGAGCAGCGGCCAGACGATCGCCGCGTGGTCGCCGGCCGCGACGCCGAGGCGCGTGTGGCCGTCGATGATCCGCGCATTCTTCGCGGCGATGGAGATGTCGGAGAGAAGCCCGGCCACCAGCCCGGCGCCGACCGCCGGGCCGTGCATCGCCGAGACGACGAGCTTGGAGCAGTTGATCAGGTTGTAGACGAGGTCCTTCGCCTCGCGCCAGACGCGCGCGCGCACGGCGAAGTCGCGCGTCATCTCCTCGACCATCTTCAGGTCGCCGCCCGCCGAGAAGCCGCGCCCCTCGCCGCGCAGGATGGCGACGCGCGTCTCGGGGTCGCGGTCGACGTCGAGCCAGACGCGCGCCATCTCGGCGTGCATGCGGGCGGTCGTCACCGAGAGCTTGCCTTCCTCGGCGCGCATGACGATCTCGAGGATGCCCGGCTCGACGCGGCGGATTTTCAATTCCTGGTAGGCCGAATAGTCCATCGGGGCATTCTACAATCCGCTCATGGTCAGCTATGAGGACATCGCCGCGGCGCACGAGCGCATCAAGGGCGCGGCGCGCCGCACGCCGGTGCTGACCTCGGCGACGGTCGACGCGCTGGCCGGCGCGCAGGTGTTCTTCAAGTGCGAGAACTTCCAGCGCATGGGCGCCTTCAAGTTCCGCGGCGCCTACAACGCGCTTTCCCGGCTGACCTCCAAAGGCGTGCTGGCCTTTTCCTCCGGCAACCATGCGCAGGCGGTCGCCCTCTCGGGAAGGCTGCTGGGGATAAAAACGGTCATCGTCATGCCCTGGAACGCGCCGCGGGTGAAGCTCGAGGCGACGCGCGGCTACGGCGCGGAGGTGGTCACCTACGGCCCGGACGACGATCGCGAGTCCTTCGCCGCGCGCGTCGCCGCCGAGCGCGGCCTGCCGACCATTCCGCCCTTCGACCATCCGCACGTCATCGCCGGCCAGGGGACGGCCGCGAAGGAGCTCCTCGAGGAGACCGGGCCGCTCGACCTGCTGCTCGTGCCCTGCGGCGGCGCCGGGCTGCTGTCGGGATGCGCGATCGCCGCGAAGCACCTCTCTCCTTCCTGCAAGGTGGTCGGCGTCGAGCCCGCCGCGGGAGACGATGCAACGCGCTCGTTCAAGACGAAGCAGCTCGTGAAAATCCCGGTGCCCGACACCATCGCCGACGGCGCGCGCACCCCCTCGCTCGGCAGCCTGACCTTCCCCCTGGTGCTGCGCTACGTCGACGAAATGGTGACTGTCACCGATGCCGAGCTGTTGCCGGCGATGTTCTTCCTCTGGGAGCGGATGAAGATGGTGGTCGAGCCGACCGGCGCGCTCGCCTTCGCCGCGCTGTTCCACAAGAAAATCTCCCTTCCCGGCAAGCGAGTGGGAATCGTCATCTCAGGCGGAAACGTCGACCTGCACTGGGCGGCCGCGCAGCTGAACCAGCGCTAGCACGACCGCGCCCACCACCGTCGCGGCGAGCGTGACGTCGAAGCGCGGCGAGACGGTCGCCACCGAGCACGCGAAAAGCACCAGGCGCAGCGGCCACGCGATGCGGCGCCGGCCGACGAAGCCCTGCAGGGCGAAGGAAGCGAACGTCACCATGGCGATCGCGAACAGCAGGCACTCGCCGATGTAGAGCGGCCCGCCCTCCATGTTGAGCCCCGGGTTGAAGAGGAAATAGAACGGCAGGATGAAGCCGCCGATGGCGAGCTTGACCGCGTAGGGCCCGAGCGCCATCGGGTTCACGCCGGCGATCGCGCCGGCCGCGAAGTTCGCCACCGCCACCGGCGGCGTCACCGCGGAGAGGCAGGCGAAGTACAGCATGAAGAGGTGCGTCTGCATCTCCGGCAGGTTGAACACGCCGCGCAGCACCGGCGCGAGCAGCGCCGCGCCCATGATGTAGACCGCCGGCGTCGGCATGCCCATGCCGAGCAGCACCAGGAACACCGCCGAGAGGATGAGCGTCGAGGCGAGGTAGCCGCCCGAGAGCATGTTGATCATCAGCGTGAACTTGCCGGCGAGCGCGCTGATCTCGATCGTGCCGATCACCACGCCCGCCGCGGCCACCGCGCCCACCAGCGGCACGAGGCGCAGGATGGTGTCGGTGCAGCACTCGACGAAGCGGCGCGGGCCGATCGCCGTGGGCGGATGGAACCACGAGAGGACGATCACCGCGGCGGTCGCGCCCGCCGCCACGTAGACCGGCGTGTAGCCGGCGACGAGCAGGCCGATCAGCGCGGCGATCGGCAGGAGGTGGCGCCAGCCGTTCCTGAGCGCGCGAGGGATGGGCACGATCTGCTCTTCCGGCAGGCGCGTCTCGTTGTTGCGCACCGCCTCGTTGTGCACGAGGAGGTAGATCGAGTAGTAGTAGAGCAGCGCCGGCAGCAGCGACGCCCAGGCGATGCTGGCGTAGGAAATGTTGGTGAGGTCGGACATGATGAACGCCACCGCGCCCATCACCGGCGGCAGCATCGCGCCGCCGCTCGACGCCGTGGCCTCGATCGCGCCGGCGCGCGCCGCCGGAATGCCCATGCGCGTCATGATCGGGATGGTGAGCGGCCCGGTGGTCGCCACGTCGGCGGTCGGGCTGCCCGAGATCGAGCCGTACAGGCCGCTCGCGGTGACGCACGCCTTGGCCGCCCCGCCCCGCATCCGCCCGGTCACGCCGCTCGCCAGCTCGAAGAACAGCTGCCCGCCGCCCGAGCGCTCGTAGAAGCTGCCGAACAGCACGAACAGGAACGCGTAGGTCGCCGCCACCTCGAGCGGCGCGCCGAAGATGCCGTTCTCGGTGATGGTCATCATCTCGATGAAGTACGGCACGCCGAAGTTGTCGTGGCGCAGCGGCCCGGGCATCCAGTGGCCGAACACGGTGAAGACGAGCAGCACCAGCACCAGCGCCGTCAGCCCCCAGCCCACCGAGCGCCGGCAAAGCTCGACGACGAGGAAGAGCAGCGTGAAGCCGGCGATCGCGTCCGCCGCCGTCACCTCGGAGAAGCCGCGGCTCCAGTTGAGGAACTTGTCGTTGAGGACGATGTAGTAGAGCGCCACGGCGAGCGACAGCGCCGCGAGGCCGATGTCGGTCCAGGCGAGCCGCTCGCGGTTCGGGTTGGCGGTCGTGGTGAGGAAGGCGATCGGGAAGGTGATCGCGATGAAGATCGAGATGTCGAGGTGGAACTGCGCGGTGAAGGCGCGCGCCCAGGTGGCGAAATCGCCGAGCAGGGCCGAAGGCAGGACGCGCGCCGCGTCGAGCGCCAGGTCGCCGGCGATGGTCGCGAGCGCGCCGATCCACAGCACGTAGAGCGCCGCCGCCACCGAGCCGGCGCGAATCAGGATCCTCCAGCCGCCGCCCGGCTGGTGGCGCCGGCCTTCCCGGAGGAAGCGCAAGGCCTACTTCACCATGCCCTTCTCTTTGTAGTAGCGCAGGGCGCCCGGATGGTACGGCAGGCTCTTCGCCGGGTTGGTCGCCATCTTCGACACGGCGAAGCCGGTCTTCAGCGAGCCGCCGATGGCGTGCACGCGCGCCTCGTTCTCGGCGATCGCCTTGACGTACTTGTAGACCACCTCGTCGGGCACGTGGCTGCCCGCGAGCAGGGCCACCCATTGCACGACGGTCGGATAGTCCTTCTCCATGAACGGATAGGTCCCCGCCTTCACCAGGCCGGCCTTGAAGTCGAACGCGTCGGCCGCCTTCTGCAGGTGCTCCATGTCGCCGTCGATCCAGAGCAGCTCGCGCTTCGAGGCGATGTCCTTGATCAGCGCGTCGCCGAGGTTGCGCGCGTTCATGAACAGGTCGGCCTTGCCGTCGGTGATCGCCGCGAGGCCGATCGCGCTGTTGCCGAGCACGTAGCTGCCGCCCCATTTCTGGATGTCGTCGATGGTGAAGCCGTAGGCCTTCATCGCCTCGTACGGGCCGCCGATCGTGGTCTGCGGGTTGTCGGGGCGGTTGATGGCGAGGCGGATCTTCGGCTTCCTCTTCGCGATGTCGGCCCACGAGCGCACGCCGTTCGCGTCGGCCCATTCCTTGGTCATCAGGAAATGGATGTACTGGTTGTCGTAGAGCTGCATCACGAAGCTGAACTTGCCCTTGAGCGGCGCCTTGAAGGGCGCCCGGCCCTCGTTGGCGAGGCGCACTTCGGTGCCGGTCGCCGTGGCGGTGAAGTCGGCCTGCTTGTCGGCGATGGCGAGCACGCCGCCGCCGGGCGAGTTCGGCTTGAAGGACACGGCGGAGCCGGGATAGGCGTCGCGCACCACCGCGTTCAGGCCTTCGACCATGGTGCGCGGATAGCCGCTCGGCGTCGCGCCGGTGACCGTGGCGTTGATCGGCTTCTTGTCGTTGAAGTCGGCCGCCGCGGCCGACGCGAAACAGAGCGCCGCAACCGCGGCGAGGGTGCGTTTCATTTTGCTCCTCCTCTAACGGTGTTTTTTGCGCCGCTTGGCGGCTTTCTTCTTTTTCCGGATGGCCTTCTTCCGCTTCGGCTTCGGAAACTGCAGCACGGCTTCCTTGAAGATCTGCACCACGCCGAGCACCGCCGCGGCCTGCGTCGGATAGAGCGCCTCCGTGCGCACCACGACTTCGCTCTCGTTCTCGGGATGGTAGAGCTCGGCGAGATACATGCCGCTCGCCTCGTCCAGGATGAACTCGACGCGAAATTGGGCCACGGTGCTCCTCCTCGGTCGGGGATAATAGCGGCCGCCATGCGCGCAGTCGAGATTTCCTCGCCCGGCGGACCCGAGGTGCTGAAAGTTCGCGACCTGCCGCGGCCGTCGCCGCAGCCGAACGAGATCGTCGTGAGAGTCGCCGCCGCCGGCGTGAACCGTCCCGACGTGCTGCAGCGCATGGGCCGCTATCCGGTGCCGCCCGGCGCGTCGCCGCTGCCCGGCCTGGAGATCGCCGGCGAAGTCGTCGAAGCGGGCGCTGCGGCGAAACGATGGAAGACCGGCGACAAGGTGTGCGCGCTCGCGAACGGCGGCGGCTACGCCGAATACTGCGCCGTGCCGGAAACCCAGGCCTTGCCGGTTCCAAAGAATCTTTCTTTCGTAGAAGCGGCGTCCCTCCCGGAGACCTTCTTCACCGTCTGGACCAACGTCTACGACCGCGGCCGGCTCGCGCCGGGCGAGACGCTGCTCGTGCAGGGCGGCACCTCGGGCATCGGCGTCGCGGCGATCCAGATGGCCGCGGCGACCGGCAACCGCGTGTTCGCCACTGCCGGCTCGGACGAGAAGTGCGCCGCGTGCGTGCGCCTCGGCGCCGCCGCCGCCTTCAACTACCGCACCCAGGATTTCGAAGCCGAAATCAAGAAAGCCACCGCCGGCAAGGGCGTCGACGTGATCCTCGACATGGTCGGCGGCGACTACGTGGCGAAGGAGCTGAAGTGCCTCGCCGACGAAGGGCGGCTGGTGTTCATCGCCTTCCTGCGCGGCCCGAAGGCCGAGCTCGACATCCTGCAGGTCATGCGGCGGCTCACCATCACCGGCTCGACGCTCCGCCCGCGCACCGCGGAATTCAAGGGCGCCATCGCGGCGAGCCTGCGCGAGAAGATCTGGCCGCTCATCGAGGCGGGACGGATCAAGCCGCAGGTCTACAAGACCTTCCCGCTCGAGCAGGCGGGCGAGGCGCACCGCCTCATGGAGTCCTCGCAGCACATCGGCAAGATCGTCCTCACCCTCTAGGAAAAGGGGTCAGAGCAATTTTCCTGTAACAAAACGCGCATGCGCGCGCGGCTCATTTGTTTCCGGAAAAATGCTCCGACCCCTTTTTTGCTTCCTCCTTCAGCCAGGCGACGAAGTCGCCGACTTCCGGCCGGCCGGAAGCGGATTCGGAAGTGATGACGAAATAGGCGCGCGCGGGATCGGCGGTGGTGCCGGCGAACGGCGCCACCAGCTCTTTGGAGTGAATCAGATCGCGAACCAGCGGCGTGCGGCCGAGCGCCACGCCGTGGCCCGTCACCGCGGCGGGGATGATCTGCTCGTAGCCCGAGAACGAGAGCCGCGCCGCCGGCCGCAGGTCCGGGACGCCGGCCACCTCGAACCAGGTCTTCCAGTGCAGCCAGGGATGGCGCACGTCGGGATCGTCGTACTCGAGCAGGCAATGCTTCTTCAGGTCGGCCGGCACGCGCAGCGGCATCTTCTTCAGCAGCTTCGGGCTGCACACCGGGAAGACGCGCTCGCCGAAGAGCCGCACCGCGTTCGGGCCGGCGAGCGAGGCCGGGCCGTGCCGGATCGCCAGGTCGAGGCCGTCGCGCTCGAGGTCCTGCACGCGCGTGTCGGCGGTGATGCGCACGTCGATGCCCGGGTGGGTGCGCGTGAAGCCGGCGAGGCGCGGGATGAGCCATAGCGCGGCGAGCGAAGTCGTCGTGGTGACCGAGAGCGGCCGGCGCCGGCCGCTCGCCGAGCGCA
>Ga0310810_10005297_pt1 | contig 14408 bp, 12 predicted proteins | sample NCmetagenome_FD_207641 | JGI IMG/M metagenome (GOLD analysis project Ga0310810, IMG submission 207641) | Soil microbial communities from experimental microcosm in Duke University, North Carolina, United States - NC | ecosystem: Engineered > Artificial ecosystem > Soil microcosm > Unclassified ... | reverse complement strand
TTCATACTTCACGGGCGCGTTCAGGCGCTCACGAGTGCGAATCGATCACCTGTTGCGGCATGGGGCCGGGCGGAGGCGCGTTTAGGTCCACGCCGTGGATCTCCATTACCTGCTGTTTGAACCACACCGTAAACGGATCCGTCCCCTTCGCGAACCCTGCGAATGCCGCCTCCGGATGATCGCCTTCGAGCGTGACGATCGCGAAATCGCCCTGCAGGGTGTGCTGGAGGAACGTCCGCTCGCGCACGCCGAGGCTGCGCCGGGACTCCGCGAACTCGGTCTTGCGAGCCCCGTTCAACTCGCTCAGGAACTTCTTCCACTGCTCCGTCTTGCCCGCAGGAATTGGAATCGCCATCGCCAGCATCGCCATTAGATCCTCCTTGAGGTGTCGCGCAGTGCGCGGCTCTCTACAGTTTGCAACAAACCTCCACCCCGGTTTCAAATCCGCGCGACGCCTCTCGATCTTCCTCAGCTGTCACCTTGGAATCTGCCTAGCGCTGCATGCCGTTCGCAATGCGAATAACGGCGTCGGCGCTGATCTCGATATCGAGCGACGTCGTAGCCCAGGATGAGACGCTGATGCGCATCGCGTGACGTCCCTGCCACGTTCCGCCGCACCAGCATGTCCCATCGCGCTGGACGCCGTCGATCACGGTACCGCGCGGTCCTCAGACGAACCGGGGACGAGAACATCCAGAAGTGCTCGAGGTGGTTACCGTCACCATCTAGTCGCGATACCAGTCTCAATCCCGATCGCGACCGACGAGGCCGGTCCCTGCCACTGAGCTTCGGTCCCAGATGCCTTCGTCTGGCTGTGGAAAGCGTGAGAACACAACGCTGCTTGCTCCAGATGCAAAGGTGCCAACCCACACGACACCCTCTTCGTTCATATCGAGCTGCCCAAACAGCCCCTGTCGTGGCAACCTCGAAAGCACCTGGCTACCAATCACGTCACCCGTTCGGGCCACGAGTTCGAGATCTGTATCCGACGTGCCAATCCAGATTCCCATGTTGTTCGACGAATCGACGCCGCCGACACCTGGGACCAACGTGGCGATAAAGGCCACTCGACCGTCCTGTCCAAGCTTCATGTCGCCGAAGGACGCGAACGTACCAGCGGTTCCCGGCGCACTCGTCCCGGCAAGCGCGACCACGGTGGTGTGATTGCCGTCTCCACGAAAGATACCCACGTTACTAGTGCCGCCTTTCAATCCTGCCTGGAAGGCGACCTCACTACGATCATTGAAAGTCAGAGGCTTGAAGAAGGACTGAGAGTAGGCTCCACCCTTCGGCGCCGATTGTCCTTCGAGCGCCACCGCTACGGCGTCGATCCCGTCGCCCACGAACAGCCCGGTGCGGCTGGCTGCGTTTGTCAACATCCCGACCACTGCCACCTGACCGTGCTTGTTGATGAGCGGGTCACCAAAATCCTGGAAGGTGGCACCGCCGGGAGCGATTTGATTGGCGACGAATACCGGCGAGAGGTCGGCTCCGTCGCCTCGAAGTATCGCAAAATCGGCCGCTCCCCCCGTCATCTGGGCGACGAACGCTACCTGCCCGCGAATGTTGATCGCGGGGGTGCCAAATGACGTGAATGCTCCTCCCGTCGGTGCGACGCCGTCGTCACGGACGATCGTGACAGTGTTCGTACCATCGGTGCGGAAAATGCCCTCCCCGGCCGTCGCTCCGAGCAGACCTGCTAAGAACCCAATGGTGCCGCGGCCGTTCGCAGCGTGCTCAAACGGCGTGAGAGTTCCGCCTCCTGGCGCCGGGTCTCCGTTCCGCGCAACGGCAGTGGTCACTCTGCCGTCGTTCTTGAAAGTGTCGGTGAAGTTTGCATCGAAGAGGACGTCGCCATGGTCGGTAATGAAGGCATTGTTGACGAACCCGAAATTTGCGGTCGTGGGATCCGGGTCGCCTCCGAGAGCGACAGTCGATGTCGTCGCGCCGTTTACGACGAACACCCCGGTCGTGCTGGGCCCGCTAAGGAACGCGTCGAAGGCGACCTGACTCCGTGCGTTCAATCTGACCGATGAGAAGGATCTGTACCTTCCGCCCGAGGGAGCAGGATCGCCAGATGTCGCGAGAAGGAGATGGCTCGTCGCCTTCCCCGGTGCAGCCATCACCGAGCGCTGCGCGAACGCCAGAATAAGTACACACACGGGAACAACCGACAAGATGCCCGACGCAACGATACGAAAAGAACGCATGCCGATCCTCCGAAGGAACATTGTTAAAGCGGCGATTCACAGCACATGAATCAGACCAACCTTTGAAATATTCCAGTACCGACAGGTGGCACTCCGGGCGTTGACGACCAGACGAGCCTCAGAAGGAGAGTCCGCTCGGCGAGCTTTACGTCATCCTGTCTGGCCGCGACGCCTGGCGTAGTCCGCCCAACGCGAGACGTGGCCTTGCCCCGTCCCTCACTCACATCACGCGCGATGAGCGAGGACGGGTCGCGCGACACTACGTCGTTGCGTCACCCAAGTCTCGCTCCGCCTTTGCGCCACTTGGACCACGCTGATGTGAATGGTGAGACTGATTAATTGAACGGTTGGAATTCCTGGTGGTTCTGTGGTTATCGAGCGCACCGGTGATGTCACGACGCATCTTCCGTCGGCGCGAACCTCCATCGACATCCCAACGGCAATCCAGGCGGCCCTCCGAGGACCAGCGCCGTTACCGGCGCCATCGAGATAGCCCGACGTAGGCTCCGGGAAAAACGCGCCACCCCGCACGCAGATCGAGCCTTCAATGACGACGATTTGGTACGACGAGTTTCTGGTCCGTACCACCAGCGTTGTGAACGGCGGCAATTGGCAAAGGTCCACACCCGCTTCGGTGTCAGTGCTGTTTGTCAGTTGTTCCATGGTGACGCGAACTGGATCCGCCGGCGGATTATTCCGCCGAACTCTTCGACGGACTGCGCGATCTGATGCTGTCCGCGCTGAGCGTCAGACAGGGTTCGGGGACAACTCACTCCACTGCGTGGCGTGTCCGAGCCTCGGGCCGGGACGGCTCGACGTCCAGGGCGCTTGTGCATCAGGCCTCCGACAACGGCCTGAAGACCTGCGAGTGACGCGTCTATCGTCGCCGCCTGTTAACGCTCCCGTTTGAGTTCCTTGAGCAGCCAGGCTTTTGCGAGCTTCCAGTCGCGCATGACCGTTTCAACTGAAACGTTCAGCACGTCAGCGGTCTCTTCGACGGTGAGCCCGCCGAAGAATCGCAGCTCGACGACCTTGCCTTTGCGTTCGTCCACCTTCGCCAGCTCGTTGAGTGCGTCGTCCAACGCGACGAGATCCCGGTTCGGTTCGATGCCGGCCATGTTCATCTCATCGAGCGTGATGCGCGCCGCGGCGCCACCGCGCTTCTGGTAATTCTTCGAGCGGGCGTAGTCGACGAGGATGCGGCGCATCAGGCGTGCCGCCATGGCGAGGAAGTGCGCGCGGTTCTGCCAGTTGACGTGCTGCACGTCGACGAGGCGCATATAGGCTTCGTTGACGAGAGCGGTTGCCTGGAGGCTGTGGCCCGCCCGCTCGCCGGCCATGAAGCGCCGGGCGATGCGGTGAAGCTCCTCCTGGACCAGCGGGACGAGACGCTGCAGCGCCGTCTCGTCGCCGGTTCTCCACGCCAGGAGGAGTTGCGTGACCTGCTCGCTATTGGGAATGGCGCGATTCTATACCCGCGGCGTCACCGCGCGGGATATACGAATTGCTGTCCGGTGGTTTCACCGGGGGCGAACAGCGCCACGACGCGCCGCGGGGCGTCAGGTGCGGCGGACGGTCCGAGCTCGATCGAGTACTCGTCGAGCGCGTGGTCTCTGTAGGTCGGAATCGTGAGGAACATCGTGTAGGGTTTGCCGGTCACGCTCGTGACCTGGATCACGTTGCCGAGCGGCTGCCGGAACACGTACGTGCCGGCACCCAGTGACACGCCTGGCAGCGCCACCGGACCGCTGAAGGTGAGCGTGTGATCGCCAAATCCTTCTCGAATCCTGCCCTGAACCGTGACCGTCTCCTTGAACTTCTGATCGGCCCCGACGCTGGTCGTCGTGACCTGCAAGCCTGCGAGCGCTGCTGTGAACATCACCATCATGGTCGTCTTCATAACCGCCTCCTTTGCGGCCCCCGCGTCATGTCGGGGCTTCGCAGGTGGAGGCGGGAATGGGCCTTGAAAACTGGCAGACGTGCGGATTTGCTTGCGTTTTAACGAATTCGGCTGCTAAACAGAGCGCCACCGCCTTCCATCACAACGTTCCCTGGCGGGTACCCGAGTCAACAGTTCGATTCCCGTGTGGGATTCGTTTGATCACGGCAGGAGGTCAGCATGCGTCGTGTGATCGTCACGGCTCTGTGTGCGGCGGCGTTCCTGTTCATGCGTCCCGAGCCTGCCCATGCCTGGTTCGACTGGATCGACCAGCTCTCGGGTCCGGGGCCTTTCGCAGGCATCGACTTTCAGTGGCGCCTGATCTGCGCCCAGGATCCACAGCAGATTACGCCCACCGACTCGAGGGATCCTGGCGACGCGCTACGCTCCCTGGATAGTTTTAACGGTGGCGCCCGCGTGGTTGCTGGGATCTTCGGGGCAGGTTGTCTGGGCAATCACAAAGCAAACCCGGTCTCGTCCCTGAACTTCAGGGTCGCACGGTTGTGGTCGTTGGACAACCACCTCCAATACGCGAACGGCGTGAAGGCACCGACGGTCAACATGTGGCAGTTCGAACCTTCTTTTTCCACCTTCGTGGACGACAAGAAGATGGTCGAGCTCACGATGGGAATGGGCGTAACGACGCTGTCAGGAGACGGCTTCGACAGCGTGTCGCGTCTTTATTTCAGGCCTGTGATGCTCACCCTCACACCGGGAGGCAGGCTCAATCGCCAGGGATTCAACAAATTCGCCCGGGCAATGAGCGTCAGCACAGGTCTTATCTACATGCCGAAAGGGTTCGACGCCGAGGATTTCGGCGCAGTGCCGGGCACATTCCACACCGACCACGAACTGTTGCTGACCGCGAAAGTGTCCTTCGACCTTTCGCGTTTCTAGCGAACGAGCATGAGGGCGGCCTTCCGGCTCGCCCTCAATGCCTCCTGAGGCTCACTTCTGAGCCGAGCCCTGCAACTCCTGGAACCTTGCGAAGAGACTCTCGCGGACTCCCGACAGCTTGAAGTCCGGGTCGCTCCTGCTAATCACGCGATTACGTGGCGGTTGCATCCCCGGACACGAGATCAGGATGCCAGCGTCAGCTTCCCCCAGGTCGTAGCACTGCTGCCCGCGCCACTGGGCCGTCTCGAAGTTGCTGTGCAGAAAGATTCGATACGGCAGCTGCAGCGATATCAGCGACAGCAACACGATAGCACCGGCACCGAGCGTCACAGCCCAATCCAGCGGGCTCCGTTTCGGCGTCCACCGGTTGACGATGTACCACGCCAGCACGGTGAAATTCGAGACGCCGACGAACGTCTTGCGATACAGCGATCGATATTCGCTGAATTCCGGTGACAGGACAGCCAAACTGCTTGCGTCCTCGTTCGACATGGCTGCGAACAGCGTGTCGTAGATTGGGCCGAAGTACCGCCACGCGACGACGAGGCTGGCCATTGAAACCAGAAGCAGCACTGCCGCTAACACCTGCACATCGTCTATGCGCAGCTTCTTCGCCCGGGCCTTTATGCCGTCGAGCATTCGGGTCTCGAACGCAGCCACCGCTGGAAACAGGCCGACTGCAAGCCTCCTCATCACCGCCACCACGGCAAGGATCACGATGTTCTGGAGGAGCACGGCAGCTGGCGCCAGGCTCGATCGAAGACCCCACACGAAGAAATCAAACACGCCTTCGTTGGCGAATTCCGTCCGCCCCAGGAAATTATTGAACTGGATCGACGTGATAGCGCCGAACCCGGTAAAGACCAGGGCACCCAGCGCCAGGCTGGCGATCGCGACCGCCACGGTTCGCGCGCGGTCTTTTACCGTCTTCTCGTGCGGTTCCTTCAGCGTGCCGAAGATCGTTGCCAGCGCCTCGAGCAACGCGCCAGCCGTCGCATAGCGCCTGGTCACATCCGGCGCCAGCGCCCGTTCGACGACCTGCGCAAATTCGATCGAGATGTTGGGCCTGCGATCCGTAATCGAGACGCGGCGCCCGGCCATGTGCGCGAGGCGAATCTCCTCCGGTGTCGCACCCTCGACCGGATATTTGCCAGTCACCAGGTAGTAGAGCAGGACCCCCGTACCGTAGACATCGCTCGCAGGTGTCGCAGGCTCGCCAGCCATGACCTCCGGTGCCATGTACAGCGGCGTTCCCACGTTCGGAATCTTTCCAGGAACCTTGAGGTCCTCGGCCTGCCGTCCTGCGCCGAAGTCCATAAGCACGATGCGCCCGGCCTTCTCGCGCATGACATTCCTGGCCTTCACATCGCGGTGGACGAATCCTTCGAGGTGGACAGCCGCGAGCGCGCGGCAGACATCGGCGCCGACCAGCGCCGCTTCGCGCGCGTTGAGCGTACCTTGCCGGCGAAGGACGTGCTCGAGCGTCTCTCCGTGCACGAACTCCATGCGCAGCGCGATCTGATCTTCCTGCGACTCGACACCAAGCACGCGGACGACATTCTCGTGTTTGATCCGGGCGAGCGCGCGGCCCTCCTGCAGCAGTGCCTGTTTCAGCCGTGCATCGGAGACGCGTCGATGGAGGATCTTGATGGCGACTTCGAGTTGAAGGTCTGGATCCCACGCGCGGTAGACGCTGCCGAACCCTCCCTCGCCCACCCGTTGAACGAGGAGGTACTTGCCCCAGCTGGTCGATGCCTCTGCGGTGCCGACGTCCTCGCTGGCGGGCGGCAGTGTGGCCGACAGCGCTTCGGGGGACGTGTTGCCGCCTTCGGCCTCCTGCAGTCCCGCGACGCCTTCGAGCACGCGGACCCACTTAACCCAGTCGCGATCGACGGCGGTCCCGGCTTCGCGTTCGAGGGCGTCCCAGTCGACCGGTGTGCGGTCGGCGACAGCGTCCAGCGCCCGCTCCTTCTCCGACTCATTCATGTTGCATCTCGTCAGCCAGCCGCCTGATTGCGCGGGTGACTGCCATCCGCGCCGCCGCCGCTGACGGCTTGTCCAGCAGCAGCGCCAACTCGTCGTAGGTGTACTGCAGCTCGAGACGGCCGATGATGGCGTCCCGATCGGACGATGACAGGCGTGCGAGCGATTGCTCGTAGCGCTCGACGTTCTGTGCACCAATGGCCAGTTCGAGGGGCGATCGTTCACCGCCCACCATGTCCGCGGGTATCTCGACCTGTTGCGGACGCCGCGCCTGGTAACGAATCGCGTCGCGGATGCGGTTCATCACCGCCTGACGGAGGTAGGCCTGCAGCGCGCCCTGATGGCGCGCCTCGAACGCATCGAGTGCTCGAAGGGTGGCGATGACGGTGTCCTGGACTAGATCGGCGGTGTCGAGCATCCCGCGGGCAGACGCAGGCAGGCGGCCGCGAGCCCACCGGCGGAGCGCGGGGATGCATCGTTCGAAGAGCCGTTCGAGTGCAGCCTGGTCGCCCTGGCGCGCAGCCTGGAGGAGCTGGACCGTCTCGTCAGCCGCCAACGGCTGTTCGCTCGGGCGATCGGCAGGGGGCGGCGCCATGTCAGGCACGCGGCGAATGCGCGTTCTTGGCGCAATATCATACTCGGCCGTGGCAACGCGAGCCTTCAAATGTGCGCCGGGGTTCATGGCAACGGCCCGCATGGCTTCTCATAGTTAAACGATGGCCACCAGGGATTCCGACAACAGCCCCTCGATTCATCGATAACTGATCAGCCTGCTGCTACTTCGCCGATATCCGGTACCCAATGCCCGGCCACGCGCTTCGCGGCGTAGCGGCGGACCAGTTCCGCGGCCAGGGCAGCGTCGACCTCGCCCCGCTGAAAGAACGTCGCGTACGCATCGTCTGGCAAGGCGCCGCGATTTCTCTGGCTTGCACGGTAGGCCAGCATGCGCGCGGCGGTGAACCTCGTTGCCGGCAGGCCCGTGCCGTCATCGTCAGGAGTCTCGAGCCAGTTGCCGGGATTCGCGCCGAGCTCAGACGCGAGCAGCGCGATCAGCTGCGACGAACGGCTCTGTGGATCGATCCTGGGGAAAGTGACGGTGCCGACTGAAACAGGCTGGGTCTGCCAGGCCGTGGTGAGATGGTCCAACGGTGTTGCGCGGTCGTTGACGAACGGGAGCCACTCGAGCGCGAACGTCAATGGCCCAGCGGACTGCCGTCGTTTCCAGTCGTCCGTGAAGTAGCTCGGTCCTCGTCCTGCGCGCGGGTTCGGCGCCGCTTCTACCGTGGGGACAAACGTGAACTTGCCGAAGACGTCTCGCGCGCGGACGATGCCGGTCCAGTAATGCTGATAGGCCGTCAATGAACGCACGGTGCTTCGAGTCTGCTCGGTGACATGCAGGGCAATACCCGGTGCCCTGAGACCCGCATGCCTGGCCAGGCTGAGAAGCAGCGTCGCCTGTGAAGCCAGGAGCCCATGCGCGCCGGCGGCATCAGCGGTGGCCTGCAACAAAGCGATGAATTCTTCCGGCGTGTCGGTTGGCGATGTTGGATCGTTAATCGTCACGAAGTCGACACGCCGGCCGGCCGCTGTGCGAAACGCAACCATCAGACCGAGGAAATCCGCATCCGTCTCTGCGTGCGGACATCCAAGACCCGTAGAGATCCGGCCGATGCCGATGTGTGTCGATCCGGCGGTGAAGATCCCGAGATTCGCGAGCTCCGGCGGGAGCCGTGGCGCTACCTCCAGCGTCACTTTCGAACCGGCAAGCTGCTGCTGGTGCGCGCCGCGATCCGGTACCGTCAGTTTCGGATGACGATCCAGAAGTGTCCGTTGCACGTCGGGGATCTGGGCGGCGAGTTTGTCGAGGTCGCGGCGTTCCTGATCATCGGAGTTCTGCGGCATTCAACCTCCTCGCGAGGGAAGCCGGAACTCTAGCTGAAATTGCAGACGATGCGATGGTCGTGACGTCCGTTTTAACGGCTCAGTTTTCAGATGGATCGGGATCCTGCACCGGCGCCTTCGGCTCAGGCGGCTCCGGCTCCTTCACGTCCGGCTTTCTTTCTGGCGGCTCTTCCACCGGTGGGACCGACTGCTTCGCAGGACGATAGCCGCTGAAGATGCGATCGGCCACGTCCTCAGCAGATCGACGTCGATCGATGCGAACCTCCGCGCTCTGTCGTCTCCGTTCCTCGCCGCTCACAGAACCCTCCTCTCTTTTGCTTGACCGATCCATAGCTCGTCAGAACTCCGGTGTGTTCAACCGGCCTACAAGATGCGAGCCATTGATGCAGGCAGGACAAGGCACAAGCGGGAAGTCAGAAGTGAGAAGTCAGAAGTCAGAAGTGGGACTCGGAAGTCAGAAGTCAGAATTCAGCTTCTGACGATTTCAGCGCGTGGACGGCGAACAGCCCCCAGTCACCTGGCGCGCCAGCGAGCCGCTCGAATGTTTCCGGGTGGGCTTCCATCCACCCCAGTTCAATCGAAGCGGGCCTGAAGCTCATCACGTGAGACACCTGGACTTTGTCGAGCCGCATTCGCCACGCCCAGTAGTTGCTGGATCGAACGAGGTCCGTCCAGAGCTGGCCGCCGTCGTAGTGCTGCAGGCGGCCTGATCCCGTTGGCGGCACGTACACCACTTCGTTCTGAAGACGCCGGCCCATGAACGGGTACACGAACCAGTTGTCCTGATTCTGCTCAGCGCCTCCGAGCACGGCGAGTCGCAGGCGCTGCTCCGGAACATCCATGATGTCTGCGGCATCGACCCAGTAACGCCAGCCGGCGAACCAGTGGAGCGTGTAGTCCTCATGAAACATTCGGCTGCGGAGCTCGTCGTGTGCAGACGTGAAACCAAAGAGCGCCAGACCCGCGATCGCGATGCGCGCGGTCAGCTTCACCCGTGCGTTCACAAGGCGTCCGGTGTAGTGCGCGAGCGCCATGAGGACAGCGGCTGCAAAAACGATCTCAGCAGCTCCACGCCTCGAGGCCGCGGAGAACCCGACGAACGCGAACGCCACGTAGTACCACGCGGCACAGATGGCAAGCAGGGCATAACACACCAGCGCACTCGTTGAACGCGTTCGCGCCGCCACGGTCGTCGCGACTGCCGCGACTGCGATCGCCGGCAGCAAAAACCGGCCGCTGTTCTGTGGAAAGGTGTACCTGATTGGCGCGAACTGGTGCGACAAGAAGAACGCCACGCACACAATCACGACCGACCCGAGCAGCGTTGCGGCAAACGCGTCCCGTCGGCTGAGCCGAACGAAGCCGGGCAGCATGGTCATGACCGGCACAAGGCAGAGCGCGCCCGGCGCGTCGACCACCTTCGTTGGCCACGTGAAGGCCTGCTTCATGATCTCCAGTTCCGCCGGCCAGTTGAACGCGGTCGCAATGCCCCGGTCGACGAACCAGCGGTACTCAGGCGGCGCAGCGCCCAGCGCCAGCCCGCCGATGTGAATGTCGAAGGGCGAGAAGGGAAGACCAGTCGATACAGCGTTCACCGCGAACCACGGCACCACCGGCACGGCGTACGCAAACACCGCTGCGAGCGCGACCCGCTTATCGCCGCGGTGGACTGTTGTCCAGTGCGCAAGAGCAATCAGCAGGACGACTCCAGTGATCGGCAGCACCGACACCTTCGCAGCGGCGGACAATCCAAGCGCCAGACTTCCAACGACCAGCGCTGCGCTCGATCGACCGGCTGCGAGGAGCAAGGCCAGACCAATCAGCAGCGTGGACAGGAGGAACGGCTCGGAGTACGCGCTTCCGAGCATCAGGCGCAGCGGAGGGATTGACAACACGAACGCCGCCGCGATCGACGGCAACGGTTCTTTCGCGCCAATCCTGCGCGCCAGGACGATGACCCCGAGGCCGACTGCGATCCATTCAAGGACGTCGAGCGCGGTGGTGAACGCGTCGGACGAGGTCGGCAGCATCGACCAGGCCTGCAGGACCTCCGCCCCCGCCGGCATGTTCGCGTAGTAAGCCCAGGGCCCAGGCCCGTTCATCACCGCGCCGCCGCCGTGCTGGACCCACATGGCCGCCTTCACGGAGTGGTAGGTGAGCGCGTCCCAGCCAAGAGGCGGAAGAAGGAGCGCTCGAGCGACGGCTGGCAGCGGACAGAGCAGGAGTGCGAGCGCTATCCATCTGTACGGGCTTCGCTTCGCGTGGATCACGAGCTGCCGGACGAATCGCCGATCCCGGGCAACGCGGGCCGACAAGCCGGCAAGCCCACCGCTTCTGATCATCGCCGCCGTAGCGGTTCCAAGCGCGAGTGCGAGCACCGGACCGAGCGTGAAGGCGTGTCCCCAGGCCAGCACGTGGAAGATCGTCGTGCAGATGCCGGCAAGCACAACAGCGGTTGCTGCCCAGCGCGTCAGGGTGTCGAGGCGGGCACATAACGAAAACGCGGTCAGGTATGCCGTGAGACTCAGGGAGAGGGCGAGGGCACAGGCGGCAGCCAACCCGAGCGCTGTGACCATGGACACAGTATCGCCCAGCACAAATCGCGCTTGGCCGCATCTCGATGTGGAATTGACTGATCGGGCGATTGACCTGAAGAAGGTCTGTCGCAGCCCGACAAAAGGTTGGCGGAATGTAAGTCTTACCCGCGTGTCATGAACGGCCCGGGCGCGGCGTCTGCTGCGCGTCGTTCACATCCGCGGTGTCGTGCAGCAGCTCGGCGAGTTCCTGGCTGCGACGAACGGCCTGTTCTCGCGCAGAAGGGCCCGAAAAACAGACGATCACGGTGTCGTCGATTGAAATCCGCCACTCCCCATGGCGGTCAGGCGAGAGCGACAGTTTGACCGGCATCCCTGCCTCCGCAAGAGTTCAGAGCAAGTGTGACGCCGGGACCTGACGTGGGTCGTTCATCGCGGGCGTCGGCGGATTCGGCGGAGGCGGCGCTCGCGTTCGTCCTGTTCGCGCGCGATCCGCTCGGCCGGTGTGCGTACGCCGTCAGTCCACCATCGGCGTCTGTCGCTCAGCAGGCGGCTGTAATTCCGCCGCTCGCGTCCGGTTCGGCGTTCGGGCGAAAACGCGACAAAGGTCCAGCCGGTACCGAGCAGAAACTTCTCGAAATCGGCCTGAAATTGAACCAGCTTGCCGAGCTCGCCGAAGAAATAGGTGCGGGGCGGACCGTCGCCGTTGACGCCGAGAAGGAACCCGTCGGTTGTCGGGGTTCGTCTGATCTCCAGCAGGCCGCCGTTGCGGGAGAAACTCCAGATCTGCTCGTCCACGGCTTTGTTATCGGACGGTTTCCCGGAGATGATTAGATGCCTGAGTGAGTTCGAAGTGGCCGGTCCGGTGTAGGTGAAAGCTGGCAGACGGGGGTGCCGTCTGCCAGCCCGAGGGTGCTCAGTTTTCGTTGAGCCTGATTGAGCGGACAACCTGCTGGAATGTCGACTCGTAAGCGGGATATTCCTGTTCAGGCGCGACCCCAACCACGTAGAACAGCGTGCCGTCCCGAAGCGTGGTCGTATACAGCTGGATGACCTCGGGCCTTCCGGTCGCATCTGACACGTTGTCGAGTGCGGTCTGAAGGGCACGCCGGCCATCGATGCTCGCGTTCAGCGAGTCGGACCGTTGCCTGATCCGCCGGTTGGACTGGGCGAGCACCTCGATGAAGTCGCGCGTCGCCTGCGAGAGTTCGTGGCGTTCGGTGCGGTTCACGCCGATCTCGACGCCGTGCGTGAAGACGCTCTCGTTGCCGACCTGGCCGAAGGCACCCGTTGGCGCGAATGTGACGGCACTCGATCCCGGCAGCTCGCGCCAGTTGTTCGGAACGCTGACGCGGAACAGATTGCCTTCCGAGTATTCACGGAAGCGGGACGAAGGCGGTTGCACCGGACCGAGCGTGCCGCTTGGGCGCGAGGACTCACCATCGTCACTGCGCCGGCTGGTCGTTTTGGATACTTCCTCGGACGAGGGCGCGCGCGGCAGCGACTTCAGGTGAGCCCTCACCCGTTCGAATCCGGAGCGATCGGGCTGCTCATTCGACACCCTGAGCTGCAACGCTTCCTTCTCGATGTACTCGGAGCGGTTCCCCGGGTTCGGATGGTCCGAGAGCCATTCAGGACCATTCGAGCCGCCCTGCTTTTCGATCGTGCGGAACATACTCGCCATGTCTCTCGGGTCATAGCCTGCACGTGCCATCAGTTGTGCGCCGAGGATGTCGGCCTGGCGTTCGTACTCACGGCCGAACCTGAGGAACGCAGTGCCCAGGCCGAACTGCGTGCCCTGCGCGACGACACTGCCGACGGTTCCGCCGATGATGGCGCCGATCACTGCGCCGGCCACCTCTCCCATCTGGTATTTGCCGGCCTTGCTCGCTTGCGCGGTTCCGTGCCGCAGCAGCACGTGACTCAGTTCGTGCGCCATGACACCGACCACTTCACCTTCGCTGTTTGCAGCTTCGATCATGCCGCGGTTCACGAACATCGGTCCGCCCGGCAGCGCGAAGGCGTTGATCTCGCGCACGTTCACCGTCTCGAATGTGTAACGGAACTCATTGTGTTGAAGGTCGGCTGGAATGATCGCCACCAACCGCTGACCAAGACGTTCCACATACGACGAGACCGCATCGTCTCGCATGATGGGGAGCTGTTGGCGTGCCTCGCGGGCAGCCTTCAGGCCAAGCTCGACGTCCTGGGCGGGACTGTACTTGTTGCTGGGCGGCGTGATTCGGGTCTGGCCGCTCAGACTGATGGTAGTGAGAGCAATGATCGTGGCTGAAGATATCGCGCGTCTCATGCGGCCGTGCTTCTGCAAATGCGGATCCCTTACAAAAGGCTCGGCCGAGGCGGGCGAAGAGCCCAACTGCACGTTTTAGAGGTCGACTGAGAAGGCCGGCTAGGACGAGTGGACGCGCCAGGCACGCCGAAGTGCCGCCGGCGCGCGAAGGATGAGAGAGAGGCTATACCCGATAAACAACCACGTCATTCGCTGCCATTTCGCATGGCGCTCTCGCATGCGGCGTCCTCCGCGAGATGGGTTTCGTCGATCGTTCTTTCTCCGGTCGCCATGGCTCATGGCGGGTTCCTCCACGACAGCTGATCGGTATGCAACGCCAACGCCATCAGACCCGTCTCAGCCGAGCTCTGGAATCGCGCTTGCTATTCCTTACATCTATGAGTGATCAGCAACCCAGCGGCAACGAACGGCGACGCGCCGGAAGACCTCCGGCTGGTGCCCGGGAGGGCGAGAAGGTGAAGGATTACCCGCAGTTGAGCGTGCGGGTGCCATCGGAGATGAAGGCCAGGTTGACGGCCCTCAGCGCAGTCACTGGCATGGCGCAGTGGCGCATCGTCGTGGAAGCCATCGACTGCTTTCTCGGCGACCTTCCGGCGACCGACCGCGAGCTTGTGAACGGCATCAGCGAACGG
>Ga0310810_10005296_pt1 | contig 14410 bp, 14 predicted proteins | sample NCmetagenome_FD_207641 | JGI IMG/M metagenome (GOLD analysis project Ga0310810, IMG submission 207641) | Soil microbial communities from experimental microcosm in Duke University, North Carolina, United States - NC | ecosystem: Engineered > Artificial ecosystem > Soil microcosm > Unclassified ... | reverse complement strand
GATTGTGATCGCCTTGACCGTTCTTCGCGATGCGGCGGGCAAATCCTTTGTTCCGGCGGAAGTGGCCGCCACGCTCGCTGGCATCTCCAAGGCTCCCGTCTATTACCCCTACTTCAGCGCGCTCGGTAATGGCGTTGTGGGCGGATACAACGAGACGTTCGAGGCGATGGGTCGCGCCGGCGCCGACATCGTGCGCGAAATCCTCGACGGCAAGGACCCGGCGACGATTCCGGCGCGGACGAATCCCGAGAGAGGCTATCGCGTCGACTACCGCGCGCTGCAGCGTTGGCGTCTGAGCGACAGCAACCTTCCCCCCGGCACTGTCGTCATCAACAAGCCGCTGAACATCTGGGATGAGCATCGCAACGCAGTCCTGACCGCGATCGCCGCCTTCGCGCTGCAGACCCTGTTTGTCGCCGCGCTGCTGATCCAGCGGCGCCGGCGTCAGCACGTCGAAACGCTGCTGACGGAAAGCGAAGAGCGCATGACGTTCACGGCCGCATCCGTGAATGTCGGTCTTTGGCAGTTCAACCGGAAGACCAATGAATTGTGGGCAACGGAGCATTGCCGTGCCCTGTTCGGCTTGCGCGAGGACGTCGAATTGACGCGCGACACGATCCTGGGCGCGATTCATGCTGAAGACCGGGACGCTGCCGCTTTCGCGCTTCGCAAGGTGGTCAAAGCGGACGAGGCCGCCACGCAGGATGTCCGGGTCGTGCGCGCGGATGGCCCGGTACGCTGGGTGCGCGTGCAGATGCGCTCGCATCCGTCTGATGGCGAAGTCCCACATCTGTTCAATGGAATTTTTGTTGACATCACCGAGCAAAAGGCCGCCGAGGCAGAGGCTGGATTGCAACGCCAGGAAGTTGCGCATCTGATGCGTGTGTCGGTTCTCGGCGAATTGTCGGGGGCGATCGCGCACGAGATCAATCAGCCGCTGACGGCTATTCTGTCGAACGCCCAGACCGCACTCTACCTGCTCGCGAAGGACTCGCCGGATCTCGCGGAGGTCCGTGACGCGCTGAACGACATTGTCCATGAGGACAATCGGGCCGGCGAGGTCATCCAGCGCCTGCGCGGTCTGTTGAAGAAGGGCGAGAAGAGCTTCGAGGCGATCGACCTGAACGATTTGATCACGTCGACACTGTCATTGCTCCGCAGCGAGTTGATCGCCCGAGGGATCAGCGTGGAGACTGAGTTGGACGGCAGTTTGCCCGAGACGTTCGGCGATCCGGTGCAATTGCAGCAGATCCTGCTCAATCTCTTCATGAACGCGATGGACGCAATGATTGCGACGCCAGCGGCGGAGCGCTGCATCGCGGTGTCGACGAAGAGCGCGCCGAGCGGCGCGGTCGAGGTGCGCGTGAAAGATCACGGAACGGGAATGCGCCCGGACCAGCAGGCACGTGTCTTCGAGCCGTTCTTCACGACCAAGGAGCGGGGCCTCGGTCTCGGACTGGCGATCTGCACGACGATCCTTCAGGCGCACGGCGGCAAGCTGAACCTCGTCAACGATCCAGCGGGCGGCGCAGTCGCGCTGCTGACCCTTCCGGCTTCCGAAATGCTGATTGCGGCGCAATGAGCAACGCAGACGCAACCGTGTTCATCGTGGACGACGACGCCGGTGTCCTGAAGGCGCTGACGCGCCTCGTCAACGCCAATGGGTACCGGACGCAGTCATTCACGTCGCCACAGGAGTTTCTCGCGCACCATGACGGTGCGCTTCCGGGCTGTGCGGTATTCGATGTCGGCATGCCGGGCCTTGACGGCCTTGCGCTGCAGGAGGCGCTGGGCGCACCGGACGCGCAGCGCCCGGTCATTTTCATCACCGGCAAAGGCGACGTTCCGACTTCGGTGCGCGCCATGAAGGCCGGCGCTATCGACTTTCTGACCAAGCCGGTGAGCGACAAGGACCTGATGGCGGCGATTGCGCGTGCGGTCGACCGGGACGGCGATACCCGCCAGCGCCGCGCGGAGCTAGCGTCGATTGAAGCCAGATTGGCCATGCTGACGCCGCGTGAACGCGAGGTGCTCGGCTATGTCGTCGCCGGCCGGCTCAACAAGCAGATCGCCGGCGAGCTTGGAACAGTCGAAAAGACCATCAAGGTCCATCGCGGACGGATGATGGAAAAAATGGGGGTTCGCACCGTCGCCGACCTCGTCCGGATGGCCCAGAAAGCCGGAGTCCCACTTCCTCAGGGTTAATTGCTATCCCCGGCGTTGGGCCAACGGCCAACTCGACACGTGAGAATCCGCGTTTCTATCATTCGCGGTGCACAGAATTCGGAATTTGATCGCGATCGTCGACGACGATCCGTCCGTGCTCAAGGCACTCGCAAGGGTGCTGAGGTCCCGCGCGCTCGAGCCGCGGACGTTCGGCTCTGCAGCCGATTTCCTGGCTTCGCTCACGAACGAATTGCCTGAATGCCTGATCGCCGATCTGCAGATGCCGGGAATGACCGGATTGGAGCTTCAGCACAGCCTCAACCGCGACGGCATTGTGATCCCGACCATCATCATCACCGCGCACGATGATGCGGGTGTTCGAAAGAGATGCGAGGCGGCAGGCGCTGTCGCCTTTCTTGCGAAGCCCGTGCAGGATACGGCCCTGCTTGCAGCGATTGACAAGGCAAGACGCGGGTCCACGCCCTCGCCGCCTCGGTGAAATGTCGAGGCCGACGTTGGACCACCGTCCAATAGCGACTTCGCCGTCCGCGTCAGCATAGTCCCGCGACCGACGTTTCTCTCCAGGCTCCGCCGGCGTTTCGGCGAGGCTGAAAGGTGGGCGCACATGGACCTCCTCGCAACCTGGGCAGCGGGCACGCTTGTGATGAACGTACTGGCTTTGACCATCTGGGTCGCAGCCATGATTTGGAGACGCCGCAAAGCGAGCAGGTCGAACGGGATGACTCGCTCGCGGCTCGCGAGGTGGAGCCAGCGTTCGCCCCGGCGCAAGTGTACGGCGAGGCCGACCAGCTCGGGGCCAGTCAACTCATCGGCTTGCTGACGGCTGCGGGCCGAGCAGGCCCGCCGCAATCCAGCCGGTGCCGCTTTCGGTTTCGACCTGGACCCACTTCCCGGACCGGCTCAGCTCTTTGACGGTCGCGTTTTTTGCGGCAGTTCCAATGACACGTCCGCCCTTGCCGGGTGCCGATCTGATATTGGCGGGGCCGCGCATGACGACCAGCACGGTCTCAGTCTTCGGCGTCGCGGTTTTTTGGTCCGGGAGCGCGGCCGGCTGATCCTGCAGCGATGGCTGCGGCGGGGCTGGGGCCGCGGCTGTCTCCGGCTCGGTCTTCGGTGCTGCTGCGACCGAGTCCGCGGGCGGCTTGGCTTCCTGCGGCGCGGGAACATTCGTAGCCTCTGTGGCGGCCGGTGCGGGAGGTGACGGCTGAGGTTCAGGTGCGGGGGCAGTCGCCTCGGAAGGAGCCGCCTGTGGTTCTTGCGCCGAAGAAGTATTTGGCGGGGCGGTGGCGGCTGATTGCTGAGGTGGCGTCGGCTCGGCTGGTGGCGTCGGCGCAGGTGTCGCGGAGGAAGGTGCCGGGCTCACCCCGGTCTCAGGCGGAGGCGCGGGCGTTGCCGCCGAAGGGCTTTCCGAGGCAGGCCGCATGGCAACCTCGGTGCCCTCGCGGTGCTCGACGAAATAGTATGTGGCGGCACCGAGCAGAAGCAGGACGACCACGCCGCCCAGCACCATCCGCGTCGTGCTTTTGTGCCGGGTCGCGGGGGTGGCGCTACGGTCCTCCGCCTTTCGCTCTGCCTCGCCGCTCACGGATGCGGGCCCGCGCGGGTCGCCTTCGGTGTTCATCGTCACTCTCCGCTCGCTCGAAGGGATTTCCAGTCTGAATGCCGGACGCCGGTCGAAATCGACCAGCTCCGAAAAGAAAATATCGAGACATCGGGATTGTGCACACGCATGTGGCGGCGTGGTGGCGTTTTGCCGAACTGGCGATCGGTTTGATGAGCGGCCGCGAGATACCACTCGGCACAAATGGAACTCGATCCGCGCCTTTTCATTGTCACGCAGCGGTCGCCCCACAGCCGTCTTCTGAAACCAAAACAGCCGTTCTTGCGTTGCGTGATGTCCGCCGCGAGTTCGCACGGGGAGTGCGCAATGGCATCCGGTCTGTCCACGCTTGTGTCCGCCGGCCTCCTTATTGCCATGACTGGCGCCGCAGTCGCCGAAAGCGGCATCGCTTCAATCTATCCGCACTCCTACGAGGGGCGTCGAACCGCCAGCGGTCAGCCGCTCAATCCGGGTGCAATGACGTGCGCTCACAGACGCCATGCCTTCGGCACGACCTTGCGGGTGACGATCCGCGGAAAATCGATCGTCTGCCGCGTGACCGATCGGGGTCCGTTTGTGCGCGGCCGGGTGATCGATCTCACGCCGGTCGCAGCGCACGCGCTCGGCATCTCGGGTCTTGCTCGCGTCAACGTCGAGAGAATGTAAGGTCCGCAGCGTCCATCAAAGTCATCGCGCGTTCTTCGCTCCCTATTAACTCTCCGCATCAAGGTAAATGCGCGAGTTTCGTTGAGCGTGCGCGTGCGCGCGATTACCTTCGCGGCCGATCGGCGCTGCAGTTCGCGGCGCTGGAGGCCATCAGGGGTAATCATCATGTCACGCGTTCTTGCCTCGCTTTCCGCAGCGGCTGTTCTCGCGGTCGCGGCCGCGCCGACCTCCGCTTCCGCGGGTTGCTACGGCTGTTACGTGCCGCCGCCGCAGCCATGCGTTACCTGCTATCAGACCCAGGTCATCCCGCCGCAGTACCAGACCTACAACGAGACCGTGATGGTCTCGCCGGGCCAACGCATTCCACATCGTATTCCCGCTCGCTACGAAACCGTGATGGTGCCGAAGACCGTGATGGTCGCGCCCGAAAGCGTCCAGTTCGAGGACGTTCCGCCGCAATACTCGACGGTGCAGCGCACCCAGATGGTCGCGCCCGCCCGCACCGTAGTCGTGCCGGTTCGTCCGCGCTGCGGCAACTGCGGCTGGTAAGCCGACTTCCTCGCGATCCAGACTCTCGGCTGTCTTGAGGGGCCCGCCGCCGCGGCGGGCCCCTTTTTCTACGTCGACCGCCGTCCCAGCGCCGCCTTCACGCGCTCGGGAGTAAACGGGACCGTTCGCAGCCGCACGCCGGTCGCATCGAAGACGGCGTTCGCAAGCGCGGCACCGACGGGCGCGGTGGCAGCTTCGCCGGCACCGGTCGGAGGCTCGCTTGGCCGGTCGATCAGATCGATCTCGATCTTCGGTACTTCCGAGAAGGTGAGAATCGGATAGCTCGCCCAGTCGACGCTAGTGACGCCGGCGCGGTCGAATTTGACCTCCTCAATCAAGACGCGGCTGAGTGTCTGCACGATGCAGCCCTCCACCTGGGCTCGCACGCCGTCCGGGTTGACGATCTGTCCGCAATCATGTGCACACACGACACGCTCGACCTTGATGTGGCCGCTGGCACGCTCCACCAACACCTCCATGCCGATACCGACATGGGCTTCGTTGTGCTTGTAGTGCACGTAGGAGATGCCGCGTCCGCGCGCGAGCGCGGCGTCGCGTTCCGCGCCGGGCGAGGGGCGTCCCTGCCACGACATCAAGGCCGCGGTGCGCTTGAGCACCTCGACGCCGCGCGGATCGGAAAGCCGGCGCAGCCGGAATGCGACCGGATCCTGGCCGACTGCAGCCGCGAGTTCATCGATGAAGCTCTCCACCGCAAAACAGTTGGCCGGCTTGCCCGGCGAGCGTAGCGGGGCGGGGCGCAGCGGTGTGTCCTTGAGCCAGTGCACGATGACCTGCACGGCACCCGCCGCGTAAGGCGGATCGCCGTTCTGCGCCGTCATGCCGGCGTTGTTTCCGCGGACGGTGTCGAGGCCCGCCGCTGCAGGACCGAGCAGCGGAATGCTTGGCATGCCGCGTGTCGTCTCCGGCAGCCACATCTCGGTGCGCCAGTCCAGAATGTCGCCCTCGGCGCTCACCGCACCGGCAATGTCGAGAAGCTGCGGCGGTCCCTTGGGATCGAAGCCGTGCTCGTCCTCTCGCATCCACTGCACGCGCACCGGACGGTTGAGGGCACGCGAGATGATCGCGGCGTCCGCACCCGCATCTTCATGGCCGTTCATGCCGTAGCAGCCGGAACCTTCGAGGTAGATCAGCCGCACCTTGTCGCGCGGCAGTCCGAGGAACCTCGCATAGGTGGCCTGGTTGCCGTGCGTGCCCTGCGAGGCCGTCCACACGGTCGCCTCGCCGTTCCGGACATCCGCCACCGCGCAGGATGGCCCCATTGAGGCATGGCTCTGCAGCGGCCAGAAATAGCTCGCATTCAGCCTGACGGTACCGGGCGGCAACGTCGCGGGCGTCCCTTTGCTCACGATCGCTTCGTCGCGCGCATTCGGGCTGCTGCGCAGCGCCGCACCGAGGTCTTCCTGCGCAGGAAGTCCGCTGCCCGCGCTCCACTGCACCTTCAGGGAGCGCATTGCGCGCACGCAGGTCCACTCGTCCTCCGCGGCGACCGCGAGGAAGTCCTTCAGCCGCACCACGCTGACGCCAGAGAAATCCTTGATGGATGACTCGTCGACCGAGATCAGCGTTGCGCCGACCGCGGCCGGGCGGATCACGCGCGCATGCAGCATTCCCGGAACGCTGAAGTCGTGAATGTAGACGTTCTCGCCGGTGCACTTCGCCGGCACATCGGGACGCGGCAGAGGCTTGCCGACGAGCGTGTATGATCCTGGATTCTTGACCGATGCTTTCGGATCGAGCTTGAGATCGAATTTGTTACCGCCGAGGATCTGCGCGAAGGTGAGGCCAACTCCGCCCGTCTTCGGACGCACCGCTCCGTCGCTCGCGACGAGATTTTCGGCCGGCACATTGAGCTTTTGCGCCGCCATGTCGACCAGCGCCTTGTGCGCGGTCGCGGCGGCCTGACGGATTTGCATGCCACCGCGCTGGATGCCACTCGAGCCGGCGGTCCGCCCCTGGTCCGGTGTCAGGCCGGTGTCGCCTTCGACGTATTTGATCTTGTCGACACCGATGCCGAGCTCCTCGCCGGTGATCTGGCGCAGCGCGATGCGCAGCCCCTGGCCGAGGTCGACCTTGCCGGTATAGAGCGTGACGGTGCCGTCGGCATTCACCTCCAGATACGAGTCGACCTGCGCTGCGTCGTGCAGCCGCGCGGCGCCCTGCGCGCCTGCGCGGAGCGGGACGCCCACGAGCGCAAAGCCGACGCTCAGAACGCCGCCCTTGAGGAGTGAACGGCGGGAGAACGCAGAGCGGGGAGCGTGAGCGTTCATGGTCAGCCTCCCTGCACGAGGTTCATGACGGCACGAACGACCCGCGGATGGGAGCCGCAGCGGCAAAGGTTGCTGTCGAGCCCCTGGCGGATTTCTACTTCGCTTGGCTTCTTGTTCTGCGCCAGCAAGCTCGCCGTCGTCATGATGATGCCGCTGGTGCAGTAACCGCATTGCGGCACCTGCTCCTTGATGAACGCGGCCTGGATCGGGTGTGGACTTGCCGAAGAACCCAACCCCTCGAGTGTCGTCACCGCACGGCCGGCGGCGTCTGCAACGGTGGTCAGGCAAGAGCGCGTGGCGCGACCGTCAATCAGCACAGTGCAGGCACCGCACTGCCCAAGGCCGCAGCCGAATTTCGTGGCGTGAAGTCCGAGACCGCGCAGCACATAGAGAAGCGGCTTCGAAGGGTCGTCGGATTCAACGGACCTTGCACGTCCGTTGAGCTGCAATTCGTACTGCGCCATTCTTGCGTCTCCCCACATGACCGCCCAGAACGAGCAGCCCATTATTCCGGTTTCAAGGGCGTCGCCCGCGTCAGCAATCGCTGAGCGCGCGTCAGATGGGGGCGATCATACATCACCCCGCCGATGCCAACGACACCCGCGTCGGGATTGTCGGCAAAAGCCTTCACAATCGCTTGAGCTTTGGCGATTTCATCCGGCGCGGGCGTGAACACCTCATTGATGATCGCAACCTGAGCGGGGTGGATCGCCATCTTGGAGATGAAACCGTCGCGCCGCGCTTCGAGGGCTTCGGCGCGCAGGCCGTCCATGTTGCGGAAGTCGGCATACACGGTGTCGATCGCTTCGACGCGGGCCGCGGCGGCTGCGGCAAGCGAGAGGTTGCGTGCAAGCCAGTAAGGTGAGGTGAAGCGGCCGGCCGCGTCCCGGTTGGTCTCCGCGCCAAGCTCGGCGGACAAGTCCTCGGCGCCCCAGGTGATGCCGGTGAGCCGCGGACTCGCGCTGCGGTAGGTCCCGCAAAGAAACAGCGAGGCGGCCGTTTCGGTCGCCAGCGCGAGAATCTTGATCGCGCCATCGGGAAGCCCATGCATCGCCTCGCGCGCCGTGAGCTTGGCGTCGAGATGCATCACAGCGGCGCCGCCTTCCGCCTTGGGCAGCAGGATCGCATCGGGTTTCCCGGCGACAACCGCCTCGAGGTCGGCGTCCGTCAGTCCGGTGTCGAGCGCATTCACCCGCACGACGAGCTGCGGCCGGTTCGGGCTGGCGGCATGCTGCTTGAGATAGGCGAGCGCGGTCTGCCGCGCGCCGGGCTTGCGGTCCGCCGCGACCGAGTCCTCCAGATCGAGGATCAGCGCGTCGGCACCGGATTCCGCGCCTTTGGCGAGCTTGCGTTCACTGTCCCCAGGAACGAACAAGTACGAGCGGATCACGGCATGATCCCGAAAAGCATGTCCTCGACCTCGATCAGGGATGGATACCGGTTTTCGGATAAGATCATGCCGAATTAGTCCTTGGCCGCATCAGCATGAAGGCCTGGCGCTTGCACTCGGCGACGAGCTTATCGTTCTGGTTATAGGCGCGGATGTGCAGGTCGACGATGCCGGCGCCGGGACGCGACTTCGACTCGCGCTTGGAGAGCACCTCGCTCGAGCAGTGGATGGTGTCGCCCTCGAACAGCGGGTGAGGGAATTTCACGTCCGTCATGCCGAGATTGGCGATCGTCGTTCCGACAGTCATGTCAGAGACTTGAATCCCGACCATGAGACCGAGCGTGAACAGCGAGTTCATCAGGGGTTGCCCCCAGTCGGTCTCCTTCTCGCAGAATTCGCGGTCGATGTGCAGCGGCTGCGGATTGAGCGTCATGTTGGAGAACAGCATGTTGTCCATCTGCGTCACGGTGCGGCGCAACGTGTGCGGATAGAGGCGGCCGACCTCGAAATCCTCGTAATACATGCCGCCGCGCGGGCTTCGTGTGGCTGTCATTTCCGCCATGTAGGTCCTCCTCGCCGGACCGACCGAGGTTCCGGATTAACCTGTCATTTACCATAACCGCCCCATCCTGCGAGGCGGCGGGGAAGTAGGGGAGTCCGGCCGGCCAAGGCGCGCCCATGGGCACCGACGCAGCAGTCGATATTGCGACGCGCATCAGCGGCGCGACGACGGACATCGCAACCCGCGTCACGGGTGCGATCCGCGATGCCGCGCGGGTGACCGGTGCCGGCTTCGAGTATCTGCTCAACACGGCGTTGCGCGAGTCAAATCTCAATCCCAATGCCAAGAACAAGACCTCTTCGGCGACGGGTCTGTTCCAGTTCATCGACCAGACCTGGCTTGCGACGATGAAGCAGTCGGGCGGCTCGCTGGGCTATGGCAAGTATGCCGACGCGATCAGCCGCACCCATTCGGGCCGCTACATCGTGAAGGATGCGGCGATGCGCAACGAGATCTTTGCGTTGCGCAAGGACCCGGCCGCGAACTCTCTGATGGCCGGCGCCTTTGCCAATTCGAACGCCAAGGTGCTGACCGACCGGCTCGGCCGCAAGCCGACCGACGGCGAACTTTACATGGCGCATTTTCTCGGCGCGTCGGGTGCGTCGCGCTTCATCCGTGCCGCAGAAGCCAATCCAAACGGTAAGGCGGCCGCGCTCTTTCCCCGCGCCGCGCACGCCAACAACTCAATCTTCTATGACAAGAGTGGAGCCACGCGCAGCCTGAAGCAGGTCTATGCGGGTCTCGTTTCGCGCCACAACGTGATTGGCAACACGCAGATCGCGGATGCAACACCTGCCGATGCGGTTCAGTCGGCGTCCCTTGCCGCGCCCGCCCCATTGCCACGCGCGCGGCCGATCATTCTGCCCGATGTCGCGCCCGCTGCGGTCAACGTCGCGTCCGCCGGGCCCGTTGCGGTCGCGGCCAATGGGGCGGATGCTGCGCCCGCAAGTGCGTCGTCGACTGCGACCGCGATGAACACTGAAAGCGCTCCCGTCACATTCGCCGAGCGTGTCGCAATGGTGCACGAGGCGAGCGCGACGGCGTTCGCGAGCGAGCCGCGTCCGGCTCCGATGTTCCAGTCGTTGTATCAGTCCGATCAGCGCGGACCTGTGGCGCCGGTGGTGCGCGAATTGTGGGGCGCACGGCATGCGACGGCAGTCGAGACCTCGGATGCGGTGGCGCCGGCCGCCGATACTTCCGCGGCGGGCGCCAGCGTTAACGCGCCGCTCGATCTTTTCCGCTTCCTGCGGCCATCGGCGCGGCGTCCGGCCTAGAACGGCCGCACTGTTCGCCTTTTAATAATTCGGAAAGAATCCCAAACAGTTATGGTGAACCGTTTGTTAAGCCGCATGGCTTAACGTGGCGCAATCGCCGCGCGTGATGCGGCTGTTGCGTCGGTTTGTCATGATTGTTCGCCAGTTTCTCCAGTGGGTCCGTACCGCGGAAGCGACCGATCGCGCGGAGGCATCAAGCGCACTTGCCCGCGCTTACCTCTATTCCGATCTCTCGGACGACGACCGCGCCGCCGCCGAAGGCGCGATGATCCTGCTGCTCGACGATCCCTCGCCGCTGGTGCGCTACGCGCTCGCCGATGCGCTGGCCGTGAGCGCCGATGCGCCGGCCGCCGTGGTGCACGCGCTGATCAACGATCAGCCGGACATCGCGACCATCGTTCTGGAGCGTTCGCCGCTGCTGCTCGATTCCGATCTGGTCGATGCCGTTGCGGTTGGCGGCGCGGAAATGCAGTGCTCGATCGCCCGCCGCGAATTGCTGCCGCGCGCCGTCTCGGCGGCGATCGCGGAAGTCGGAACGGCCGAGTCGTGCTTGACGCTGATTGAAAATACGAGCGCCGACATTGCCGAGTTCTCGCTCGCGCGCATCGTGGAACGTTTCGGGCATCTCGCGGCAATCCGCGAGTCGCTGCTCGCCTGGATCGACCTGCCAACTGCGATCCGTCACTCGTTGGTCATCAAGCTGTCCGAGGCGCTTGCGGGCTTCGTTGTTGCGCGCAACTGGATCGAAGAGGGCAGAGCCCAGCGCATCACGCAGGAGGCCTGCGAGAAGGCGACGGTGATCCTTGCGGCTGAGTCCCGAAACGCGGACGTGTCGCCGCTCATCAGCCATCTGTGCGAGACCGGCCAGCTCACCGCGGGTCTGGTGCTGCGCTCGCTGCTCTCCGGCAACGTGGACTTCTTCGAGCAGGCGCTGGCCGAATTGGCGGAGCTGCCCGCCGCGCGCGTCAGCGCGCTGCTGCATGATCGCCGCGGTGCCGGTTTCCGGGCCATCTACGAGCGCGCCGGCTTGCCGGGGTCCGTCTATCCGGCGTTCCGCGCCGCGATCGAGGCGATGCACGACGATGGCTTCGCGGAGCCGGGCGGTGCCACGCGGCTCAAGCGCCGCATGGTCGAGCGTGTGCTCACAAGCTGCGCAGGGCTGCCGGCCGGCGATATCGAACCGCTCATGGTGCTGCTGCGCCGCTATGCGACGGAAGCTGCACGCGAGGAAGCGCGGCTGTTCTGCGACGAACTCGTCGAGATGGACAACCTGGTGCCTGCGAACGACACCGGGCGCTTGGTCGTGGCGGCCTGACTTTGTCCGCTCATGCCCGCGAACGCGGGCATCCAGTTCTTCACTTTGGGCTCTGGGTCCCCGCTTTCGCGGGGACGAGCGGAGAATTAAGGCGCCAGCGACGGCGACAGGATCGACTCAAGTGTGTCCGGATTGTCGTGGTTCTCGCGCATCAGAAACTCGTCGGTCACGTGCCGCAGCTTCTCGGCGAGCTCGGCGGCATACTTCCCGACATCCCCGCGCGTATTGCGGTGAACGATCGCGCGCACCGCATCGACGTGCTGGTCGATGAGTCGAAGCGGCAGGCGCGCGATGTCTGGTGTGTGTTCGATCAACCGGCACAGGCTGTCGGCGACGGGCGCGACCATGGGGTACCCAAACGTCGCGGCCTGTCCCTTGATGTCGTGCGCGGCGCGGAACAGCACGTCCTTGCTGCCTTGCGTGATGCCGGAGGCGCGGACTGCGTTGCGCGCTGCATCGAGGCGCGCACATTCGCTCTCCATCCAGACCGAGAAGTCGGCCGCAAGCTCCGCGAGCGCGGCTTCCGCGCGCTCCACCGGATCGAAGGCGACCTTTTCGCCGGGCTTGAGCCTCTGCACCGCCTTCTTCAGCTTGTTCGGCGGCACGATCACTTCGTGATCGGCAAAGGTCGAGACCGCGGCGGGATCGGGTTTCTTGCTCATCGCCCTTGCCCCGTCACGCCGGCTTTTTCGAGCAACGGCTGTTGCGTGATGACCTCGGCCTTGCCGCCCTTGCGCCGCTCGGTGCCGGCATAGTTCGGATTGGTGTTGCGACGCCGGTCCGGCCCGAAATAGCTGCGCGTACGGATGAAGGGACGCGGGTTTGCCACAACGTTGAGCACGCGCTGATAGAGCGCCTTGGCGGAAATCGGCTTGGCGAGGAACTCGGTGACCCCCGCGTCGCGCGACGCGATCACGCGCTTCTTCTCCGAATGCCCGGTGAGCATGATGATCGGCACATACGGATTGTTGTTGGCGCCGGGCTGGCGGATCATCTGGGTGAGCTCGAGCCCGTCGAAGATCGGCATCGCCCAGTCGGTGATGACGATGTCGGGCGAATAGTGGGTGAAGGCCTCGAGCCCGGCCGCGCCATCTTCCGCTTCGTAGACCTCGCGGGTGCCGAAGCCGTGCAGCAGCGTGCGCAGGATGCGGCGCATGTGCGCGTTGTCGTCGATGACGAGGAAGCGCAGCCGGTTGAAATCGATGCGGACCATAAGTTGCCTGGCACGCGGCCGGACGACTTCCGGCACGCAGTTTCAGGCTAGGAAATCGTCGTTAAGGAAGTGTTTAGGATGCGGCGACGAGTTTTTGTTTGCGCATGCTCTTGTCCGAAAACCGGTACCCACTTTTCGGGATCATGCGCTAATACCCGAACTGCTCCCGCAGGATGCGCTCGTCGAGGCTGTGGCCGGGGTCGAACAGCATCGGGATGGAGATATTGTGGTCCATCCCGATCTCGACAGAGCGGACCGCGCGCACCTCGTCATGATCCGCGACTGCCGCGACCGGGCGCTTCTCGGCTTCCAGCACCTCGATGACGACTTTTGCGCGGTCCGGCAGCAGTGCGCCATGCCAACGGCGCGGGCGGAACGGGCTGATCGGGGTCAGCGCGAGCAGCGGCGCCTTGATCGGGATGATCGGCCCCTGCGCGGAGAGATTATAGGCGGTCGAGCCTGCCGGCGTCGCAACCAGTACGCCGTCGGCGGCAAGCTCAGCAAGGCGCTCCTTGCCGTCGATCAGGATGCGCAGCTTTGCCGCCTGATAGGTCTGCCGGAACAGCGAGACCTCGTTGATGGCATGCGATTCGTGCCGATTGCCGTTGGCGTCGAGCGCGCACATCAGCAGCGGGTGAATGTGGGTCGTCTCGGCCTTCGCGAGCCGATCGGGCAGGCGGCTCTCGCGGAATTCGTTCATCAGGAAGCCAACGGTGCCGCGGTGCATGCCGTAGATCGGCTTGCCCGAGGTCATGAAGGCGTGCAGGGTTTGCAGCATCAGCCCGTCGCCACCGAGCGCGACGATGACGTCGGCCTCCTCGGGCGGCGTATCGCCGTAGCGCTTTGTCAGCCGCGCGCGTGCGCTCTGCGCCTCGGCGATCGGGCTTGCGACAAAAGCGATCCGCGGGTGGCGGTTTCCACTCATGGGTCCAAATCGGGCGGCTGGCGTCTAGAGCGATCGTTTCCGGTTGAATTAGACTTTGGCTCTAGCTTCTTGTTTGAGCATGATCTTTTCCGAAAACCGGTACCCACTTTTCGGGATCATGCTCTAGCCCGCCGGGAGGATGCTCATGAGCGAGCGCGCGGTGTTCGTCTATACGACCTATCCCTCCCTTGTCGAGGCGGAGCGGATCGGGAAGGCGGTGCTGGAGCGGCGGCTTGCCGCCTGCGTGAACATCCTTCCGGGCATGATTTCTCACTACTGGTGGCAGGGCAAAATCGAGCGCGGCGAGGAGGTGGTGATGATCATCAAGACGCGCGCATCGCTGGCGGAGCAGGTGCGCGCGGCGGTGAAGGAGCTTCACTCCTACGATACGCCGGCGATCCTGGTGCTGCCGATCGAGGGCGGGGAGGCGGGGTATTTGGG
>Ga0310810_10005295_pt1 | contig 14414 bp, 12 predicted proteins | sample NCmetagenome_FD_207641 | JGI IMG/M metagenome (GOLD analysis project Ga0310810, IMG submission 207641) | Soil microbial communities from experimental microcosm in Duke University, North Carolina, United States - NC | ecosystem: Engineered > Artificial ecosystem > Soil microcosm > Unclassified ... | reverse complement strand
TCGCGTTCGACGACGGGCCCGGCGTGTATCTGGTACCGCGATGCGTGTGGTCGACGACGTCGGTCTGGTCGCGCATCGAACGCGTGAATCGAACGCCTGCTCGCCCTCGCGCCGCGCTCCGTCGTCGGAACACGCTTCGCGACAGGCCATCATCGGTGCAACGATTCCGTTCGACGAAGACGCGAGACGACGAGCGAGCGCCTCGCCATCCTCGCCGATCTCGTGCGACTACGTGCTGCTCTCTCCCATCACGTGACTTACCGCACCTGCACCAACGCCACCCCCACCATCACCACCACGCCGCCCAATCCCACCAGCATCGCCGGCTCCCCCCCCCGCTCCGCCGCCTCCGCGAATGCCGGCGCCCACGGTCCGCTCTCCTCCCGCTCGCCCAGGAGCCGATGCACCGGAGCCGACACCACGCCGTGCCGCGAGAACGCGCCCGCCAGCGAGCCGCCCCCCTCCACCTCCGCGCGCGCGCGCATGACCCGCCTGATGATCTCCTCGTCGCGCGTGCTCGCCGCCGCGTTCCGCAGCGCCGCGACGAGCGGCATCCCGCTCGCCAGCAGCGCGGCCAGCGACGTACACAACCGCGCCCCGGCCGCCCCTCGGCGCAGGTCGCCGATCACCGGGACGCAGAGCAGGAAGGCCTGCCACCGGCGGCGCCCCTCGAGCGTCGACGTCCATGCGCCCCACAGCATCCCGGCGAGCAGGAGGACGAGCACCGCGGGCAGCGCGAGCCCGCGCGCGGTGGCTCCGGCGCGTATCACCGCACCCGCCATCGACCCGAACGAGCGATCGGCGCGGTCGACGATCGCCGACGAGCGTGGCACCATCGCCGCGGCGAGCATCACGACGGACGTCGCGGCGGCCGTCGCGAGGAGCTTCGGGTAGGCGAGGGCGCGGCGGAGGGCGTCGCGCGTGCTGCCGGCGTCGCACACGTGTGCGGCCCGGCGCAGCGCGGTCGCGAGCCCGGTGCCTCGCTCCCCATCGCGAATGATCGCCGTCGCCCGGGCGCACATCGGGAGGCCCGCGTCGACCAGGGCATCGGCGAGCCCGCGCCGCGCGCGGACTCCCTCGCGCACGCTCGGCACCATCTCGGCGACGCGTGCCGGCACCGCGCCCTCGAGCACGACGAGCGCCTGCGACAACGGGAGGTTTGCGTCGAGCACGTCGGCGAGTGCGCCGAGCAGGAGCGCGAAGTCCGCCCGCGAGAGCGTGGGGGTCCGCACCAGGACGAGGCGGTCCGTCGCCGCGCGCTCGGGCGACTCCGCGATGCGCTCGGCGGGCGACTGCGACGCCCGCAGCGGAACCGCCGAATGTGGTGTGTAGCTGGTGCCGGCTGGCGCGCGGTCGACGCTCTGGAGTTGGCTGCTCATGACACGGTGGGTCGCACTCCCTCCTCGGGTCGCGCACCACTCCGGCGTCGGAGCGGAGGCCGCGGCGTTCGAGGGACGGCTGGAGCTGGTGGGCCTACTCGGCGCGTTCGGAGGGCGAGTCGCGCACAAGGTGGAACACCGCGTCACAGGAGCGTCATACGGCGGCGGGCGAGGACTTCCCGACGAGCCCGGATCGCGGCGGCCATGATATCGCGCCGACCGAAGCGGACCGAAAGGACCAGAATCGGACATGGCAGGGCATTCTCGGACACGACCGCGGCTTGCGGCGAATGCCCTATGCCTCCACTCTCCTGCGATTTGTCCGCGGACCGCCCGTGTCGCCGCCTCCGCCCATCCTGCGCTCCTTTCGCATGCAGCGACCCGAGATCACGCAGTCGGCCGAGGCACGCGCGACGCGAGCGAACGCCACGGTCGCTCCTCCGACGTTGGCGATCGGCGTGCTGCTGCAGTCGAGCTTCGCCGCCCGGGTCGCCGGCGCGCTGGCGGGAGTCGCTTCGCTGCGCGATCTGGTGGACATCCGTCCCGACGAATCGCTCGACCTGCTCGTCGTAGACCCGCGCCTGCTGCCGAAGCACCCACGGGCCGCGGCCGCGTCGCGGCGGTTCGTGCAGGCACAGATCCCGCTCGTGTACTACACGTCGCTCAGCCGCGACGCGATGCTCGCGGCGACGGACGATCACGACCTGGTATCGGCGCGGCTCGTGATGCACGGCGAGGACGACGCGCCCGCCACGCTCCGTGAGCTCGTCGAGATCGCGCCGCGCCTGCGCCATGTCCGCCTGCTGCGCCGGCATCTCGACGAGCTGCTGGAGCCGCTGTCGCCGCCGGTGCGCGCATCGATGGAAGCGGTCGTGAGCGCACCCGAGCGCTTCTACGACGCGAGCGACGTGGCGACGCGCGCCGGCGTCTCGCGACGACACGCCGACCGCTCGCTCGCCGCCGCGGGGCTCGCGCCGACGAAGCGGTGGGTCATCGGCGCGCGCGCGTGGCATGCGGCGCGCCTGCTCGCCTGTCCCGGATGCTCGGTGGAAGCGGTCGCCGCACGGCTCGGCTATCGCGACAGCAAGACGCTCCGGCGGCACCTCCGGGCGGTGTGGGGCATCACTCCCTCCGCCCTCGCCGGCGCGGACCTCTCTGCGCTGCTCGCGCAGCTCATCGCCTTCCTCGGCGGCTGACGCAAACGGTCGACCTTTCGCCGCCCCGAACCCCGCGCCAAGAATAGAACGCCGCCCGGCGCCGTCAACGCTCGGAACGGGCGGCTCGGCGCATGGCGAACTGACGAGGTGAGCGGCGGGTGATCGACGCGAACGACCGGGCGGAGGCGCTCCGCACTTCCGCATTCTACGACCGCGCGGCGGCGAGCTACGACGCCGACGTCGACGGGACGCCGGTCAATCGCGCGCTCCGCGACGCGTTCCGCGCCCGCGTCGCGCTCCTCGCCGGCCAGGCGGGCACGATCCTCGACTTCGGCGCGGGTACGGGCACGGACGCGGCGTGGTACGCCGAGCGCGGTCACCGCGTCGTCGCGTACGATCCCTCGGCCGGCATGATGGCGGCGCTCGAGCGGCGCTGCGCCGCCGAGATCGCGCGCTGCACGATCGTCCCGGTGCTCGGCGACGTCGACCAGTTCGAGCGTGCGCTGGGCGCCGTCGCGCCGGTGGACGTCGTGGCGGCGAACTTCGCCGTGCTGAATCACGTCCGCGATCTCGGCCCGCTCCTCGCGACCCTCGGCGCGGCGCTCCGGCCCGGCGGCGCGCTCGTCGCGTGCCTCCTCAACCCGCTCCACCGCGCCGACCTGCGCCGTCCGGGATGGTGGCGCGTGCTCGCCCTCTCGCTGGCGACGGGACGCGTCACGGCGACGGGTGCGGTGACGACGCACCGGCACTTCACCTGGAGCGTGCGGCGCATGGCGTGGCCGGCGTTCGAGCTGGTCGAGCGCGGGCGGCTCGACGGAGACGGAGGCTGGACGACCGACCCGACGCCGTGGCGCGAGCTCACCAGCCGCGAGTTCCACGTCGTCGTGCTGCGACGGCGCGCGTGAAGCGGCTCGCCTCGGCGCTCTGGCACGGCAAGGGGCTCCGCCATCTGCCGATCGCCGTCGGCGCGGACGATGCGCCGCCGGTGCGCCTCGAGCTCGAGCGCGCCGGCCACGCCCCGCTCGACGTCAGCGCCGCGCACGTGCCCGTCTCGATGCGCCCGCTCGTCCTCGGCGTGCGGCTCGACGACGCACGTCGCGACGCGCCGACGGCGCGATGCACGCTCGCCGTGCGCGACGCGGCGTCCGGCGCGCGGCTCGGCGAGATCACGCTCGACCCGGTGGGCGAGGTGCCGCTCGCCGCGGGCACGCTCTCGCTCTTCCGCACCGTCGCGTGCCGGAACGCGACCGCGCCGGCGCACGTGCGGCGGTGGCGCTACGCGCTCGCGTGGCGACACGCCGTGCGTGCGCCCGCGCGGGGCGACGGCCTCTGCATGAGCGCGGCCGATCTGCGCTGCCTGAACGTGTACTACACGTGGCCGCGCCGGGTCTTCCTCGTCGGCGCCGCCTTCGAGGGTCGCACGAACCTCTTTCCGATGGATCTCGTCGGCCGCGTCTCCCCCGACGACTTTACCCTCGCGCTCCGCGCCACCAGCCCGGCGATCGAGCTGATGGAGCGCTCGCGCGTCATCGCGATGAGCGCCGCCCCCGCCGAGCATCTCACCGAGGTCTACGCGCTCGGCGTGCACCACCGGAAGCCGACCGTCGACACGAGCACGCTCCCGTTCGACGTGCGCGCATCGGCGCTGCACGGGCTGCCGGTGCTCGCGCAGGGATTCACGCGCGAGCTCACCGTGCGCGCGGTGCACCGCGTCGGGTCGCACGTGCTGTTCGTCTGCCGAGTGGACGCCGAGCGGGGGAGGACGACGCGACAGATCGCACACGTCAGCCAGATGTACGCGGAGTGGCTGGCGAAGCGGGGACGCGCGCTCGATCGACTGGGATGAGGGGACGGGCCGGACTCCCGAGTCGGTGTTATCTTTCATCGACGTACACAGCGAGCCTTCCATGCTGCAACGACGGGTCAGAATTCGCCCGCTGCACGACCCGGCGGCCGCGAGCGAAGACGCCGAGTTCTGGCGCAGCCGCCCTCCGGCGGAACGACTCGAGGCCGTCGAACGACTTCGCCGCCAGGTCTATGGAGCCTCCACGCGACTTCTGCGAGTTGCTCGAGTGCTTCAACGCGAATCGCGTTAGGTATCTCGTCGTCGGCGCGTACGCGCTCGCCTTTCACGGCGTGCCGCGGATGACCGGCGACCTCGATCTCCTGATCGATCCGTCACCGGACAACGCCGATCGGGTGATGCTGGCGCTCACGGCGTTCGGCTTCGGCGACGTCGGCCTCGACGCCACTGACTTTCAGAAGACGGACGTGGTCGTCCAGCTCGGCGTGCCGCCGGCGCGTGTCGACCTGCTCACGGGAATCTCTGGCGTCGCGTGGGCCGAGGCGTGGAGCGGGCGCGTCGAGGGAGAGTTCGGCGGTGTACCGGCGGGCTTTCTCGGAGCCGCCGAGCTTCGCACGAACAAGCGCGCGACCGGCAGAAAGAAGGACCTGGCCGATCTGGAGGCGCTGGGCGAGCCATGACCGCGGCGCGGATCTACCCGCGGCGCATTCTCAGCGCGCTCGCTCCGGCAACCCGTACGCGACGATCGCGTCTCCCGCGCCGAACGGCCCGCCGCCGTCGCCCCCCGCGCTGATCACGACGAGCTGACGCCCCGACGCCGTGCGGAAGGTCATCGGCGTCGCCTTCCCCGACGCGGGGAGCGTCGCGTGCCACAGCTCGCGGCCGGTGCGCGTGTCGAACGCGCGGAACTGCCGGTCCACGGTCGCGGCGACGAAGGTGAGCCCGCCCGCCGTCGTGATCGCGCCGCCGAGGTTGGGCGCGCCCATCGGGGTGGACGACATCGCGCCGAGCGGGACGCGCCAGGCGATCGCGCCGCGGCGGAGGTCCACGCCGACGAGGGCGCCGAAGGGGGGCGGGGTGCACGGCACGAGGGTCGGCAACAGCAGCAGCTCGCGGTACATGGCGTACGGCGTGCCGCGCTGCGGTGCGAACTCGGCGCCGATGCGGTTCCCCGCGCCGCCGCGCCGCACCGAGTCGAACGCGGCGCGCGGGATCAGCTTCACGACCGCGGCGACGGTGTTCACCGGCACGACGGCGATCTGCGCCGAGGGATCGAACGCGACGCCGCCCCAGTGCGCGCCGCCGACGTTCGACGGCAGCACGAGCGATCCCTCGAGGCTCGGCGGCGTGAACGGCCCTTCGTTGCGGAGCGGCGCGATCGCGGCGCGGCACGCGGCGCGGTCCGCCTCGGTCGGGCCCCACACGCTGTCCGGATCGAGCCGCTGCGGCGAGAGCGGGCCGATGGCGCTCTGCGGCTGCGTCGGCGACGTCTCCTCGCCGGCGATCGTGCTCTTCGGCACCGGCATCTCGGTGACGGGAACGATCGGCGCGCCCGTCTCGCGGTCGAGCACGAAGAGCTGGCCGGTCTTGGTCGCCTGGAGCACGGCGTCGCGCGCACGTCCGCCGTACTCCACCGTCACGAGCGCGGGAGGCGACGCGTTGTCGTAGTCCCACACGTCGTGGTGCACGGTCTGGAACGACCATACCACTTTTCCGGTGGACGCGCGCAGCGCGGTGATGGAGTTGGCGTAGCGGTTGTCGCCGAGCCGCTCGCCGCCGTAATAGTCGGGGCTCGGGCTGCCGGTGGGGACGAACACGAGGTCGCGCGCCGGATCGGCGGCGAGCACCGACCACGCGTTCGCCGCGCCGGTGCGGTGCGCGCGCGGACCGCGCCACGTGGCGTACGCCGGATCGCCCGGATCCTGCGGCACGGGGTGCCACGTCCACCGCAGCGCGCCGGTGCGCGCGTCGAACGCGCGCACCTCGCCGCTCGCCGCCTCGGCCTGCTGGTTGTCGGCGATGCCGGAGCCGACGACGACGAGGTCGTGCACGACGAGCGGGGGCGAGGTCTCCTCGTACTCCGCCCGTTCGAACGGCGGCGTGCGCAGCCCGACGCGAAGGTCGACGACGCCGTGGTCACCGAAATCGGGGCAGAGCGCTCCGGTCGCCGCGTCGATCGAGAGAAGCCGCGCGTCGACCGTGGCGGCGACGATGCGCCGCCGGCACGGCGCGCCGGCCGCGCGCGTCGAGTCGAGCCAGGTGGAGACGCCCCGGCTCGTGTGGTCGCCGAAGCCGATCGTGCGGTCGAGCCGCGCATCGTACACCCACCGCTCGCGCCCCGTCTCGGGATCGAGCGCGACGATCCGGCCGATCGGCGTGATGAGGTACATCGTCCCGTCGACGACGATCGGCGTCGCTTCGAGCGATCGCCGGTTCCTCGTCTGCACCGCGGGCGGGAGCTCGCCGGTGTGGTACGTCCACACGGGCTCGAGCCCTACGACGTTGCTCGTGTCGATCTGCGTCAGCGCCGAGTGGCGCCCGCCGAGCACGTCGCGGCCGTAGGCGGTCCACTCGGTGCCATCATCGATTGCGCGAGCGGTCGTCGATGGGCGCGCATGCATTGCGCACGCGGCGAGCGAGAGACACGAGAGGGCGGCGAGCAGGCGCATGGGCGATCGGTCGTTGGGGACCGAAAGCTAGCACTCCGCGGAGAAGATCGGCGGAGCTCCCCCGTCATTCCGAGCGAGCGAAGCTCCCTCCTCGTCATTCCGAGCGAGCGAAGCTCCCTCCTTGTCATTCCGAGCGAGCGAAGCTCTCTCGTTGTCATTCCGAGCGAGCGAAGCTCTCTCGTTGTCATTCCGAGCGAGCGAAGCTCTCTCGTTGTCATTGCGAGCGAGCGAAGCTCTCTCGTTGTCATTCCGAGCGAGCGAAGCGAGTCGAGGAATCAGCGTGCAGGCCGCTACCGCAACGCGTTCCACGCGGAGGCGTGAAGTCGCGGAGTGCGCTTCTACCGCCGGTGATTCCACGCGGAGGCGCGGAGGACGCGCGGAGGCGCGGGGAACTGCTCGGCGAGTGAGCAACACGAGGGAGGCCGAGCTTTTCCCATCGGAATCACTGCGCCGGCCACTACTCCTCTCCCTCCAGGGCCCCGAGGATCCTGGAGGTCGCAAGGTCGAGATCCGTGTGCTGGCGAGAGATGCTTGCAGGGAAAGCCGTTGCTGCTGCCGTTGCCGTGGCGGTCCCGCGCCTCCGCGCATTCCTCGCGCCTCCGCGTGGAAGCTCGTGCGGGAGCTCGCTACGCCCGCGCCAATCGAGACGCCACGAGCGTGATCCGACGCGCCGCCTCGCGCAGCCCGCTCGCCTGCCCGGATCGCGCCCGGAGAAGCTCGGCCGTCTGCTCGGCACGGCCGGAGGCGCGCTGCACGCCGGCGTCGAGGCCGGCGATCGCTTCGGACAGCGTGCCGATGCGCGCCGATTGCGTGCGCGAGACTTCCGTCGTCTCGGCGACGATCGCCGTCACCCGCTCGATGCTCGTCGAGATCGCGCCGAGGGCGTCGGTCGCCTGGAGTGCGACGGCGCCGACGTCGCCGACCTCCTGCTCGTTCGTGAGGAGGAGCTGCGTCACCTCGCCCATGTGGGCGCGCACGTCGCCGACGGTGCTCTGGATCTCGCGCGCCGCGCGCTCGCTCTCGTTCGCGAGCTTGCGCACTTCCTCCGCCACGACGGCGAAGCCCTTCCCCTGCTCGCCGGCGCGCGCCGCCTCGATCGCCGCGTTGAGCGCGAGCAGGTTCGTCTGCCTGGCGAGCCGCGTGATCCGGTCGACGAATCCCCCGATCCGGTCCGACACCTCGTCGAGCGTGCGCACGCGGTCCGCGCTCGCGCGCACCCGGTCGCCCATGCTCACGAGCGTGTGGGACGCGCGGCCGATCGCGTCGCGGCTCGAGGCCGCCGCGGTGGTCAGCTGTCCGATCGCTTCCTCCATCGCGTGCGCCCGCTCGCGCAGCCGCTCCGCCGCGTCGCGCGCGTCGCGCACCTGGCGCGTGCCGTCGAGCGTGAAGCTCCGCTGGCGCTCGAGCTCGAGCGTCAGCTCCTCGAGCGTGGTCGAGAATGCGCGTCCCATCTCCTCCATCTCGCCCACCGAGCCGGTGAGCGTCTGCGCCACCGCGGTCGCTTCGGCCGCCTCGTCGTCGAGCGTCGGCGGATGATCGGCGCTCGCCGCCTGGGTGCGCGCGGCGGTCTCGCCGGCGGCGGCGTTCGCGGCGGCGAGGAGCGCGGCGCCGGCCACGGCGAGCAGCACGAGCGCGCCGATCGCGTCGGCGGCCGCACCGGCGGGGAGACGGCCCATCGACGCACGCACGACGAGCGAGACGCCGTACGCCACGAGCCCCGCGACCAGCGCGATCACCGGCGCGGCGCGCCGCGCGTGCACGGCGACGAACGCGACGAACAGCGCGACGATCGCCGCGGTCGGAAAGCCGACGGCGAGCGCGCCGAGCGCCGCGGCGTCGACCATCGCCGCGGTGGCGTCGTTCGGCCGGTCGCCGACGGCGAAGCGCGCGAGCACGAGGATCGATCCCGCGGCGACGAGCCCGATGGCCGTCCAGCGCAGGTCCGAGGGATCGGCGCCGACGAGGAGCCGCGGCAGCACCGCGATGGCGACGCCCGCGCCGAGCGCGAGGCGCGTCGTCAGCGACGAGGAGGATGCGGAAGGAGACACCGGACCGGTCACCAGAGGGAAGGGTCGCGCCGGAAGAGGAGGCGCACGCGGAAGGGGCGCTCGCCCACGTACACGGTCTTGTCGAGGAAGATGTCCTCGCCGATCACCTGCGCCGTGACGGGGCGCGGCGTGCGGCCCGCCGTGGGCGCCGGAACGAACGTCAGCGTCCTGCCATTCCCGGAGTATCGGCCGACGGAGAGCTCGTCGCGCGCGGGCGGATTCGTGAGCGGGAGGCGCATGTCCACCACTTCCTGCGCGTAGCGGTAGCTCAGCGTGAACCGGCCGTTCGGGGAGAGGCGCAGCACGGCGAGGTCGAGGCGCGCCCAGTGCACGAGCCCCTTCACCGCGGGCACCTGGGTCGTCCACGGGAGCTTCTGCCCGTTCGCCAGCACGGCGACGTACGATCCGGTCGGCAGCTCGCCGTGCTTCGCGAGCACGCGCTCCGCGCGGGGCGGCGACGCGCGCAACACCGGTGTGGCCGGCGCGTTGCCGGCGGCATCGAACGCGAGCAGCGGCGCGCAGCAGGCGAGGAGCGCGGCGCGGCGTGCGAGGGAGGGGCGCGTGGAGGACGCTGTCGTCACGGCGGGGACTGGGTCGGCCGGCGCGGCCGGCCTCATTCCATGGGACGAACGGCGGCGCGATTCGTTCCGGCGCGCGTCGCCGGCGGCCTCGGCGGGCGCACCGCTTGCGGTGCACCCCCGCCACCCCCAGCTTCGCGCCGCACTCTCGAGCGCGACGGACATGGCCGACGACGATCCCACGCAGGTCGAACAGCTGCCGGCCGACAGCGTCGCCTCCTACGACGCGGTGTTCGGAGAGCTTCCCGTGATCGTCGCGCTCCACCGGCAGGGCCGCGTGCTCTACCTCAACCGGGCGGGCGAGCGGGGCATCGGCGCCACCTCGCGCGACCAGTGGCTCGGCCGAGAGCTCGAGACCTTCTCGCCGGCCGACGAGCACGCGCTCGTGCGCTCACGCCTCGGCGCGGCGCGCGAATCGCGCGTGACGGCGCCGCTCCGGCACGCCCGGCTGCGCCGGCTCGACGGCACGCTGTTCGACGTCGACGTCATGACGGTGCCGGTGACGATCGGCGGCGTCGAGGTGGCGCAGAGCGTCGCGACCGCGGGCACGGTCGTCGAACGGCCCGACGAGAAGTTCGCGACCGCGTTCCGCGCGAGCCCGGACGGGATCGTGATCGTGCGGCTCCGCGATTTCGCGATCCTCGACGCGAATCCCGCGTGGTGCGCGCTCGCCGGCGCGGAGCTCGAGGCGATCGCCGGCCGCGCGCTCGACGCGCTGCCCGTGATCGTGAGGAGCGAGGGGCGGCGCGAGCTCGTCGCGCGGCTCCAGCGCGAGGGCCGCGCGCGCGACCTCGCGCTCGAGTATCGCCGGGTGGGCAGCCCCGAGTGGCGCCATCTGCTCGTGTCGGCGGAGACGCTCGACGCCGACGGCGAGCGATGCGTGCTCGCCATCGCGCGCGACGTCACCGAGGACCGGCTGCTTCAGGCGCGGCTCCGCCAGTCGCAGAAGATGGACGCCGTCGGGCAGCTCGCCGGCGGGATCGCGCACGACTTCAACAACCTGCTCACGGTGATCCGCGCGAACGCCGAGCTCGTGATCGACGACCTCGCGCCGACGGAGCCGAGCCACGAGGATCTCGGCTCGATCGTCGCCGCGTGCGACCGCGCGGCCGCGCTCACGCGCCAGCTCCTCGCGTTCAGCCGCACGCAGGCGCTCGACATCCGCGACGTCGATCTCAACGACACGCTGCGGACCGCCGGCGGGATGATCTCGCGCCTCCTCGGCCCGTCGATCGCGCTCGACTGGCGGCTCGGCGACGTGCGCCCCGTGCTCGCCGATCGCGGCCAGGTCGAGCAGATCCTGATGAACCTCCTCGTGAACGCGCGCGACGCGATGCCCGACGGCGGCGTCATCTCGATCGAGACGGCGCCCGCCGCCGTCACGCACGAGACCTTTCGCGAGCACGTGACCGGGATCGCCGCGGTGCCGGGCGACTACGTGCGCTGGACCGTGACCGACCGTGGGGAAGGGATGCCTCCCGAGACGCTCGCCCACGCGTTCGAGCCCTTCTTCACGACGAAGCCCGCGGGCACCGGCACGGGGCTCGGCCTCGCGACGGTGTACGGGATCGTGAAGCAGTCCCAGGGCTACATCTGGATCGACAGCACGCCCGGCGCCGGAACGTCCGTGCACGTGTATCTGCCCGTGGCCGCGCGCCGCGATTGAACGACTCGCGCGTGCGGCGCGCGGGCTCAGGGCGCGGACACCTCGCTCACGTGGCCGCCCGCGACGCGCCATCTCCCGTCGCCCTCGCGCGCCCACACGCGCGTGTAGCGGTAGATCCCCTCGACGACCGCTCCGCCGACTTCCACGGCGAGCCGAGCGCACAGCGCGACCACGGCGACGTCGGCGCCGACGCGGCGGATGCGGAGCTCCCGCGGCTCGTGCCTTCGAAGGCGGATCGCGCCGGAGCCGTGCGCCTCGAGATCCTGCTGCTTCGTGCCGAGCCGCCCGTCGGGGCCGGTGAACAGCAACTCTTCGGCGATCAACCGATCGAGCGCGGCGACGTCGGCGTCGAGCTGCGCGGCGCGGATCGCCGACTCGAGCGCGACGATCTCCTCGTCGGGCGGTCCGACGAGCGCCGCGCGCATCGCGCTACCGTCCATACGCCAGCTCGTCCATCATCTCGGCGAAGTTCGACCACTGAATGCGCTTGCGCGTGTGCCGGTTGCGCCCGTACCAGAAGAGCGATCCCTGCCCCATCTCCATCTCGCCGATCTTCTCGCCGCGCGCATAGAGCTGGAGGTTGAGCGAGCTGCCTGCGCGGGTGAGCTCGGGGATGCTCAACGACGCGCGCACGGAGTGCGTCTTTCGCGGCGCGCGGGTCTTCGTGGTGCGCTTCCTGGTGCGCTTCTTCGTCGAGGCCATGGTCGGTGCTCGGTGAGAGAGAAGATCGGGAGCCGCGGGCGTGCTCCATCGAATGAAGCTCGTGAGATCAGTGTTCGAGCGCCGCGCGCTCCGCAAGCCATGCGGCACCATCGGCGATCGCCGCGTCCTCGCAGGACCGCGGCAGGCTCGTCGCCGGTTCACTCATGGGGCGCCCATCGGAGAGCGGCGAGAGTGTGCCATCCAGGTGCACCATCATCCAGACCATCCGATGTGCCTCCGGCCGTGATTCCGTGGTCGTGTAGCCGCGCAGGCTGGCGACGAATCGCTCGGGGCCGTCCCAGTCGGAGACCCACGGCGTGAAGCCCGAGCGCAGCGAGTCGGGACGTCGAACGATCGCGATCCGGCGCAGGAGCCGCGCCGGCACGGCGGCGTGGGGCACGCACAGGTAGAACATCGCGTGCTCCCGATCCGACAGCGCCGCCCCGCCGTCCGGAAAGCGCGCCAGACCGGTCGGCTCCCTGACGGTGGCGAACACTGCCAGGGCGATCGAATCGGTGCCGCGCCGCACGACGTGATTGGCGACGCGGACCATGGAGACCGGCGGAGCGTAGGTGCAGGCCGATGGCAATCCGGCGACCGCGCCGAACGCGATCACCCGCACCAACCAACCCGTCGTCCGTTCGATGCGCCGCGACCGCTCGATCTCCACCGAAGACCTCCGACCCGCCCGCCGATGCCGACTCACCCCCGCCGCTGCACCGCCTCCCGCACCGCCGTCACGAGCGATTCCGTCGAGAACGGCTTCGCGAGAAACGCCACGCGCGGGTCCGCGATCCCGCGCCGCGTCATCTCGTCGTCCGAGTACCCGGACATGAAGAGGACGGGGAGGTCGGGGCGCGAGGCGAGCAGCTCGGTCGCCAGCTCGCGTCCCCCCAGCTCCGGCATCACGAGATCGGTCACGACGACGTCGATCTCCGACGCATGCTCCCGCCAGAGCAGGAGCGCGTCGGCACCGTGGCGCGCCACGAGCACACGGAAGCCCGCACGCTCGAGAATCCGTTTCGCCAGCATGCGCACGCCGCTCTCGTCCTCGGCGAGCAACACGGTCGCCGGCACCGCCGGCGGCGCAGGTTCCGTCGCGGCGGCGGCCGGCTCCGGCATCGCGTCGGTCGCGAGCGGGAGATAGACCCGGAACCGCGTGCCGGCACCCAGCGTCGTGTCGACCTCGATCCGGCCCCCTGCCCCCTCGACGATGCCGTACACGGTCGACAGCCCGAGCCCGGTGCCCGCTTCCCCCTTGGTCGTGAAGAAGGGCTCGAAGATGTGCGGCAGCGTGGCGTCGTCGATGCCGCAGCCGGTGTCCGACACGGTGAGCAGCACGCACTCCGCGCGCGGCTCGCCGGCGCGCGCGGCAGCCACCGCGCGCGACGTCTCGATGCTCACGCTCCCGCCCTGCAACATGGCGTCGCGCGCGTTGACGGCGAGGTTCACGAGGATCTGATCGAGCTCGCTCGGGTCCATGTGCACGACGGCGCCCGCCGCGCCCTGCTGCACGGTGAGCTGGATCGGCTCGCCGAGCAGCTGCGACAGCAGCCCCTCGGTCTCCCGCACGACGGCGTCCACCTCCACGAAGGTGGGCCGGCGGATCTGGCGCCGCCCGAAGGCGAGGAGCTGCCGCGTGAGCTGGGCCGCGCGCTGTGCCGCCTTCCGGATCTCCTCGATCTCCGCCCGGACGCCGCTCGTGTCGTGCGCGTCCATGAGCGCGAGATCGGCGTAGCCGAGGATGGCGCAGAGCAGGTTGTTGAAGTCGTGCGCGACGCCGCCGGCGAGGCGGCCGACCGCTTCCATCTTCTGCGATTCGCGAAGCTGCGCCTCGAGCTGCCGCCGCTCGCGTTCGGCCGTCACGAGCCCCGTCACGTCGACGCAGTACACGAAGGTGCCCGACCGCGTGCCGTCGAGGTTCTCCATCGGCTGCACGACGACGTTGAGGTAGCGCTCGGCGATCTCGCCGTGCGGCGCCGCCGCGATCGAGACCGGCAAGGCGCTCGCGACGAACGGCTGGCCGGTCGCGAGCACGTCGTCGAGGATCGCGAGCAGCCCCTGCGCGGCGATCTCCGGGATCAGCTCCCGCACCGATCGGCCGATGACGTCCTCGCGCCCGATCAGCCGGCGACACTGCTCGTTCGCCATCTCGTACACGTGATCGGGCGCGCGCAGCGTGCAGATGATCGAGGGCGCGCGCTCGAGCAGCTCGGCGAGCCGGGCGCGCTCGCGCCGCTGTGCCGTTTCGACGTCCTTGCGCGCCGTGACGTCGAGCATCTGGCCGAGCAGATAGAGCGGCTTGCCCGCCGCGTCCCGCACCATCCGCGCGCTCAGATCGGCGTGTACCACGTGCCCGTCCGCGTGGATGAACCGCTTCTCGATGCGGTGCCCGACGAGCTCTCCTCGCA
>Ga0310810_10005293_pt1 | contig 14417 bp, 11 predicted proteins | sample NCmetagenome_FD_207641 | JGI IMG/M metagenome (GOLD analysis project Ga0310810, IMG submission 207641) | Soil microbial communities from experimental microcosm in Duke University, North Carolina, United States - NC | ecosystem: Engineered > Artificial ecosystem > Soil microcosm > Unclassified ... | reverse complement strand
GGTGTAGCTGTGTTGCTAGCCATGTGGTACTGGCACGGCAAGCTGTTTGGGTTTGGCGGTGCGCCGCACATTGAGTCACTGGCCGTACTACCGCTGGTCAATCTCTCGGGGGATCCTGCCCAGGAGTTCTTTGCCGATGGCATGACCGAAGCACTCACCGCCGATCTAGCGCAAATCGGGGCGCTGCGGGTGATTTCCCGAGCCACGGTGATGCAGTACAAGGGGACGAAGAAGCCCCTGCCGGAAATCGCTCAGCGATTGAAAACCGATGTGATCGTGTTGGGGTCGGTGCTTCGCTCCGGCCGGCGTGTGCGCATTACGGCCGAGCTGGTGCAGGCGTCGACCGACCGGCTCCTCTGGGCGGAGACCTACGAACGCGACGTCGGTGACATCCTGGATCTGCAGAACGAAGTGGCGCGAGCCATCGCCGACGAAATTCAAGCCAAGCTTACGCCGCACGAGCAAGTGCGATTGGCTCGCCGGCGCATGGTGAATGCGGATGCTTATGAAGCGTACCTCAAGGGACGCTTTTTCGTAAATCAATTTACGGAAGAAGCGCTCGAAAAGAGCAAGGACTACTTCCAAGAGGCCATCCAACTCGATTCAGCTTACGGAGCAGCCTATTCGGGTTTGGCGGAAGCGTGGGCCATGCTCCAGTACATTGGGGCAGCCACTCCCGAAGAGGCCCGCCCCAATGCCCTGGAGGCAGTGAGCAAGGCTCTTGAAATGGACGATGAGCTGGAAGAGGCTCACGGCGCCATGGGCGTGATCAAAGCCGACGAGTGGGACTACCCCGGGGGAGAACAGGAGTGCAGGAAGGCGTTCGAACTCAATCCCGGTTATGCTCTGGCACATGTGTTTTACAGCAATCAATTGCGGCATCAGGGCCGCACGGAAGAGAGCCTGGCCGAAGCGAAACGGGCCCTGGGGCTCGATCCGCTCTCGCCCATGACGAATGAAGGCCTGGCCGACGCCTATTTGAGCGCCCGACGGTATGACCTGGCCGTGGAGCAGTATCAGAAGACGCTTGAGCTCTATCCGAATCAGGCCAGTTCGCGCGATTCCCTCGGATGGGCGTATGTCTATCAGGGTTTGTACGAGAAGGGAATTCAAGAGATCCAGAAGAGTTACGGAGAAGATCCCAGCGTTTCCCCGGAGCTGGCCTACGTTTACGCGGTGGAGGGCGATTTGCGCAAAGCGCGGGGAATCCTGGAGCGATTGCAGAGCATTTCGAGAAAAGTCCCGGTCGCCGCCCACCACTTCGCATTGATTTATCTTGGCCTGGGCGAGAAGGATAACGCGCTCAGCTGGTTGGAAAAAGCCCGCCAGCAGCGCTCCCCGATGATGGCCTGGCTCAAGGTCGATCCGAGATTCGACAATGTGCGGCCGGACCCCAGGTTCCGGGCGATGATGCGTAAGGTCGGGTTGCTGTAGAAGACGAGCCTGCCGGGCGCTCCAATAAATCTCCAGGAAAATTCCAATGCGTTCTCAAGGACTTGCAGGGCGCTTCCCCCGTATCCTCCCAGTCGGAGGTGCGATAAATGCACAAGAACAGAATGGGAATCATGGCCGGTCTGAGACGATCGGAACACTTTCGACGGCGCAGCTTGTGGGGACTTGGCGTGGCTACGCTGGTAGGCCTGTTGGCGCTCGGCGTATTCGGCTCGGGTAACGCGCGCGGCCAGGTGGCTCCGCTGCAAATCATCGGGCTGGCACAGGGCTATAGCCCCGACAACAACGTCATCTTGCACGTGAAGGGGCCAAGTGATGTGCTGCAGACGGACCTGATATTTCAGTCCGGAGCGGCGACGGGATGGCACACGCATCCGGGACCCGTGGTGGTCGTGGTAAAGAGTGGCGCTCTCACGGAAATTCACAGCGATGGCTGCATAACCGTCCACCCTTCCGGTTCGGTGTTCTTTGAAGAGGCGGGCGTAGTGCACAACGCCGTCAATCAGACCGGCGGCGTGACTGAAGTTTACGCGACGTTCATGTCGCCAGCGGGTGCCCAACCCCTGATCCCGGCAGCTGACCCAGGAGGAGTCTGCCGCAATTGAAGCACTAGAAGCGACGCGGTTGTGCGATGCCACAACCGCCTACGCTTTCCGGCTTACGGCCGATTGATCCGGAGGAATTGGCATCCATTTGAATTCGAGTTGGCCGGCAGGCGAAGCGGTGGCCGGATAGCACGAATTGCGTGGTCTTGCTCGCCCGATAATTATCAATATTGGAAGCTGCCGAATATTTTCAAACGCTTTCGCCAAGCCTCCATTTAAGTCACCAGACGATAGCTTCACACCGCTGTGGTGCGCAGAAAGTCGGCGCAACCGCAAAAGATAGTGATCATGGGTGTTTTCGGGCGTGCGATCCCTGATGTTCATGAGGTTCTTGGTTGATTGGCTGAAGCCGATCCGGCATTTGATCCGGACAGCGTACCGCGTGTTTCTTGATTTTCTTTCTCTGCTCGCGTTGGCGTCCCGAAGCCCGTTGAGGCTTACCGGGCCGACGATTCCACCCGCTGGCTGATGAGCTTCGTGAGCCGGTGGTTCGACTGGCGCAACGCTTTAGTTGTGGTCAAGCCCGAGACGCTGATCCGATGGCGTCTTTTCTGACGTCCTGTCCGACAGGACGGCCTCGTCTGCCGAGAGATCTCCAAGCGTTGATCCGGCGGATCGCCCGAGAGAACCCGACTTGGGGAGAGAGACACGTCGCCAACGAGCGGCACTGAAACTGGTCATCCGGGTTTCGCCCGCACGGTGGGCAAGTATCTGGCTCAGGGTCCCCGCCGACACCCGATCCCGGCCAGCGCTCGCTGACCTTCGTGCAGCAGCAATTGCGGGAAAGCACTCCCCGGTGATTATCCGTTCCACTTCCTGATCCACAATCGCGACAGCATCTTCTCCCAGGAATTGGATAAAGCTCTGGCCTCACCGCCCCGATCAGATCATCGACACCCCATTCCGCGAGGTCATCGAGTTCATTGCAAACCCGTGCTGGGCGGATTGCATCATGAATACTGGTTGGAAAAGATCGCGGCATACAGGCGACGGCTGCAACAACACGGCCCGGCGTTGCCCGAAAAATCGCTGATTGCTTCCGGATTTCAGGCGCGCGGAAAAGCCCCTACCTGCCCGTGCACGTGGCATTACCGGACAATCGCATCAACGCTGCGCCAACAATGGCATCCAGAAAGCACCGGATCCCACCAAGAACAGGGCTTCCTCAACCGCTCGGCATGTCTTTTTTTCGTGTTAGTTGGGCGTCGGAGTTCTTAGTATCGGCGGAGGCGCGCGCCAGGATTGCCGGAATTTGATCCAGCGAATAGGGAGGCTTGCCGTTCGCCAGTACGATGCCGATTTGATCATCGGTCAGCTTCAGTTTCTGCCGCAGGTGGAGAATGAACCGGGATCGGTACTCGTCCTGGGCCGAGATAAAGATGCGTCCGTCCTTGCGGACTGTTTCGATCCAGCCAGCGCGATGGAACGCCAACAGAGTCTCTTCATCGGTCTGCGCGTTTCGCGCGGCGGTCGCCAGGGGCCGGTAGGCTTTCATGCTGTCTCCCCACGATGAGCTTTACCCGCAAGGATCAGACGTCGGCCACGGATCGGCGCCGGACCCGACATCGGCGCCTCCCGGACTACGGCTAGTCCTGCGTAATGCAGCGCCTGATAAACCTGCTCCCGTTCCAAAGAGATTTGCCGAATCGCGGTTCGCTGGTGATCGATAAAACACGTCGCCCGACGCGTATTCCGGTCGTAAGCGTATCGAACGGTTCCGCGCCCGTCTTCCGCATCGATCTCCTCATTTGATTCCCACATCGTTTCGAAGGCTTCGCGCGACACATAGTCGAACAGGAACAATCCTCGCGGATGCAGGTGCTTCTCAACATTGGCTAGAGCCGCGCACAGGTGATCCAAGGAACGCGTATGATTCACGCTGTTATACAGGCATACCGCCGCATCGAACTCGGTGTTCCAGCGAAAGCCTGCCATATCGGCTTGTTTCAAATGCGCGCGAGGCGCGCTCCTACTCGCGATTGACAGCATTCCCAAAGACTCGTCCACACCGAAAGCGCGGTAGCCCAGAGCATCCAGGTGCGCGATCAACAGACCCGTTCCGCAGCATAAATCGAGTACGGCGGCATTGCCCGGGAGGGCATTCGCTAGATGAGTCCGAAAGGCGTCTTGTGCGAACTCGGCGAATTCCTGCCCCCAGTACTGGTCATAAATCGACGCAATCGAATCGTAGGATGCGGTGCTGGTCATCTCTTGGACGCTCACTTCTCCATGCGGATTTCCTTGAGCATCGACATGGTTTCGGAGAGTTGCGAATAAAAGTAGCGCTTCAAAACGTCGAGCACCTCGATTAAGACTGGATCCCGCAGTGAATAGAAGACCTGATTGCCCTCTTTGCGATTAACCAACATGTGTTTGTTGCGCAGAACCGTGAAATGTTGTGACGCATTGGCTTGCTCCAGCCCCAACTGCTCAATTATCTTACCCGCGGACATTTCGCCGTTCCGCAGCGCCTCCACGATCGCGATCCGGGTAGGGTGTGCAAGGGCCTGAAAGATCTCCGCCTTGAAGTGGCGCAAGTCCTGTTTCATCGAAGTAACCCTTTCTGCTCCATTCGGCCCACGGCCAGCAGTATTCCGTGCAGCAACGCATGCGGGCGTGGAGGACAGCCCGGAATGAACACGTCTACAGGAACCACCTGATCGACGCCGCCCAGTGTTGCGTAGTTGCGTCCAAAGATTCCCCCGCTGATGCCACAGGCTCCCACCGCCACCACCACTCGGGGTTCGGGTGTGGCGCGATAGGCCTTCATCAAAGCAAGCTCCATGTTGCGGGTGACCGGCCCAGTCACCAGAAGCATGTCGGCATGGCGCGGTGAGGCCACAAAGTGAATGCCCAAGCGCTCCAGGTCATAGACCGGATTGTTGAGCGCCGCGATCTCCACTTCGCAGCCATTGCAGGAACCAGCGTCCACCTCACGGATCGCCAGGGAGCGTCCCAAAACCCGGCGAATCCGATCGCGCGCTGCAAGCTCCAGCCTGGCGGGCGCATCGTCCACGGGCCAGTATCCGTGGTGCAGTTTCTTCAACTCGCTCTGGACGCCCTTAGAATCTACTGTATATTCGGCGGTGACCACTAAATTGCGGCGGTCGGTCGCGGCTAGCTCGAACTGCCTGGTCATCTGCACGGCACCGCTGAGGTCAGCGGATGCGCACTCGCCGCAATAGACGCACAGCCCATAGTCAACCGTGATGTGCCGGGAATCTCCGGATTCCCGAATGGCGATGGCGCCCGTTGGGCAGGCCTCGGCCGCAGCGCGCGCATCACGCCAGGCGGAGAATTCAAAGCGCGGTGCTCCCCGGAATTGCTCGGAGACACGAGCGGGTGCGTCCGGATATCCGATGGTCACCAGGCCGGTCTGCACGGTCTTCTTCAGAATCTTGAACATGGTCAGCGGTCCGTCCCGGAATAGGAAAGGTTGAAGCTCTTGTTGATGACGGGGAAGTCAGGCACGATGTTGCCCTGCACCGCCTCCACTACAGCTGGCCAGTTGTTGAGCGACGGATCCTTGATCCTGCAGCGTTCCAGGCGGTTTCCCGATCCGGTTCGGATCCAGTGGAGAATCTCTCCGCGCCACCCTTCCACCGCGCTCAGCGCGCAACGGTTCGGCGGAAGCGGCGGCATGGGAACGTAGTGTAGGCCGGGCCTGAGCTTGGAGTCCACCGATCGGATCAAATGCAGCGCCTGCCGCACTTCATCGATTCTGACCTGGACCCTTCGTGCCACGTCGCCTTCCTGATAGACCGAAACGCGGAATGAAGCCGAATCATAGGCGGCATAAGGGTGGTCGCGCCGGACATCGCGGTCCACACCTGAGGCGCGGCCGGCAACGCCTACGATTCCCAAATCTCTGGCCTTGTCCGGAGAGAGAATGCCGGTGCGCTCTAGCCGGTCCCGAGTGGAGTCGGAGGACTCGATCATCGCAATCAGATCCGAAAAGTCCTGCTCGAAGGCTTTCAGAACTGCCAGCAAAGTATCCTGCTGACCGATCTTCCAGTCCCGGCGAACGCCTCCGGGACAGATCATGCCGCGGGAGAGCCGGCTGCCGGTTAACTCCTCATTCAGGCTCAGAATCGTCTCCTTGAGCCGCGAGGCATGAGCGTTGGCGATGACGAATCCGACGTCGGTGGCGATGGCGCCGACATCGCCCACGTGATTGTAGATCCGTTCCAGCTCCAGCAGAATCGTCCGCATGCGGGCGGCGCGCTCGGGAATCTCGATGCCGGCAGCCTGCTCCAAGGCCTGACAGAACGCGACGCTGTGCGAAACGCTCGAATCGCCCGAGATACTTTCCGCCAGATGCACGGCGTGCTGCACCGGCAACTGCTCAAAACGTTTCTCGATGCCCTTGTGGACGTAAAACATGCGTAACTGCAGATACAGAATCGGCTCGCCGGCGACCGCGAAGCTGAAGTGTCCGGGCTCGATGATGCCCGCGTGGATGGGACCGACGGGAATCTGAAAGACGCCCTCGCCGAGTGTGGGCCGGTAGACGTGGCGCTCGCCTTCGAATTGCGCAAGGACAGTGTCGATCGGAAAATCTTTGCGCAGCGGGTGCACGTCCGGCCAATTATCGTGCAGCGCGACGCGGCGCGGATTGGGGTGCCCCTCCGCAATCAGGCCGAACCAGTCCTGGATCTCGCGCTCCTGCCAGTTCGCGGCGGGAATCGTCGCAGCGACCGAGGGGAAAACGGGGTCGGCAGCCGGAACAGCGGTACGAACCAGCAGATAGCGCGTGTCTCCGGGTTGCTCGAAAACGTAGTAGACGTAGAAGCACGCCTCCTCCGCCGTTCGGTCTTCGGCGAACGTCGCCCCGAACCGGCAGCCTTTCTCAATCAGGTTTGCCGCGACGGCGGGAATACTGGAGACCGGCGAATCCAGATAGATTTCGGTCATGGTTGCTCCGCCAGAATCCGGGCGGCCCCATTCACCAGCGAGTACACCGGCGCGGGCAACCAGAAGCCCAGAACAATCACGATGAGCGCAAGCGCGATCACTGGATAGGTCTTCCAGCGCGAGGATTCACCGCGTGGGAGGCCGCTCGGCGCCCCGAAGATCAATTGCGTTATGTGGTAGATGAAACCACAGAATACAGCGACCACAAAAGCGACAAACAGGATCACCGCGACCGTCCGCTGCGCCGCGAACCCGGCCCGCAGAACGGTAAACTCACTCAGAAACATGCTGAACGGCGGGGTGCCGGTGATCGCGAGAGCCGCCAGCAGGAACATCGGCGCGCTGACCGGTAAAGCGTGCAGCAGACCACCGGGACCTTTCTTGATCGAGTCGCTCCCCGTATGCTGCTGGGCGTTACCGGCGCAGAAGAACAGAAGAGGCTTGGTGACGGAGTGGAAGGTCATATGAAGCAGCATGCCCAGCGCTCCGAAAGCTCCGCCGAAACCGAGACCCAGCACCATGATGCCGCCGTGGTCGATGCTCGAGTACGCCAGAAGGCGGCGATAGCTTCGCTGCACGAGAATGAAGGGGACCGCGATCCCGATCGAGAGCAGGCCGAACAGGATCAGCAACTGGGATGCGAATTGCGGCCCCAGAGAACGGGTGGTCAACACGTAGAATCGGGCCAGAGCGTAGATCGCGCAATTCAATACGGCGGTGGCCATCAAGGCTCCCACCGGAGCCGGAGCTTCGCCATACGCGTCTGGTTTCCAGGTGTGCATGGGCGCCAGGCCAGCCTTGGTTCCATAGCCCAGCAGGACCAGAATGAAGGCCAGCCTCATTACCGGCTTGTCGAATTGCCCGGCGCTTGGTGCCAGCACCGACCAGTTCAGCATACTGAGACCCTCTCCACCCAGCACCTGGTGCGCCGCGTAATAAGTTAGGACGGTTCCGAACAGCGCCATCGACAAGCCGACGCCTCCCAGCACGGCGTACTTCCACGCGGCTTCGAGAGAAGTGGGGCGGCCGTAGAAGGTCACCAGAAAAATGGAGGCTAATGTGGTGCCTTCCACCGCAACCCAGAGCATGCCGAGGTTATTGGATACCGCCACCAGAAACATCGAGAACCCGAACAGCGGAGTCAGGGCGTAGTATTTGCGGAGCTTGGCGCGGCTGATGCGTCCGTTACCGGCTTCGCCGAAGGTCTGTTGTTGCTCGTCCTGGCGAAAATACCCCACTGCATACGGAGCGGTGACCAGATACACAAAGGCCGTCAACACTGCCACCAAGGCACTGAGATGATCGGCGTACAGAAAACCGTCGCCCCACGACACGGTCCCGTTTCTCAAGACTTCCGCGACCAGCCACACCGCCGCGCCAAACGATCCTGCCGCCGAGATCAGATACACAAGCTCCATCCGCCGCGGGTTACGCATGCCGACGGTCACGGCGCTGGCCAGCAGAGGAATCAGGAGCAGAGCAAGAATCGCCATGGTATCCGTTACCCTTTGAGCCGGCTCAGCCGGCTGACATCCATCGAATCGAAGGTTTCCCGGATTCGGTAAATCAGGATGGCCAGCAACAGGGTGGCCACCAGAACGTCGAAGAAGATGCCGGCCTCGACAATCAGCGGCATCCCGAAAGTCAGCGAGATCGCGGCAAGAAACAGCCCATTCTCCAGGCACAGCAGCGCCAGTACCTGAGTCAGTGCCTTGCGCCGGTTGATCATCATGAAAAAACCGATCAGGAACAGCGCAATCGCCACGGCTAGCGTGTTATGTCCGAGGCTAGCCGGTCCGGCTTCCTCGGGGCGGTGGAACGATTCGGCGACCACATAGCCCAGCAGCGTCAAGAACCCGGAAACGATGACGGAAACCGGGACATTCAAGAACGGTTCGATTTCAAGCCGGATTTCGATTTTAGCCACCAGCCGCTCCAGGACCAGCGGCAACAGGATGGCCTTGAAGATCAAAGTGAGAGCCGCGACCACATAGATGTGGGGTGCATGGTTGAAGTGCGCGATGGTGGCCGCAATGGCCGCCAGCAGAAAAGACTGCAGGCCGAACGCGCGGATGTTGGTGACCAGCCCGCGCTGCGCCACCATCATGATCTGAAGCACCAGGACCAGCGCCGCCATCATCGTGATCAATCGTTCGCCGAATTGCGGATCCTGCCAAAACAAGTTTTTCCTCTCCTCAAAACAAGAACGTTGAAATCAGCGCCATGGCGCTCAGAATGAACGCCACCGCCAGCAGCTCCGGAACCCGGAACAACCGGAGTTTGGCGTTGGTGGTTTCCATCAGCACGACGGTCGCGGCCAGGAACAGCAATTTCACAACGAAAAGAATGAGGCTGAGCACGGTGATCGCCGACCAGCCCGCGCTCAAGCCGAACGGGATAAACACGTTCACCAGCAGCGTCATCAGTACCAGCTGCTTCATCGCCGCGCTCCACTCGATCAAGGCGAGATACGGACCGGAGTATTCCAGAATCATCGCCTCGTGGATCATGGTCAGCTCCAGGTGCGTCGCTGGATTGTCCACCGGAATGCGTCCGGTTTCCGCGATCAGAACGATGAACAGCGCCGCAAACGCCAGCATTTGGGACGGGGCCAGGAAACGCCAGCTTTGTCCCAAGGCCGCCTGCGCCACCGTACTGAGATTCGTCGAACCGGCTCCGATCGCCACCGTGAAAACTGCCAGCATCAACGCGGGCTCGGCGATCGCGGAGATGGTCATCTCGCGGCTGCTGCCCAAGCCGCCGAACGAGCTTCCTGTGTCCAATCCGCCCAAGGCCAGGAAGAAGCGCCCTAGCGCCAGGAGATAAACCACCGCCAGCACACCGCCGAACGCGCTCAAGGGAGCCTGCGCGGAGACAGTGGGGATCAGGAGTCCTGCCAGGAGCGTCGTCGAAAACAGCACATAGGGCGTGGCGCCGAAAACCCATGAGGCCGTGTCGGGGATTACCATTCCCTTACGCAGGAGCTTGGCAAGATCCCTGTACGGCTGAAAGATCCCGGGGCCGCGGCGCGTTTGCAGCCGCGCCTTCCAGGTCCGGCTGAAACCGGTGATCAGAGGCGAGAGAAACAGTACCAGTACAATCTGCGCGAGGACGGTCAGAATCCGTTCCATCATCCGCGGGCTCCAAATATCAGCAGCAGGATCAGGGTGATAAAAACATACGTCAGATACACATGAATACTGCCGGCCTGGACCCGACGCATCCGCGACGCCAAGGAGAGAACTAACTCACGCAGAGGCTCGTAGACGTGCGTCTCAAAGGTGGGCTTGATTTCCGATTCAAAATGGATCGCCGTGGGATAGTAAGCGGACACCTCGAACTCCGTCTGGATCTCGCGGCGGGGGCGGAAAAGCGCCGCGAAAATCATGCGCAGGGGCTTGGAAAAAGCGGTTGCGGTGTATTCGTTCTCGGCCGTCAAACCAGGCAGCCCGCAGTCCCAGGTGGGACCGCTCAAGCGCGCGGATTTGCGTCCCCACACGAGCCACAACAATAGCGGAATGGCGCCTAATGCTACCAGCGCCAGTGCGATCACCACGGTCGAAACGCTTCCGCGTCCCGTCGAACCAGCCGTCAGCAAGAGCCCGTTCCCGGCCACCAGATCGGGACTAATGGCGACGCCAAATATTCCTTGCGTGATGGGATCGAAGACCGGTAAGAACCAGGTGGCGCCCAAGCCGAGCAGCACACAGGCAACCGCCAGAATCGCCATCCCGCTCCTCATCAAAAGCGGAACTTCCTGGGCGTTCTCGGCCCGTTCGCTGCGCGGGAGCGCCAGGAAGGTGATGCCAAACGCCTTCACGAAGCACGCCGCAGCCAGCGCCGCGGTCAAAGCCAGCAACGCCCCCGCGATCGGGAATGCCATGCGCGTCAGCGCCGGCGTTGCCCCGAACCCGGCCAGGAGAGCCTGATAGGTGAACCATTCGCTCACGAAGCCGTTCAACGGCGGAAGCCCGGAGATGGCGATGGCGCCGATCAGAAAGTACAAGGCCGAAGACGGCATGCGCCGGATCAGTCCGCCCATTTCCTCCATGTTCCGGGTGTGCGTCGCGTGGACCACGCCGCCGGCACCCAGAAAAAGCAGGCACTTGAACACGCCGTGGTTCAAAGTGTGAAACAGCCCGGCCACCAGCGCCAGCGCGGCCAGTTGCGGATGCCCGAATGACCGGAAAAGAAGTGCCGAGCCGAAACCCATGAGAATGATTCCGATGTTCTCGATGCTGTGGTAGGCCAGCAGGCGCTTGAGGTCGTGCTCCATCAACGCATAGAGGACGCCAAGAAGTCCCGAAACCACACCGACCACCAGCACCGTCATGCCGGCCCAGACCGGCACGGTTCCATAGAAATCGAAGAATACGCGAGCCATCCCGTAGATTCCAGCCTTGATGAGGATCCCCGACATCAGCGCCGAGATGTTGCTGGGCGCCACCGGATGCGCCGCAGGCAACCAGATGTGTACTGGAATGATGCCGGCCTTGACGCCGAAGCCGAGGAACAATAGAAGGAACGCAATCGCTGCCAGCGCCGGTGGCAGTTGTTGCCCGATACCATGCAGCGCGGCGAAGTCCATGCTGCCAGCCGCTGAGGCGAGCAGCAGGAACCCGATCAGCAGCATTCCAGTGCCGCCGCGCGACATTAGCAGATACAGAAGCCCCCCTTTCCGGGCTTCGGCGGATTCATGGTCGAAGACCACCAAGAAATACGCCGCCACCGCGGTCAGTTCCCAGACGATCAGGAAAAACAGAATATTCGATGCCGTGAAGACGAGCGTCAAGGAAAGCAAAAGCAGATTGAGTAAGGCGCAAAATAAGCCGGGGCTCTTGCGAACAGAGGAACGGCCGATGTAACCGGCTGAGTACACCGATACCGAAGCCGCCAGTAGCGAAAGCGCCAGGTTGAAATAGGCCGAAAGCGGATCGAGACGGACGGTGTAGCGCAAATACGGCACCCCGGAGGCAAGCGTCCAACTCAATTCCGTGCGGACAAACAGCGCCGTGAGCGATGCGCCGAATTCGAGCAGCGCTCCTAACAGGGATACCGCGCACAGCAGACCCGGGAGCCAGCGGCGCGTCCTTTTGGCCGCATACCCGGCTAAGGCGCCCGCGATTCCCAGAGCGTAAACCAGAAGGCCTGCCGTGTACAACTCACGCGTGGGCCACATAGTTTCAGCGAGGGCCGGTGCTCTCGCCCGGGCGGGCGAATGACCTCATTTCCCCAGTATATTCGAGACTTCTAATCTTCGCAATATCTTGAATCTGGAAACAGGCTTTGGGTAGGTCGGCCAGGGCCTCCCCGCCGGGAAATAGCCTTTGTTTCACTTGGGGAGCCAAAACTAATGTAGGATACCGACAATACTTCTAAGCGAATTGTCGGCAGGATGTTATGGCGGATTGAGACGCCCGAATCTCGCTGAATCCAAACGGTGAATAAATACGTCATCGGCGTGATCGTTCTGTTCGGCCTGGCAGTCGTCCGAGTTGTCTCAACCTACACGGTGTTTAACAGCACCTACGATGAACCGGTTCACATCGCCTGCGGCATGGAGTGGCTTCAGTGGGGGTCCAGTACCTGTGAGCTCCAGCATCCTCCGCTGGCACGCGTCGCTGTGGCCCTGGGACCGTTTCTCAAAGGCCTGCGGCTAAAGACGAGATCGAACGCACCCGGCCAGCAGCCCATATCTTTCTATCAAGAGGGCAACGCAATTCTTTACTCGGAAGGCCATTACTGGTCCAATTTGACTTGGGCGCGTATCGGCACACTTCTGTTTCTTGTGTTGCTCTGCGCCGTAACGTTTGTGTGGGCGCGCCGGTGGTTCAGCGAAGCCGCGGGATTCTGGGCTGTCCTTCTGCTGGCGTGTACCTCGCCGATTCTGGGGCACGCCGGACTGGCGACCAATGACGTTGCCTGTGCGGCCGGCGCCGCGCTCGCCTTGTATCAATTCCTGCGGTGGCTGGAACAGCCGCGGACTGCGCGATGCCTGTGGTGGGGCGCTGCGACCGCACTCGCGGTCTTGTGCAAGTTTTCGAACATCCCGTTCCTGGTGACTTGTTATGCGGCGGGCCTAGTCATTCTCATTCCACAAATGCGGCGAGGAGCTTTCCGACTCCGGCTTGCGCAAATCGGCCTGGCGGCATGCGTGGTGTTTGCTCTGGGGTGGGCCACGTACCGATTCACCGTCATTCCGCCTGGAACGTTTTACGGACACCAACATCCCGTAATTGACAGCATGCTGAACAGCCGGCCGCTGTTGCGCGCTGTGTGGAATTCCTTCCTGACGACACCGCTGCCGCTGGCCGAACCGATGATGGGCGTGCTGGATCTCTTCGTCCACAACGCCGTCGGTCATGATTCCTATCTTCTGGGTCAATGGAGTAATTCCGGATGGTGGTACTTCTTCCCGGTAGTCCTTGCCGTCAAGTCCCCCCTCGGACTTCTGGTGCTAGCGATGTGCGGATGGTGGTTCGTTGTTCGTCGCTGGCGCGAGACACCTTGGAAGCAAAGCTGGCAGCAAGTCCTCACGGCCGTTTTCCCACTGGCGATCCTGCTGGTATGCATGGCCGCCCGCATCGATCTCGGCGTGCGCCATATTCTCCTTGCCTATCCGCTGCTGGCGATCCTCGGGGGCCACGCGGTGACGGCGATGTTACGGCATTCCCGCCGTGCCGCAATTGCGGCGGCGCTCCTGGTCGCCTGGGTCATCGGCGACTCTGTGCGGGCTCATCCGGACTATCTGGCGCACTTCAACGAATTCGCGGGCTCGCATCCCGAGAAAATCCTGTGCGAGTCCGATCTCGACTGGGGCCAGGATCTGGATCGCCTTCGCAAGCGCCTGAACGAAAGAGGCGTTCGGGAAGTCTCTATCGCGTATTTCGGCACGGCTCTGCTGGACCAAGCCGGGCTTCCTGTCTACACGTCCCTCTCCGCAACGCAACCAGCGCACGGGTACGTTGCCGTCAGTCTCCACCAACTGAACATCGATTACAAAAAGGACGGCTCCTTTGGGTGGCTAAAGCCGTACACTCCGCTAGAGCGGATCGGGAAGTCGATCGATCTTTTCTACATCGCACCGTGAAACGATCGAACCAGCCGTTTGGAAGGCGAATGGCCGTCGCATCAGCCTGCCCTAACGGAACAATCGCCCGCTGCGCGGTGTCTTAGCCCTCGTGCACGACCTCGCGTTTGGCATCCGGCTCCTCCGCAGATCGCCTGCTTTCACCCTCCTGGCGCTTCTCTGCCTCGCGCTCGGCATCGGCGTGAACGCCTCCATGTTCAGTCTGTTCGACTCCTTCTATCTACGCCCGTTGCCGGTTGACAACGCGGATCGCGTGGTGGTGCTCAGCCGCGGAGGCAGTCCCCTATTTCCTTACTCCGAGTACCGCGCCCTCCGCGACCGCAACCAGTCGATCGAGGGGCTGGCAATCTCGGAGC
>Ga0310810_10005292_pt1 | contig 14420 bp, 14 predicted proteins | sample NCmetagenome_FD_207641 | JGI IMG/M metagenome (GOLD analysis project Ga0310810, IMG submission 207641) | Soil microbial communities from experimental microcosm in Duke University, North Carolina, United States - NC | ecosystem: Engineered > Artificial ecosystem > Soil microcosm > Unclassified ... | reverse complement strand
TACAGTGAGTTTGCGCGGCCGATCTTCGACGGCAGACATTGAATCCGAGGCGTTTCGAAGAAGATTCATTATCACTTGCTGAAGCTGGATTCGGTCGCCCATCACATGGGGAAGATCGTCGGCAAGCGCATCCTCGACGGTGATGCCATTTCGCTGCAGGTCATTGGAGTACAGCTCGATGACTTCACGCGCTGCATCGCTGAGATCGAGTGGCTCGAGCGCAAACTCTTTCTTGCTGAACAACGCGCGCAATCGCGCAACTATTTCTGAAGCACGCTTGGTATCACGAATCGTCCGCCTGGCCGTTTCTCGCGCGCCCTCTACGTTCGGAACGTCGCCATCCAACATCCGGAGACACGTGCTCGCGTTGGTGATGATTCCCGATAACGGCTGATTCACCTCGTGTGCGATCGACGCGGCCAGCTCACCAGCAGTCGCGATTTGGGCAGCGTGCGACATTTCGAGCTGCAGCTGTCGCATCGCTTCCTCCGCGCGCTTGATGTCATCGATGTCCGACAGCACTACGAACCAGCCAGTGACCTCGTCATCCCTTCCGCGGACAGCTAATGCACGTACTTGAAACCATCGATACACACCATCTGCCCTGCGGCACCGATGCTCGATTCTATATGGTTTTCCGGTTGTGACGGAGTCGGTAAATGCCGTGATGACACGAGACAGGTCATCTGGATGCACGGCATCGGTCATTTGCCAGCCGCGCAGCTCCTCGGGCGTCTTGCCGAAATACTCGAGGATCTCATTGCTGAAAAGCTCGACCTGCCCGGCAGTGCTCATCGTGACCATGAGACCGGGGAAGCCTTTTACCCATCCGCTGAAGTCGGCTACTTCCATGCGGCTCCTGGTTCGGCGACGGCTTGGTCGCCCTGGTCGGATGCCGCGTTGATAATACCGTCAAATGGTTCTCGACGGGATACCACCACATGGTCTGTTACGTTGGAGTTACATCCTGAGAGGGCAGGGACAATCGTCCCGCAATGTTTACGAGCTGCGCCAACGAACCGGCGCGCATTTTCCGCATCACTTTCCCTCGATGCGCCTTGACGGTGATTTCGCTGATTCCGAGCTGGGCAGCGACCTGTTTGTTCAATCGGCCTTTCACAACAAGACCCATTACTTCCCGCTCGCGCTTGCTGAGAGACGCATAGGATTTCTCGAGCGATCGCAGCTCAGCTTCGTTGCTGAGCGCGCTGGTGCTAAGAGCTATCGCGTTGCGGATTGCGCTCAATAGCACGTCGTCGCTAAACGGCTTCGTGAGAAATTCTACTGCTCCACCTTTCATCGCCTTTACCGTCATTGGAACGTCGCCGTAACCGGTGACGAAAATGATCGGCATGTCGTGCTGCTTCGCGCCGACGCGTTGCTGCAGCTCGAGCCCGTTGAGATCCGGCAAGTGCACATCGAGCACGAGACAACTGGGCACATTGACGCGCGGCCGCGCGAGGAACTCTGTCGCCGAAGCGAATGTCTCGCATTCCCAGCCGCTGCACTGAACCAGCAGCTCCAACGATTCGCGCACCGAGACATCATCGTCTACGACGAGAACAATCGGTGTGTTTTCCAACGCTGACGGTGCCTCGCTCTCGTGGTCTAACACAAGGCCTCCCACACGTCATTCCTGTGGCTCTAAGATACGTCCTTTATTTGCCGCCCGAGCGCGGTGGTCACAGCGTCGAACAGCGCAGATTCCGAAAATGGCTTGAACAGGCAGTCTACTGCTCCTGCCTCGAGCGATCTCGAGCGGACATTCTCATCTGGATTTGCAGTGATGAAGACAACCGGAATTCCCTTTCGCTCGCGCTTCAATTGTTGGTATAGCGCGGGACCGCCCATACCGGGCATTGCAATATCGAGCAGCAAACATTGCGTGTGCTCGCGCAAGTCAGAAGCGAGAAACTCTTCCGCTGACGAAAACGCCTGCGCGTCGAACCCAAGCTCTCGCAAGAGATCAGGAAGCGATTCACGCACCGATTCGTCGTCGTCGACGACGGAAACAAGCGGCCGAGCGATCATGAGTGAGAATACCTTAGAACAGCTGATAGACGCATGATACCTTCGTATCGGTCGGGTGGTCCCGATACCATGGTGTAATGGAGTGAAGCCACCAACGAAAATAGTCTCCTGCCATAAACCGCATGGAGATGAGAATGACTGTTTCACAAATCAGTCGTGGATTGGTACTCGCTCTTTCAGTCGTAGTAGTATCGAGCGCAAAAGCGCAGACTGCGGCGGCAGCCAAGTCAAAACCTGCGACTGTTTCCCTCGCCGCGAAACCGACAATCGTGCTTGTTCACGGCGCATTTGCGGATGGAAGCAGCTGGCAGGGATTGATACCTCTTCTCCTTAACGATGGCTACAACGTCATCGCAGTTCAGAACCCTCTCTCCTCACTCGCTGACGACATCGCTACAACAAAGCGCGTGATCGATGCGCAAAAAGGTCCGGTGGTGGTCGTCGGACATTCCTACGGTGGCATCGTGATCAGCGGCGCGGCCTCCGGAAATCCAAACGTCAAAGCGCTCGTCTACCTCGCTGCGTTTGCACCCGAGGCTAATGAGCCCGTTGGTCCGCTCACCGAGAAGTATCCGACTGCACTTGGCAAAGCCTTGAGGCCTGATGCCGCCGGCTATCTGTACATGGCATGTGATCAAGTGCACGACGTGTTTGCCGCGGACTTACCCAAGGCCGCTGCGGCAGTTGTGTGCGCAACGCAGCATCCCGTTCACAATTCTGTGTTCGGTGCCACCATCGATTCACCGGCGTGGAAGACGATTCGTTCTTGGTACCTGGTTTCGCGTAACGATCACGCGTTGAATCCGGAGCTCGAGCGTTTCTATGCGAAGCGCATGAAGGCTACAACGAGTGAGATCGACGCGAGCCACGTCGCTTTCATTTCACATCCGAAATTCGTCGCTCACCTGATCGAGCAGGCAGTAGCTGCAACTGTGAAGTGAGCTCGAGGAAATCGTGACTACAACATTACACGAAACGATTCGAACGCAGCTTCGCAGAATCGACGGCTTGTCGATTCGGTATGCGGAGACTGACGATGGTGCACTCGACAATGCGGCACTCTTGTTGAGTCCGTGGCCCGAGAGTGTGTTCGCCTACGAGTCAACGTGGGCACGGTTGGGCGAACATGCGCATCTGGTCGCTGTTGATCTCCCGGGTTTCGGTCAGTCGGAACGCTCCGACCCGTTGCTATCTCCGTGCGCGATGGGCGAGTTCATCATTCGTATCGCCGATGCGTTTGGCCTCGAGCATCCGCACGTCGTCGGCCCCGATGTTGGTACGAGCGCATCACTGTTCGCTGCAGCGTTCAAACCTGACCGCCTGCGGAGCGTCACCGTTGGGAGTGGTGGTGCCGCGTTTCCGATTCAACTTGGTGGAGCGCTACGAGATTGGGTGCTTTCGCCGGACATCGAGCCGCTGCGGGCGGTCGATTCACGGGAGATTGTCACAACTGCCATCAACTCCATCGAGCGAAACAAGCCCAGCGATGCTGCGTTCCAGGATTATCTGACTTCATACGCCGGCGATCGCTTTTTTGAAGCGACGCGATATGTGCGCAAGTATCCGGAAGAGTTGCCGGTATTGGCCACGCTGCTGCCGACGATTGCAACTCCGGTTCAGGTAATTGCAGGAAAGCAGGACACGTTCGTCCCTCCGGTGAATGCGGAATATCTCCATGAGCGTTTGCCCAGCAGCACGCTCGAGCTGATGGATGCGGGCCATTTCTTCTGGGAGGAGGCGCACGACGAATTCGCCGACCTGTTGATCGCGTGGTGGAACGGTGGTTACTCACGTGCAAGCGGTGGCCAGCGGAGGTAAGAATCGGTGCGCGAAGAAATCGATGAGGACCGCCGAGGTTTCATTCGCACGGCGACGATGGGTTTGGCGGCTATACGACTTGGCGTGCCGAGATTTTCGATGATGACACGATCGCTCATCGATTCAGTCAAGCAGATCGACGCGGGATTATTGAACGTCGGATACGTCGAGTCGGGACCGTCCAATGGTCCGGCCGTGATTCTGCTGCATGGCTGGCCGTACGACATTCACGCCTTCGACGAAGTGACGCCGATTCTGACAGCGAAGGGATACAGAGTCATCGTGCCCTATCTGCGCGGTTATGGCACGACACGTTTTCTCTCCGATGATACGATGCGGAACGGAGAGCAAGTCGTCTTCGCCGCAGATACGATCGCGTTGATGGACGCGCTCGGGATCAAGAAAGCGATCATTGGAGGTTTTGACTGGGGCTCGCGCACTGCAATGAGCATGGCGGCGCTGTGGCCCGATCGCGTGAAGGCCGTTGTCGCGGTGAGCGGCTACTTGCTCGTGAATCTTCAGGCGAACATGCAACCACTTTCACCGAAGGCTGAGCTGGGATGGTGGTATCAGTATTACTTCGCTACAGAGCGCGGTGTACTGGGCTACAGTCGTAACACGAACGACTTCAACAAACTGATTTGGCAGATCGCTTCGCCGAAATGGAACTTCGACGATGCGACGTTCAATCGTACTGCCGCTTCGTTCAACAATCCCGATCACGTCAAGATCGTAATTCACAACTATCGATGGAGACTGAGCATCGCTGACGGCGAAGCGAAGTACCGCGATCTCGAGCAGAAACTTTTCGATGGGCCTCAAATCACAGTGCCGACGATCACGATTGCCAGTGATTTCGATGGGGCGGCTGCAGACGGGAAGGGCTATGCAAGCAAGTTCACGGGCAAATATTCGCATCGAGTATTGAACGGCATCGGTCACAACGTTCCGCAGGAAGATCCGAAATCTTTCGCGAAGGCAGTTCTCGATGTCGATGGCTAGAGTGATAATCGCTATGCCGGCGATTTTGACTCCAGGCCGGTGAGGCTCATTGCTCTCGCCAGCGTCGTTGTCCTTCCGTTCGTCGAAATGGCGAACGCACAAGGTTCGGCTGCAAACGACAAAGCGGTCGACGGCCTGAGAGCGTGGGACTCTGTGTATTCAGTGCTCACCTTCCCGCGCTGCATTAACTGTCACACCGCGACGAACTACCCGCAGCAAGGGGACGATCGTCACCGGCATTTTGCGAACGTGGTACGAGGTCCGGATGGCAAAGGCGTGGCTGGATTGAATTGCGCGACCTGCCATCAGGAGAAAAACTCGGATGCCACCGGTGTGCCAGGCGGTCACAATTGGCATCTCGCTCCGCTGTCAATGCGCTGGCAAGATGTGAATGACAGGATTCTGTCGAGTGCGGCAGTGTGCCGGGCTGTTGTCGACCGCGCGAAGAATCACGGGTTGGACGGACCCGGATTGTTGAAGCACCACGAAGAAGAAGCACTTGTTCTCTGGGCGTGGAGCCCGGGAGTACGACCAGACGGAACGATGCGGTCGCTACCACCAATGACACACTCGCAGTTCGTCGCCGCAACTCGGCGATGGGTTTCAGCGGGAACGCCGTGCCCGGTATCCAAATAGAAAATCGGCGATGACGACTTACCAACTCAGCGTGAACGGCGAGCGCAAAGACGTCGACGTCGATCCGACGACACCACTGCTGTGGGTGCTGCGCGAAGAGCTGAAGATGACAGGCACGAAATACGGTTGCGGCATTGGCGCATGCGGAGCGTGCACTGTTCATCTCGCCGGAATTGCAACACGATCCTGCGTCGTGCCCGTGTCGCTGATTGGATCACGCGCGATTGTCACTATCGAGGGCATCGGAAACGATCCGGTTGGACGCGTGGTCCAGGATGCGTGGGTGGAGACCGACGTTGTGCAGTGTGGGTACTGTCAGAGCGGACAAATCATGACGGCGGTCGCGCTGCTCAAGGACAAATCAAAACCCACCGACACGAACATCGAAGAATCGATGGGCGGGAATCTTTGCCGATGCGGCACTTACATGCGCATACGCGAAGCCATCAAGACTGCTTCGGCGCAACTGAGGTAGCGGCTCAACCATGCGAGCGTTGATCAGAGCCGCAACCGATCGCAAGCTGAGCAGAAGAACTTTCTTGCGGGTGTCAGGTACTGCCGCTGGCGGTCTCTTCGTCGGACTCCACTTCGATTTGCCGCCGCTCTTAAGAGAAAAACAAGGCGCGCCCAAAGTTTATCCTCCGGAAGCGTTCGTTCATGTCATGCCTGACGGACGAATCGCAATCGTCGTCAATCGTGTCGAGTTGGGACAGGGTGTAGCGACGGCACTGCCGATGATCCTGGCAGATGAAATGGACGCGGACTGGTCGCAGGTGTCGGCCGAGCTCGCGCCTGCTGCGGACGTCTACAAAGATCCGGTCTATGGATTTCAGAATACCGGTGGCTCCGCCACGATCGCGAATTCGTTTCTGCAATACAGGGAGCTGGGCGCGAAGACTAGAGCGATGTTGGTATCCGCTGCCGCCGATCGCTGGCACGTCGCACCCGAGCAATGCCGCACCGCAAACAGCGTTGTCTACGGTCCCGGAAATCGATCCGCTCGTTACGCCGAGCTCGCGTCTGCTGCTGCGCGCCTTCCTGTGCCGGAGAAAGTGCGGCTGAAAAATCCATCCGAGTTCCGCCTCATTGGAAAAAGAATTCGTCGGCTCGATGGACGCGCGAAGAGTGTGGGCGCGCAAAAATTCGGATTGGATCTAAACCTTCCGGGAATGTTGATCGCCGTGATTGCGCGACCGCCGTTGTTCGGTGCGCGCGTGAAGGCCTTCGACGACAGAGAAGTCCGCACGATGTCGGGAGTGCGCGATGTATTCGAGATCCCTTTAATGACTGGCAGCGCAGTCGCAATCGTCGCTGATCGGTTCTGGACTGCGAAGCGCGCGCGAGACCGATTGAAAATCGAATGGGATCTCGCGGGTGTAGAACGCCCCGACAGCGCGGAATTATTTACCAGATATAGGCAGCTCGCGCGCACCGTTGGAACCGTCGCAGTAAATCGCGGCGACGAAGGCGCGATGGACCGCATATCCACTTCGAATCGGATCGTCGCGGAATATCAACTTCCATATCTCGCGCACACGCCGATGGAGCCGCTCAACACGACGATCCGCTTCGATGGTGACAGCGCGGAAGCGTGGGCTCCATCCCAGTTCCCCGGATACGATCAGGCAGCGATTGCGCAGGTGCTGGGATTGAAACAACAGAAGGTGACATATCACGTCGAGTTCGCCGGCGGTGGATTTGGCAGACGGCAATCGTTCGATTCACACGTGCAGCGAGAAGCGGCTGAGATCGCGAAGCGGATGCGCGGCACGCCGGTGAAGGTTATCTGGACCCGCGAGGACGATGTTCAGGGCGGCTATTACCGGCCGATGTTCGTTCATCGAGTCGAGGTGGGAATCGGCGGCGACGGAATGCCCGCGGCGTGGAAGCATGTCGTTGTTGGTCAATCCTATCTCGCAGGCACGCCGTTCGAGTCGCTTCTCATAAAAAACGGTGTCGACTTCGATGCCATTGGCGGAACGGAAGACACTCCGTATCTGATTCCAAACTTTCGCGTTTCCGCCCACCATCCGAAGGTGAGCGTTCCTCCATCGCAGTGGAGGTCGGTTGGGTATTCCCACAACATTTTCGTTATCGAGACGCTGATCGACGAATTAGCTACGCGCGCGGAGACCGATCCAATCGCGTATCGCCTCAAGCTGCTCCCGCCGAATGCTCTGCGCCTTCGTGCTGCACTCGCGATCCTCGAGCAAAAGAGCGGCTGGCGAAAGAATCTTCCGCCGAATCGCGCCGTCGGAATCGCGTGCACGCAATACCAGGGAACGGCAGTCGCATGCGCCGCCGAGGTCGCGATCGAGAACAAGCGTCCGAAAATCATGCGAGTAAGTGTCGCCCTCCATTGCGGACTCGCGGTGAACCCATTGTCAATCGAGAACCAGTTTCAGGGCGGTTTGATCTTTGGCATGTCGCAGCTGCTTCCTAAAGGCGTAATCACGTTGAAGGACGGCAGAGTCGAGCAGCGAAACTTCGATCGCCTCGCTCCGCCCTACATCGGTGATGCGCCGTTGCGCATCGATGTTCACATTGTGCCGAGTGCCGAGCCTCCGACGGGTTGCGGAGAACCTCCCGTGCCGGTGATCTCGCCTGCAGTGGTCAACGCGCTAGCTCGGCTTACGGGTAAGCGGTACCGATCGCTGCCCCTCTTAGCGCTCTGAAATCCAGAAATGCGAATGCAGGCGGAGATACAATGATCCAGACAGTGACAACGATCAGAGGAACGCTGCATCAGACGGCAGTAGTCACAACAAAGGAGCTTCTAATGAAGATCAAACGACTGCGGTTGCCGGCAATAGTTGCTGTCGTTGCCTTGCCTCTGTTCTCACACTCTAGCCCTGCTCAGAAAATGACATCCACTGACGCGATCCGACCATTCAAGGTGAAGGTGCCTGAGGAGGAGCTCAGGGATCTCAAGCGCCGCATCATTGCTACGCGCTGGCCGGATAAAGAAACTGTGCCTGATCGATCGCAGGGTGCGCAGCTCGCGAATCTCCAGGAGTTACTTCATTACTGGGGAACGACCTACAACTGGCGACGAGTCGAGTCGAAACTCAACTCGTATCCGAATTTCATCACCAACATCGACGGCGTCGACATTCAGTTCATTCAAGTAAAGTCGAAGGAAAAGAACGCTCTACCGCTCATTATCACTCATGGTTGGCCAGGGTCTGTTATCGAGCAGCTCAAGATCATCGATCCGCTCACGAATCCAACCGCTCACGGTGGTACCGCGAGCGATGCATTCGATGTCGTGATCCCATCGATACCCGGTTACGGGTTCTCGGGCAAACCGACTGATGGAGGTTGGGATCCAGCACGAGTTGCGCGAGCATGGGCGGTGCTGATGAACCGACTCGGTTACACTCGCTACGTCGCGCAGGGTGGAGATTGGGGCAGCGTGGTCTCCGACGAGATGGCGCGCCAGGCGCCCCCCGGATTGCTCGGCATTCACATCAACCTCGCCCAGGCGATCCCGCCTGATGTCGAAGCCGGACTCGCAACCGGCATGGTCCCATCCGGCGCGTCGGAGGAAGAACGCGCAACCTTCAATGTCCTCGCAGCCGGTAGGTCATCCGGTGGCAGCGCATACTTCGCGATGATGACAGCGCGTCCGCAGACGATGGGCTACGGCGAAACTGATTCACCAGCGGGTCTCGCCGCCTGGATTCTTGTTCACCCGGGCTTTGGAACGTGGAAGTTTGGGAACGATCCCGCACAGACGCTGACGAAAGACGATGTGCTCGACAACATCACGTTGTACTGGCTGACAAACACGGCTGCATCATCCGGTCGATTGTATTGGGAGAACAAGGGCAAGAACGCTCTCTCGTCAACCGCATGGAAGACCAACGAGATCACGTTGCCAGTAGCGACAACTGTGTTTGGAGAGGATGCCTATCGACCGCCGGAGAGTTGGGTGCGCCGCGCTTTCCCAAAAGTCATCTACTACAACAAAGTGCCGAAAGGTGGGCACTTCGCGGCGTGGGAACAGCCAGAGCTGTTCGCCTCGGAGCTGCGCGCCGCGTTCAAGTCTCTGCGTTAGTCTTTTGCAACGTCGAGCTCGATTCGCTTTGATCGCGCGATGTCATCTTCGAACATCGCGGTCATCGCGCCGCCAAGCTCTTCATCATGAATCATCGCGTCCAGCTCGAAATTGATCGCCATGCCGAGTGCGTTGTAATCAGTCGAGCCGATGCGAACGAACTGACCGTCTGATACGCCGGTCTTCGCGTGCATCATCTCGCCTTTCCACTCCCAGATGCGAACGCCATTCTTGAGCAGCCGTGGATAATACTTGCGCGTTCCACGGATCATCCACGGATGATCACCGCGACTCGGCACCAGTAACCGCACGTCGACGCCGTCGCGCGCGGCGCCCACAAGCGCTTCCACGAGCGCCATGTTCGGCATGAAGTACGCGTCCGAAATCCAAATGCTGCTTCGCGCTGCGACGGTTACTACCTCGAGCGCGCGAGTGACACGCTGACGCCCAGGCTCACCTTCCATGATCGCGACCATCGCTCCGCCGTTATCGAGCGAATCGTCGGAGGGCCGCTCGGTGGGACGTGAATCATCGGAATCAGTCTTCGCTCTATTTACCACACGATCCCAGGAGCGCTCGAAGGCGTTCTGCATGTCGCGGCCCGCGGGACCATCGATGTTGACCGCGGTGTCGCGCCATGCAGATCCGTCTTTGTCGCCGGGATGAGTACCCGTCGTCCACTCGTGGCCGAGGCCGATTCCACCAATAACACCGCCGGCGCCGTCGACGACGAGCAGCTTGCGATGATCGCGCGGAAGAAATCCAAACCACCTCCGTCGGAGCGACGGACGATTGAAGATTCCTACTTCCACTCCTCCGTCGCGCAGCATTTTTACAAACGCACGCTTGGTGCTGCGCGATCCAATCCAGTCAAAGATCACTCGCGTGCGAACACCTCGGCGCGCCGCGCTTATGAGCTCGGGAGCAAAACGATTTCCGACTGCATCGCTTCGCACGATGTAGCTCTCCAGCGATACATCTTCGCGCGCGGCCGAGATGCGATCGAGCATCGCATCGAACGTTGCGGGCCCATTGCGCAAAAGCGCGACTCTGTTCCCCGTGGAAACGTGCGCCGCACCGATGCGCCAGATCTGGTGCGCGAGCTCGGTGCGACGCACGTCGCGCGCGGGCGTTGCCATTCCGTTTAAGCCGGTCTCATCGCCGACGCGACTGTGTCGGCGGCGCCACGAATGCGGAATGCGGCTGCGAGCAAAACCACTCCAATGATGATCGCGAAGGTGGCGATCAATGAGAGCAGCGCAGCGATTGTTATCGGCGGGCTCGCGAATGCGACGATTCCTGCGGCAGTTGTGAGGATACCCACGGCCAGGGTAAAACCCCATGGCATGCCTGCGCTTCTCTCCATCATCGCGACCCATATTCCAACAAAACCGCCGAGGAGCAGCCACCATGATGTCCATGCGACTGCGAAGGCGAGTGACAAGCCGGGGTAGTAATAAAATGCAGCGAGCCCAAAGCCCCAGCTGAGCAGTCCACTGAGAAGCAACACCCACCAGTGCGGCGCCGTCGATCTTAGCTCAAACGCGTGGACGGTGGTTGTGATCCCTTGCATCACCGCCCAGAAAGCGATGAGCAGCGCGAACGCGGCAACAGAATCCATTGGGCGCGTGAGGATGAGAATACCGACGCTGAGCGCTAGCAATCCGCGAACGACGACCGCCCACCATCCAGCTTTGACCGCCCTGCCGATCTGAGTGTCTGCCATGATACTCTCCCGCCGCGAGTGCGGCTGTGTTTGGAGGTTCGGCTACGTGGATCGGAATTGGTCGCGTGCTGCCAATCCGATGGAATCAGGCGCGATAGCAAATGGCGATCGGAACGGCGGGGTCAGCACGAACGATCGTGCTGTCGGGTCGTGAGAAGACCGCGGTACGTCGGGACGCGCCATCGTCACCTCTAAAACGTTGGGTGAACACCGCGACGCCGGTGTGGAGTTGTGCTGTTTTTCACCGGCAAATTTAGGGCGGCTTAGGCCGGCTGAGACGTATACGAAAGTATTACGGTGTGTCTGTTCGAGAGCCGGTGTGGTTCCGGTTAGTGCATCTGCCGCGAGCGTCGAGTGATGCGTCCGTCTAACGGTACTCGTCGGGCAGCTCGATCTTAAACCGCTCGCAGAGAGCTCTTACGTCGTGGAAGTCACTATCCCCGAGTTCGTAGCCCGTGTGAAAACGGACAAGCCATTCGGGCGAAATACAACGCACGGCGCGACCAGCGATGGTTCCTTGACCAGTGAGCGCATCGGCCCTGTAGTACACGCCATCCTCGATTGGTCCGTACACGCCATCACCATTGCTGTCGAACGTGAACGCGTGCACATCGATTTCCAGTCCGCTCCCGTTGCCCAACACGAAATTCCACGCTCGCGTGTCGTCGCGTTGTATCTCGTTGAAGCCGTGTTCGGCTAAGACCTCCCGCATGTGCTGTAGAAATCTCGTCTCGAGCGCGATATCGAGGTCTGCATGGCTGCGTGTCTGCGTGCCGAGCAGCGCATCAACTGCCCAGCCGCCATCGATCCACACAACGATATTATGGTTTTCGAGAAGCTCGTACAACTCTAGAGCATCCTTCGCCGACATCTCCGGATCAGACCGACCGAGGTTTCGCGACATCACCCGAATGCTGAGCGACGTAGCTATTTAGTCAATGCCAAGCATTGGCCTCAGCGTGCGAATCCGAAGTACGTGATCGTCGTCATGCTCAGCGTAAAACTGCGCGAAGACTTATTTCAGGCCACGAGTAATCGCTGAAGCTTTTTCATTCACTTCCCAGTCGACTGACGAAACATTTATTACGTACGGCCTGCTCACGACTCCTTTTACAAGATCAGAATGCATGAAGTCGTTCATTGCAGTTTTGTCTTCCCACAAATAGAAGCCACCAAAAGTATTTTTTGCTTCGTCTACCAGCCAAACCTTCGAGATAAGACCCTTTACTTTTGCTATGACCGGAGCGTCTGGTTCAACCATTTGCTTCAGATAATCCGGTTGGGAAATGTCTTTTAATTGATACGTGATTAGTTGTGCGTGCATCGCTGTGCCCCCACGTGATTGGTCGGTTGTCAGGATATTCCGGTGAGTCGATCGGTTGCTAAAGACAATGCTCGCCGCGCGTTTTAGTCCGCAGCTCTACGCCATCCAACAGCCAAGCCATTCTCGACCTCCATGCCGACGCCGATAGCCGCGACTTTTCCCTTCGTGATCCACGATGCTTTGTAGGAATCCCTCATCTTCTCGATCACCAAATCATATTCGTCGGAGAATTCTCCGCTGTCGTAGAAGTAGCGAACGTGATAGTGCCCGGCAAAACCTTCCCTCGGCCCGCCGGTCGCGATCCCTGACCCACTGTACGAGTTCGCGTATAACCATCTCGCGTTCAACGTTCCCGGTGCATAGCTCTTTGTGTAGAGGACAAACCCAATGTTCGGTTCATCCGGCGCGTTGGATGCGTTCGCTGTTGATGCCGGCTGTGAAATCAACATTGTGCATGTCACGAAGGTTGTGATGAAGAATGCTCTACGCATGGTCGTTCCTCTCTGTGGCGACGGCTAAGAATGTGTCTTTCTATTTGAGTTTTCGCGAACTCCCACGTAAGAAGTTGGATCTTACGTCGTGCGACACACCATCGACAACAAAATCAAAGCTCTCCGCCGGGCGCACGCGTGAAAAATAGAATTCCTCGGCCGCGTCCCAGCCGCGTGCCACACAGCGAGAAATGTTAGTTCTTCGCGCGCAGCCTGTCGTTGCTGTTCTGCGTCACGAGCGTCTATCCACGCTCGAGCCGGACAAGCACCGTAACGAGCTCCTTCGGCGCCGCTTCGAACACGACTGATTTTCCATTCAGGCTGAGCGTTGCCTCGGGTGTCTCGTCCAATCGCGCGCGCACAGCTTCGGCAATCGCGCGTGAGAATCGCCAGGTTCCGCGCACGCTGACGTCGCGCCGATTCACGCAACGCAGCGCGATCCATCCCGCACGCTGCGCTGGCTTTGCCGAGCTGAACACGAGTCCATCACCCGACAACTCGATTCCACTGACTTCGCTTGGCTCGAGCAGATTGGAGCGCAGCGTCTCGCCTCGAATCGGAAGCAGCACGTCGTCAGCAAGCTGCTCGATGTAATCGCGCACGTCGGGCGAGTCAGGCCCATGCAGCGCGATCGCGAACTCCGCCGAGTATGGCCCGAGTGATTGTGCAGTCGGCGTGTCCGCGGGCCAGCCGGCGTGCCCAGGTCGCTCAGGGAGATCGTGCTGTGAAAGTGCGCCAACCGCGCGAACGAGTGTGACGGCGATGCTCCCGTCGTCGTGACTTTCGTATTCAGCGAGTCCGTCGGAGAAAATTGTCGCGCCTTGATCGGCGGTGAAGCGTGCGACCCAACGATGCAGCGGCGCCGACGCAATGACGTGCTCCATCCGCTGCTCATTGTTAGACAATTTCAACGGCGTGCGAGCAATCGGATGAAACGCCGCGTCTGCGATTGTCGCTGCGCCCGCAAGGTCAGTATTGAAACACAGGCGCAGACGATGATCCTTCGCGCGATTTTCTCCTTCGACTCGAATGCGCAGCACCGGCAAGTTTGCGTCTAGTTGCAAACGTATCGTGCAGCGTCCACTCGATCCAACAAAGTTCATCGCGAGCTCACCGCGTAATGGACCACGATGCACACCCCGCACACGCCGCAGCTTCCAAGGTGGAAGCGTCTCGCGAAGCGCCGGTGTGTAGAGATCTCCAACGTCTCGCCGGTCCTCGAGCGCGAGCACATTGTCGATCACGCGTTCGGTGATCAAAGATTCGAGCCTCACCGCGCCCGCGTCGTTCACTGACACGCGGGTAAGACCGTTACTCATTTCTCGCTCGCCA
>Ga0310810_10005290_pt1 | contig 14421 bp, 12 predicted proteins | sample NCmetagenome_FD_207641 | JGI IMG/M metagenome (GOLD analysis project Ga0310810, IMG submission 207641) | Soil microbial communities from experimental microcosm in Duke University, North Carolina, United States - NC | ecosystem: Engineered > Artificial ecosystem > Soil microcosm > Unclassified ... | reverse complement strand
ACAGCGGGAGGTAGTGTCGCGCCAGGCGCGACCTCACCCCCTTCTCCTCACCGCGCCTACGAGTGCAACCACCGCGAGGGCGACTCCCGCTCCAAACAGTCCCCAGCGAAACGGTGGCGGTTCCTGCTGTCGCAAGACGGTCTGGAAATCCAGCATGAAGGACGCGAGCACGAGGGCCGCGCCGGTGAGACACATCATTACGAGCAGAGCTGAAAAGGCGATGGGCTCACCGCGCTCTCGCCTACTCATTAGGAGCACTCCACCGACCACGAGCACGACGCTCACGACTACCGGTGCCAGCACCGGCCCGATCCACGGCACGGGGATTAGAAAGAGAATGTCCCACGTGAGCAGGGAGGGCGGCCACCGCAGGAAAACCCACAGCCAGACGTAATAGAAAACATCCCAGATGCCGAAGGCGACACAGAAGGCCAGGAGCCGGTCCCATCGGTCTTTGCCGGCCAGCACCGCGACCCCCAGCAGCATGGTTAGCGTCGCGATTTCCCGACCCATCTCGATCACGAGCATCGCGGGGGGAATGGAGACCAACGGGAAGTCAAAACCCTGAGGGTAGTACATGGCCCGCAGGTACACCACAACCGCAGACTCCACATACGCCATCGCCGCGGCGAAGATGGTCAGCCAGGCAACGCGCTCGCTTGCTTTCATCTGCCGTCCCATTCAAGTAGCTCGCGGCACCCACGCGCATTCCGCGGCAGTGCAGTTCCGCATCGCGCCGACGGCCTCACGCGCTAGCGCATTGAGGCGCCTGCGTAATGATGTCGATGATCGCGTCGGACGCACACCGGCACGCGTAATGCAACTGGACATCTGCGCAATTACCCAATCAGATGCACATACGCTTCCCTCTGTACCCTCGTATGCTTCGCATGAGCCCAATAGCCGAAAGTAGCTGGGACCCATTGCAGCCCGACCGCCGAGCCCGCCCACGCATCGAGTATCGCCGGACGCCGCCGGCGCGGCTGGATCTTGCGGGACAGGCCTGCGCCGTGCGCGACCTAAACTCCAACGGGCTTCGGATCGAGCCTGCCCCGCCAAGCCGAGCATGGTATCCCGGCCAGGCAGTCTCCGGCGTGCTCTACTTGAGGACCAGTCGGCCGATGCCGGTCGCCGGACAGATCCTCCGGATTGGCCCTACGGGGCTCGTGATCGTCCCGGACGGGAGTGGGGCATGGCCGGCCGCCGGCGCGATCGAGACCGAATGGAACGACCTTCAACGGCAGCGAGATCGGCGGAGCGAACCCCGTATTCCGCTTCCCATGTTCCTGCCGAACACGACAAGCCCAAGTCCGCTCCGGGACCTGAGTGCCTACGGCCTCCGCTACGCGCTTTTGCCGGGTGAGCGGACGCCCGCCGTGGGGAGTGCGATCGAGGGCGACCTCCGCCTCGATGCCGACACTGTGATCGCCGTTCGGGGCCGAGTGGTACGCTGCATGGGACGGGAGGTCGCGATCGCACTCGACCCGCCAGGCCTGAGCTCAGACCTGGTAGAGGCTCTTCGGCGCCGGTTCCTGGCTCCTCTCCAATGACTTTGTGATCTCGGCTACGCGCGGGCGCGTCAGTTCGAGTGCTTGCCTCTTCCGAAAGAAGGTCTAGTCGATAGGTTCGAATCTGCCGTTGCGCGAGGGCAACCATGTCTACCGCCCTGCCGCAGTCGGCGGAGCCGCCCATCGCCGACACGCTGGAAAAGGCCACGCTCACCCGGGTGACCCGCCGGCTGGTGCCGTTCCTCCTCCTAGTCTTCCTCATCTGCCTTCTGGACCGGCTGAACGTGGGCTTCGCCGCGCTCCAGATGAACCAGGACCTGGGGTTCAGCCCTGCGGTTTACGGGTTCGGTGCGGGCATCTTTTTCCTGGGTTACGTCCTGTTCGAGGTCCCGAGCAATCTGATCCTCGCCCGCGTGGGCGCTCGGGTTTGGATCGCCCGGATCATGATCACGTGGGGGTTGCTGGCCGCGGCGATGATGTTCGTGCGGGGTCCGGCCAGCTTCTATGCGCTTCGATTCCTGCTCGGAGTAGCTGAGGCTGGCTTCGCGCCCGGGTGGGTGTACTACCTCGGCGAGTGGTTCCCGGAATCGCAGCGGGCTCGGGCTCTTGGCGAGGTATCGATGGCAATACCCCTGTCGGGTGTGGTCGGGGGGCCTCTCTCGGGTGCGCTGCTCGGGCTCAGTGGTCGACTCGGCCTCGCAGGATGGCAGTGGCTCTTCCTTCTCGAGGGCCTGCCCGCGGTCGCTCTCGGCTTCGTCGTACTGGGCTACCTCACGGACAGCCCGCAGAAAGCCTCGTGGCTTTCACCTGTGGAGCGAGCGTGGCTGACCCAACAACTTACCGAGGAGCGGGAGCGGTGCCGGGAGCAGCACGGACTCAGTGTGCGCCAGGCGCTCTTCAATGGAACTGTCTGGCAGTTAGGCGTGCTCCACTTCCTCTGCTTCACTTTCGGGACCTACGTGCTGGGCCTCTGGCTGCCGCAGATCATCCGGGGGTTTTCCGAGTTCAGCGATTTCAAGATCGGGCTCGTCTCGGCTGTTCCGAGCCTGGCCGGTGCCGTCAGCATGGGTCTGGTGGGTGCTCACTCTGACCGCACCGGCGAACGGCTTCTCTACATCGCCGCGGCCGCTCTCATCGCAACATTCGCCTTCTTGGCGAGCGCCTATCTGCACTCCCCGTGGCCGATCGTGCTCGCCCTCTCCATCGCCATGGTTGGCCTGCGGAGCGGGACCGGTCCCTTCTGGGTGCTGCCCTCGACCTTCCTCACTGGTAGCGCGGCAGCCGGCGGCATCGCACTGATCAACTCGATCTCGAACCTGAGCGGTCTGGTCGGACCCTATGTGATCGGCCTTCTCCGGGAGGCTAGCGGAAGCTTCCACAGCGGGATGCTGCTGCTCGCGCTGGTGACACTGGCCGGCGCCCTGTTGGCCATGCACCTGCGGCGCGCGCCCGTCCTCTTCCGCTCAGGGGGCGCGGGGATCAAGATCGCGTCAGCGGCGCCCTAGCAACCCACCAGACTGGCGAGCCGTGGATGCGGCCGTCGCAAATCCAGCCGGCGAAGCCCGAGCTGCCGGGCGATAGCTCGGGCTTCGGCGAACTCCTGGGGAGCAAGCCGCCGGTTGAGCTCGGGGTACTGCTCGGCGCTCACCTTGCCGGCCGGATAATACTGATCCATGAGGTTCACGTACGTGTCGCGGCCCAGCTCCTCGACGATCCATTGAAGGATCGCCCGAGTCTCGTGCAGCGCCCCCGGCATCACCAGGTGGCGAATGATGAGACCCCGCCGAGCGATCCCCTCGCTGTCGACCACGAGCTGGCCCACCTGTCGGTGCATCGTCTTGATCGCCGCCCTCGCCGCCTCGGGATAGTTCTCAGCCTTGAGGTAAGTGCGGCTCCGCTCGGCCGACCAGTATTTCAGGTCCGGCATGTAGATGTCCACGATTCCATCCATGAACTCGATGCTCTCCAGCGAGTCGTAGGCGCTGGTGTTGTAGACGATCGGCAGCGCGAGCCCGCGATCGGCCGCAACAGCTACCGCCTCGATGACCTGGGGAGCCACGTGCTCGGGCGTGACGAAGTTGATGTTGTGGCAGCCCCGGTCCTGCAGCTCGAGCATCATGGCAGCGATCTCTTCCGGACGGTGGCCCGGTGTGATGCTGCCGGGACGAATCGCCTGACTGATGTCGTAGTTCTGGCAAAAGACACAGCGCAGGTTGCAGTGACCGAAGAAGATCGTGCCCGAGCCATTCCAACCTCGAAGGCAGTCCTCCTCGCCGAAGTGGGCAAAGTGGCTCGATACGATCGCGTAACGACCGGTCTTACACGCGGCCCACTTGTCCTCCAGCCGGTTTACCCGGCAGTCGCGCGGACAGGCGCGGCAATCGACCAGAGTCGCGACGGCCCGCTCGGCGCGCCGATGCAGCTCGGTGCGGCCAAGGGAGAAGTACGCGGGGCGAAAGGCGAGCGACGAAACCGGGAGGGACATGGAGCCCGCGATTGAGTCTCCATGAAGATAGTCGGCGTACGCCCGCGACCTGCTCGCTACAAGGTCTGGAGATACTCCACTAGGTCAACCGCTTGGCAGTGGCGGCAACGGCATCGCCCTAGAGGGGAGCGAGCCGGGGGCTTGCATTTTCAGAGCCGCCTGACGCACGCTGAATGAGGTTCAGTTGCGAGGCATCATGAGCGGGTTGTTACGCGAGGCCAGGCTCCGTGAAAGATTCGCCAACCTGTACCCGGGGCTCATCGCAGGACTGTGGCTGCCGGCGGCTGAGGTGGCCGAGCACATCGCGAGCGTGGTTCGACACCGATGGCGCCCGTCGGGTGGGCGGGGCCGTCTCATGGCAAATGAGCACTTTGATTTCGCGGGAGGTCCGCCCATTACCGCCGGCCGGAGCAACTGTAAGGAACGCTGGGACGATAACCTCTCCGACCAATAAGGCTTAGCAGTGGAAAAACGTCAGCTCGGCCGAAACGGCCCCCAAGTCTCTGCGATCGGCTTCGGTGCAATGAGCATCGGCATCGCAGACACCTACACCAGCAGCGTGCGCGACGACGATGCCGCCGTCGCCTTGATTCATCGCGCCCTCGATCTCGGTGTAACCTTCATCGACACAGCCGACGCATATGGATCTTCCGAGCGCCAGGTCGGCAAGGCTCTGAAGGGGCGCCGGGACAGCGTCGTGCTTGCCACCAAGTTTGGCTTCGTCAACGAACGCTCCGGCCAGAACCAGCGGATCGACGGAAGCCCAGCGCACGTTCGCGAGGCCTGTGAGGCGTCGCTCGAGCGGCTCGGGGTCGATCACATCGACCTCTACTACCTGCATCGGGTGGACGCGAACGTCCCCATCGAGGAAACAGTCGGCGCGATGGCCGAGCTGGTGCGCCAGGGAAAGGTTCGCCACCTCGGCTTGTCCGAGCCCAATCCGGCCACCCTGAGACGCGCCCACCAGGTGCACCCCATTGCCGCGGTGCAGAACGAGTACTCGCTCTGGACCCGGGATCCGGAGGAAGCGATGCTGCCCACCGCGCGCGAGCTGGGAATTGCGGTGGTCGCCTACAGCCCGCTCGGCCGCGGCTTTCTGGCGGGACGCTTCCGGAAGCCGGAGGACCTGGCACCCGATGACTGGCGACGCAACAACCCGCGGTTTCAGGGTGATAACTTCCGCAAGAACCTGGCGCTCGCGGACCGCGTCCGGGAGCTGGCCGAAGAGAAGCGCTGCACTCCGGCCCAACTCGCATTGGCCTGGCTCCTCCGCCGGCACAACGATGTCATTCCCATTCCCGGGACGAGCGCCCTCAAGCGGCTGGAAGAGAACGTGGGTGCGGTAGATGTGCAGCTCAGGGCGGGCGATCTGGAGCGCATCGAGCAGATTGCGCCCAGAGGCGTGGCCGCCGGCGAGCGGTACAATGCCACGATGATGCAGCTGACCAACCGATAGGCGGCCGGGACCGTGAGAGGATGCTTCGCTGACATCAAAGCGTGACCTGGCCGTGGGACGCCGACTGACAGCTTCGGGTTCGCAAGTCTGACCGCGGTCGCCTCCACCCGACGACTGCGGATCGTGAAGGCGAACGGTATCCTGGGCGAGGTGCGCTATCGCCCCCATTCAAAGGAGTTCTACCTATGAGCAGCAAGCACCTTCCTTCCCTGGCGCTCGTCGCGGCGGCGGTGCTCGCGCCGGCCGTGCTTCACGCCCAAGCGGGAAAAGACAGCTCGACCACTGCGGCTCAACCGGCGGGCAGTCAGGCAATCGAAACCGGACGCATTGATACCATAGCCAAGGATACCAGCCAGGCTGCTGCGAGGTCCGACACCGCGTCGACCGCGAAGCCCGACTCCAAGGCCAAGAAAGCCAAACACCCTAAGGAAGCTGCGGATACGGCGCCTCGGCCCTACAGCCCGTACTAAGCCCAGTAGGTCTGCCAGGCAGCGAAGTCGGACTCCACGTCGTCCACCATTCGGCGCGCCGCGCGAAGGAGCCATGCGGTGCCGCGGGTCTTGAGATCCGCACGCAGATCCTTCGCGCGGGAGCTCCCCAAGTGCACGTTCGCAGTCTCCCAGCCCATTGCGCCCAGCAGACGCTTTTCGTCCCGCTGGCGCGGCAGTGCGGGTAGCTCGATCCGGGCACAGTCCGGCGCCAGGCGCCGGAGGACCCAACGGCGCTTGAGTCGGAGAAACGGATCGGGGCAGCGCACCGCTCGTTCGACAATGCGCTCATAGAAGACCTTGGCGTCGGCGGCCGAAATACCTGCAGCCCAGGCGCACGCCGAGGGAGCGGCTGCCTTCGCCTCACGGGCCACCGTCCCGCCGTGCCAGTCTCCAATCGCGACGATTCGCGCGCGGCCCAGGCTGCCGAGGCCAGCGATGCGATGGACGTAGCGGATGACCATCGAGGGATGAGGCAACATCCGCTGGAGCGCCTTGCGGGCCCCACGGGGCACTGCCCCGCGCATCGTCGGCAACCGCTCGAGCTTCTCCCAGAATTTCTCGGGATTCTTGAGACGCGCCGCCGCCATCTCGCGAAGCGCCGGGTGGTGTTTGGCCAGCACGAACGGCCTGCCGCCTGCTTCGAGCGCCTCGCGGTAGCCTTGCAGCAGGGCGTCGCACATCCGTTCCGCATCCAGGAATAGCTCGTGCTCCTCGGCGGCGAGCATGGCACTGGTCGCGAGCCGGACCAGATCGCTCGTGTAGGGCAGGGGCCACGCCTCGTCGAAGTCGTTCACCCCCCAGACCAGGCGGCCTTCGCTGTCGCGCCAGGTACCGAAGTTCTCGACGTGCAGGTCTCCCACGGCGAGGACTTTCGGCGCTGTGGCAAGCTCGGCGCACACGACCGGCCAGCGCTGCGCCCAGCGGAAGAAAGCCGCGCGGAGCAATTCAAAGGCCCCGTCGGCCATGGCCGCATGCTTCCGATGGAGGTCCCGGGTGACCAGCCGCAAGTGTGCGCCCAGCCAACGCTCGTAGGCAGCATTGGCCCGAACGAACGGGGTTGGATTGGACTGGGGGCTCAACCGATGACCACGTCTTCCCCGTAGCGCGGCACCACGACCTTCTTACTCCACCGCTGCTCAAACCACTCCGGGTGCTCGGTATGCACCGGCAGAATCCGCCCGGCCCCGATCTGGTTGATCAGGTCCTCCAACGCCGGCCCGCTGATGTGGCCCGATGCGTGGTACGGCCCACGCTCGGCGTTGGGGAGGCCACCAACCTTCTTGAGCTTGAACTTGTCCAGCCAGTTTTCCAGCCGCTGCTGATCGATTTTCTGGTCCTCGTTGTACGCCTCGGACGAGGAGTAGAGATAGGTCCCGCCCTCAGGGTCGAGGTCCACCAGATTGCCGATGTCCCAGTAGGAAAGACACAGGATGAACGCACCGGGCTCCTTGCGCACCGAACGCGCGTCGATCAGGTGACCGGCGAATCGGTTGTACACCTCCCGCTCCCACATCTGAACCTGGCCGAGCGGCTCCTTGAGCACGGCCAGCCCGTCGTCTTCCGGCGTCGGAATGTGGGGATCGATCACGTGGAGCCGCTCGAGCAGGTAAGCGTCTTTGGTTGTCACCACCAGCCTGCGCCCGCGCGCCTTCGCGATGTCGCGAAAGGTCCTGAGCCGCTCGATGTTGCGCGCGGTGAAGTCGGCGATCACGAGCCCCGGCTCGCGGGCGACCACGTCGTCGGCTGCCTGATGCACCTCGGGCTCGGTGACCGGCTTCTCGACGTCGAGCCGAGTCCCTTCGACGATGAGCAGGGCCGGCTGGAGCGCCGCCGCGGCCTCGGCGAATCTCTCCGTGCGCCAGCTCGAATGTCCGTGGCGACGGAGGTCGCCGGTGTACACCACCCAGCCGATCGAGGTCTGGATCGCGAACGCGCCCGAGCCCGGAATGGAGTGATCGACTCGCCAAAAGCGGAGGCCGTGCAGCGCAGGCTCGACCAGCTCGAGCGGAGTCGACTTGAGCTCCGATCTCGTTCCAGGAACGGAACCCCAGAACGTTTCCAGCTCGGCCATCGCCCGCTGGATCTCGGGCCCGCTCTCGCAGATCCGGTGCCGGCGCTGAATCCTCGCCTCGCCCTTCGCGGCGGCGAGCACGTCTCCAGTCGAGCACCGGGGCACGAGGTAGCAGAACTCTCCATCCGCACCCGTGGGTCTCGGGTCCTGCAGGCACTTGCCGATGATGGCGGTCGTGAGGCCGGTGTAAACCGGGATCTCCGGCTTGAGAAATCCAAGACAGCCGTTGTGGTCCACGTGGGCATGAGAGAGGAGAACGCCCTTGAGCTCCGGGACCCGGCGCCAGTCGGGGCGGTCCCGGTAGCGATCCCAGAGGTCGGGCTCGTGGCACCAGAGATCGTCGCGGTAGAGGCCTTCGAGCGGCGGGAGGAGGCCCATCCGCAGGTAGTCGCGCAGCCCAAGCGTCGCGCCCCGGGGCTTCACGAACTCCTCGAAGTAACGGGAGACGGCGCCGAACCGGGTGCCGAAGTCGAGCAGCCAGGCGGTGTCGTCCCACGAGAGGAGGATGCGGTTTCCGCCGATCTCGCCGGCGCCGCCGAAAATTGCTATGCGAAGTGGGCCTGGCATGGCTACCGGGTCGCGATAAGCTGCTCAAATCGTGGATTGCCTCGTAGCCGTCCAAACGTCGGATCGATTCGGAGCCAGGGCCCCGACACGTAGTACGGAACCTGGAGCAGCTGCTCCAGCAGATCGAGCGCGGCCTCCTGATCTCCGAGCACGAGGTGGCTGATCGCCAGGAAATGCAGGAGGAACGGGCCGGTGACGCCGTTGGTAGCGACCGGCTCGAGCCTTATCGCGAGCTCCCCGTGCTCGACCGCGTCGGCGCGGCGACCCATGAGTGCGAGGGCCACGCCGAGGGCGCCGTGCGCGAGCGCATTCTTGGGATTCGCAGCGATTGCGTCCTCCAGCTCGATGCGAGCTGAGTCCGCGTACGCTTGGCTGGCGCGGACGTTCCCCTCGAGCAGATAGGCCTGCGCCAGGGTGATTCCCCACGAGACCCGGTCGTCGTCGAATGCTCGGGGTGAAAGCTTGAGGAGAATCTCTCGCTGCTGCCGCTCCGGCACCCAGAACAAACCGATGAACGCTCCCAGATGAGCGAGGGTGCGAGCGGTGTCGAGCTCGGGGAGAGCGTCGCGCAGCACGGCCTGCGCCCCGGCAAGATCCCCTTGGCCGACAAACGTGGCCACCTTGAAGTCGAGCACGTCGGGAGACGCATTGCTCAAGCGGAGGGCGTCGTCGCATGCCTGCCGGGCCTCCGGATAGCGCCGGAGCCAGAGCAGCACGCGCGCGAGCCGTCGCGTTGTCGCCACCGAACGTGGATCCAGCGACTGGGCCTCCCGAAAATGTGCCAGCGCATCGTCCCAGCGACCCAACTGCTGCTCCGCCAGTGCCGCCATTGAGAGCAGCTCCGCGTTAGTCGGAGCCAGCTTCCGCGCCCGGGTCACCTCCTCGAGCGCGCGGGCATGCTCGTGGCGCACTCCACTCAGGTACAACGCCTGGGCAAAGTGCGCCTGGGGGAGATCCGGGCTGAGTGAAAGCGCGCGTTGCGCCGCGCTAGCAGCCTGCTGCGCCTCGGCCTCGGGCCGACTTCCGTTGATGTAGATCGTCGACAACGCGCGGGAGAGCTGGGCCCACGCGAGCGCGAAGCCGGAATCGAGCGCTACCGCTTGTTCGTAAGACGCGACCGACCGACGGAGCGCGTCCACGTCGGTGATGCCAACGCGATTCGAGAGCTGCTCGCCCCGAAGGAAGGCATCGTAAGCCGCCATGTTCTGCGTCGGTCGCTCGGTCAGCTGCTGCCGAGCACCCGCGCCAAGTGCCACATCGAGCGCCTGCGCCACCCGGGTTGCGATGTCCACCTGCACCCGGAAGACATCCTGCAGGGGCGCGTCGAACGGCTGCTGCCACCGGGTGGTGCCGTTGGAGGCCTGAATCAGCTCGGGGCTCACCTGGACCCGACTCACCCCACCCCCCGTCTTCTGCCAACGCACCTTCCCAACGAGGAGGTACTCGGCGCCCAGCTCCCGGCCAACCTGCTGCGGGGTCTTGGCGGTTCTCTTGTACTGGTCGGAGCTGCTCGATGCGATCACCTGGAGTCCCGGAAGCGCCGACAGCTTGCCGCGCACCGCGTCGGCGACGCCGTCGGCGAAGTATTCGTCCTGGGCATCGCCGACGTTCTCGAAGGGGAGGACGGCAAGCCGAGCTACCGCCTTTCCGCCGGCTTCGGCGCCTCGCCGAGCCCACCACAACCCCCCGCCGAGCGCCGCCAGAATGCCGAGCGTGACGGCGATTCGCGCCGCAAGCCTCGGCCGGGCGAGTGCCGGCCGTTCGCGTTCCAGCGCCTCCACGAACACAGCGGCGCTGGGAAATCGATTCGCCGGGTCCGGTGCCAACTGCTTGCGGATGGCGGTGTCGATCGCCTGGGGTATCTCGGGCCGCGCCTCCCGCAGGCTGGGTACCGCGCTGGAAAAGCGCTTCAGCATGGCCGCGCGTACCGAGGCGCCGCTGAAAGGGGGTGCGCCAGCCAGCATTTCGTACAGCACGAGGGCGAGGGAGTAAACGTCCACGCTCGGTCCGAGCGCGCGCTCGCCGCTGGCCTGCTCGGGGCTCATGTAGGCGGGTGTGCCGACCACCAGGCCGGCCTGGGTGAGATCACCCGTGGTCGTGGTGTCTGTTTCGCCCGATGGGTGATCGAGGCCGCGCGCGATGCCGAAGTCGGCGATGAGAGCGTGTCCCGCCGAGAGAAGGATGTTTTCCGGCTTGATGTCGCGGTGGATCACGCCGTGCTGGTGAGCGTACTCGAGCCCTTCGGCGACCTCTCGTGCCAGCCGCAGGGCCACGTCCACCGGCAGCGGACCTTCGCGCCGCATTCGATCGCGGAGACTCTCGCCCTCCACGAACGGCATGGTGAACCACAGGCGCTCGGCGGCCTCGCCCGAGTCGAGCACCGTGAGGATGTGGGGATGCTGCAGCCCGGCGGCGAGCTGGATCTCGCGCTGGAACCGTTCGGCGCCAACCGCCGGAGCCGGGCCGGCGTCGAGCACCTTGAGCGCCACCAGCCGATGGTGCCGGAGATCGCGTGCCAGAAATACCGACGCCATCCCTCCCCGACCAAGCTCACGCTCGATCAGATATCGATCTCGGAGGGCCTCGGCCAACCCCATGGGCAGGACGGCCACGGGCGTACCTTGTCGCTGGCGTTACGCGAAACTAGCTGGGCCCGGCGGCTGGTCGCCAGGATTTGCACCCCCTATCGAGCAACGGCAGATTGCAGTCGCACTCACCCTGTGGTCGCTCCCCTGAGCATCGCTCCGTTGAGTAGTCGCCCCGAAATGGTCGCTCGCCCGTGCACCGATGACGCCGAGTGGGACGAGTTTGTCGGCACCATCCCGTGGGCGACGGCGCACCACGCTTTTCGCTACGGTCAACTGCTCGCAAGCTCGTTCGCCTACCTTCGTCCGGTCTACCAGCTGATCGAGGCAAACGGAAGCCCTATTGCCGTCATTCCGCTGACACAGTTCTCGGTGGGCGGATTGTGGTCGTCATTGCAGTCCCTGCCGTTCGACATTTACGGCGGTCCGTTGCTGCATCCCGAGCACCTCGAGGACCCCGATCTTCACCGCACGATCGCGCAGACCGTTAATGCGGTCGCGAGGCGGCTGGGCGCGTTCGAGGCTCGGTTCTCGATCCCGGTCTCGGCGCCACCAGCCGTCATGAGCTGCCTCGAAGCTCTCGGGCCGCTCGAGCGCAGGGTCACCGACTGTCCGGTGCTCGATCTGAGCCGACCGCTGGACCAGATCCGTAGCGGCTACCGACCGGAGCTGCGGCGAGCGCTACGCGTGAGCGGCCGCCAGGGCGTCACGGTCGAGTCCGATGCGTCCCTCCAAGTGCTTCAGACCCTCTATCCGTTGTATCGCAGCCGAATGGAAGAAATCCAGGCCACGGTCAAGCCCTGGCGGTTTATCGAAGGCATCGTCGCGCGGCGACTAGGCGTTTCGTTCACGGCGTACCAGGACGGCCGTGCAATCGGGTTTCTGATTCTGCTGGCCACGCCCGGCATCGCGATCTTCTGGATCTCGGCGGTGGACCCGCATACCTCGCGTTCCCGTCCCATGAACGCGCTGCTCGATGCCGCGATTGCGTGGGCTCACGCGCGAGGGATCCCGCGCTTCAGCTTCGGGGAATCGCATGGACGGCCCGGCCTGGTGCGCTTCAAGCAGGGGTTCGGGCCCGTGCTGAAGCAGCACATGATCGTAGTGCGAACCTATCGGCCGGCGATCCAACGGAGCTGGCGATTGCTCGAGCCTTCAGCGCGCCACGCTTATGCCTTGTGGGATCGCTGCCGTACGTCGCTGACGAGGACGCGAACTCGCCAATGAGGGACCGCGTTTCGGATCCCACGTCCGGGTGCGTTGCCGAGCTGGCCGGCCGGCGGGTGCTGGTGACCGGTGCGACCGGCTTCATTGGCCAGCACGCGGTCCGCGCTCTGCTCGGAGGCGGCAACGTCTGGGTCCGGATTCTCGCGAGGTCGGGCGATCGAGTCCGCGAGGTGTTCGGCCCCGCGTCCGATGCGCTCGACGTTCGTCTGGGCGACCTGGGCGACGCCGGCTCTCTCGCTGGGCTCTGCGACGGTGTAGACCTCGTGATCCACAGCGGGAGCGCCGTGCCCTATGCATTTGCCGGCGCCGCGCCGGCGGGTGAGTACACCCGGGTCAACCTGCGCGGGACCGAGCAACTGGCGGAGGAGGCCCTACGTGCGGGGGTCCGCCGCCTGCTGCACGTCTCTAGCACGGCGTCGATGGGCACACCCCGCGAGAGCGCGGTCGATGAGAGCACGCCGTGCAGGCCCAAGTCTGAGTACCAGGTCTCGAAGCACGCGTCCGAGCAGGCTCTCCTGCGGCTCCAGCGTGAGCGGGGCCTGGACGTGATCATCGTAAGGCCGTGTCTGGTCGCGGGCGAGGGCAAACGCGGGGGTGAGCTGCTCAAGCTTTTCCGCCTCTGCGGTCGAGGGATCTTTCCCGTGATCGGCGGTCGACTCGATGTCGAGAAGCCCCTGGTCGCGGTCGACGACGTGGTGCAGGCGCTTTTGCTCGGCTCGATTCGGGGACCAGCCGGCGGGATCTATCTGGTCCATTCCGGCGGCGGCCACACGCTCGGTGGCGTGCTGACTGAAGCCGGACGTCTGATGGGCAAGCGGCGGCCCTACGTCTCGATACCGCTGCCCGTGGCACGGGGCGCCGCTCGAGTGGGTACCTGGCTCTCCCAACGGTTCAAGCGGCAGCTGCCGCTCACGCAGGAGCGGCTCGATCTGTTTTTGCTCGATCGCCGCATCGATATGAGGAAGGCGAGAGCCGAGTTGGGCTACCGGCCGCAGCACCAGGACCTTGGGGAGATGCTCGGCCGCACCCACCGATACTACGTCGCAACCGGTCAGCTCTAGCCGGCAGCCGGCCGGCTCTAGCTGGTAGGACGCCGACCGACAGCCGCCGGCCGGTAGGTCCGACCCCTACCCTCTGGCCCTGGCGACGGCAGGTCCCGGGCCGTAAGAGTATGCTGATACCCGTTATCAGGACTCCTGGAGCAAACCGACATGTGTGGCATCGTCGCGATCTATCACCCGCAGGGACGCGTCTCACCCGAGGCGCTCCGGCGCGCAACCGAAACGCTGCACCACCGCGGCCCCGATGGCCGCCGCCACTGGATCGCGCGGCACGGGCGGGTGGGGCTGGGCCATGCCCGGCTGAGCATCATCGATCTGGTGACGGGTGATCAGCCGATTGCCAGTGAGGACGAGCGCCGGCACATCGTCGTGAACGGCGAGTTCTACGACTTCGAGCGGATCCAGTGCGAGCTGGGCCGCGCGGGTCACCGGCTCCGCACCCGCTCCGACAGCGAGATCGCGCTCCACCTCTACGAAGACCTCGGGCCCCACTGCCTCCACCAGCTGCGGGGCGAGTACGCCTTTGTGCTGTGGGACGAGCCGCAGCAACGGCTGTTCGCCGCGCGCGACCGGTTCGGTATCAAGCCGCTCTTCTTCGCCTGGTACCAGGGCGCGCTCTATCTCGCCTCCGAGGTAAAGGCTCTGTTCGCGGCCGGTGTTCCGGCCCGCTGGAATCGTGAGGGGTTGTTCAACGCCTCGGTCTTCGGGGGACATCCCACCGACACGCTCTACGAGGGTGTCTCGCAGTTGCCCCCCGGCCACTACCTGACGGCCGGCCCGAACGGAATGCAGATCCACCGCTACTGGGACTTCGACTATCCGCTTGCGGGTCCGTCCCAGACCCCCCGCTCCGACCAGGACTGGGCCGAGGAGTTCCGTGCGGTTCTGGAGAACGCCGTTCGGCTGCGCCTCCGGGCCGACGTTCCGGTGGGTTGCTATCTAAGCGGCGGCCTCGACTCCTGCACCGTGC
>Ga0310810_10005289_pt1 | contig 14422 bp, 11 predicted proteins | sample NCmetagenome_FD_207641 | JGI IMG/M metagenome (GOLD analysis project Ga0310810, IMG submission 207641) | Soil microbial communities from experimental microcosm in Duke University, North Carolina, United States - NC | ecosystem: Engineered > Artificial ecosystem > Soil microcosm > Unclassified ... | reverse complement strand
AGCCACAAATGCATCTGCGGGAGATACAGTAAGGTGCTTCCCAGGCCCGAGCTGTAGATAATTCCTGAACCGTCCGGCAGCCAGGAGAGACCCGCCATAAGAATTCCGTCATGAGTAAACATTTTTGGGTCGCCGCCGCTGGCCGGCACGGTGTAAACGTCGTCTGTCCAGTTCTCCAAACTGTGAATGTAAGCAATGGTCTTGTCGTTGGGCGACCAGCGTGGAGTGCGATAGCTGAACGTCGGAACAAACTTCGCTACAACCCGCGCACCGGAACCATCGCGGTCAGTTATGACCATCTCATCCTGCCGGTTGTTGAGCCGGAAGAAGACCAACCGGTTGTTATCGTGGCTGACGTCTGCCCCGCTGACACTCGAGGCAATTCGGCGGGCAGATCCTCCCAGAGCAGAGATCTCCCAAAGCGTTCCCTGGGGCGTTCCTCCAGGAGGCGGCGAGTAGTAGACGATCGAAGCAGAGTCCTGGGACCAGCGGGGTTCCAGGTGGTCGCCCGCATCGTGGGTAATCTGCAAGGGCGCTCCGCCGGCAAGAAGGCGAACCCAAATCTGATGCGACCCGGTCGAGTCGCTGACAAATGCCACCGACTTGCCATCGGGAGAGAACGCAGGAGCCTCTTCCATACCGGCAAAATCGGTCAACTTTTGAAAATCAACGCGCCGGTCGACCGAGTAGCTGCCACCCCGGAGCGACCAGGCTAACCCGGCGATAGCAATCAGAGCCACAGCTCCGGCCCATAGCAACACATGCCGGGACAGGACGTTCCGCCGCATATCGGCAGCCGTTGCGGGACCCGAATCTGGAGTTACCGATAAAGACTCGAGCTGAAACCCCAGATCACGCGCTGACTGAAAGCGCTCGTCGGGGCGTTTCTCGAGGCAATGTCGAACCACGCGGTCAAGGGCGGGACTTACGTTCCGGCTAGTCCGCACCAATTCTGCTGGTTCGCTATTCAGGATTGCGCTGGCCACATCCGCCGCGCTCGGGCCGCTGAAGGCCCGCTGGCCGGAAATCATTTCGTACAGAACTGCTCCGAAACTGAACAGGTCACTGCGAGGATCAACTTTCTGTCCGCGCAACTGTTCGGGTGACATATACCCAGCCGAGCCCATGACCACCCCGGCGCCGGTCATCACTTCCGCCGGAGTGGCGGTCATTGTGGCATCTTGCGCTTCCACGGTAATCAGTTTCGCCAGCCCGAAATCCAAAATTTTTATGTGCCCATCACGGCACACAAAGATGTTTTCCGGCTTCAAGTCGCGGTGCACAATTCCCCTGGCGTGCGCAGCCGCCAATCCTCGAACTATCTGCGCGGCGTACTCAATGCCTTTTCGGGCCGGCAGCGCGCCACTGCGAATGCGCTCGCGAAGTGTCGTTCCGTCCAGAAGCTCGGTGACGAGGTAAGGAGCTTCCTGGTGCGTGCCGATATCAAAAACCGCCAGAATGTTGGGATGATTCAGGGAGCCGGCAGCCTGGGCTTCCTGCTGGAAGCGTCGCAGCCGTTCAGAGTCCCGGGAAAAACTTGCGGGAAGGATCTTGATAGCAACTTCGCGGTCTAATCGCGGGTCGCGTGCCCTGTAAACCTCGCCCATGCCGCCTGAACCCAGGGGCGCGACAATTTCATAGGGTCCAAGCCGAGTGCCAGCCGCTAAAGCCATTCGTGCCGTGAATTATAGCGTGCCCACGAATGCGCATTGAAAGGCAAAAGGCACGGCTGGAGCCGTGCCCTGGCGCATTGCGCGGAATTTATCGGGCCGCTACCGCGGGTACTGTTTCCTCCACACTCGCTTCCCGAAGGAACTTGGCAGCCTCTTCGGGCGGAGTAGGATTTATATAGAACCCGGTGCCCCATTCGGATCCTGCACGGGCGAAGTGTGGACAACCAGGTTGTAGGGCGGATTGTCCAAAACACGGTCAGCCTTGGTCAGCAGCGACTTCAAAGCCTTGGCCAGATTCTCAAACATCTGCGACGACGAGTTCTCGAACGCCGACTCGTGCCGTTTGGGGAGCAGCCAGGTCTCAAAGGGAAACCGCGGAGCATATGGCGCCAGGGTGAGAAAATCCTCGTTCTCAGCGACTACGCGCACCCCATGATCGGTCTCTTGACGAATGATGTCGCAAAATACGCAGCGCTCTTTGAATATGAAATATTGCTTTGCGCCCTGTAGTTCCTCGACCACATAGATGGGAAGAATGGGAAGCGCGATCAACTGGGAGTGGGCGTGTTCCAGGGAAGCTCCCGCCGGCTCTCCATGATTTTTGAAGATGAGGATGTACTTAAACCTTCGGTCCTTTTTCAGATCGAGAATGCGGTCGCGGAATGTCCACAGTACGTCTTCAATGCGCTTGGCCGGGAGAGTAGCCAGCGTAGCATTGTGATCGGGCGTCTCGATGATGACTTCGTGAGCCCCGATGCCGTTCATCTTGTCGAACATGCCTTCCGCCTGGCGGTTCAGGTTACCTTCGATCCCGAGGGCGGGAAACTTGTTGGGCACTACTCGGACGGTCCATCCCGGCGTGTCTCGCTGCACGGGTGAGCCACCATTTGGATTCGGCCTATAGGCCTGGATCTCGGGCGGGGTCTTGCTTTCGTTGCCGTAGCAGAACGGGCAGAATCCGCCCTTGTTCTTCACTCCCTCGCGAACGAAATCGCTTGGACGCTTGGCGCGGTCGGTTGAAATGATCACCCACCGGCCCACAATCGGGTCTTTTCTTAATTCAGGCAAGCGCTGAATCCTTTCAATGGTTCAGGGTCTATGATTCTACGATACTGAGAAAGCATTTTTGAACAGCTCGATCTGCGGCTGGCAGGTTTGTTTCTCATAATACACGCTCACCACGTCGAATCGCCACTGGCACGATGGTGGGGCATGGCGGAGATAGTCGCGCGCCACCATCGCTAAGTCCTTTTGCTTCTGTCTATCGACTGCGGCCTCGGCTGGTTTCACGTCATGGGAAGTGCGAGTTTTGACCTCGATGAAGCAAAGGACGTCCCCCTCCCATCCGATCAGGTCGATTTCTCCACGATGTCGCGGTGAGCGGTAGTTCTGGGCGACCATGATGTAGCCATGGCGGCGAAGGTAGAAGTAAACCTCCTCCTCGCCCTTTCGGCCAGTGCGCTGGTGCTCGGGAATGTCGTCCGCCGCAAGCGTGTGCCCGGCAAGCCAATCCAGCGCCCTGATGATCACGCGCGTACATCGGCCTGACATCACCTGAAATTCTAGTATTTAATACGAGCCGAACAGGTGACGGGTCTCACATGCAGGCAGATATATCGGCGAGACGTCCCCCTTTTGGAACCGTCCCTGGCACTGAAAGGTCGAGCGAGATCACGCGAGTAATTGAAGGCCGGAATCAAAGATTCAATCGCTGACTTCCCAACAGCGTTGACCGTCTTGTAGAAAGGTTTTGAGGAATACTGGCCCCTGCAGGTCCAGGTAAACCATGCACATGCCTTCATAGCCGGGGATGGCTTGATCTGTGCTCCAATCGCGGACCACATTGCCAGTGCGGTCCCAGTAAACTGTGGGTTTGTAGGAGGACGCTATGGCCGTCGACATAAGTATTAATGTTATTAGGTATTAATGTTATTAAATCGTATGAATACTGCTCCTCGTGCACGCTCTTGTCAAGAGATCAGTAGGGGAGGAGGAGAGGGCAGTGACGTCCAACCGCAATCTTGCGTCCAAATGATAAGCGCAGTTGCATCACTGTTCCCGCCGTCGTTCTCCGCTATAATCGCCAACGAATCGCATGGATTTCGACCAGCTGATTACGTTTCTTGAAGTCGCCAAGCAGGGAAGCTTTTCGCGCGCGGGTGAAAAAGTTTTCCGCTCTCAGTCCGCCGTGAGCGCTCAAATTCGCCAACTGGAGCAGGAGTATGGCGACCGGCTTCTCGATCGTTCCGGAAAAACGGTGAAGCTGACTCCTGCTGGCCAGGTCTTCTATGAGTATGCCGAGCGCTTGAAGAACTTGCGGGACGAATCGCTGATGGCGGTGGCCGACCATGGCCGCACCCCTCGCGGCACCTTGCTGGTCGGAGCTAACGAAGCCACTTGCCTCTACGTTCTACCCGAGGTCTTCGCCGAATATTGCCGCCGTTATCCCACTGTGCAGATCAACATCTACCGCAACTTCAGTTACAAGATCGTGGAAAAGCTGGAAAGCGGCGCCATCGACGTAGGCATACTCACTTTGCCGGTGAAGTCGCCCAGTCTCAAGGTCCACACCATCTATCGCGACAAGCTGATGCTGATGGTCAGCCCCAAGAACTCTTTGGCGAAGGAAAAAACCGCCTCGGTGGCCGATATTGTTCAACACCCGCTGTTGCTTCCCAAGACCGGCCATACCCGTCGGCTTCTGGACCGGCTTTTTCGCACCCACGATTCCGATCTGAAGATCCGCATGGAAGTGCCCAGCGTGGGGATGATCAAGAGCTTTGTGGCAGCGGACCTGGGAGTATCGTTGATCAGTTCATCTTTTGCCAAAGATGAAGTTGCTGCCGGACGGGTCAAGCTGATCGACCTGAAGGATGTCGAACTGTGGCGCGAATTGGGATTGGCTTACCGGCGCGATCGCACCTTGCCGCGCGCCACTACCGCATTCGTTTCCCTGTTGCGCGAGCGTGCCACCAAGAAAGCAGAATTCTCCGCCGGCGCCTGACGCAACATTGTGTGCATTACTTCAGTCATCTCAGGGAAGCTACTTCCGGCCAGCCGTGTCCGGTAAAGAAATCCGCCAAACTGACGATTTGATTAGCAATATTCGGCTTTTGAATTTTGAATAGACTTCATCCAAATTTCGAATTTCCGTCATGGGAAGGAAGTCGCTACAGTGGTAGCGATCGTAATTCTCCTTTGTGAACAGGATGTCGTGAATGAGTGAACTGGAGAGTGGAATACATAAAATCCTGGAAGAGCATCAGCATGAGAGCGGCCTTCACATCATTGGCGGCCGCAATAAACTTGTAGCTCGCCTGGCTGAGTTCTTCGAACAGATGACGCACGACGATCAGGCCCGCAATCCGGAATCTGTGGAGACCATGCACTAAGCTGCCATGAGTACCCGAATCCAGATCTCGACACGAATGACATCGACAAGCACAAGCATGTCGACACGAATTACGTGTCTTCTGGAGGCCGGTACCGGGTAAAAAGCACTCAATAGAGAAACCCGAACCCACCGCCAGAGACATAGCTGGCAGTGGGTTTTTTGTTTTCCCCATATTAATCAGGAGCTGTTATGAACGGACTTCATCCATCGAATGGAAACGGCGTTCCCCGGAATGATCTTGTGGTGATGAAATTTGGTGGAACTTCGGTCGAAGACGCGGCCGCGATTCGGCGAGTAATCAGCGTAATCGCCAGCCGCGAGCGCTTCCAGCGTGTAGTCGTGGTTAGCGCGCTGGCAAGAATCACCGATCAATTGCTGGCGGCCGCCGAGGCGGCGTCGCAGGGCCAGGTCGAGTTCAGCACCGCGGCTCTGGCTGAGCTTCGGCTGCGGCATTTAGAAGTCTCGGCCGAGCTTCTCCAGGGGGAAATGGCTGACTTCGGTAAGTACCTCGAATGGGCCGTGGGCCGGTTACAAGCCGCTTTCTGCGCCGTTTCGGCAGCGAACCATCTTGCTCCTGCTGCGCTCGATCATATCCTTGGTTTCGGCGAACACATTTCCAGCAGACTGGTGGCTGCTGCGCTTCGGGAAAGCGGCGTAAGTTCGGTTCACGTGGATTCCGCGGCCTGCTTCGTCACCGATTCCCAGCATACCCGGGCAAATCCCTTGCTCGATGTCACTCGCGCCAAGCTGCGAAGGTCTGTTCTTCCCTTGTTGAACGCCCGCCAGGTTCCGGTGTTGGGTGGGTTCATCGCCGCAACCGCCGAGGGCGTTCCCACCACCCTTGGCCGGGGCGGATCAGACTTCAGCGCATCTATCGTCGGGGCCGCGCTTGAAGCGGAGGTGATCGAAATCTGGACCGACGTTGACGGTATCATGACCAGCGATCCGAAGATTTGCGCCGACGCCCGGCGAATCTCGCACTTGAGTTTCAACGAAGCTGCCGAACTTGCCCATTTCGGCGCCAAGGTCTTGCACCCCGGAACCCTTCTACCCGCCATGCGCGAAAACATCCCGGTGCACGTTTTGAACTCAAGGAATCCGTTGGCGCCGGGCACGCGGGTCGTTCCACACGTCTCCAGCGGGCAAGGCGTCAAGGCTATAACCGCTAAACGAGGGGTGGCAGCCGTAGAAGTTGAACTCGCCAATGGAACCGATCCGCAGCCTGTGGGTTGGGTGTGTGCAGCGTTTGAACGCCATGCTTGCCCCGTGGAGATCGTTTCAGCTGTCCATGGCTCGATTTCGCTGGTAGTGGGCTCAACCGCAGCTTTACCTCGAGTCTCTGCCGAGTTACGCAGCCAAGCCAGGGTATCCTGGGAAAATCACAAAGCCCTGATTTCCCTGGTTGGTGAAAACGTACGGCGGCTGCCGGAGGTTACGCATCGTCTCCTTTCCGCGGTATCCGATCTCGAGATGCGGGTCATTTGGCAGGGAGGCTCCGAGCGCAGCTTGTCTTTCCTGGTTGAGGAGTCAAGCGCGGACGAGGCCGTCTGTCGCCTCCATTCCGCCTTTTTCTCTGAGCGTAAACAACCTTCCGGCGCAAAATTTCCAAGCGCCGCGCTGTGTCAGGCAGGTGAAGCATGGCTCTAAGCACCTATGTACCTGTTGTTCCCGAGTTAGGGAAACGACCACAAGTTCGCGAGCGCCGCAGCGAATTCAGGGCGACAAGAAGAGTCGCGATTCTAGGTTTCGGGACCGTAGGGCGCGCTGTCGGCGAATTACTCTGCTTGCACTCTTTTCCCGGCCTGCGGCTCACTCAGGTGTTCAACCGCAATGTTGCTCGCAAGCATGCTTCCTGGGTTCCCGCAGAGGTGAGGTGGACAGAGCGCTTCGCCGATGTAGTTGCCGGCGACGCAGATGTTGTCATTGAGTTGCTGGGTGGCGTCGAACCGGCGTACGACTTCATTCGCCAGGCTCTGCTGTCCGGAAAGTCTGTTGTCACCGCGAACAAGCACGTAATGGCGAAACACGGAGTCGAACTGCTCGCCCTGGCCCGCAAAACAGGTCAACGAATCGAATACGGAGCCTCGGTTGGCGGCGCCGTACCCGTGCTGCCGGCATTGCAATACGGCCTCAGCGGGGACCAGTTACTTCGCGTAAGTGGCGTTCTGAACGGTACCTGCAACTACATCCTAAGCAAGATGGAGGAGCGCGGAACAACTCTTGCCTCTGCCCTCGTCAGCGCGCAGAAGTTGGGATATGCAGAAGCCGATCCGGCCAACGACATCCATGGACTGGATGCGGCCTGCAAGCTGGCCATTGTGGCCCGCCTGGGACTGCACGCGGAGGTGGACCCGATGGATATCTTCCGGCAATCAATCGATTGCATCGCGCCGGTGGATTTCTACAATGCCCGGCAGCTAGGCTGCACCATCCGACAGATTTCCTCCGCCGAGGTGAAGCGGGATTCCCTGGTCGCCTGGGTTGGACCGGCGCTTGTCCCGCTCCGGTCTCATCTCGCGAATACTCATGACAATCAGAACGCGCTCGTCATCACCGGAAAGAACAGTGGTGACACTTTGCTCGCAGGGCGTGGCGCGGGCGGCGCGCCCACCGCAGTCGCTGTAGTCTCGGATTTGCTCGCTATATCAGTCGAGAAAGAGCCGCCGCCAACTCTCAGGCTGAAGAGCGAAGTAAATGATCTTTGGGCAAGGCATTACATTCGGACGAAAACGCGGGCCGTTCCACACCTCAGCCAAGCCCTGGCCGACCACAAAATTCGCGTTCAGGCAATTCTCCAGGAGGGGAATAAGAAAGACTCAACAGTGTTGACAGGCAAGTGCCGCAGCGCGACTCTGCGGAAAGCAATAGCAGATATCCAGGCAGTTGTCTTGCCGTTGCTGGATTAACTTATTGAGGGCTGGACCTGAGTCGGGGAGTTAGCCGGCTCAGAGGACTACCAGGTCATCTTTCTGGTGAAGTCCGCACTCGGTCTTGGCGAAACCCGGCCACCGGCCAGCTCGCGGATCTTCTCCCGCGCGCACCGCGCGAGTGCAATGGGTGCATCCAATGCTGGGATAATTCTGGTCATGCAGCGAGTTGTAAGGGACATCATGGGCCACGATGTATCGCCATACCTGTTTCGAGGTCCAGTCCGCCAGGGGATTAATCTTCACCAACCCGAACTTCTCGTCCCACTGGATCTTGCGCACTCCTGCCCGCGAGGCGGTCTGGTCGCGCCGGATGCTCGTGATCCACGCGTCCAGCTGGCTGAGCTTCCGGCGCAGCGGTTCAACCTTGCGCGCGTTGCAGCATAAATCCGGATTACTCTTCCAGAGCGCTTCACCATGCACTCGCGCCTGCTCCTCGGGGGTTAACAGCGGGAAGACTCGTTCGATGGTCACCCCGTAGCGCTGCTCCACCCGGTCCATGAGGTTATACGTTTCCGGGAACAGAAACTCGGTGTCGAGCGTGAAAAGCCGAAATTCCTTGTGGACGCGGGACGCGATATCAATCACCGCCATTCCTTCCGCCCCGAAAGCTGACGAGATCGCCACTCGACTGCCAAACTTATCGAATGCCCAGCGAAGCACCTGCTCCGCAGTCCACGTTTCTGCCGCGACCTCAACATCTCCAATCTGCTCTTTCACCATAGCGCCTCTTCTTTACAATCAGTCGCGCAATTGCGCGCGTCGCTCCTCAGCCTGTTTGCAGTCGCCTGCCATCATTTGATAAAGGTCCCTTACGCCTGCGGCTCCAAAATGCACAACCTGTCCCACTACCAACAGAGTGGGAGCAGGCAGCTTCGGCGCTGCAATCAGTTCCCGAACCGTTGTGCGATGAACCTTTTGTTCCGGCGTGGTGGCGCGCGAGATAATCGCGCACGGAGTTTCGCCAGTCAGTCCCGCCAACTTAAGCCGCTCAGCTACCTCGCCGTACTTCGCTCCCGGCATATACACGACGAGAGTCGCTCCGCTGTTGACCAGCGCCGTCCAGTCAGAGTCATTCTTGCCCGGGGCCTGGTGACCGGTAACAAACACCACTGCGGAAGAGGCGCGGCGGTCGGTCAGCGGAATCTCCGCAATGGCCGCGGCCCCCAGTGCGGAAGTGACGCCGGGCACTACTTCGTAATCGACTCCCGCCTTTCGCAGCGCTTCGATCTCCTCCCCGCCGCGTCCAAACAGAAGCGGGTCGCCACTTTTCAAACGCGCTACCTGAAGCCCCGCCAACGCGAGATTCACCATGAGGAAGTTGATCTCCTCCTGGCGAATAGCTTTTGTGCCGCAACGCTTGCCAACGTTGGTGACGACTGCTTTGGCGGATATGAGCTGCAGAATCCCGGTTGAGACCAGGTCGTCGTGTAGCACCGCATCGGCATTTCGCAAGAGCCGCGCAGCCTTGACGGTCAGCAACTCAGGATCTCCGGGCCCCGCACCTACGAGATAAACCTTGCCGCTCATGCGACTTCTCCATTGCCGTTCTTAGCGGCCTCCGAAATCATGGCCTCGAACGCCTGCGGGCTGGCCAACGAGTGCAGCAACTCCCGTTTGTCTTCGGCATCGAGACCGCTGGCCAGCACGCGCCTGCGAGTCTCACCCAGTTCAGCCACCCAGTTGGCATAAGCAGGCGGGAACTGCTGTTCCAGCTGCTGACGCAGCCGTTGCGCCAGCGATGGACTCTGCCCATTGGTGGAAACGGCAATCTGCAGATCGCCGCGCTGCACCACGGCGGGATAATAGAAATCGCAATACTCCGGAACGTCGACAACGTTACATGGCACGCTACGGCGCCGCGCTTCCGCATAAGCCGCCTGGTTCAACTCACGTGAAGATGTGGCGACAATCGCCAGAGCCGTCCCTTCCAGATCTCCGGGTACAAATGGCCGTAAGTCCAGTTGGATGGCTCCAGCACGCGACCACTCCCGAACAGCATCGGTGGCGTGTAAAGCGACCACATGAATCTCCGCGCCGGTATCCAGCAGGCTGCGGATCTTACCCTCGCCCACGCGCCCGGCACCCACAACCAGGCACCGCTTCCCTTCCAACTTCACGAACATTGGGAACAAACGCGGCATGATCGCAACCTCGCTGCCTTCCATATCAACCTTCCAGCCCATGCGGCACACGTCCGGCCGGCAGATCGCGTGCGACTGCTTCCACGAAGCCCCCGGCCAGCACTTCGCGCAATTCCGCGTCATTGTGCCGGGCAAAGTAATGCCGGAGATTTTCTCCGCCTTCGCGTTCTTGCAAGTACCGGCGCAACAAGCGCTCGATCGCGTCCGGGACCTCGGTTGCCGCGCAGCGATATCCCACGGGTCGAGCTGTCCTCTGATTAAGACCCAGCGCTCCGCCCATGCAAAAGTAATAAGCGTCCACCATCCGGTCGCCAATCCGGGTTTTCTTTCCCTCGATGCCGATATCTGCAATCCAATGCTGCCCGCAACTGTTGGGACATCCTGTGACGTGCAACTTCAAATGCTGATCGAAACCGGGCAGCCGCTCATCGAGTTCCTCCACCAGCCACCGGGAAAAACTCTTGGTTTCGGTAATCGCCAGTTTGCAGAACTCAGTGCCGCTGCAGGCAATGGCGCCGCGCCAGAATGGCGACCCGCCAACCCGCAACCCGATGGCATCCAATTCTTTGGCCAGAGACTCCGCCCGAAGATGCGGCACATTCACGATCACCAGGTTTTGCATGTTGGTGGTTCTTAGCTCACCACTGGCGTAGCGCTCCGCAAGATCAGCAGCGGCGCGCATCTGGTCGGGATTGATACGTCCTCGCAACACGGCCGCGCCCGCATAACAGAAACCCGGTTGTTTCTGGGCGTGAATTCCAACGTGGTCGCGATACACATCGGCGGGCGACTGCTCGGCCTCGGCGGGATCAAGACGAAATCCAATTCGCCGTTCCAGTTCGGTCTGAAAATCTTCGGCGCTCCATCCATGACGTAGAAACAGGAATTTCAGGCGCGCGCGCTCGCGGTGTTCACGCAATGCATCGGAGTCGCGAAACAACTCCGCGATTCCCTTCACCACCGGCAAAACCTGTTCATGCCGAACAAATGCGTTCAACCGGGCGCCCAGGAAGGGCTCCGTTGAAAGCCCTCCGCCTACCCGCAACGAGAATCCAACCTCGCGCTTGCCTCCGAAGTTGCGGGTCAGGGCAGTCAGGCCAACGTCATTAATTTCCGGATAGGGACACCACACCCGGCATCCGGCAATCGAGATCTTGAACTTGCGCGGCAGGTTATAGAATTCGGAATTTCCGGCCAGCATGCGATCCACTTCGAGAGCCAGCGGCGAGGCATCATAGATTTCGTCCGCATCCACGCCGGCCACCGGACAGCCCGTGATATTGCGGGTCACATCTCCGCAAGCACCGGTGGTGTTAAGGCCTGCGCGCCACAGTTCTTCGAGAACCTGGGGCAGCGCCTCGATGGAAATCCAGTGCAGTTGAATGTTCTGCCGAACCGTGATGTCGGCAATTCCGCGAGCATAGCGCTCCGTAAGACCGGCAATACTTCGCAGTTGATTCGAGCGGAGCAAACCGTTCGGTATGCGAATGCGCACCATGAAGTACGGCAGAGCGCGTCCTTCACCGCCCTTGCCGCCGACCACGCCCGCCCCATCTCCCTGCGTGTAGACACCCCACCAACGGAAATAGGTGCCGATCCACTCAGGAGGAATGGAATCGAATCCCTCACGAGCAAACCGCCGGATCTCCTCGAGTCCGTCCCAAGGATTCTTCTCCCGCTTGAGCCGCTCGACGCGCTGCGCTTTGGTTTCCTGCACTGAATTTGCCATAAAAATTAAAAACCCACCGCCAGCTTGCCTGGCGATGGGTTTATGAGTGCTGTGCTGCTTAAAGAATTACAAGATCAGCCTCCCCGCGCCAGAACGCACGAATGCGCAACAACAACAAGCGCACATGCTGAACCGGCTTCGGTTTTGGCTATTTGACATTCGCTGCATTCTAGGCTGATCGGCGACTGCCGTCAACATCCTCAAGCCCTAACTTGGATGAATTAATCGGATCAAAAGAATCTAATTTATTTTTAATTAGACAAGACACCCCAACAACAGCACAAGCTCTCTATTTCAATCCAGCCTGCGTAAGTTTGACGGCGCAGTACGGGTTGGCCGCTCCGCCGGCAACGTTACAGTTTTGGCCGCTCACTGAGCCCGGCGCCAACGTGCTGAAGTAAATGTTTGCCCCGCCATTCGCCACCGAATTATCGATGATAATCCCGCCGGAGCCGCCCAGGGCCGCAGGAGCCGTCACGCAGGTAGCCGTGGGACTGTTGTTTTTGCATGTGGAAGAGGCAGGCAGACCAGCGGTGATGCTGGAACTCTTCACAAAACCAGCGGTAGCGCCTCCAACTCCGTAGAACAAGCGGTCGGTCGTTCCGTCGAAAAACTCGGTCAATGGCGAGCATTCCAAGCCTCTTGTGGTTTCAATCCGCCAGGACACCGAATTGGTTGAGGTAACCAGGTGATTGGCATCGAAACCGAACATATACATCTTTGCTGCGGCCGGAGAACCGCCGCCGGAGACAAATCCGCAGCCCATGATGTGCCCCGTGACCGTGCCATTGTTCCAGAATGCATCATCGAAGATCCCGGCGTGCACGTTGTTGGTTGTGCAATTTCCATTGCCATCGCTTGATCCCAGGTCAACGGCAGTAATCGCAGTGCTCGACGTAAAATCCGCCGGCAATTGGTTGATCGCTCCTCCCAGCCCGACAATGTTGCTGCATCCGGTAAAGGTGAAGACCTGATCCACCGCGGAATTGGCAGCATCATTTACAACAAATGGCGGGTCTACGATCCCAGTTCCTGGTCCGTGTCCAAGCCATCCGATGGTTTTCGTTGCAACCACTCCGCGGGCTGGAGTGGTGAAGTTGATGGCGTATAGCAACCCATTGCCGTCACCGACAAAAATGCGGTTGGCATCCGGGTCTACGATCGCGCTCGTCATCACTTTCGTCGCGCCTGTACCGTTGTACGTCACGACCGTGACTGGCCAGTTCGTGTCCGTAATCACTGCCGGAGCGCCTCCCCCAAACACAGGAGAGATTTTGTATAACTTCCCATCGTCAGTGCCGACGTATGCTGTATCCGTGTTGTACTCGATCCAGGGCGATGCCAGGCTATTCGGCGCTGCCGAGACTTGCACGGTCGTCATGCAACCTGCAACGGTGGGTGTAGCGCAGGATGTAGGAGTCTGTGGCGCCAGCACAGTTCCGGTATGCGATGGTGGCGCCGGCATCGGATTCGGAAGCACCAGGACGTGGAAGTACGACCCCGTCGAGGTACTCTCGATAAAGGCAACCTTGGTCCCGTCCATGGAAAGCGCGGGCGAAGTTTTAATTTGTCCCCCGGTCTGCGTAACCGTGTTGTATGCAAATGCAACCCAGGGATTGCCCCCGTTACATTTGGGCGTGGCTTCTGTATACAGATTGTTGATGCCGATGACTGTCCCTTGCGCCGGCTTTCCTGCCAGGACCGATACCGCAAATACCACGTAGTCGTTATTGCAATCTTCCGAGGTCACGTCGAAGTTGTACTTGGCGGGAAACTGCGTTGCCTGGACAAAACCATTTTCCAATGAAACCGACCAATCCACCTTGATGGCATTCCGGCGCCGATGCCTGTGCCGCTCCCTTTCGTTTCTCTCCGCCACCATACGGCGGACCAGATTGTAGACATGGCGGGGCTCAGCCTTGCCGGCAGACAGAGCTTTTGGCGCGCTCTTTCCCGTCAGGACCAGTTGCCGCGCGCTCCAATCCGTCGGATATCCGACGCGCGTCGTCGTCTTTCCCGATTGTCCTGCAGATTTTTCAGCTGGCTGCGCATAGCCAACTGACACGATCGCCGCAATTAATACCAGCGCTGCCATGATTATTACGTAACGTTTAGAAACGGCCATTTGTGCCCCTAAGGAGCCGAATTACACGCATGAAGTAAGAGAGTTTGTTCAAGTTTACGGTCGTACTCACCAATTCCCGTTAGCGGAAATAGGAATGAGGCATCACTTTAGTAATCGAGGCGGAGGTGACCAGAGATTCTCGAAAATGACTAGAGGGCTGGCCTGATCTGCACCAGTGGCCCGGAGATCCTGTTCATTTGCAGCATATTCGCAGTGGGTACGCCGGTTCTCACGAATGACTGCTGACAGTCCGAGCTGGATGGGCCGCGCATGTTCCCTTCCATATACGCGAGCCCCGGGCATCGCGAGCAGGTGGCAGCATGCGAGCAGGTCGAACAGGTTGGCAGATGCCTGGTGCGAATGGACCGTACTTCCGCCAACTCTGGGGAATTGCGCCAGATTTCCAGGAACTTCTGCCGTCGAACATTGC
>Ga0310810_10005288_pt1 | contig 14422 bp, 10 predicted proteins | sample NCmetagenome_FD_207641 | JGI IMG/M metagenome (GOLD analysis project Ga0310810, IMG submission 207641) | Soil microbial communities from experimental microcosm in Duke University, North Carolina, United States - NC | ecosystem: Engineered > Artificial ecosystem > Soil microcosm > Unclassified ... | reverse complement strand
AGGGGATGGAGATGGTGATGCCTGGTGACAACGTTCAGATGACGATCGAGCTCATTACGCCGATCGCGATGGACGAAGGTCTCCGCTTCGCGATCCGCGAAGGCGGCCGCACCGTCGGCGCCGGCGTTGTAACCAAGATTCTCAAGTAAGGGTTTGCGGACTACTGTGGACTGATTGCGAACTACTGAGGACCCAGTCCGCAGTCCGCAGTCCGCAGTCCGCAGTCCGCAGTTGTTAGACCGCAGCCCGCAGTTAGTTTCCCAATTCGCAGTCAGTTAGCAGTTCGGAGTAATTAGTTCGTCCGCACCCCGCAGCAGTTAGTCCGCAGTCCGCAATCCTGAAGCACCTCGAGAAGGAATAGGTAATCCAAATGCCCCGCGAAAAAATTATTCTCGCCTGCGAAACCTGTAAGAATCGCAACTACTTTACCGACAAGAACAAGCGCTTGCACCCCGAGCGCGTCGAGTGGAAGAAATATTGTCCGCGCTGCAACACCCATAAGGTCCACAAGGAAACGAAGTAATGGCCGGCGTCGAAGTAGTCGAGCGCCGCAGCCTCCCTGCCCGCATGGTGCAGTTCTACCACGAGGTCCAGGACGAGATGCGCAAGGTCACCTGGCCCGATCGCGCTCAGCTCAAGGACACCACCATCAAGATCATCATTTTCGTGCTCTTCATCGGCGCCGTCATCGGCGTCATCGACCTCGTGCTCCAGATGGTCCTCGTGAAGGGTATTCCATCTCTATTCACGAGATCATGATCGTGACATCGACCGAGCACCGCTGGTACGCGATCCAGACTACCTCCGGTCACGAGAACAAGGTTCGCAACCTGATCCAGCGGCGCATTGACGCCGATCCGCGCCCCGTCGAGGAGCGCTCGATTCGTCAGGCGCTGGTTCCGACCCAGGAAGCGGTCGAGATCAAGAACGGCAAAAAGGTGAACGTCGAGCGCAAGATCTACCCCGGCTACGTGCTGGTCGAGATGGTGATGGACCAGGAGACAGCCCACACCATCAACGGCATTCAGGGCGTGATCAAGTTCGTTGGCCACGAGCGCCTGCCGCAGCCGCTTCGAGCCGAAGAGGTCAACCGCCTGCTCGGAGTCTCCGACGAGTCCGAGCCGGAAGTGGTCAAGGAAGAGATCCCGTTCCTGGTCGGTCAGGCCGTCGCCATCACCGAGGGCCCATTCACGGACTTCAACGGTACGGTCGAGGAAGTCCTGCCCGACAAAGGCAAGGTCAGGGTCTCCGTTTCGCTGTTTGGCCGGCCCACTAGTGTTGAGCTGGATTATTTGCAGCTGAAGGGCTACTAAATCTGCTGCCGACCGTTTAATTTTACAGGCTGCACTGGAACGACCTGCCGGCTCGCCGGTGGATGACAACAGAAAGACGCGGGTCCACGATCCCCGCGCCAAATGAAGTAAAGATCTGGAGTCACAGCGGCGCTACTCCCGCCGCAGGTGATGGCCCTTGCGCGGGGCGGCCGATGAGGCGAGGAGCGCACCGTCGGATACCACTACGACGCTAATCAAAACCGTGGGAGTCGTAAGCCGTCCCAACTCTGGGCGACGGCTGACAGTAACTGAGGAGTATCATGGCAAAAAAGGCAGTTGGCTTCGTCAAGCTGCAGATCCCTGCAGGCAAGGCGAATCCGGCGCCCCCCGTGGGTACCGCTCTCGGCCCCCAGGGAATCAACATCATGGCCTTCTGCAAAGAGTTCAACGCTCGGACGCAGGGCCAGGATACGATTCTCCCGGTCGAGATCACCATCTACGCTGACAAATCCTTCTCCTTCATCACCAAGACGCCGCCCGCGGCCGTCCTGCTGAAGAAGGAAGCTGGGATTGAAAAGGGCTCCGGCACGCCGAATCGCAATAAAGTCGGATCAGTCACCAAGGCTCAGGTCAAGAAGATCGCCGAGATCAAGCTCCCCGATCTCAACTGCGACTCGATAGAGTCGGCAATGGCGATGGTCGCCGGCGCCGCCCGCTCGATGGGCATCGAGGTGAAGGACTGATGAAAACCCACGGCAAGAAGTACAAGGCCGCCGCCGAGAAGCGGAATCCCGAAACGAGATACCAGCCACGCCAGGCGATCGATCTGGTCAAGTCGACGGCATTCGCCAAGTTCGATGAGACCGTCGAAGTCGCGGTGCGGCTTGGCGTCGATCCCAAGCACGCCGACCAGGCCGTGCGCGGAACCGTCGTCCTCCCCGCCGGCACGGGTAAATCGGTGCGCGTTCTCGTCATCGCTGCCGGCGACAAGGCGCGCGAGGCCGAGCAGGCTGGCGCCGACTACGTCGGCAACGAGTACATCGCCAAGATCAAGGAGAACTGGCTCGATTTCGACGTTCTCATCGCCACCCCCGACCAGATGGGTCAGCTCGGCGCGCTCGGACGAATTCTCGGTCCTCGCGGGCTCATGCCCAACCCGAAGGCCGGCACCGTGACCTTTGACGTCGCCCGCGCGGTTCGCGAAACCAAAGCCGGAAAGATCGAGTACCGCGTCGACAAGGCGGGCAACGTTCACGCCGCGATCGGCAAAGTGTCATTCGCGCCAGAAGCGCTGGAGCAGAACTTCAAGGCGTTCATGGACCAGATCGTTCGTTCAAAGCCGGCGACGTCGAAGGGCGTGTATATCCGGAACGTCGCCATCTCGAGCTCGATGGGTCCCGGCGTGAGCATCGACATAGCTCCCTACAGGTCAACGGGTACCGAGCGATGAAGAGAGCAGAGAAAGAACAGCTCGTCACCGAGCTGACGGACAAACTCAAGGGCGCGCAATCGCTCTACTACACCGATTTCACCGGTCTCAACGTCAAGCGGATGACCGAGCTCCGTCGCCGCCTCAAGAAGGCCGGCGTCGAATACGTTGTCATCAAGAACACCCTGGCGCTGCGCGCCGTCAACGAGAGTGGTCTCGCCGGCGATACGCTCAAAGGTCCAACCGGACTCGTCGTCTCGAAGGATCCAGTATCGGCGGCGAAAATCATCACCGATTTCGCGAAGGAGTTCGAGGACAAGCCGACCGTCAAGGGTGGCTTGCTGTCGGGCAAGAAGATCGACAACGCGCAGTTAAAGCGTCTCGCTTCGCTTCCGTCTCGCGAGCAAATGCTGGCCGATCTTGGCGCCGGCATGCAGTCACCGATGGCCGCCTTCGCCGGCGCGCTCAACGGGCTTCTTTATATGTTCGTCGGCGCGCTCGACGCGCTCAAGTCACAGCGCGAAGGCGCCTAAAAAATCCCCCGGAGAATAACAACAATGGCAAACGCAACCATGAGCAAGGACGAAATTCTCGACGCGATCGGCAACATGACCGTCCTCGAGCTGTCCGAGCTCGTCGAGGCTTTCAAGGCCAAGTTCAACGTCACGATCTCAGCTGCGCCTGTTGGCGGCGGCGCGCCGGCTGCCGGTGGCGCTGCTGGCGGTGGCGCGGCTCCCGCAGCCGAAGAGCAGACCGAGTTCAAGGTCGTGCTCAAGGAAGCCGGCGCCAAGAAGATTCAGGTCATCAAGGTCGTGCGCGAGCTGACCGGCCTGGGTCTCAAGGAAGCCAAGGATCTCGTCGATGGCGCGCCGAGCGACGTCAAGACCGGCGTCACCAAGGAAGAGGCCGCAACCATGAAAGCCAAGCTGGAAGAGCAGGGAGCTGCCGTCGAAGTGAAGTAACATTGCGCGGCCGGCGCGCGGTTTTCCGACACGCCGGCCCGCACCGTTACTCTCACTGCGACGATATGACTCGGACTCCACTCCTTAGGACCACAACTGAAGTAGAAAGCTCGCTCTGCTCCGGACCCGCGAAAATTTCGCGGAAGACGGGGGCAGGGCTATTTGCGCCTGTAGGTGATTCATGCCCGAATTGATGAAGCAGATCTCGTTCGCCAAGCTCGAGACGGGGATGGAGATGCCCCATCTCCTCGACATCCAGACCCGCGCCTTCGAGTCGCTGCTGCAGCTCGACGCGGCGTCCAAAGACCGCGAGGACATCGGACTCGAGCGCGTCTTCAAGGACCTGTTCCCGATTACCGATGTCCACGAGAACTTCTCGCTCGAGTTCAAGAGCTACGCGCTCGGCGAGCCCAAGTACTCGGTGGCCGAGTGCATCGAGCGCGACATGACGTACTCAGCGCCGCTCAAGGCGACGCTCCAGCTCATCGTCTTCGAGACGACCGAAGCCGGGAAGCGTCCCAAGAACATCATCGAGAAGGAAGTGTATCTCGGTGAGCTGCCGCTGCTCACGCCACTCGGAACCTTCGTGATCAACGGCGCCGAGCGCGTGATCGTCAGCCAGCTGCACCGCTCGCCCGGTGTCGTGTTCGAGGAATCCACCCACCCCAACGGCCAGCGCCTGATTTCGGCGCGCATCATCCCGTTCCGCGGCTCGTGGGTCGAGTTCACCGTCGACATCCACGATGTCGTCTACGTCCACATCGACAAGAAGAAGAAGTTCCCGGCCACCGCGCTCCTGCGCGCCTTCGGTTACGGAACCAACTCGCAGATCCTGCGGCTCTTCTTCGCCGTCCGCGAGCTCGACCTCGTCAAGAAGCGCGAGTCGCGCGTCGATCAGCGTGAGGTACTCGGAGCCATCATCGCCGAGGACATCACCCTCGCCGGCACCATTCACAATCCCGATGCGCCCAAGCTCAAGACCAAAAAGGCCCGCCTCGCTCTCGAGAGAGAAGAGGCCGAGCTGGCAGTGCGCGAGGGCGACGAGCTGACCGAAGAAGTCTTCAATAGGCTTCGCCGGCTCAACATCGACAAGGTCAAGGTCTTCGCCTCGTACACCACCATCGATCTCCGCGACGAAGTCGATGCGATCGAGCGCGGTGAGAGACCCGTTCGCCGCGTCGTAGCGGTCGATGCCGTCGATCCGGAATCGGGCGAAGTCATCGCCGACGTCGGTGACACCCTCACCGACACCCTGATCCGCAAGCTGCGCAAGAAGGAGATGAACAAGGTTCAGGTGTTCGTGCAGTCGGGCCGCGCCGAGTCGATGTTGATCAAGAACACCCTCGCCAAGGATCCGACCCACACCGACGAAGAGGCGCTGAAGCAGATCTACTCGCTGCTCCGCCCCGGCGATGCTCCCAATCGCGAGACCGCCAAGCAGGCGCTGGAGAGATTGTTCTTCTCACCCAAGCGCTACGATCTCGGTCGCGTCGGTCGGTACAAGATCAATCAGCGCCTTGGCACCAATCGCCCTGCAAGCGAGACGGTTCTCACCAAGGAAGATTTTGTCGCGATCATTCGCTACCTCGTCGAGCTCCACGAGGGCCGCGGCTACACCGACGACATCGATCACCTCGGCAACCGCCGCATTCGCTCGGTTGGTGAGCTGATCGCGAACCAGTTCTCGGTCGGCCTCTCCCGCATGGCCCGCCTGGTCAAGGAGCGCATGTCGATCAACACCGATCCCGAGAAGATTTCCCTCGACGATCTGGTGAATGCGCGCACCGTGAGCGCCGTCATTCAGGCGTTCTTCGGCTCGTCGCAGCTGTCGCAGTTCATGGATCAGACGAATCCGCTCGCCGAGCTGACGCACAAGCGTCGTCTGTCGGCGCTCGGACCTGGCGGACTCACTCGTGAGCGCGCCGGCTTCGAGGTCCGCGACGTTCACTACTCGCAGTACGGCCGCATGTGTCCGATCGAGACCCCTGAAGGTCCGAACATCGGTCTCATCACTTCGCTCGCCTGCTACGCGCAGGTAAACGACCTCGGCTTCGTCGAGACCCCGTACCGTGTCGTCAAGAACGGCAAGGTGACCGGCGAGCTGGCGTGGCTCGATGCAAACCGTGAGGAAGACGTCACGATTGCGCAGGCGAATGCCAAGCTGAATCCCGACGGCACCTTCGTCGACGATGTCGTGCTGTGCCGGCAGCGGTCGGATTATCCGCTGCTGTCGCCAGATCGCATCGACTACATGGACGTTGCGCCGGAACAGCTTGTCTCGATTGCAGCCGCACTCATTCCGTTCCTCGAGCACGACGACGCCAACCGCGCGTTGATGGGCTCGAACATGCAGCGCCAGGCCGTCCCTCTGCTCAATCCGCGCACGCCGCTCGTCGGTACGGGTCTCGAGGAGAAGGTTGCCCGCGACTCCGGCGCCGTCGTCATCGCGCGTCGCGCGGGAACGATCACCAGCGTCACCGCCGACGAGATCATCGTCGACACCGGTGCGTCGGAGCGCGGCAAGAAGGATTCGGACCGTCCGCTGGCAAGACTCACTCAGCACGATCGGTACCGCCTCAAGAAGTACTGGCGCACCAACCAGGACACCGCGCTGAACCAGCGCCCGATCGTGAAGACCGGGCAGAAGGTGAAGGCCGGCGAAGTTCTGGCCGACGGTGCTTCGACCGAAATGGGCCAGCTCGCGCTCGGCGCCAACGTCACCGTCGCGTTCATGCCCTGGTATGGTCACAACTTCGAGGACGCCATCGTCCTCTCCGAGCGACTGGTGAAGGACGACGTCTACTCGTCGATCCACATCCAGGAGCTGGAGCTCCATGTCCGCGATACCAAGCGCGGTCAGGAAGAGATCACCCGTGAAATTCCGAACGTCGCCGAGGAAGCGCTCTCGGATCTCGACGAGCGCGGAATCGTCCGCATCGGCGCGCACGTGAAGCCGGGCGACATTCTCGTCGGCAAGATCACGCCGAAGGGTGAGACCGAGCTCTCTCCGGAAGAGAAGCTGCTCACTGCGATCTTCGGTGAGAAGGCGAAGGATGTGAAGGATTCGTCCCTCAAGGTTCCACCGGGAATGGAAGGCGTGGTCATCGACGTGAAGATCTTCTCACGCATCGAGGACCAGGTCGTCGAGAAGGATCGCGGCGAAAGAATCGGTGATATCCGCAGACTCGAGGGCGAGGAAAAGATCCGCGTCAACGAAGTCCGCGACGCCGAGCTGATGGATCTGCTCGAGGGACAGACGGTTTCGCTGGCGCTCAAGTCCGGCACCGTCGAGGAAGGAATCGCCTCCGGTACCAAGCTCACCTCCGCAATGCTGCACGAGATGAAGCTCAGCTCGCTCGATCTCAAGACGTTCCGCGTCGAAGACAAGAAGATGAACGAGCGCATCCGCACCATCATCGATCTGGCCAACGACGAGAAGGCCAAGCTCGAGGAGAAGGCGGAGGAGCGGATCGATCGGGTGCTGCAGCCCGACGAGCTGCCGCCGGGTGTCATCCAGCTCGTGAAGGTCTACATGGCCGAGAAGAGAAAGGTCTCGGTCGGCGACAAGATGGCCGGACGCCACGGCAACAAGGGTATCGTTGCCCGTATCGTCCCCGAGGAGGATATGCCGTTCCTTCCCGACGGCCGTCCAGTCGATATCGTGCTCAACCCGCTCGGCGTGCCGAGCCGCATGAACGTCGGACAGATCCTCGAGACCCACCTCGGGTGGGCCGCGAGACTGCTCGGGTTCTACGCCAAGACGCCCGTGTTCCAGGGCGCCAACGAGCGCGAGATCGGCCTGCTGCTCAAGCTCGCCGCGGTCACCTGGGTTCGCGACGCGCTCGACCTCAAGGTCGAAGGCGTCAGGATCTCTGACGAAGAGATGCGTGGAATTCTCGCCGACATCACCAGCGATGACCACGACGTGCGTGTGGAGCTGCTCGCCGACGCGACCATCGATTCGCTCGGCGCGCGAGGCGTGTCTGCCGAGACTCGCGATGTGTACAACCGCATCCGGGACTTCGTCTCGGCCGCGGCGCGCGAGCTGGCGGATCGCGACGTGGCGGAGATCGACAACCAGATCGCGTTCCACACCGCTGCTTCGGCGGACGAGGAATACGAGCCGACCGCGCGGGCGCTTTACAAGACCGCCGGTGGCCAGATCGAGAAGAAGCGCAACACCGATCCGGCGTCGATTCTGGCGAGCCAGGAGCTGCCTTCTCTTGCGGCAGCGCTCGGGACCAAGAAGTCAGAGGTCGAAGTCGATGCCGCTGCGATGGAGCTGATGCGCCTGGCGGGAATTTCGCCCGCTGGAAAGGTCAGACTGCGGGATGGCCGGACGGGTGAGACTTTCGCCAATCCGGTGACGGTTGGAGAGATCTACATGCTCAAGCTGTCGCACCTGGTCGACGACAAGATTCACGCGCGGAGCATCGGGCCCTACTCGCTCGTTACGCAGCAGCCGCTCGCCGGCAAGGCGCAGTTCGGCGGCCAGCGTTTCGGAGAGATGGAAGTCTGGGCACTCGAGGCTTACGGCGCTGCACACACGCTGCAGGAAATTCTCACCGTCAAGTCGGACGATGTGAACGGACGCAGCAGAGTTTACGAGGCGATCGTGAAGGGACAGAACCTTCCCGAGCCTGGAATTCCGGAGTCCTTCAACGTGCTCGTACAGGAGCTGAAGGCGCTGGGAATCCACGTCAGCATGGGCGCGAACGCGACCAGCGGATACGGCCTCGGAAACAACGGCGCCAGAGGAAACGGAAACGGTAGCGGGAGCGAGGTATAACTAATGATTGATTTTCGCAGCACGCGCGAGACGCGCGCTTCATCCTTCGATTACATCCAGGTCCGCATCGCTTCTCCGGAAGAGATGCGCGGTCCCAAGGATTCAAAGGAGCGCGAGCGGCTCGAGATGGCCGGACTTCGCACCTGGTGGTCGTGGGGCGAGGTGCTCAAGCCCGAGACCATCAACTACCGCTCGTTCAAGCCGGAGAAAGACGGCTTGTTCTGCGAGCGCATCTTCGGTCCCGTCAAGGACTGGGAATGCCATTGCGGTAAATACAAGAGAATTCGCTACCGTGGAGTGATCTGCGATCGCTGCGGCGTCGAAGTCACCCTGAGCCGCGTCCGTCGCGAGCGCATGGGTCACATCGAGCTCGCCGTACCCGTCGCGCACATCTGGTTCTTCAAGACTCTGCCGAGTCCGATGGGAAACCTTGTCGACCTCACCTTGCGTGATCTCGAGAAGGTCATCTACTACTCGAACTACGTCGTCATCGATCCGGGCAAGCAGGAAGTAACTGAGAATCAGCTGCTGGACGAGGACGAGTTCCTGAACCTGAAGCAGAAGGCGAAAGACGAGGGCGACAACGCGTTCCTCGCCGACATCGGCGCGCCCGCCGTGCGCGAGCTGCTCAAGAGAATCGACGTCGACAAGGTCGCCGCGGAGCTCCGCGCCGGACTGGTCGACGAAGGCTCGCAGCATCGCAAGAAGCAGATGCTCAAGCGCCTCAAGGTCGTCGATGCGTTCCGCAACTCCGGCGATTCAGGCCAGGAGCGCAACAAGGCCGAGTGGCTGATCATGGACGTCATTCCGGTGATTCCGCCGGATCTGCGTCCCCTCGTTCCGCTCGATGGCGGCCGCTTCGCGACTTCGGATCTGAACGATCTCTACCGTCGCGTCATCAACCGCAACAACCGGTTGATGAAGCTGATCTCGCACCGCGCCCCTGAAGTCATTCTCCGTAACGAAAAGAGAATGCTCCAGGAAGCCGTCGATGCATTGTTCGACAACGGTCGCCGGTCCAAGGCGATCCGCGGTCGCGGCAAGCGCCCTCTCAAGTCGTTGAGCGACATGCTCAAGGGCAAGCAGGGCCGTTTCCGTCAGAACCTGCTCGGCAAGCGCGTCGACTACTCGGGCCGCTCGGTCATCGTTGTCGGACCCGAGCTGAAGCTGCACCAGTGCGGTCTGCCCAAGGCGATGGCGCTCGAGCTCTTCAAGCCGTTCATCATCCATAAGCTCGTCGAGAAAGGAATCGCCGAGACGGTGAAGCGCGCCAAGAAGATCGTCGAGAAGGAGTCTCCAGAGGTGTACGAAATCCTCGAAGAGATCATTCGCGATCACCCGGTGCTGCTCAACCGCGCTCCGACCCTTCACCGCCTCGGCATCCAGGCGTTCGAGCCGGTGCTCGTCGAAGGAAAGGCCATTCGTATTCACCCGCTCGTCTGCGCCGCGTTCAACGCGGACTTCGACGGTGACCAGATGGCCGTGCACGTGCCGCTGTCGTTCGAGGCTCAGCTCGAGTGCCGCCTGCTCATGCTGTCCTCGAACAACATCTTGAAGCCGTCGGACGGACGTCCCGTCGCCGAGCCCAGCCAGGACATCGTGCTCGGCTGCTACTTCGCGACCAAGGCTCCGCCCAACTTCGGTGACAAGGCGACGACCAAGAATCAGAAGTCTTATTCCAGCGTCGCCGAAGTGGAGCTCGCGTTGTCACAGGACCGCGTGTCGTTCCACACTCCCATCCGCTACTTCGCGCAGGACATCGAAGGCACGCGCTGGGTGGACACCACGGTTGGTCGCGTGCTCTTCAACTCGATCGTCCCGAAGGAGATCGCGTTCCAGAACCGCGAGATGAAGAAGAAGGCGCTCGGTGAGCTTGTCTTCGAGTCCTATCGCAAGAGCGGGCTCCAGGGCACCGTGCCGTTCCTCGACCGTCTGAAGGAGTTCGGCTTCCGCTACGCCACGCGCGGCGGTGTGTCGATCGGAATCGAGGACCTCCACATTCCCGCCGAGAAGGAGACTCTGCTCGGCGAGGCTGAAGAGCGCGTCAACAGATTCCAGAAGGCGTACCAGACCGGCAACATCACCAACGGTGAGCGTTACAACAAGGTGATCGACACCTGGACGCACGCCAATAACGACGTTGCCGACGCGATGGTGCGCGCGATGCGCGAGTCGAATCAGGGATTCAATCCCGTGTTCATGATGTTCGATTCCGGATCACGTGGATCGCGCGATCAGATCCGTCAGCTCGCAGGTATGCGCGGACTGATGGCGAAGCCGCAGAAGAAGCTCACCGGTGGTATCGGCGAGATCATCGAAAGCCCGATCAAGTCGAACTTCCGCGAAGGACTGTCCGTGCTCGAGTATTTCATCTCGACCCACGGCGCACGTAAGGGTCTGGCCGACACCGCTCTGAAAACTGCGGACGCCGGTTACCTCACCCGCCGCCTCGTCGACGTTGCCCAGGACGTGACGATCACCGAGGAAGATTGCGGAACCATCCTTGGCCTCGAAGTCGGAGCGCTGAAGGAAGGCGAGGACATCATCGAGCCGCTGGCCGAGCGTATCGTCGGCACCGTGGCCGCTGAAGACATTTACGATGTGCACGAGATCGACGAGTCCGGCCAGCGGTCACTGCTGGTCGAGGCCGGTCAGCTCATCGACGAAGACATGGCTCGAGGGATCGAAGAGTCAGGCCTCGAAACTGTAAAAATTCGCTCCGTGCTTACTTGTGAGGCCAAGCGCGGTCTCTGTCAGATGTGCTACGGCCGCAACCTCGCGACCATGGGTATGGTCGACAAGGGTGAAGCGGTCGGAATCATCGCCGCGCAGTCGATCGGCGAGCCGGGCACTCAGCTGACGCTCCGCACCTTCCACATCGGTGGAACCGCGGCACGTATCGCCGAGCAGACGGCGCGCAAGTCGAAGGTCGCGGGCACGATCGAGTACGGCGACAGACTCGTGGTGGTCGAGAACGCCGAGGGACAGCAGATCGTCACCTCGTACGAAGGCGAGCTCACCATCAAGAGCTCGGGCGAGCGCACCGCCAGCGTTGGCGCGCGTCTCCAGGTTCCGCTCGGCGCCACGCTGATGGTGCAGGACGGCGAAGAGGTCAAGAAGGATCAGATCATCTTCACCTGGGACCCCTACACCAATCCGATCATCTCCGACGTCGAAGGAACGATCCGTTTCGTCGACCTGATTCCGGACGAGTCGGTTTCCGAGGAGCTCGACGAGCTCACCGGTCTCCGCCAGACCGTCGTCATCGAAGACAAGGAGAAGAAGCTCCACCCGCACATCGAGATCGTGGAGACCAAGGGCGGCAAGGAAAAGCGCCTGCGCGACTTCGTCATTCCGGTGGGCGCCCAGCTAACGGTGGACGATGGCAAAAAGATCAGCGCCGGCACCATCATCGCGAAGATCTCGCGCGAAGCTTACAAGACGCGCGACATCACCGGTGGTCTGCCCCGCGTCGCCGAGCTGTTCGAGGCGCGTCGCCCGAAGGATCCGGCCACGATCTCGGAGATCGATGGTGAGGTGAGATTCGGCGACATCAAGCGCGGCAAGCGCGAGATCAGAGTTGTGCCGAAGGACACGCCGGTTGATGCAGAGGATCCGGGTCAGCTGTACGAGATCCCGGCCGGCAAGCACCTTCGGGTGCACGCCGGTGACTGGGTGAGAGCGGGCGACCGTCTCTCCGAAGGTCCGGTGAATCCGCACGACATTCTCCGCATCAAGGGACCGCGCGCGGTTCAGGAGTATCTGCTCAACGAAGTGCAGGAGGTTTACCGCCTGCAGGGCGTGAAGATCAACGACAAGCACATTGGCGTGATCGTCCGGCAGATGCTGCAGAAGGTGCGCGTGCTCGAGAGCGGCGACACCGAGTTCCTCGAGGGCGAGCACGTCGACAAGCAGACCTTCAGGGAAGCGAACGACAAGGCCAAGAAGAAGAAGCAGTCGCCGTCGGTTTCGGAGCCGCTGCTCCTCGGAATCACCAAGGCCAGTCTCACGACGCAGTCGTTCATCTCGGCGGCGAGCTTCCAGGAGACGACGCGTGTTCTGACCGACGCCGCGATTCGCGGCGCCCGCGACGAGCTGCTCGGCCTCAAGGAGAACATCATCATCGGTCACCTCATCCCGGCCGGCACAGGCATGTATCGGTACCAGGAAGTGGAGATCGAGGGAGCCCCGGTGCCACCGGCGCCGGAGCTTCCGCCGGAGCCGACGATCGCCGAAATCCTGGCGAGCGATTCGGATTCAGACTTCGCTCTGCCGGAGACGGTTCCGGTACCAGAGGAGATTTAGCGAAATCGTGCCAATGCTCGGCGGCGACTTGTGGTCAGTTCTGCTGACCCAACTCGCCGTCTGATTGCGTAGAAGCCGCAGGCATAACAACATCCCCGTGTCGGAACTGATCCGCACGGGGATGTTCCGCATCATTCACCCTTTTTGAGCGATGGACCTCTACATCTTCTGCGTGGTACTCGGCGCCGCTGGAATGGCCGCGATGGCGTTCCTTGGCTTCACGAGCAGTCACGGCGGAAGTCATCACGGCGGAAGTCATCACGGCGGGCATGACACGAGTGGGCACGAGGTGCACGGCACTGGTGCCCCGCATGCAATCGCGCACTCGCACGGCCACCCCGTCACCGCTCCTCACGCCGGACATCTTCACGATCACGCCGGCCACCTTCACGCTCCGTCAAGCCATCAAGGGAACGACTGGAAGACCCACGCCTGGTCGTGGCTCTCGCCGCGCGTCTTGTTCAACGTTCTGGTCGGCTTCGGCGCGACTGGTCTCATAGTCGAGCGGCTGGTCGGACCAGTGTTGGCGATACCGGTGGCATTGATCGGCGGCATCGCATTCGAGAGCGTAGTGGTGCGGCCGCTGTTCAATTCCCTGTTCCGCTTCGAGTCCCAGCCGGCGCAGACTCTGGAATCGGCGATCATGTCCGAAGCGCGCGCAGTGACGGGTTTCGATGCCAACGGCAATGGATTGGTGTCCGTCGAATTGGGCGGGGAAGTTGTACAGATACTTGGCACTCTTACGGCCGATGAGCGAAGCGCCGGCATCCGGGTGCGGTCCGGTGATTCCGTTCGGATCGAAGAGGTGGACGCTGCGCGCAACCGCTGCGTCGTGTCTCGCATTGGCTTGGGCGAGGCCTGATTCGTTGCGCTCTCTTACAGGATATTCAAGATGACCCAGATGCTGATCATCATCGCCGCGATTCTCGTCGGCGTGCTCGGTGTAATCCCACTCATTGTCTCGTCGTTCCTGCGAAATGTAGAAGCCGGGACAATTCGGATGGTGAGCTGGCTGCAGGGAAGCACCATCATTTATCGTGGACCCGGAAAATCGAAGGAAGTCCCTCTCCTCACGACGGGCACCACGCTTTCCAGCAAGGCGATTAACGTCGATCTCGACATCACCGACCAGACCGCCGATCTCGATCGCAACGGCACCCCGCAGCCCATCAAGGTCAGGATTCTCGCCAGCGCGATCGTGTCGGTAGGTGATACCGATACGATGATAAAAACCGCTGCGAACCGATTCTTCTCGAAGGATGCCGCCGATCAGGAGAATATTCTCATCGACCTCCTCTCCAGCTCGGCGCGTCGTGCGATCAATCTCCTCACCCACGACCAGCTCTTTTCCGCGAAGTCGGCGCCGCAGTATCAGTCGGGGCAGACGCCCGCGCTCGCCGCTGGCTCGAGTCAGACCACCGCGCTCGCGGCGGCGCAGCCTGTTGCGATGACGCGGGCCGCCGAGGCGGCTCTGGAGGGAATGGAAGACGACGACGATCCGCTCGCGGTGATCATCCGCAAGGCGTGCTCGCGCGAGCTCACCGATCTCGGACTCACCTTCAACTCACTCAACATCAAGGTGGTGCAGTCGGAAGTTGCGGAATCGCGGCGCCGTCAATCGGCGGCTGAAGCGCAGGCCAACGCCGATATCGTGACCGCGCAG
>Ga0310810_10005287_pt1 | contig 14423 bp, 12 predicted proteins | sample NCmetagenome_FD_207641 | JGI IMG/M metagenome (GOLD analysis project Ga0310810, IMG submission 207641) | Soil microbial communities from experimental microcosm in Duke University, North Carolina, United States - NC | ecosystem: Engineered > Artificial ecosystem > Soil microcosm > Unclassified ... | reverse complement strand
GTCGTCTCGCTCTTACTGTTGAGAGGCTCGCGAAAGCTCAATCTTGCGACTTCTCAAAACTGCGGTGTGCGGCAAGAGACCTGATGAGTGCGCTGGAATATAGCTCCCAGTAGACTTCATGCTTTCAAGTGGTGCGCTCAAAAGGCGCCGCTTGCGAACCTGACCTGAACGAACCTAGTGCGTGCCAGTGCCGCGAATATCGTTTGGTACTTCGTCTCGGTAGAGACATATTCCCCGCAAGCGCCTCGCACCCATCTGCTCGGGGGCGGGGGAAATGGCCAGCGCCCAAAGTGAAATGAGGTCCTGCTTGCAAGGCGGAATTCTCTCACGACAGTGGTCGACGTATGTCTTGGTGGTTGCCGCGGCGACCTTGATGCTCGTTACCGGCTGGGCACTTGTGCATGTCCAGTCCAAGCGCGAAAGGAATCTTGCGATCGAAGCCGCTCAGCAAAAGTCGCTGAGTAGTGCGATCGCCCTGGAGCAATATGTCGCGAGAACCTTGGAAGGCGCAGATCTCGTAACCCGGCACCTTGCTGATGTCTATTTGCGGTCGGGCAAGCTGCACGCGTTTCGTCGACCGACTGTCCCCGTTATTGTAAAGGACGTCGTGCCTAGTGGCAGCACATACGGTTCACTGTCAGTAATTAGTCCCGCCGGCGACGTACTCGCAACGAGCGATCCACGCGCTTCTAAGCCAGTCAATATAAGTCGGACTTCTTCCTTCCGGCTGCAGGCGAGGCACGCAGGACAGGAACTCGTCATTGGGCCGCCAGACGACACAAGAAAGCCGGGCGAGGCTTTTATCCATCTCACACGGAGGGTCCTTGATGCGAAAGGTAGAACTCTGGGCTTCGTAGAAGTTCAAATCAGGCCTCGCGATCTCAGCAGTTTCAACGAGACCCTTCGATTTGACCCCACGGACCTCATCTCCGTCATTGGCCTTGATGGCATCACACGCGTGCGCCGCGAGGGCAACCTGATCAGTTACGGGCAAGACCTCAGCGGCCGCTTGGTCATGCAAATGCAGATGCGGCATCCAAACGGTAGCTACCTGGGGCCGAGCTCCCTAGACGGTCATGTCCGTTATTTCTCGCACCGACGACTAGCTCGCTATCCGATCTTCGTAACCGCTGGCACATCTGAAGCTGTCGCGCTCGACCCGGTCAATCAACGTAGCGCAATATATAAATCTATCATGGCGCTAGTGACAGTTGTGAGCGTCCTGCTTGTACTGATCATCCTGAGTCAAGTTCGGCAAAGGAACGCGCACGCTAGCTCGCTGTCGGCTGCAAACGCGCGACTTCGTGCAGCGCAGCGCATCGCCAAGGTCGGTGATTGGACGTATGACCCGACATCGCGATCACTTCTCTGGTCCGACGAACTTTGCACGATGTATGAGCGAGACGTCACACGCGACGAGTTCCAGATGGAGGAATATCTGGAATATCTTGATCAGGACGGTCGAGAGGCCGTCGATGAAATGCTTGCGCTGGTCCTGGAGTCCGGCGCGCCTCAATCTTGTGAGGTGAAGGCGACCCTTCCGAGCGGACTGGTGAAGGACCGGCAGCTCACTGCAAACCCGATAGGTTTCGAGAACGGTATTGTCAGCTCTATAGTCGGGACCGACCAAGACATTACAGCAGAGAAATTGGTTCAAACTCTTCAGGAGCAGGTGAATAAGCTTTCACGGGTTGACGCCATGAACATCATGGCGTCGACTCTTGCGCATGAGCTGATGCAGCCGCTGACAGCGGCCTCCAACTACCTCGCTGCAAGCAAAGTATTTCTTGGTCGCAGCGAAAGTTCGTCACGGATAATGGCTATGAATGCCGTCGCATCAGCGCAGTCATCGACGGATACGGCTGTGAACATCATTGGCCGGGCTCGGGCGATGACCCGAATGGAAAGACGACGGCGAGAGCCCTTTGAGTTAGCGCGACTTCTTGCGGAAACCGCTGATGCGCTGGTCCGAGAGAAGGTCTGCTCCGCGCAGTGGATCAAGAGCGACATCGCGAGTGATGCTGACTTGCTCTGGGGCGACCGTGTGCAGGTTCAACAGGTGCTTACCAATGTCCTGAAAAATGCATGTGAGGCCGCCGCCCCGCAGAAAAGACCGGTGGTGAAGCTCCGAGCCAGTCGCCGTGCAGATGGGTTTGTCGAAATCCGAGTGTCAGACAATGGGGGAGGGGTCCAATTCAAGGACGACATTTTCTCCCCACTGCGATCGACTAAGTCTGCCGGTCTCGGACTAGGCCTCTCCATATCGCGAACTATTGTTGAATATCATGGTGGGCGAATTTGGCTTGAGGATACGAGCAGCTCTGGCACAACAATTGTCTTTACTGTTTCGGCCGAACCTCACGATAGGCAATGAGGACTCTCGGGCTCATCAAATCTGTCATGCCCCTATGAAACCCCACAACAACGTATACCTCAATTCCCTCAAGATGCCTGTTCAGAGGCTGCAGGTAGGCTAAAGCAAAAGCGAGCGCCACGGGAAGACTTCGGTTCAGCCCAAATCTGTCCACCAAGTGAATCGATCAACGCTCGGCAGATCGAAAGGCCCAATCCCATGCCCTCGGACTTCGATGACCTGGTGGCCTGAAATAATCGGTCGACACAGTCCGCAGAGAGGCCATGCCCATTGTCATCTACCGTGATGATTACGGAGTCTCCACTTCTCTTTCCGAGAACCTCGACCAAACCATCAATATCGAACCCTATCGCTTCCACCGCGTTGCGAAACAGATTCAAAAAGACTTGTTCGACCTTGACCCGCTCTGTGAAAACGCGATCAGCGCCGGGTTCGATTTTGAGGTTGAATCCGACGTCGTTGGTAGTAGGCAGTAATTGCCAAGCCTCGTTGATCATCGCAGTCAAGCTATGACTGGCCTGATCAACCTTTCCTTTGGACATTGTCAATCGGAGGCTAGCCAAGATCTCTGATGCGCGTGCAATGCTGTTATCGCAACGCTTGAGTGCAGTGTGGAGCGCTGATTCCTCCAATCCGCCAGAACTAAGAAGTTGTTCGGCGGCGCCGACGTAATTCTGGGCCGCCGTGATTGGTTGAGAAAGCTCATGCGCAAGTGCTGCTGCCATAGCGCTCATGGCATTTAACCGGTTCAGGTGTATGACGCCGCCGGTAGCCTGCTTCATCATCCGTGACTGATCACGCTCTTCAGTCACGTTGCGGGCGAAGCACACGGTGAGCCGCGTTTCACCAACGAGCATGTGGAGGAGCGAAAGTTCGACCTCGAATTCGTTTTCGCCCTTGTAGATAGCATCGACGATATAACGCTTTGAGGGAGGATTGGGCATTCCCTCTACGCGCTTCATTCCTGCGAGGTGGGCGCGTCTAAGTCTTGGGGGCACAATGAGTTCATGGACATAGCGGCCCAGTGCCTCTTCGCTCGTCCATCCGAAGCAGTCGCGCGCTCGTTCATTCCAATAGACGATTACGCCAGTACTCGTGACGGCCAGAACAGCGTCGAGCGACGCGTCGCCAAGCTGTTTCAGCGCGCTAACACTTGGATGTGCATTCATAGCTGCACCGTGTCTGCCTGAGTAAAATGTAGAGCTTGCCCCACGCGATCTCCAGCTTTGCCGCTCGACTCACTTGAGGATAGGTGAGGTCGCCCCGCTGGTTAAGCACGGTAGAACTCCGTATCGATTATGCAACTTAGCATAGGACCGGGCTAAGGCGCGGGCCGATCACCAGGGCCTGTGCGCTCCGCAGTCATCTGTGAGCGGTCGCAGCGATCCGGAGGTGCGGCCCACCTTGATGGAGACGCAGGCCCTTCGGTCGACAGATAAAAGCCAATCGATGCTCGCGACTTGGCCGGAACGCACCCTTCTGCCGAAGGTCCTGCATGCGGATCAGGTTGCCTCTTCCGTCAACGCTATGCGGCCTTTTCGAGCAGGGTTGCGAACGCGATCGATGCATTGGTCTGTCGAAGGTCATTCGACCAAACCCTCAATCCCACCTCTAGCGCCTTGGCGGCTTCCCCAACTTCAAATTCACCGAATAAGCCTGCCGTCCCGGCGAGCTTGTGCAAGGCCTTAATGGCCTCCGCAAGTTCGTCGTCATCGTAGCATGCCCGGCTGACAAGCCTCTGAACTCGGGCCAAGGCACTGGCTTTGTGTGCTGCGTAGCGCAACCGGAGGGGCTCCGGCAGACTTGGTGCTCTGCGAGGGAAACGGTTGAGGACAGCAATCAACTCTTCGATGCGTAGAGGCTTGGCAAGATGGCCTTGCATCCCCGCGGCTAAGCAATCTTCGATGTCGTCTGGGAACGCATTGGCGCTGAGCGCGACGATCGGTAGCTCGCTTGCTCCGACGCCGAGTTCCCGTATCTCCTGGGCTGCCTCCAAGCCGTTTAGCTCGGGCATGTGAACGTCCATGAGGACAAGATCATATGACTTGTCGCGAGAACGTGCATCCATCACGTGAGCGATGGCGTCCCGACCATTGATCGCTAGATCTGTGCGCACGCCAAGGCTGCCCAAGAGGTCCATCATATACTCTTGATTGATATCGTGGTCTTCAACGAGCAGGATCTTGCAAGCCGAGCCCTTCGTTAGTCGGTAGATATCATCAGTGTTTTGCAGGAGTTCGACCGACTGCAAGCTCTCGATTGAAGCTGCAGGTCCAGGTAGATTCAGCGTGAAGGTGCTTCCCCGCCCGACGCAACTTGTCACCGAGAGGTCCCCTCCCATCAACCTGGCGAGCCTGAGGGAGATCGATAGGCCGAGGCCGGTCCCGATACGCGTAGGAGCACCGCTGCCCAGCTGCACGAAGTCCTCGAAGACGGTGCCGAGCTTGTTAGGAGAAATTCCCTGACCCGTATCGACCACGTCGAAAGCAAGGAAATCGCTTCCAGCCATTTGCGTAACGTGAACTTGGACGGATCCCAGCTCCGTGAACTTCAGGGAGTTACCAATCAGGTTCAGCAATATCTGACGAAGCTTGAAACGATCGATTGTAACAGCTGACGGCACTTCAGGAGCAACTGAAAAGGTCAGTTCCAAGCCCTTCCGCGATGCAACCGGCTGCATGAACTGGACGATGCTCTTGAGCGTGTGTCGTATATCGACGATCTCCGGTTCAACAGTCATGTGACCGGCCTCGACCTTCGACAGATCGAGTACGTCGTTCAAGAGGCGCATCATGGCCCGCCCAGACTCAAGAATGAGTTGGACCTGCCTTCGCTCCTTGCCGTCGAGACGACCGTCGAGAAGCAGTTCGGCAAAGCCGAGCACCGCGTTCATTGGAGTTCTGATCTCGTGGCTCATGTTTGCGAGGAAGCGCGACTTGGCGAGCGTCGCCGCTTCGGCCTTTCGACGCGCGCTGATGTCTTCGATAACTGCGACGAAAAAGTCCGGCGTACCGACCTCATCCCGAACCAGAGAGACAGTCAAGTTTACCCAAATGATCCCCCCGTCCGCATTGAAGTAGCGCTTCTCGAGAGAATATGTGGGAGCAGAACCGTCCAGAAGCTGAGCTACTTTGACCAGATCGGCGTCAAGATCATCGGGATGAGTGATTGCTTGGAAAGTGGTTCTCAGCAGCGCGTCTCGAGTATGTCCGACGATCTGGCAGAAGCGATCGTTCACCAGCCGAAAGCTGCCATCCGCAGCCACGTGGGCGATTCCCACGGCGGCCTGGTCGAAGGTCGCTTCGAAGTGCCGATATGTTCTCGTCCGTTCACGCTCGGCATGCGCCTGCGCGTTGGCGGCAAATCCGATCACTAATGGCCCAGCAACGAGTTGTGAGGTGACCACATCCTTTGCAGAGAAGGCGTTAGGTCTCGCCGAATAGAGCTTGAGGAAGCCAATCTGCTTGCCTTGAAAGGGCAGCGGAACGACCAGGATGGATCTCACGTCTGGTCGGCTGAGCAGTTCCTGCCTCATGCGCGGCTCAGCCGCGACGTCGTGACAGATCGCGACGCTGTCCGTCTCGATGCACAAGACCGACAGACTGTCCGCTAGCCTATTTCGCGTTCCATCTTCGTTCGCCCGGGTGCCGACTGATGCGCGTGTTACGACGTCGGCATCCTCGATGAGGTCGATGGCTGCTCCATCGGCAGTGCGCACCATCCGCAAAGCAAATTTCAAAACCGTCTTCATGACGCACGTCAGATCACCGGAGCAATCTGATACCGCACTTTGCATATCCAACAGGCATTGAGCCCAATTCTCTTCAGTCGGGCCTGCGGATACTCCTGCCTCGTCATCGTCCGCACAACCCGAGCAAGAAGCAGGCTGGTAAATGCTAGGCAAAGGTTCTTTGTTCAGCGACATCTGCTCATTGTAGCGCCATCAACAGTGACGGTGACGCTTGCAGACGCTTTTCTCGCTGCCTCGAAAAAAGTTAACCGCAATTTTTCGACGATTGCGACAACCGTCTATAATAAGGAAAATTGGCTGATGAAGGCAGACTGCGCGTGGCTTATATCATTCTCGCGGATGACGATGACCTCGTATGTGACATCGTCAAAGAAACGTTTCGCGAATATGGTCATGTCGTAGGCTGCGTTTCAAACGGCGAAGATGCGCTCAAGGTTCTTGCGGCCAAGAAGCCCGATCTTGTCATTCTTGACTGCGCAATGCCAAACCTGAGCGGTCTCTTGACCCTTCGGCGGATTCGGGTCTCGAAAGACTTGTACTCAATGCCCGTTCTCATGCTCACGGCAAACCGCGGAAAAGAAGACGTAAAACTCGCGCTGCGTGAGGGAGCGGACGGCTACGTGAAAAAGCCGTTCGACCCTCATCGGCTTGTCTTCTCGGCCGAGGCGATCATCAAAGAAAAGAAACTCGGCTGGGATCGCGGACTGCCTGGCAGCGTTATGGCAACCTCCTTCGCCTGAGGTTTTGCCAAACGACGAAAGCGATGCCTGTTGGTTGACGAACATTCCAGGACAGGCCCGCTGAACACCACTACCAGCTAGGTAGGCGCAGCAGACACCGATACCGGCGTCCGCTGCGCCTTTTGGTGCGTCAGCCAGCTATTTTGAGCGTACGCCGGCGGGTGTTTTTCGCAGGAGGCGCTTGCGGCTTTTCCGCGTCTGGCCGGGACTTGCGCCCCAAGCCGATCTTTTTCGCCAACTCGCGCCGCTGCTCCGCGTATGCAGGGGCAACCATGGGATAGTCCGGCTTCAGACCATAACGCTCCCGATAAGCATCGGGAGAGAGTCCTTGCGAGGCCAAATGGCGACGAAGCGTCTTGTAAGGTTTGCCGTCGATGAGTGAGATAATGTGAGTAGGGGAGGCGAGTGATTTCCGCACGCTCACCGCCGGTTTATGCTCTGGATCAACCGGAGAAGTGTCAGAAGCGGTATCCGCGCTCTTGGAAAGCTGAGCGACCGCGTCATACATGTTCTTCAAAAACTGTGGAATTTCCTCGCTTTGGGCGCGCGTATTTGGGTTCGAAAGCCAAGCAATCGTGAGTTCAGTAGCAAGCTCAACAGCGTCACTATTTGAGGCGGGTTCGGTCATCGTGCACCTTTTGAAAGAGAGGCGTTTTTCAGGAAAACGAGGGAGCTAATTCTACCGACGCAATGAAAGCACTATATTCAGTCACAAGAAAGGTCAAAGCGGGAGCGTCACATAATGGACGGGACTTGCGACGCGGAGCGCTATATTGCTTGTCCGAGCGAGACGGAGCAGTTGCAGATGAGTCGTTGTCTGAACGCGATTCTGTAGTAGTCTCGGTCTGTGGCAATTCGGCTACCCGCTGGGGGTAAGCGCGATGACGATGGAAAACAGGAATGAGCGCGCCGGCGACGAAGGCAGCGGCAAACTCGTCCTCGACGCTATCACTCAGGGTCTGCTTGCTAATTCGAGTGATTGCATAAAGTTGATCGATACGAATGGTCGCATCCTCATGATGAGTGAGGGGGGCCAGTGCGTCATGGAAGTCGACGATTATGCACGGCAGGTCGAGGGTGTTGAGTGGCTATCCTACTGGGAGCCGGCAGATCGACAGGTCGTGAAGTCCGCTTTCCAATCCGCGTTACGAGGCGAGACATCTCGCTTTCAAGCATTCTGCAAGACGGCACGAGGCACACCAAAATGGTGGGACGTCACGCTGAGTGGGATCCTTGGGGGCAACGGCAATGTGAGTACCATTCTCTCCGTCTCGCGCGACATAACAGATCAAAAGGCTTTTGAGAGAGAGCTGCAAGAACGGGAAGCCAAACTCCAAGCTATTCTCGACGCGCTCCCCGTTTGCGTGAAGATTGTCTCAACTGGCGGCGAGCTCCTGGACATAAATCCGGCCGGTCGCGCTATGCTCGGCGCCCCAAACGACATGCCGCTGTCAGGAGAGCAAATTCTCGACTTTATCGACGAGCAGGATCGGGACGTGTTCCTTTGTGCTCATCAGGCGGCGTCTGAGGGGCAAGTGTCTGTCACGACAGCCCGATTTGGTATCAAAGGTCTGGACGGCACCCGGCGTCGTCTCGCTTCGGAATCTCATCCTCTCAGAGATGCTGCCGGTCATGTCTGGGCCGTCGTTTCGGTATCACGAGATGTTACTCACGAGGAGCAAGCAGAATTAAATCTCCGCGAAAGTGAAGCACTTGCGCAAGATCGACTTGCAGAAGTCGAGCAGATCTACCGATACGCTCCGGTGGGGCTTTTCACGCTGGATTGCTCGTATAGGTTTACAAAAATCAACGAGCAGATGGCGGAGATAAACGGCCGTTCAGCTGAAGACCACATGGGCGCTTCAATTTGGGAAGTCGTACCAAATCTCGCCGAAGGTCTCGTGGATCTCTACCGCCCTGTTATCGATAAGGGCGAAGCGGTTACAAACATCGACATAACGGGAGAAACGTCAGCCGCGCCCGGTGTGCATCGGAACTGGTTAGCAAGTTTCTTTCCGCTTTTTTCGTCTTCAGGTGAGGTAAGTGGATTAATTGGTGCCGTACTTGAAGTCACTGAGCGTAAACTGGCCGAGGACCGGCTAAAGGCGAGTGAAGAAATTCTAGCTCAGGCCATTGCAGTAGCTGAGCTGGGTGTGTTCGAAGTGGATTATGCTAACTCAACTGTTTTCTGGTCTGACGCTCTAAAGGATATGGTTGGGTTGGGTCGGGACGAAGAACCTACTTTGGATACCTACTACAAATATGTTCATGTCGACGACAGATCTGTGTTTATCGAAGAGCTAAGGGCAGCTAACAACCCGTCGGGCGATGGCCGATACTCAAGTCAGCATCGTGTTGTTCGTGCCGATGGCGAGATCCGCTGGCTATCGCTTGCCGCAAGGGTACAATTTGCAGCAAACGGCACGGAAAGCCAGGTCGTTCGGCTAATCGGCGCCGCGCAGGACATCACCGAGGCCCGGCAAGCGGCGGATGAGTTGAAGAAGGCGCAGATCAATTTGCTACAGGTCTCGCGACTGAGCGCGATGGGGGCGATGGCAACGACGCTGGCTCACGAGCTCAATCAGCCATTGGCAGCAGTCTCGAATTACCTGGCAGCTGCACAGCTTCAACTCGCACGGGGCGAGGCATGCGATTCTGGCGCCGTGGAGGCTGCGGTGGCAGACGGTCTGGCTGCGACCCTTCGAGCGGGCGAGATCATCCGGCGTATCAGAGGTTTCGCGATCGACGGCCGAGTAAGGCTTAAAATGCGCGAGGTCGCTCCGTTGATCGAGGCCGCCTGGAAAGAAGTCGCAGTTCTCCCATCTGCCGAAAACGTGGCAGTCGAGATTAAGGTGCCCGCTTCGAGGACCGTAGCGCCGGTCGACGCGATTCAGATTGAGCAGGTCTTGGTCAATCTATTCCGTAATGCTGTCGAAGCGATGGCAGGCCGAGAGGGGGCGACGGTCTCAGTTACACTCATGCAAACTGAGGTAAGCGTCGAGATCGAGGTGGCCGATAACGGACCGGGCCTACCCGCTGAGCGGAGTGAAGACCCATTCATCCCGTTTCGCACCACAAAGCAAAATGGCATGGGTCTGGGTCTCCCGATGTGCCGAATGATCATCGAGGCGCACGGTGGAAGCATCAAGGCCGCCCCAAACGCATCGGGCGGCGCTTCATTCCTCATTACGTTGCCAAGGTCCAAGGACCAGGGTCCTGATTAAGCGGGCGTTGCTTGAATGATGACGACCCGCCGTACGATGTTCGGCCCAATGGTTTGTGGCGAGGACGTTTGAACAATCGCTTTAAACTTCTCGAGGTCGGGGATCATGCCGTCCGGGCCAGCGGCAAGAGGCTCCTTGAAGGTCCGAAGATTGATGGCATTTAACAGGAGCGGTAGGCGCCCTCGAACTGTTTCGACTTCGCCCAGGGGAACCTCAAGCGCAATGGTGAAGGATGCATATCCCGCCAGCCTTCCATCTTCGAAAACGAGCGGCGCGAGGATCGGATCAACCTTCTCGAAGGTCAACTCACTATCGTTGATCGCTGTCGGCTTAGCGTGGGCCTGAGTACTTCCCTTCAAATACAAAACCGCAAGCCCACTCCCACCGCCAGCGCTCACGCCTCCCAGAGCGGTTAGAGCGATCAAGAGAATGCGCTTCATGATCAGAACTTGAAACTTACGTCGGAAGGTAGTGCTGAACCGCCTGCGTGAAGGACGACAGTGATGCGACGGTTCTCTGGCCGGAGGGGCTGATCGGGATAGACTGGCCTGGTTGCGGCCAGAGCAATGACCTGAGTGAAACGGTCCGCGCTCAAGCCGCCTTCCATCAAGGCCACACGAGCAGCGAGCGCTCGATCGCCTGACAAGCGCCAATTAGAGTCGGCCTGCCCGCCAGCACCATCCGTGTGCCCCTCGACTGAAATCTGGACACCGCTCTTGATCAGCTTCCTGCCAATTCTCTGAAGAAGGTTGCGGGCATAATCGTTGAGGGTGGATGTTCCGCCTTTGAACATCGAACGGTTCGCGCTGTCCATCAGGCTGATTCTGATGCCCTGATTTGACGCTTCGATCGCGGGGCTGGTATCGGTGGATTGAGGGATAGAGACGGGGTCCAGCATAACCCTCAGCTCCTCCGCCAATACTCTCATCGAAGCATCAGGCACGGCTGCGCTGCCACCGCTTGAGTCTCCAGGAGACTTCGCTTCTTCCGAGGGCTTGCCGTTTGAAGTCGGATTTGAAGCCTGTGCTCGACGCGTCTTCCCGCCCAGACCGGGCTTTTCGCCAGGAACCGTCTCGACAGCCTCGCCCGGAGTCTTGCTCGCAGTCGACGGTGAGAAGTACTGCGCCAGGCCCTTGAGTTTCTCGGGATCTGGATTGGCGACAAGCCATAGCAGCATGAAAAATGCCATCATGGCCGTGACGAAGTCAGCGTAGGCCACTTTCCACGCTCCACCGTGGTGTGCAGACGCTTTGACCTTCTTCACCCTCCGGATGATGATCGGGCGCTGATCGTTTTTGGAGGTCGGGACTGAAGCCACGTCACGCCGCCTTTAAGGCAGCTCGGAGGCGATTTTGCACAGCCTCAAGGCGCACTTGTCCAATTGCCTCGTGAGAGCAAACTCCGCTGGCGACCCGTTCCAAAAGGTCGGCGCTTTCTTGCGAGCGCTGGATCAGAAGGTCGAACGCTTGCAGCTGCTCAGTATACTTGAGCGCAAGATACTCATCCGCGACTAGCACACTTGCGAGTGCTTCAATCAACACCCGAACGTCGCGGATTTCTTCCGCAATGGCAGAGCAAAGGGCGTTAGCAAGTTCTCTCGACTGCTCCATCAGAACAGCTCCAGTTCTGCGGTCGGCGGAAGTGCTTTCAACACGGTTTCACTGGTTGGAGCGTGTGCGACTGTCTTGCAGCGACTCTTCCCTTCGAACGGAAGAAATTCCACGCGGCGTGCATGCTTCCCACCGACATCAACATGCCCAAGGATGATGCCTTCGGTCTCCAGAAAGCGACGCGCAAAGTCCGCATTCTGGCTTCCGATCCTGCCAAGGCCGGCGACGATGTTAGCGCCTCCGTAGAGATGTGCTCGGAGGCGGTTTCGAGATGCTCCTCTTTTCATCATGCCATTGATGAGGATCTCCATCGCATGAAGTCCGTAACGTTGCAGATCTTGAGGCAGGAGAGCTTGGCTGACTGAGGGCTCTCCCAGAAGGAAGTGATTCATTCCTCCGACCCTTGCTTCGTTGTCGAAAAGACAAACGGAGATGCACGATCCAAGTACGGTCGACACGACGACGTCTGGCTCGTCCACGACGACGTGTTCCCCTTGTATGATGGAAGTGCGGCGCATGGTCGGCGATCTTAAGTCAGAGCGCCAAAGACGCGCTCGATCTTCTCTTTGAGCGCGGCTGGAGCAAAGGGTTTCACCACGTAGTTGTTAACACCTAGGGCAGCGGCCTTCTGCACAAGATCACGGTCTGAGGAGCCGGTGAGCATGATAAATACTGTCTTACCAATGACAGGGTCTTTCCGGACCTCTTCGAGCAGTTGCAGTCCATCCATGTCGGGCATGTTATAGTCCGAGATGATGAGGTGGACGCGCTCGTTGCGGACATCTGTCAGGGCCTCGCTTGCCGAACCCCTGTCGCGAACGTCTTTGAACCCGAGATCCTGAAGAGCACGTCGAATCATGGCTCGCATGGAGGCCTGATCATCGACGACCATGACCCTGATTGCCGCAGCAGCTGGCATCTCAAACTCTCCAAATCATCGCTTGCAGGCGTCGAGAACGGCCTCAGGCACTGCAGAAAGGTTCACCTGACGCTCAACCGCGCCCAATTCGAAGGCCGCACGCGGCATGCCGTAGACTACGCACGTGGCCTCATCCTGCCCAAAGGTCCGCGCTCCGGCTTCACGCATGGCCAGGAGCCCGGCCGCTCCGTCTGAACCCATGCCTGTCAGAATCACACCGATGGCTGCTTCGCCTCGCTGCGAGACAGACTGAAATAGGACATCAACCGCTGGGCGGTGACCGCCTACCGGGTCTTTGGCAACGAGCTTGATACGGTCCGGAGAACCCTGAAGTAGTTGCATGTGCTTTGCCCCGCCTGGAGCAATATAGACGGTTCCGCGCTCAATCGGTTCTCCATCGCGCGCTTCAACCACTCGGACCGCCGCCACGCTGTTTAGTCGCGCGGCAAAGCCGGCCGTAAACGCCGCGGGCATATGCTGCACGATCAGCACCGGTGGACAATCAGCAGGGAGAGCTGAGATCACGGAGAACAGAGCTTCGACGCCGCCGGTCGAAGACCCAATCGCAATGACCGCGTCGCGGTATTGGGCAGCCCCAACGGGCCTCTTAGGTTTAGTCGGCTGCTTGCTACGTACACGCGACTTGGCAGCAGCCTTCACTGTGGTGCGAAGGTGATCTGCGTCCCTCACGATCTCAAGAGGATTTCCGCTTGGCTTCGCGATGCAATCGACCGCTCCAAGACGCAAAGCCTCGATCGACACTTCTGCCCCTCGTGCGGTCAGCGTCGAGCACATGACAACAGGCATCGGCCGCAGTCGCATGATCTTTTCTAGAAACGAGAGGCCGTCCATCCCGGGCATTTCAACGTCGAGGGTGAGAACGTCAGGATTCAAGTCCTTGATCATGTCGCGAGCGACGTGGGGCTCCGGAGCCAAACCGACGACATCGATCTCGGGATCTGCGGAGAGGATTCGGCTCAGAGTCATCCGCATGGACGCACTATCGTCCACTACGAGAACCTTTACGCGTTCGGCCGGGTTCAAAGCTGGCCTCCCGCACTTTTTACATAGACGGTCTGGCCGCAGGGCTTCATGCCGTTTTGTGCGGCTCCCAACAGCCGCTCAGAATGTCCGATGTAGAGATAGCCGCCCGGTGCAAGCTGCTGAACCAACCGCAGCTCGAGTTCCGCCTTGGCGTCGTCATCGAAGTAGATCATGACGTTTCGGCAGAAGATTACGTCATATTGCTGTCTCATCGGCCAGGGATCGAAGAGGTTCAGAACCTTAGCCGTAACGAGCTCACGTGCTTCGTCGGCCATCTGGAACCCGCCGACGACATCCCTCATCCACAACTTCTTGTACGGCTCTGGAACTCCTTCAGCGACCTGCGTCGTGTAGAGAGCATTGGCAGTGGCCTGAACGACGGGTGGAGCAATATCGGTCGCGAGAAGCTTGACGTTGGCGTTCTTGAGCCAGGAACTGCTGCTGCGATCCGTACCTAGCAGGCACATCGCAACCGTGTACACCTCCTCGCCCGAGGAACAGCCCGCAGACCACAATCTTACCGGACCAACTCGCGCCTTCTCTTTAAGAGAAGGGATCACCTGCTGGCGCAGGTGTTCGAAATGGTGGTTCTCACGAAAAAAGTGCGTGTGGTTTGTGGTCAGGCTCGTGACGAGAAGAGCCCTTTCGTCTGCGTTTGATTGCACAAGTCGGACGTACTCTTTGAACGTGCCAAGACCATGCTCCCTCAGGCGTCGGCTCAGGCGGGCATGGACGAGGGTCATCTTGCCTTCCGTGAGCTT
>Ga0310810_10005286_pt1 | contig 14424 bp, 15 predicted proteins | sample NCmetagenome_FD_207641 | JGI IMG/M metagenome (GOLD analysis project Ga0310810, IMG submission 207641) | Soil microbial communities from experimental microcosm in Duke University, North Carolina, United States - NC | ecosystem: Engineered > Artificial ecosystem > Soil microcosm > Unclassified ... | reverse complement strand
GCGCCAGACAGCGCGTCGAGATCGACGATGCCGTCCTGCTGGACCGGCACGACCTGGACGTCGTAGCCCTGTGCGCGCAGCGTCCTGCAGGTATCGAGCACCGACTTGTGTTCGGTTGCCGCGGTCACGATGCGAGTCCCGCGATCGCGGAGCCGCGCGGCGATGCCCTTGATGCCCAGGTTGTTCGATTCCGTCGCTCCACCGGTGAAGAAGATCTCACCGGGCGACGCATTGATGAGCGCGGCGACCTGCGCGCGTGCCGCGTCGACCGCTTTCTCGGCATCCCATCCCCAGGCATGCTGCCGGCTGTTCGGGTTACCGAAGTGTTCCGTGAAGAACGGGAGCATCGCGTCGAGCACCCGAGAGTCGACCGGAGTCGTGGCGTGATAGTCGAGGTAAACACGTCGCGAATTCATAGGCGGCTGCAGGCGCCAGGCCTGCGGAAACTACGCCCGGGGGCGCAGGGTCAACGGACGAACGCCGGCTTCGAGCGGCGGCTCCGCGGCAATCTCTGCGAGCGAACACGTCGAGAGCGCCTCGAGAATCCGATCCTTGATCCGCCACAGCGGATCGCGAACGTTGCACTTCGCGTACTGACCGCACTGATCGTCGTGTGTCGAGCACGCCGTCACCGTCAGCGGCCCATCGATGGCTTCGATGATCTCCGCGACAGAGATGGACGCGGTCGATTTCGACAGGCGGTAGCCCCCGCGCGTGCCCTGGGTGGAGATGAGCAGCCCTCGCCGGGCGAGGCGCTGCAGCACCTTCGCCATCAGTTCGATGGGAATCTCGTACTCCGCCGCGATCTCGCGCGCGCTGATCGTCGCCGTGTCGGACTTCACGGCGAGATGCTTCATCGCCATGAGCGCGTAATCAGCTTTTTTCGAGAGCCTCAGCATAAATTCCTGACCCGGCGGCCAAGAAAGCCGCCCATACGAGCCACCACGCACCCATTCGAGGCACGAGGCCCTGAGCACCCCGGCGACGCCGGTTTGCTCACCAGAGGCCCAACTGGAGCTTTGCCGCGTCCGACATGCGGTCCATGCTCCACGCGGGCTCCCACACGACGTCCACCTTCGCGTCCGTAACGCCCGGCACTCGGCGCGCCGCGTCGGCGACCTGAACGGGCAGAATCTGCGCGACGGGACAGCCCGGCGCGGTGAGCGTCATCCGGATTCCGGCAACGCCTTCCGCGGTGACGAACACATCGTAGACCAGGCCGAGCTCCCAGATATTCACCGGGATCTCCGGGTCGAAGACGGTCTTCAATTGCGTGACGATCGCGTCGTGCAGCTCGCTGGTTTTTGCGGGATCCGCCAACAGCGCATCCGTCTCGTGGCCCGCATCCGGCGTCGGCGGCTGTTCCTCAGGCACCATGGGAAATCTCTGCATTGTGTTATTCCGTGGACGCTTTCGTCTCGCGCGACAGCGCAGCTTTCAGCGTGTGCCACGCGAGGCTCGCGCACTTGACCCTGACCGGAAACTGGCGCACGCCAGCCAGCGCACACAATTTTCCAAGATCCTCGACGTCCTGCTCCGGCGCGGCGGTCACCATCTGATGAAATTGTTCGAAGAGCGCCCGCGCGCCGGCGAGCGTCTTTCCCTTGACGGCTTCGGTCATGAGCGAGGCCGAGGCCTTGGAAATCGCGCAGCCGGATCCCTCGAAGGCGACGTCGCTGATCCGATCACCATCGATCTGCACGTACAGCGTGAGGCGGTCGCCGCACAGCGGGTTGAAGCCCTCGGCGGAATGCGTCGCACCCGCGAGCGCGTGAAAGTTCCGCGGCCGCCGGTTGTGGTCGAGGATGACCTCCTGATACAGATCGTTGAGGTCAGCCATCACGCGAACATCGCGCGCACGCGCTCGAGCGCATGACCGAGCGCGTCCAGCTCCCCGGCCGTGTTGTACATCGCCAGCGACGCCCGCGCCGTCGCCGGCACTCCAAACCGCTCCATGACAGGCTGCGCGCAGTGATGGCCTGTCCGGACGGCGATCCCCTCTCGATCCACGATCGTTCCGATGTCGTGCGGGTGCACGCCGTCGATCACGAACGAGAGGATGCTGCCCTTCTGTCGTGCCGTGCCGATGATCCGCACGCCGGGGATGCCGTTGAGCAGCGCCGTGCCGTACTCCAGCAGCGCGCGCTCGTGCTCCTCGATGCGCTCGAACCCGATCGACTCGATATAATCGAGCGCCGCGTGCAGGCCGACGGCACCCGCGATGTGGGGTGTGCCCGCTTCGAACTTGTACGGCAGCTCGTTCCAGGTGCTCCGTTCGAACGTCACCGACGCGATCATGTCGCCGCCGCCGAGGAACGGGTCCATGGCTTCCAGCAGCGACGCGCGCCCGTAGAGCGCGCCGATGCCCGTTGGGCCGTACAGCTTGTGCCCGGTCACGACATAGAAGTCCGCGTCGAGCGCGCGCACGTCCACGCGCATGTGATACGCCGCCTGGGATCCATCCAGCAGCACCGGCACGCCTTTCTCGTGCGCGATCCGTACGATCTCCCGTGCGGGCGTGATCGTACCGAGCGCGTTCGACATATGCGTGACGGCCACGAGCCTCGTTCGGTGACCGATGAGCCGTTCGAACGCGGCGAGGTCGAGCTCTCCGTCGTCCGTGATCGGCGCCACGACGAGCCGAGCCCCGGTCGCGCCGCATGCGAGCTGCCACGGCACGATGTTCGAGTGGTGCTCCATCGCGGAAATGAGGACCTCGTCGCCGGGCTTCAGCCGCGGGCGCGCGAAGGCGTTCGCCACCAGGTTGATGCCTTCGGTCGCGTTTCGGGTGAACACGATCTCTCGCGCCTCGGCCGCGTTGAGAAACGACCGCACGCGCTCTCTCGCGCGCTCATAGGCGTCGGTCGCGAGTTCGCTGAGCTCGTGGACGCCGCGATGCACGTTGGCGTTCAGATCCGTGTAGTACCGCGCGAGCGCCTCGACGACGCTCACCGGCTTCTGCGTGGTCGCCGCGTTGTCGAGATACACGAGCGGACGGCCGCGGACACTGCGGGAGAGGATCGGGAAATCCGCCCTGACCTTCTCCACGTCCAATCCGGTCCGCAGCACTGTGGTCATCGCTGTGCCTGTGCCGTCGTGCCTCTCGCGTCGACTTCGGCGAGGTCGCGGGCGAGCTGCCCGAACAGTTCCGCCTCGAGCGCCTCCCGCAGCGGCTCGATCCGCACCCGATTGAGGATGTCGCCGGCGAAGGCGTGGATCAGCATGTCCCGCGCTTCCGCGTAGTTCAGCCCGCGCGTACGAAGGTAGAAAATGGCATCGTCGTCGAGCTGGCCGATCGCGGCACCGTGCGTGCACTTCACGTCGTCGGCGAAGATCTCGAGCTGCGGCTTCGTGTTGATCGTGGCGCCGTCGGTCAGCAGCAGCGCGCGGTTCGTCTGCTTCGCGTCGGTCTTCTGCGCATCCTGCCGCACGATGATCTTGCCGTTGAACACCGCCCGCGACGTGCCCCCGAGAATCCCCTTGTAGACCTCGTGGCTGCCGCAGTGCGGCCTGGCGTGGTCGATCGTCGTGTGGTTGTCGACCAACCGGTCACGATCCGACAGGTACAGCCCGTTCAGAGTGCAGTCGCCGCCCTCGCCGTCGAGAATGGCGAACGCGTCGTTTCGCACGAGCTTTCCGCCAAGCGAGAACGAGTGCGAGGCAAAGCTCGCGCTGCGCGCCATGTGCACGTGCACGCTGCCGATGTGAAAGGCGTCGAACGACTCCTGCTGGACCTTGTAATGATCGAGGCTGGCGTTCTCGCCGACGAAGATCTCCGACACGGCATTCGTGAAATAGGCGTCGCGCGTCGCCCCGACGTAGCTCTCGACGACCCGCACGTGGCTGCCCGCACCCGCGACGACGAGCGCGCGGGGATGCGCCATGACCCGGGACGCGTCCGCACCCGTCACGTAGACGATGTGGATCGGCTCGTCGACAATCGTGCCTTCCGAGACATGCACGAACGCGCCGTCCTGAGCGAGCGCTGTATTCAATGCGGCGAAGGCGCGCTGGCTGAAGTCGGCGACCTGTCCGAAATAGCGTTGGACGACGTCCGCGTGCCCCGTCAGCGCCTCCGCGAGCGATCCGGCGCTGGCGCCGCCCGGCAGCAGCTTCGTCCTCGACAGCGTCGCGTCGAACCGGCCGTTGACGATGACGACCCGCACGGCCGCATCGGCATAGGCCAGCTCCGCGAGCCGGTCGGCCGCGCCGGAAATCGGCCCGGCGGGCGCGAACTCCGTCGACGCGATGGGGGAAACGTTCGTGAATCGCCACTCCTCGTCGCGTACGGTGGGAACGCCGAGCTGCGCAAACCTTGCGGCTGCGCGTCCTCTCAGGTCTTCGAACCATCGCGGGCCTACAGGGGTGCGCCTTTCGAGCGCTGTACTGAATGCGGGCGCTTTCTCTACTAGTTGGGTCATCGTTCTATCAAGGTCGCGTTAATTCCCAATTCCCAATTCCCAAGACTGTCTTATTTGGAACTTGGGAATTGGGAGTTGGGAGTTTTCACTATGCCGCCTCAATCCATCCATAGCCGCGCGCCTCGAGTTCGAGCGCGAGTTCCTTTCCGCCTGACTTCACGATCCGGCCGTTGCTGAGCACGTGCACGAAGTCGGGGACGATGTAGTTCAGCAGCCGCTGATAGTGCGTGACGACGACGAACGATCTGTCGGGGGAGCGCATCGCGTTCACGCCCGCGGCGACGAGCTTCAGCGCGTCGATATCGAGGCCCGAATCGGTCTCGTCGAGGATTGCCAGGCGCGGTTCGAGCAGCGCCATCTGGAAGATCTCGTTGCGCTTCTTCTCACCACCGGAAAACCCTTCGTTGACGCCGCGGCTCAGGAACGACTGATCCATCTCGAGTACCGTCGCTCTCTCCTTCACCAGCGTCATGAACTCCATGGCATCGAGTTCCGGCTGGCCGAAGTGCTTCCGCTTGGCGTTGAGCGCGGCCTTCAGGAAGTAGGCGTTGTTCACGCCCGCGATCTCGACGGGATACTGGAACGCCATGAAGACGCCCTCGCGCGCGCGTTCATCCGGATCCATGTCCAGGAGATCTTTGCCGTCGAACACGACGGTCCCGCCGGTCACTTCGTACTCAGGATGCCCTGAGAGCGCGCGGGCAAGCGTGCTCTTCCCGGAGCCGTTGGGCCCCATGATCGCGTGCACCTCACCGGCGTTGACCGTGAGGTCGATCCCTTTGAGGATCTCCTTGCCATCGGCTGATACTTTCAAATCTCTGACTTCGAGCATGCTTTTCATTTGACTACGACTTTGTCTGCATTATTGATGCGCGTGGGGCCCACCCCCACGCGCTCACGCGCTTCGCGCGACGGCCTTTGGCCTTGCCGCCGCTTCGCGGCAGCCTGGAGTTAGCCCACCGAGCCTTCGAGGGAAACGCTCAACAGCTTCTGCGCTTCGACGGCGAATTCCATCGGCAGCTCTCTGAACACTTCCTTGCAGAAGCCGCTGACGATCATGTTGACCGCGTCCTCGGTCGCGATGCCGCGCTGACGGCAGTAGAAGATCTGGTCTTCGCCGATTTTCGACGTCGACGCCTCGTGCTCGACACGCGCCGACGTGTTCCGGATTTCCAGATACGGGAACGTGTGGGCGCCGCACTTGTCCCCAATCAGCAGCGAATCGCACTGCGAGTAGTTGCGCGCGTTCGCCGCGTTCTTGCCGATCCGCACCAGGCCGCGGTAGGTGTTCTGCCCGTGGCCAGCGGAAATCCCCTTGGAGACGATCGTGCTGCGGGTGTTCTTCCCGAGGTGGATCATCTTCGTGCCGGTGTCCGCCTGCTGCCAGTTGTTCGTCGTCGCGACGGAGTAGAACTCTCCAATCGAGCCGTCGCCCTGAAGAATGCAGCCCGGATACTTCCACGTGATCGCTGACCCCGTTTCGACCTGCGTCCACGTGATCTTCGACCGCCGTCCGGCCGCAAGGCCGCGCTTGGTCACGAAGTTGTAGATCCCCCCCTTGCCTTCCTTGTCGCCCGGGTACCAGTTCTGAATGGTCGAATACTTGATCGTCGCGTCGTCGTGCGCGACCAGCTCGACCACGGCGGCGTGCAGCTGGTTCTCGTCCCGCATCGGCGCGGTGCAGCCTTCGAGATAGCTGACGTGCGCGCCTTCGTCGGCGATGATCAGCGTGCGTTCGAACTGCCCTGTGTCTTTCGCATTGATGCGGAAGTACGTCGACAGCTCCATCGGACACCGGACACCCTTCGGGATGTATACGAACGATCCGTCGCTGAAGACCGCAGAGTTCAGCGCGGCGAAGAAGTTGTCGGTGTGCGGCACGACCGAACCGAGATACTTGCGAACGAGATCCGGGTGGTGCTGCACCGCCTCGGAGAACGACATGAAGATGATCCCGAGCTTCGCGAGTTTCTCGCGGAACGTCGTCGCGACCGACACGCTGTCGAACACGGCATCGACGGCGACGCCGGACAGCAGCTTCTGCTCTTCGAGCGGAATCCCGAGCTTGTCGAACGTGCGCTTGACCTCGGGATCGACCTCATCGAGGCTGTTCAGCACCTTTTTCTTTTTCGGCGCCGAGTAGTACACGATGTCCTGGTAGTTGATCGGGTCGTACTTGACGTTCTGCCAGGTCGGCTCTTTCATCGTCAGCCAGAGTCGATACGCCTTGAGCCGCCACTCGAGCAGCCAGTCCGGCTCGTTCTTCTTCGCGGAGATCAGCCGGACGATGTCTTCGTTGAGGCCCTTGGGGATCGTCTCGCTCTCGACGTCGGTGTAGAAGCCGTATTTGTACTCGCGTGTGGCGAGTTCTTCGATCGTTTCTGTTGAAGTCGACATGAATCAATCCCGGCGCCCTGGTCGGCGCGCGCTGAAATCTTCAGATGCTGAATGAGCTGCCGCACCCGCAGGAGGATTTGGCGTTCGGGTTGTTGAAAATAAATCCCTTGCTCACCAGGCTCGTGTCGTAATCGAGCATCGTCCCTTTGATGAACTGGAAGCTTTTCGGATCGACGAAGACGCGGGCGCCGTCAGCGGCGTCGAACACGTGGTCCGCATCCCGGGGCGCCGCTTCCCACGCGAAGGTGTAGCTCAGTCCCGAGCAGCCGCCTGCCTTGATGCCGATGCGCAAGCCGCCGCCTGGCAGGTTCTGCCGCGCCGTCATCTTTCGGATCAATTGGGCGGCGCTGTCGCTGATTTGAAAGTCCGCTGTGCGTTCCTCTGCGTGAGCCATAAGCACCGTTTGCAATCGAACTACGACCAGAACAGTCCTATTTTATCTGAAAGCGGCCGACGGATTTGGGAAATCGTAAATTCGAGGGATTTCCGGGATCCGGCACTCAATAGCGGGTGAGGCTCGAGTCCACCTCATCAATCCATGCCAGGATGCCGCCGGCCAGATTGCGGGCCTGTTTGAAGCCCTTTTCGCGCAGGATTGATACCGCCCGGGCACTTCGGCTCCCGGATTTGCAGAGGACGACCAGGTCGGCGTCCCCCGGGAGTTCGTCGAGGCGCCGCGGCAGCTCACCGAGAGGAATCAGCGTCGCGCCGGGAATACTGCAGAGCTCCGCTTCGAACGGCTCCCGGACATCGAGAATCGCCGGCGCACGGCCGGCGTCCATCAATTCCTTCAGTTCCCGGACGGTCACGTCAGTCGGTCGCTTCTGAGCCGGAGTCGACGACGTGCAGTACTCGTCGTAATCGAACAGCTCGCGGATTGTCGGATTCGTGCCGCAAATCGGGCAGTCAGGGTCGCGCGCCAGTTTGATCTCGCGAAAGCGCATCTTGAGCGCATCGAACATGAGGAACCGCCCGATCAGCGGCTCGCCGACGCGCAAAACCAGCTTCAGGGCTTCCGTCGCCTGGATCGTGCCGATGATCCCGGGCAACACTCCGAGCACGCCCGCTTCCGCACAGCTCGGGACGAGACCCGGCGGGGGCGGTTCGGGATGAAGGCACCGGTAACACGGTCCCCCGGGTGCGGCGAATACGGACGCCTGGCCTTCGAACCTGAAGATGCTGCCCCAGGCGTTCGGCTTGCCATACAGCACGCAGGCGTCATTGACGACATATCGCGCAGCGAAATTGTCGGTCCCGTCCAGGACGACATCCCACCCGTCCACGATCTCGCGTGCGTTGGCGGCCTTGAACGGCGCGTCGATCGTCTCGACGTGGACGTCAGGATTGAGCGCGCCAATCCGCTCCCGCGCGGACGTCAGCTTCGAACGGCCCACATCGGAGGTGCCGTGAATGATCTGGCGGTGGAGGTTGCTGAAGTCGACGACGTCGAAGTCGACGATGCCGATCGTGCCGACGCCGGCCGCTGCGAGGTAGAGCGCGGCGGGAGAACCGAGGCCGCCTGCACCGACGCACAGAATTCGCGCGTTCTTGAGCCGCCGCTGGCCCTCCTCGCCCACTTCGGGGAGCAGCAGGTGGCGGCTGAAGCGCTGCAGATCGCGCGTGGTCAGCGCCGGCAACTCCATGTACCGCACTATAGCGCGTCCGCCGCAGCGAACAGAAAACGTTGAGTTTTCGGCCGCTTTCGCCTAAACTTCGGCTACCGTGATCATCGCTGTCGTCGTCGCGCTGGCCGCTTGCGGCGGGGCGGCCCTGGTGTGGGCGCTCAAGGCCGAACGGCGGGCGGCCGTGCTCCAGGCGACGCTGGATGCCGAACGGCGCTCGGCGTCGGAGCGGCTCGCTCTGGTCGATCAGGCCCGCGACACGCTCAAGGACACATTTGCGGCGCTCTCGTCCGACGCTCTCCGGCAGAACAACGACTCTTTCCTGAAGCTGGCGGCGACATCGTTCACACCGGTCAAGGACTCGCTCGAGAAGCTCGGACATCACCTGCGGGAAACAGACCGCGAGCACTCGACGCTCAAGGGACACCTGCAGTCGGTCGCGGAGACGCAGCATCTGCTCCGCCAGCAGACGCAGGCGCTGGTGAGCGCGCTGAAATCGCCCAATCAGCGCGGCCGCTGGGGTGAAGTGCAGCTCCGGACGGTGCTCGAGCGCGCGGGCATGCTCAACTACTGCGACTTCGTCGAGAAGAGCGCCGTGACGGAGGACGGCCGCCGCCTCGTCCCCGACGTTCTCGTGAGGCTGCCGAACGAGGCGTGCATCGTCATCGATTCGAAGGTGCCGATCGACGCGTACCTGCGGATGTCGGAGGCCGAGGACTCGCTGCGCGATGCGCTGCTGCGGGAGCATGCGCGCCAGGTGCGGGACCATCTGCGCAGCCTCTCCGCGAAGAGCTACTGGTCGCGCTTCCAACCGGCGCCCGAATTCGTCGTGATGTTCATGCCGGCGGAGCCGCTCTTTACGGCGGCGCTGCAGCACGACACCGGGCTGTTCGATTTCGCTGTGGACCAGCGGGTCATTCCGGCGTCGCCGCTGACGCTCGTGGCCCTGCTTCGCACGGTCGCGGCCGCGTGGCAGCAGCAGCGGCTGGCGAAAAACGCGGAAGAGATCCGCCAACTGGGCCGGGAGCTGTACGAACGGCTGTCGACGATGGCGGAGCACATCGGCGCGGTGGGCGACCACTTGAAGAAAGCGGGAGCGTCGTACGACGCGTTCGTCGGGTCGCTGGACTCGCGGGTGCTCGCATCCGCGCGGCGCTTCAAGGAACTCGGGGTCACCGCGGCCAAAGACCTGCCCGAGGATCTCCCGTCAACGCATCTCGACGTCCGGCTGCCCCGCGCGCCTGAATTGCGAGTCGCGATTCAGGAATCGCTGATCGGTGAGGGGTAGGGCGCGAGGCGCGAGGCGCGAGGCGGGAGACGCGAAGCGCGAAGCGCGAAGCGCGAGGTGCGAGGCGGGAGGCGGGAGGCGGGAGGCGGGAGTTGTGCAGTTGTGTAGTTGACGTGAACGCTATTTGATAGCCACCGTCACCACGACCCTCGCTCTGATCTCTATTTGACCGGCCTCGATCGGCACGGGTGCTGCGGCGCCGGCCGCCTGGCCCGCCATCATCGCGATCGGGCGCGGCTGCGGCGGGTTGAAGTCGCGCTGCTCTTCGACGCGGAGCACGCGGTCGACGGTAACGTGCGCGCCGGCCGCGGCCGCCTGCGCCCGTGCAACGCCGTCCGCCACGGCGCGCGTCATCGCCTCACGTTCTGCGCCGGCCCGGTCTTTCAGGTCGAAGCGGATTCCGCTCACGTTCGTCGCGCCGCTTCCAACCGCCGCGGCAATGACCTCCCCGACCCGGTCGAGCGCGTCCACACGCACCTGCACTTCGTTGCGCGCGAGGTAGTCGCGGAGCGTCTGCTTTCCGTTGGCGTAGTCGTACTCCGGCTGCAGGTTGTAGCCGATTGTCTGAATCGCGTCCGCGGCAATGCCCGATGCCTTGAGCTTCCCGTTGACGGCGCTCATCGCGGTGGTATTCGCGCGTTGCGCCTCTTCCGGTGTTCGGGCTCGACTCTCGGCTGCGATTGTGACCCATGCGCGGTCGGGCGCGCGCTGCAGGCTGGCTTCTCCGGTCGTCACGATCACGGGGGTTGAGGGCGCCGAGATCGCTGCGACGTCCTGCGCGGATACGGAGTTGGACAGGCCAAGAATGGCCGCCGCGAGGATAACGGTTCTCACGGTTCACCTCTCGTCACGACTCCCGCTACTGCGGACTGTCGACGGTCACAGGCGGCGAGCACGCGACGCGAAAGCCAATGCCATACGAATACGTGTCGGGCGGCACTTTATGCCGATAGCTGCAGGTCAGCATGCGCACGTCCGACGCGAGCCATCCACCGCCGCGAAGCACGCGAAGCTGCCCGCGCGGCGGACCGGTCGGATTCCGGGCGGAAGAGGCCGCATAGTACGCGGGCGAATACCAATCCTGGACCCACTCCCACACGTTGCCGACCATGTCGAACAGCCCGAAGTCGTTCGGCGGATACGTCTGACACTTCGTCGTGCCGCCGGACGATCTCGCGTCCTGGTCCGCGAGGAAGTTTGCGTTCCGGGGGCCGATCTCGTCGCCCCAGGGATATCGTTTGGACTCCACTCCGCCGCGCGCAGCCTTTTCCCACTCCGCTTCGGTCGGCAGCCGGAACGCGCGGCCCGTGACGGCGGCCAGCCACGCGCAATACGCCGAGGCATCGTCGTACCTCACGAGCGACACAGGGTGGTGGAGACGCTCGGGCAGCGGCTCGGATTTCACCCATTCATAGGACGCCGCCGTCTGCCGAAACACACGCTGCCGGTCGATGCCGCCGACGCCGACGACGAGAGGAATCTCGTAAATCGATGGCGCGCGATGTCCCGTGTCCCGCACGAAGTGCGCGTACTCCGCATTGGTGACGGGCTGAATCCCAATCAGGAAGTCGTCGACGTGGACCGCATGCACCGGGCGCTCGTCCTCTTCGCCGCCGGTGGAGCCCATGAGGAACTCGCCCGCGGGAATCAGCGCCAGGCGTGGAAGATCGTCAAGGGCCATCGATCGCCTCAGAATAACGCATGCCGGGAATTCGACTACACTTCCAAGCCGTGTCTCAGCGGATATGCGGGCGGATCTCGCGCTGATTGGATTCGGACACGTCGGCCGCCGGTTCGCCCGGCTGCTGGACGAACGCCGCGACTGGCTCTCGCTCGACTACGACCTCGACTGCCGCATCGTCGCGATCTCTACACGCGGGCACGGATCGACAGCCAATCCGGCCGGGGTGGACGCTGTCGATCTGGCGCGGCAGCTCGAAACGGACCCCTGCGCCAGCGTTGGAGACCACGGTGACAGCTTTGCGGCGATCCGGGCGCTCGCCGATTCGCCCGCCGATCTGAAAATCGCCGTTGAAACGACGCTGCTCGACATCGGCGCCGGGCAGCCCGCCATCGACCACGTGCGCGCCGCGCTGCACGCAGGATGTCACGTGGTGACGGCGAACAAAGGTCCGGCCGCGTTCGCATACGAAGAGCTGAGTGCGCTCGCCGCCGATCGAGGGCTCTCGTTTCTATTCGAGGGCGCGGTCATGGACGGCATTCCCGTCTTCAACCTCGCCCGCGAGACGCTTCCCGCGGTGGAGATCCGCGGGTTCCGCGGCGTCATCAACAGCACCACGAACCACATCCTCACCGCGATCGAAGACGGCGAAAGCTTCGACAGCGCGCTTGCGCGGATGCAGGCGGAGGGGATCGCCGAAGCGGATCCGTCGCTCGACATCGACGGGTGGGACGCCGCGGCGAAGACATCCGCCCTTGCGAACGTGCTGCTGCGCGCGCGCATGACGCCGCAAGCGGTCGAGCGGGAGGGTATCGATCACGGCACCGCCCGCCTCGCGATGGCCGCGAAGGCGCGCGGCAATCGCGTGCGTCTCGTCGCCTCGGCGCGCCGGACGGCTGGGGGATTCTCTGCGTCGGTACGGCCGGTCGAACTACCCGAATCGGATTTGCTCGCCGGGCTGCGCGGCATGGCCAACGCACTCGTCGTCGAAACCGACCTCCTGGGCGATGTCGCCATCTGCCAGTTGAACGGCGGCCTCACGATGACGGCGTATGCCCTGCTGACCGATCTCGTGACCATCCGCCGCGGGGTGCGGTGACATGCGCCCGCTCGACGGGATCGTCGTAATCGACTTCAGCCGCGTGTTGTCGGGCCCGTATTGCACCGCGCAGCTCGCGGATCTCGGAGCCCGCGTGATCAAAATCGAGCAGCCGGGACACGGCGACGACACGCGGGCGTGGGGGCCTCCGTTCCTGCAGGGCGAGAGCTCCTATTTCCTCAGCATCAACCGGAACAAGGAATCGCTCGCCCTCGACTTGAAGCATCCGGCGTCCCGACGGATCGTCGACGGGCTGCTCGACCGCGCAGATGTCGTCGTGGAAAATTTCAGGCCCGGAACCATGCACCGTCTTGGTCTCGGGTACGACGAAGTCGCCGCGCAGCGGCCGCGCATCGTCTACTGTTCGATCTCGGGGTTCGGACAGACAGGTCCACGGCGCGCGGAACCGGGATACGACGCGGTGATGCAGGCCGAAGGCGGCCTGATGAGCATCACCGGCGCCCGCGATGGCCCGCCGTATCGCCTCGGCGTCGCGATCGCGGATCTGGCGACGGCGCTTTTCGCGGTGCAGGGCATTCTGGCCGCTCTCATCGCGCGTGAGCAGACGGGTCGCGGACAACTCGTCGATGTCGGGATGCTCGACACGGTTGCATCGCTGCTGACCTACCAGGCGGGCATCGTGTTCGCGACGGGAACGTCCCCCGGGCGGATGGGGAATCAACATCCGTCGATCGCGCCGTACGACACGTTTGCGACGGCAGATGGCGAGTTCGTGCTGGCCGTCGGCAACGACGAGCAGTTCCGGCGCATGGCTGCCTTACTGCAGGAGCCCTGGCTGTCGGCCGACCCGCGGTTTGCCACAAACAGCGACCGCGTGCACCACTATGACGCGCTCCGCGCAGAGCTGCGCCGCGTCTTTGCGACGTGGAAACGGGACGCTGTCGTCCGCGCCCTCACGGATGCGGGCGTGCCCTGCGGCGCGGTGCGCAGCGTGACCGAAACGCTCGCCGACCCACAGCTCGCAGCGCGCGACATGATCGTCCCGATCACGCACGCGGTTGCGGGTGACATTCGGGTGCTCGGGAATCCATTGAAACTGTCCGCCACGCCGCCCGAAATCCGGACAGCGCCACCCGCATTGGGCCAGCACACGGACGCGATTCTCGAAGGCGATCTCGGTCTACGCCAAGAGGAAATTGCAAGGCTGCGGCGCGAGGGCGCGATTGCGTAATGCCAAACCGGCTGCCACGCAGGATCGGGATCAGCGTTCGACGAACGGCGGCAGCGCGTCCATGATGGCGCCGACCACGTCTTCCTGCGAAATCTGGGAGACGGGGCGGTCCTCGAACAACGCCCGTTCGGTAACGACTTGTCTGCGCCCGCGGCCGCGAGAGGCCGTCATCATGAGGACCGGCGTGTTGCCGCTGGTGTCGAGCGCCAGCTCGATGAACTCGTCCGGCGAAAACTCCGGCGTCAATCTGACCGACTCACCCGGCGTGAACACCTTGAAGCGGTGCCCTTCGCCGACGAGCGCCTGGGCGACGGCATGAAAGGCCGGCACGGCGACGTCCGGAAGAAACGCATCGTACGCACGGGACGCTTCGTCGATGCGCGAGCGGCGCTCGGCCGCATGTCGCTTCGCCTGCTCGATGACGCCGCGTAACCGTCGCCGGACTTCTGAGACCTCCATCCGACCGAGCATAGCATTCGTTGCGCGGACGGGGTCAGACCCCGGTCGCCGGATTACCCACAACCGACAGATGGGGTCAGACCCCGGTCGCTCGATTACACACTGGGTATTCAAGCGGCAGGGGTCAGACCCCGGTCACTGAATTACACACATGGCAGTTTGTGCGACGGCGGGAACAGATCTGGCGCTCAGGCTGGAGCGTGCGCGGAGTTGATCGCCATCAGCCCGCCAAGCAGCGGTTCGACGCGGCAGCCGACGAACCCGT
>Ga0310810_10005285_pt1 | contig 14426 bp, 12 predicted proteins | sample NCmetagenome_FD_207641 | JGI IMG/M metagenome (GOLD analysis project Ga0310810, IMG submission 207641) | Soil microbial communities from experimental microcosm in Duke University, North Carolina, United States - NC | ecosystem: Engineered > Artificial ecosystem > Soil microcosm > Unclassified ... | reverse complement strand
GCGAATCTCGGGATCGAAAGGACGCGGCATCCCGGCAACGCCGACAGTATCCGTGTGCCCACAGAACATCAGCGAGCGCCCGCGCTTTTGACCGTCGAGCACGCCGACGACGTTGGGTCGGCCAGGCGCCGCGTCGGTCACCGTCACCGCGAGACCGCACGCGCGCAGTTCGTCGGCCAGTCGGCGGGCGATGTCAGCTTCACCGCGCGCGCCAGGAACGAGCGTCGGGTTCACGGAATCGATCGCGACCAGGTCACGAAGCAGCGCGATGACGGAATCGTCGTGGAACATGGAACGGCAGGCCCGTAGATAATCGAGTCGTGCACGGTACTACAGCTCCGCCCTTCGTCGCAGCGATCGCCTCCGGCGTGCGAGACGCCGGCGGACGTGCACTCGTCGTGGGCGGCTGGGTACGCGACACGTTGTTGCGCGAGTACCCAGGCCCTAACCCCGAATCCCGACGTGCGAATCCCGCATCCCGCATCCCGAATCCCGGCAAAGACATCGATATAGAGGTATTCGGGATCCCGTCCGAGAAGCTGCCAGGGCTGCTCGCCTCCTTCGGTCGCGTCGAAGCGGTCGGGCAGAGCTTTCCGGTCTACAAAGTTGTCGGGACTGATGGCACGGCAATCGACGTGGCACTCCCGCGGCGCGAATCGAAACAGGGACGCGGCCACAAGGGCTTCGAGGTGCGCGGCGATCCCTTCATGTCGCTCGACGACGCCGCGCGCCGTCGCGACTTCACGATCAACGCGATCGCGTGGGACCCGTTGACTGGCGAGTACCTCGATCCGGTGAACGGTCGCGCAGATCTCGAGCGACGACTGCTGCGCGCAGTCGATCCGCAGACGTTTGGCGACGACAGCCTGCGCGCCCTGCGCGCCGTGCAGTTCGCCGCCCGCTTCGCGTTCACGCCGGACGCAGACACCGCCGATCTGTGCCGGCGAATCCGGCTCGACGATCTGCCGGCCGAACGGATCTGGGGTGAACTGGAAAAGCTGCTCCTGCTTGCCGCACGACCATCCATCGGATTCGCGCTCGCCCGTGATCTTGGGATCGTCGAGCAGGTGCTGACCGAGATGATCCCGCTCATCGGTTGCGAGCAAGAACCCGAGTGGCATCCCGAAGGCGACGTCTGGATTCACACGCTGATGGTGATCGACCGCGCGCGCGAGCTGAACGACGATCTCGATCGGCCTCGCCTGTTGACGGTGATGCTCGGCGCCATCTGCCACGACCTCGGCAAGCCCTCGACGACGGCCTTCATCGACGGACGGATTCGATCGCTCGATCACGAACAGGCTGGTGTCGCACCGACGATTGCCCTTCTCGATCGGCTGAACGTGCACACCATCGATGGCTTCGACGTGCGGCAACAGGTGATTGGGCTCGTCGCGCATCACCTGAAGCCGGGCATGCTCCACAAAGCGACGAACGTCGGCGACGGCGCATTCCGGCGTCTCGCGCAGAAAGTGGATCTGGAACTGCTCGCGCGCCTGGCGCGCGCCGACTGTCTCGGGCGAACGGGCACATTCGACTGCTCCGCGATGGACTGGTTCGTGACGAGAGCCCGTGCGCTCGGTGTCGAGCATCGAGCGCCGGCGCCACTCCTGCTCGGACGCCACCTCCTCGAGCTCGGTCTTCCTCCCGGCCCGCGCGTCGGCGAAGTCTTGAGACAGGTTTACGAGAAGCAGCTCGATGGAGAGATCACGAGCGTCGCGGACGGACTCGAAGAAGCGAAGCGAATCCTCACGCGATTGATTTAGTGTCGTCGCGCCCGTTTTTACGCAACGTTCACGGGTCCCGATCAAACGCAGAGATCGCCGGGATCGCGGAGACCAAGCTGTTGGTAAGACAGCGGCGGGTGCCATCGCGCGCAACGCGCGGCACCCGCGCACCCTCGGGGATCTCAGCGATCCCTGCGTTTCAAATTCTCCCCGTCTCCGCGCCTAAGAGAGCGAAAGAGGCGGCAATGGTTTACAGACCCGCCGCTGCGAGGGCGAGGCCGGCGCGTGGAGACAGTCCGAGCGGTTGATATCCGAGATCGCGGGCAGCGCCATCGCCGAAGAGCGCGGCGATCAGTGTCGCGCGATCGGTTGCCGACGCGTACTCGCGCAGCACCTCTCGCGTGTAGGACAGGTCATCGTCCGCGAGGCGAGGGGCCGTCGATCCGGCGCTGCGCATCACGTCACTCTCCTGCGTGAGCATCTCACCCAGCGTGCGCGGCGGACCGTGACGCTGCACGTGCACCACGCGGTAGATACACTCGAGCACTTCCGCTCGAACGAGCGTCGCGTCGTATGTCTCGCTCGTCCAGAGAATCGCGGGCAGCCAGGCGCGCCGGTACATCGCACGCTGCTCGAAGCGGTAGCTGAACTCGCTCGCATAGCGATTGGTCCAACCGCCTTTGAGATCGTCGCTGACCACGAGGCAGGCCCGATAGTCGCCAGACTCGTCGGCGAGCGCAGACGCAGCGTCGCCAAGCGCACGGGCGCCAACGCCATCGGCATCAATTGCGAGGAGATGATCGAGGAACGGCGGCAGGTGTTCCTTCCCCATCGGGTTCATCGCGACGAGAGGGAGCTTCAGCTCGTCGCTCCCACCCGTCATGGTCCGAATGTATTCGCGGAATCGCTCGAACCCGCGCGGCAGGTCGTAGAGGTCCCGCTGCACTTTGAGCAGCGGGACGTACTCGAGCGTCACCGCTGACGATTGAGATACGCCGCCAGGCCTGCCAGTCCGCCGACGATCACCAGCGCGCGAATGACGCGGATCAGGCTGATGAACCAGGCGATGCCGATGCCCAGCGCGGCCCACTGCACCCACCAGTGGCCCGGCGACGTTATCAGGTTGATCACGAAGAGGAACGCGAGGATGAGCGGCCCCTTCACGAGAAAGCCCAACGCGTGCAGTGTTCTCATGGTCTCAGCTCCATGTGACGAGGGGAGGCGTCAAGGGGTTCCGGAGGGGCCCAAAGACCAGAGACGTTATCGGATGTAACCGGCAAAGACGTCCGCGTCCACGTTGCCACCGGATACTACCGCAACCGTATCCGGCTCGTTTGTCCTGAGGGCGGCGGCGACTGTGGCCGCTCCGCTCGGTTCGGCCACGACCTTGGCCTCGTGGAAAAGCCACTTCATCGCCGACGCGAGCTCTTCGTCGGTCACGGTGACGACCTCGTCGACGAACGCCCGAACGTGTGCAAAGGTGAGATCGCCTGGCCGCAACGTCAGGAGGCCGTCTGCGATGCTGGCCGTCGTGGGGAGCGCGACTGGGGCGCCCGCGGCAAGCGATGCCGTCATGCGCGCGGCACGAACCGGCTCGACGCCAACGATGCGTACCGACGAACGCATGCGTTTGACCGCAGCGCTCACACCAGCAATCTGTCCACCGCCGCCCATCGGCACGTAAATCGATCGCACTTGCGAGTGCTGTTCCAGAATCTCGAGGCCGGTCGTACCCTGGCCGGCGATGATCCATGGATGATCGAAGGGCGGAACGATGGTGAGACCGCGGGATCGGGCGATGTCCTCCGCACGCGCCTTGCGATCGGTGGACGTCGTTCCCGCGAACACGACTTCGGCGCCGTGTCTGCGTACGCCATCGACCTTCACTCGTGGCGTCGTCTCAGGCATCACAATGACTGCCGGAGCCTTGAACGCTTCTGCCACGATGGCAACCGCCCGGCCGTGATTCCCTGACGAGTACGTGATCACTCCAGCCGATCTGGCCTCGGGTGACAGCTGCGCGATCATGTTGCACGCGCCGCGGATCTTGAAAGCGCCACCCGGCTGGAAACATTCGCACTTGAGATATAGACGGGGCTGCCTCTCGACTTCGAGCAACGGCGTCCTGCGGACGAGCGAGCGGATCCGGCCCGCGGCAAGACGAATGTCGTCGAGCGAGACGAGCACGGATTCGTCAACACCAGTCACGAAGCCAGTATAGTGTGCAGGATGCAGACGCTCAGATTCGTGGCCGCCTCTGCGCTCGTTGCCGCAGTTGCATGCGCGGCGTGTGGTTCACCCTCGTCCGGTTCGGGCGGTTCCAAGAGACGACTGTCGATCGCCACGGGAGGAACCGGCGGCGTGTTCTATCCCTACGGCGGCGGCATTGCAAAGGTCATCACCGAGCATCTGCCGAACACCGAGGCCACTGCGGAAGTGACGGCGGCCTCAGTCGACAACCTCAAGTTTCTCAAGCAGGGCACGTCGGACCTTGCCTTCACGATGGCGGACATGGCTCAGGACGCCGTGAAGGGCCGCGACGTGTTCAGTGACTTCGGCACCGTACCCGTGCGCACGCTTGCCGTGCTCTATTCGAGCTATTCGCACCTGGTGGTACGAGCCGATGCTGGAATCTCTGGTATCGCAGATCTCCGCGGACGCGTCGTGTCCACTGGTGCCGCGGGGTCAGGGACCACGGTGATCGCTCGCCGTATGCTGCAAGCTGCCGGACTCGATCCGAGCCGTGACATCCGCGAGCAGAGTCTTGGCGTCGCGCAGTCGGTCGATGCGATCAAGGACGGAAAGATCGATGCGTTCTTCTGGAACGGCGGCCTTCCGACGGCCTCGATCCTCGACCTCGTCAACACGCCGGGCGTGAAGGCGAACTTCATCGCGACCGACACGCAGTTGCCGAGGCTCGAGCAGATGTTCGGTCCAGGGCTGTACTATCGCGACATCATTCCGAAAGCGACCTACAACAACGAGGCCGAGATTGCCGTCGTCGCCGTGGCCAATATGCTGGTCGTGGCCGAGGACATGCCGGAAGATCTCGCGCACGACATCACGCAGCTCCTGTTCGATCAGCAGGCCGAACTCGCGGCCATTCATCCTCAGGCGAAGACGTTGTCTCTGAAGACGGCGATCGCAGGGTCTCCGGTGCCATTCCATCCGGGCGCCATTCGCTTCTATCGCGAACGGAACGTGTGGACAGCGCAGTAGCGGATGACGGAACGACGGGTCTGACGAGCCGCGCGGGCACGCGCGGCATGGTCGCTGCCGTACTGGGCTTCGCGCTCGCAGCCTACGCGCTCTACTGGGTCGTCGGCATCGTCGATCCGCACGTCTATCGCGTCACCTTTCTCATGGTGGCGATCGTCCTGACCATCGTTGCGCACCCGTCGGGCTCTACCAGGCTGCATGTCGCGTGGGACGGATTGTGGATCGTGCTGACCATCGGCGCGTTCATCTGGCCGCTTCTCGATATCGATGCGTTCGTGAACCGCGCCGCGACGCCGAACACGGTGGACGTGGTCGCCGGAGTCATTGCGTTGCTCGTCGTGCTCGAATCGACTCGACGAACGACGGGATGGGTGCTGCCCGTGACGGCGCTCGTCTTCCTCGCGTACGCGGTGACCGGGCCCCTCCTCGATCGCATCGGTCTCGATCTGATCGCGCATCGCGGCTACGGCATCACGCGCCTGATAGGCACGATCTACATGACGCTCGAGGGGATCTTCGGCGTCCCGCTCGATGTTGCGACGACGTACATCGTGCTCTTCACGATCTACGGCGCCATCCTCGAGCACAGCGGTGCAGGGCGATTCTTCGTGGACTGGACCACGGCTGCGATCGGCCGTTCAGGAAAGGGCGCCGGCCCCGGGCGCACGGTCACGGCTGCGGGTTATCTGCTCGGAGCCATCTCCGGCAGCGGCGTCGCGAACACCGTGATGCTCGGTGCGGTCACGTGGCCGCTGATGAAACGCGCGGGGTATCCGGCCGACACGGCTGGCGCCATCCTCGCTGCGGCGGGCATCGGAGCCATCCTCGCCCCACCAGTGATGGGCGCGGCCGCGTTTCTCATCGCCGAGTTCCTGCACATCTCCTATCTGGAAGTGATTGCCACCGCGGCGATCCCGGCAGCGCTCTACTACCTGTCGCTCTTCCTGATGGTCGAAACCGACTCCCGCCGACTGGGCCTTCGTCCGATCGACACCGAGTTGCCGTCGCTCGGCGCGTTGACGAAGCAGGGTTGGTTTCACTTTGCGTCCATTGCTTCGATCGTCATCCTGATGCTGCGCGGATTCACGACCTTCCGCTCGGTCTTCTGGGCCATGATCCTGGCGGTCGGCTTCAGCTTCCTGAATCGCGCGCACGCGCTCACACCCCGACGCCTCGCCGTCGCGCTCGCATCAGGTGGTCAGGGTGTCTTGCCAGTCGCCGCCACCACCGCTGCTGCCGGCATCATCGTCGGCGTCGTCACGCTCACCGGCCTCGGCCTGAAGGTCGCCGGGGTGATCGTGGCGCTCGCCGGCAGCAACCTGCTGCTGACGGTTCTCTACTCAGGGATCGCGATCTGGGTACTGGGCCTCGCGGTGCCGGTGACCGCGTCGTACATCATCGCGGCGGTGATGATCGTGCCCGCACTCGTGCAGGTCGGCGTCGCCGAACTTGCCGCGCACATGTTCGTCTTCTACTATGCCGTGCTTTCAGAGGTCAGCCCGCCAACCGCGCTCTCACCGTTTGCGGCGGCGGCAATCACCGGCGGCAGCCCATTCCGTACGACGATGCTGTCGTGGAAGTACACTGCGCCGGCGTTTGTGGTCCCGCTCGCGTTTACGATCGATGCGCGCGGACTTGGTCTGCTGCTGCATTCGACGCCGCTCAACATCGTGTTGGCCACGGTGTCAGCCGCGCTCGGGCTCGTCGCGTTGGCCATAGCCGCGAACGGATGGATGCGTCGCGCCGTCTCGCCCATCGAGCGAACGATGGCGGCGGTATCGGCTGCGCTCCTGTTCATCCCGCGCGGCCCGTCACCTGTCGTCGGGGTGGCGCTGCTGGGAGTTCTCGCTGCTCGCCAGTGGAGGAAGTGATAGGTTGTGATATGGCTCGTTACACGCTCGTCTATGGCGTTCGGATCGTTCCAGAGGGATCACTCATCGACGCCTCCGAGGCGCGCCTCACGCTGAAAGACGGCGAGACCGGCGGCCTGACGCTCCACACGATCGACGGCACGATCCCTCAACTGCGTCGTGCGCTCGACCGGAGCCTTGATGCGTTTTTTGATTTTCTGCCCGGCGTGAGCGAGGAAGACAAGCGCGATTTCGACGACTCCTAGAATCTTGTCGTTCTTTACGCTGCCGCTTCCTGTCCTGAGCGGAACTCTTCGATTAATCCCGCGACATTGCCTGCGACCGAGTGCAGTGTCGGCGCCCAGCCGAGTGCGCGAGCGCGCGGACTGCGCACGACCTGATCGAGCGCGAGTGCGTCGGCGTACTGACCCATCTTGTTGCGTGCTTCTTCGATCGGCACGTGCCGGATGTCCGGCTGCACCATGAAGTGCCGCGCGATCGCTTCGACGATGTCGGAAACGCGCTCGTCGGCTTCGTCATTCGCGTGAAAGATGCCCGAGGCCTCGGGATGCGCCGCGATTCGAACGTACAGATCCGCAAGATCGCGATCGTAGACACACGGCCAATGATTGCGGCCATCGCCCACTACGCGAAGCAGCCCGTTTTTCGCGTTTTTCAGCAGGTCGCTGATGATCCCGCGCGCGCCGCCATAGACGATGCCGGGGCGCACGATTGCCGTACGGATCTGGCCAGAACGCGACAGGCTCTGCACGAGCGCCTCGTGCGCAGGACGCCACGCGACGAGTGGAGTGGGCTTGATCGGAGCCTCTTCGGTCGCGGGGCCGTTCGTGTCGCCCAGCACCCAGACGCCCGAGGTGTAGATGAAAGTCGCCGCGCGTCCCGCGTCGATGCGTTTGCCGGCGGCGCCGAGCAGTGTCTCGATCGCGCGGCGATCGACGTCAACCGACTGCTTCGAGCGATCGGACGCCGCATGCACGATGACATCGGACTCTTCGGCTGCGGCCACGTATGCGGCCGGCTTTCCCAGTTCGCCGACGATCGCACGCCCACCACGGAGCGTCACATGTTCGGCTTTCTCGGGATCTCGTACGAGCGCGGTCAGATGGTGACCGGCACGGAGTGAGGCTTCCAGGATCGACGATCCGACGTAACCGGTCGCGCCCGTTAAGAAGATGCGCATGGCGGAGCCGTTTATTCTAGCCGGTCTTGCCCTCAGATATCCCAGACGCGTTCGCCGTCGAAGAAGGTGATGACGCCGTCTTCGCTGACCTTGAGCACCGGACCGAACCGGCTGGCCGCCAGTGCGGCAGTCGTTCGCGCACCTTCGACGACCCCGTTCGTGTCCGATTCTGGAGTCGACGGATGCCGGAGGATTGTGCCAGCCGCGAGCAACTTGCCCGCCCGATCCATCACGATCGCCCCGTCGAGCGACGCAAGTGCCGCAAGCACGTTGGGATCCAGATCGGTGACTGAGCGGCCCTCGAGCAGGTGAAGCAGGTCCAGCCGCGACGGACCTGAGCCATCTGGCAGGTTCGCAATCGTGCTGTGCAAGCTGTCGAGCCGGTCTGCCGGGGCCACCAGTTGCGCCAGGGCTGTCTGAGCCTCGCGCGCAACGAGGAAAAGGGCGCCTTCCCGTGCATCCGCCAGATCGAGCGCCGTCTGAAAAATCCGCAAGGCCAGGGCATCGTCGCCGACCGCCTCTGCCCACAAGCGGTACTTCGCCTGCAGATCGAGGAGGTGCCACCGCGCACCTCTGAACGCAAAGAGCTCCGCCCCTTCGGCAAAGACTTTGATTTCGCGCGACGGACTCAACACGGCGCAGATATGCCCGTTCTGGAGCGTGGCCCGCGCGTGCGGCTGAAATGCCTTCGCACAGGGGACCTGCAGGATCTGATTGCGGCAGGCCTGGCTTCCCCACCGTTCGATATCGATGAGATCGAGCAGTCGTCCCTCCGAATTGGCGAGAAACACGGTGCGCATGCCGTCGGCCAGACGGTAGAAGCTCTTGATGGTCGTGAGCGATTCGGTATACGTCGGTGCCGTTGACGGCAACGCGATGCCTGGGCGCAACGGGTCCTCGGAGGTTCCGAGCAGCAGAACGCCTGTGGAAATCGGCCTGTTCTCGTAACTCGAGAGCGCCGCAACGCGAAGCAACTCGATGATCGACGCCACGCGATCGGCGCGCGCCGCGCGTGCCTCGATGGCATACGAGCGCTTGTCCAGGAACGCACCAACGTATCGATCCTCGATGGCGCCACGAAACAGGTCGCCACGCTCGGCGATGATGCGCGGGTTGAGGATCGCGCTGAATCGCGCCGCCAGCACGGCTCCAATCGCCTGCGCCAACCGCACCTCGTGTGCGGTAAACACCCACCGTCCCGGTACCCGCAGCGTGTACCTGGTGCCGAACCACCGCACGATCAGCGCTGCCGGGTTCGCGGACGGCTCGATCGCAAGCCGACCATCGGAGGACACCGACGGCGTCATCTCCGTGCCGAGAGTGGCGCGCTCGAAGAACTGCCGCAGTGCCGATTGCAGCAGCGAGTCGTAGGCGGCGCCGACGGCGAGGGTGGGTGGTGGGGAGGGCGATGACATCAGGTCAGGTCCTCCGGATCATAATTCACAGGTGCGCCGGGACACCCTCGTCGACTTCTTTCAGGACTTCGTCCAGATCAACGGAACGTTTCTCACATTCGACGATGGCTACCGCCGGCGTGAGTATTCCTACGGAGACGCCGGCCGCGCCTCTCGGAGCTTCGCGGCCCGACTGGCGGCCGCCGGGCTCGGCAAGGGCGACAAAGTCGTCTTCTGGGGCGAGAACCGCCCGGAGTGGGTCGTCTGCTACTGGGGTTGCCTGCTCTCGGGCATCGTCGTCGTTCCGATCGACTATCGCTCGACCATCGACTTCGTCGAGCGAGTGAACAGCCAGGTTGGAGCGCGCGTCATCCTCGTCGGCGACGACGTGGACGGGGAATCGCCAAAGAGCTTCCAGAACGTGTGGCGATTCGCCGACCTCGACTGGAGAGCCGACGGGCCAATGCCAAGCGTGTCGATCGTGCGTGACGATGTGATCCAGATCATCTTCACGTCCGGCGCCACCGCCGAGCCGAAAGGCGTGGTCATTCGACATCGGAACGTGCTCGCCAACATCGTCCCGGTGGAACGCGAGGTGTTGAAGTACCGGAAGTACGCGCGGCCGTTCCACCCGCTTCGCTTTCTGAACCTGTTGCCGCTCAGTCACATGTTCGGGCAGTCGATGGCGAGCAGCATCCCGCCGATGGTTCGCGGCACGGTGATCTTCACGCGCAGCTTCAACCCGCACGACATCCTGAGTCTCATTCACCGGCGCAGGATCTCAGTGCTGGTGTGCGTGCCGAAGATCCTCGGCGTCCTGCGTGAGCACGTCATACGCGCATTTCCGGAAGCCGCGGATCCGCCCCCACCCGGCATCTCGATTCCCGGCCGCTGGTGGAAGTATCGGCGTGTTCATCGGGCGTTTGGCTTGAAGTTCTGGGCGTTCGTCGTCGGCGCAGCACCCCTGCCGCCCGACATCGAGGAGTTCTGGCGACGGCTTGGCTTCGCCGTCATCCAGGGATACGGGCTGACAGAGACGGCACCGATCGTCACGCTGAATCACCCGTTCAAGACGAGCAAAGGATCGGTGGGCACGCCGATCGAAGGCGTCGAAGTCCGCATCGCCGAGGACGGCGAGATTCTCGTCCGCGGCGAGAACGTGACGAGCGGATATTTTGATCCGGGATCCGGGATTCGGGATTCGGGATTCAGGGCTCAGAACCTCGAACAGGATCTAATCCCGAGTCCCGAGTCCCGAGTCCCGACGACCGAGTCACGAGTCCTTGATTCCGAGGGTTGGTTACATACCGGCGACATCGGCGAGCGCGACGCGCAGGGTCGCCTGTTCATCAAGGGGCGCAAGAAGGAAATGATCGTGCGGCCCGATGGGCTGAACGTCTTTCCCGAAGATGTCGAACGAGCGCTGGATGCGCAGGCAGGCGTGCGCGAGTCAGCTGTCGTGGGCGCCGTAGACGGTGCCGAAGAACGCGTCCACGCCGTGCTCGTTCTCGAGCCCAGCACTGAACCCGACGTCGTGATCCGACAGGCGAACGCGCACCTGCAGGATCACCAGCGCGTCCGCACGTGGTCGCTGTGGCCCTCGTCGGAACTACCTCGCACCGAGGGCACAAAAAAGCTGAAGCGCCGGGCGATCCGAGACTGGGTCCAATCCGGAAGCTCCAGCGCCCCCGCAGCGACGGGGGATACGTTCGAAGCATTGCTGGAGCGATTCGCGCACGGTCGTGCGCTCGGCGGCACGACCACGCTCGAGGAGCTTGGCCTGAGCTCACTCGAGCGCGTCGAATTGATGGTGGCACTCGAAGATCGATTCCAGACCCGCATCGACGAAGGGCGCTTCTCGGAAGTCTCGAACATCGGCGATCTGAAGCAGCTGGTCGAACTCGGCACGACCACAGAGCCGGTTGACGAGCCCGTGGATTTTCCGACGTGGAACCGCCGCTGGCCGGTCACGCTGATTCGCCGGCTCTCGCTGGCGACGTGGATTCTTCCGCTCGCACGCGTGTTTGCGCACGCACGAGTCGAAGGGCTGCAGCATCTGGACGGCCTCAGCGGACCAGTGGTCTTCGCGTCCAACCATCAGAGCCACATGGATGTGCCGGTGATTCTGTCCGCACTGCCTGGCAGATTACGGGCCAGGGTCGCTCCGGCGATGGCGAAGGAATTCTTCAAGGCGCACTTCTTCCCCGCTGGCTATACGTGGCGCGAGCGCTTCACCAACGGGCTCAACTATTACCTCGCGGCGTTCTACTTCAACGCGTTCCCGTTGCCGCAGCGCGAAGCGGGTGCACGTCAAACACTGCAGTACATCGGTGAGCTCACGGGTGGCGGCTGGTCGATCCTGATCTTCCCGGAGGGAATGCGCTCGTCGACTGGTGACATCAAACCATTCCGTGGCGGTATCGGCATGATCGGATCTCGCCTCGACGTGCAGGTCGTACCGGTTCGCATCGACGACGTGGACAAGCTGCTTCCAGTGGGAGGCATGTTCGTGCGGCCTGGTCCTGTGCGTGTGGCCTTCGGCGCGCCGCTCCGGCTGCAGGGATCCGACTATGCGGAGTTGGCGTCTCAGGTGGAGCGAGCCGTTCGAGCTCTCTAGCCGCTTTCTCACGCCGCGCGTTTTCACGCCCGATCATCGACTTTTAAACGCTGAAAACACGAGACTTGCAAGCGACTGCGTGCTGTGGCACCCTAATTGCTACTTTGATTCGGCCCAAGCCGGACATTTCTTTCGGTTCAGAAGGACACCCCTGATTGAGCAAAGACGATCTGATAGACATGCAGGGAACCGTAGTTGCGGTTCACTCGGGCGGTTTGTACCGCGTGCAGTGCGATGCCGGCCATGAAGTGCTGGCGCAGTTGAGCGGCAGGATGCGCCGCTTTCGAATCAAAGTCGTTCCAGGAGATCGCGTGACAGTCGGCGTATCCCCGTACGATCCGGTCCGCGGGATCATTACCTTCCGAGCCAGATAACGCATTCAGTTGAGCAGTACCCCTTCACCACCGAAACGACGCGGCCGACGCCAGCCGCCACATCGTCGATCGACGCGGCCGCATACGGCGCCCGCGCCTGAACCGACGGCGCTCACGTACGAGCAGACACCGTTCGATCCTGCACCCATCACGTTCGACAAGCTCGCGCTCGATGTACGGCTGCTGAGCGGAATTCGTGATCTGGGTTGGACGGACACACGGCCAGTGCAGAGCGGTGTCATCCCGGTCGCGCTCGCAGGCGGCGACGTGATCGCCTGCGCCGAGACCGGCACAGGAAAGACCGCGGCGTTCCTTGTCCCCATCCTCCAGCGTTTCCTCAATGAGCCCTCGCAGCAGCCACCGCGCACGCGAGCGCTCGTGCTGGCGCCAACGCGCGAGCTGGCCGTCCAGATCGAGGATCAGGTGCAGGGCCTCACGTACCACACGACGGTATCGAGCATCGCCGTCTTTGGTGGTGTGCCGATGGATATCCAGGAGCGCTCGCTCCGCGCCGGCGTGGACATCGTCGTCGCCACGCCGGGCCGGCTGATGGATCACATGCGTCACGAATCGGTCGACTTCGGCGCCCTCGAAGTGCTCGTGCTCGACGAGGCCGATCGCATGCTGGACATGGGCTTCTGGCCAGACGTGCAGCGCATCCTCACAGCACTTCCAAAGAAGCGGCAGACGCTCCTCTTCTCGGCGACGATGCCCGGGGAGGTTCTGAAGCTGACGCAAGAGTTCCTGCACGAGCCGAAATACATCCAGGTTGGACGTCGAGGCGGACCGGCGCAGACCATCTCTCATGCCGTCCAGACGATCGCCTCGGCCGAGAAGACGCAGTGGTTAGCTCGCTGGCTCCGAGAAGAGGCGATGGGACCTGTGCTCGTCTTCTGCCGCACCAAGATCGGCGCCGAGCGGTTGGCGCAGCGATTGAGCGGCATGGGCATTAGAGCCGCGTCGCTCCATGCCGATCGCACGCAGCAGCAGCGCATGGCTGCTGTCGAAGGGTTCAGGACTGGTACTTACCCGGTCCTCGTCGCGACCGACGTGGCCGCTCGCGGCCTTGATATCGACGGTATCGCTCACGTCGTCAACTACGAGGTGCCGGATACGCCCGAGGCGTACGTGCATCGTGTGGGGCGCACGGGACGAGCCGAATCAACCGGAAGCGCCCTCACGTTAGTGGCGCCGGAAGAATTGCGCGCGCTTCGTGCGCTGGAGAAAGCTGTTGGAGTCCAACTTCAGTAACGGTCCGATGGGCCCGCCAGCCGAGGATCCACCGGGCGGCGGGGAATCGCCAGGCCAGCCCGCTCCCGCACCGGAGTCCACGGGCGCTGTGCGATTCAATTCGTGCCGCTGGCAGCAGCCGGCCGAAGACGGCAACGCCGCATTCTGCACGCACCGCGAGGTGAAGCCCTACGCGGGCACGACCGGCTTCGATCCTGAGGCGTGGTGTGTGGACTGCCAGTACTACAAGCTGCGACGAGCGCCGAAGAAGCGTAACCCCGACGAGTATCGCTACTAGTTCAAGGCGGGTCTTTAGACCCGCCGATTTAGTCTGAGAATTCGCGCGCGAGGTGTACCCACTCGCCGTTCGGCGCGAGTTCCTGGTACGCCTTCCAGTGCAGTCTCGCTTCCTGCGACATGCCGCTCTTCTCGAGTGACACCGCCAGGTAGAAGTGCGCGTCCGCGTACGTCGGATTGACGCGGAGCGCGTCGCGATAACACTCCTGCGCTTCGGTATAGCGACCCAGGTCGTGGAAGATGTTTCCCAGGTTGAAGTGCGACTCGAAGACGTCCGGCTCGAGCGCGATCGCGCGCTCGTAGAGCGCCTGCGCTTCCGCCATCTGGCTGCGCGCGTAGTGAATGTTGGCCAGATTGATCAACGCGGGCACGAGATACGGATCGATCTCCAGCGTCCGGCGATACGCGTCGAGCGCCTCATCGAAATGAGCCGGATCGCCATCGTCCAACGACGATGCGAAGACGAACTCCTGCTCAGCGGCGCGCGCCTCATCGGGCGTGGTCGCTCCCATGAGCG
>Ga0310810_10005283_pt1 | contig 14427 bp, 10 predicted proteins | sample NCmetagenome_FD_207641 | JGI IMG/M metagenome (GOLD analysis project Ga0310810, IMG submission 207641) | Soil microbial communities from experimental microcosm in Duke University, North Carolina, United States - NC | ecosystem: Engineered > Artificial ecosystem > Soil microcosm > Unclassified ... | reverse complement strand
CTCGATTATGACATGTCACCCGGGCCCTTGACGGCGGCCGGGGCAGCCCGGTACGCTGCCGCCGACTGACCCGGCGCTCCGGTCTCAATCGTCCGGGCCCTCTCGGGCACAGGAGCAGCGATGCTTCCAGCCTCCAACCTGCCGGCGCCGCCACCGTGAACCACTACCTCTACGCCATCGTCGATCGACTGCCGGCCCGCTGGCGCCCCCCGACGGCCGGCATCCTGGGCGCCTCCATCGTGCCCCGCCGATTCGAGACCATGATCGTGCTCACCAGCACGCTCGAGATCGCTCCCGCCCCCGGACCCCGAAGTCTCGCGCTGCATCACGACATCGTGGCCACCGTCGTGGACGCCCCCGCGGTGGTGCCGCTGCCATATGGCACCGTCGTACCGGGGCCCCAGCTCGGCGACTGGATCGCGATGCGCCGGTCGCTCATCGAGGCTTCCCTCGCGGCGGTCAGGGGATGTGTGGAGGTGGCGGTGAAGCTCCTGCGCCTCGACGAGGCCCTCACGCGTCCGCGACCCCTGCGAGCCGACGGGGCGCCGTCCGAGCCCACGGTGGATCGGGACCTTCGCGGCCTGGCCGAGATGCTGGCCGATCGCGCCGGCGTGCCGCGCTGGCAGTACCGGCCCTCGGGCGGCGCCGGCACCCTTGCCGCCTCGGTCGCGTTCCTCGTGCCGCGGCCCGAGCTGGCGGCGTTCCTGGCGCGGATCGCCCCGGTCGCCTCGCACGCGGTGGGGGTGGCCGTGGTGCCCACCGGCCCGTCGGCTCCGGCCTCGTTCGCTCCAGACCTGAGCCGGGCGCCTGGGGGACGGAAATCGCTCGAATCCTGGAGGGCCGAGCAGCGCCGGGTGGGGTGAGGGGAGGGCGCGGGACCGCCTCGCCGACGCCGCGGTTCGGTGGTAGTCTGGGCCACTTTTTCGGGGGGAAGCCATGACCAGACTGGCGCGTGCGGCCGTCGAGTCGCTCATGAAGGGGCGTCCCGACGACAGCCTGGAAAGCGCGCTGGAAGTGTTCGAAGTGTTCGCCAGCGGATCGCTCACAGACGAGGTCTACATCCTCGAGGACGTCGCGGGAAAGCGCATCGCGATCGCGCCGGCGTCGCTCAAGGAACAGTATCGGCGGGGGTGAGCCATGGCCATCATCGTGCTCTCACATCAGCTCGGCGCCGGCGGTCCGGAGATCGGTCTGGCGCTCTCGCAGCGCCTCGGGTACCGCTACGTCGATCAGGAGCTGCTCCAGGACGCCGGCCGTCGCTACGGCCTGGCCGAGGAGAAACTCTCGCATCTCGACGACTCCAAACCGTCGTTCTTCGAGCGCTTCGACACCGAGACGCGCCACCACATCACCGTGCTCCAGACGACCTTGCTCGAGCTCGCCGAGCTCGACAACGCCGTGTTGATGCGCGGTGGGGGCCAGTGGCTCCTGCGTGGCGTGCCGCACGTGCTGCGCGTGCGCCTCATCGCCCCCTTCGAGCACCGCGTGAAGCAGTGGATCAAGCGTCAGGCCGAGACGACGCGGGAGACCTACAACCAGCGGGCGGCGGCCTCGCTCGTGCGGAGTGACGACAACGAGAAGGCCGGGCGGATGCGCTACCTCTACGAGGTCGAGCTCTCCGACCCGATGCTGTACGAGATGACGGTGAACACCGAGATGCTCCGGTGCGACGCCGTGGTGCAGATGATCGAGGGGCTCACGCGCCGACCGGAGATGGCCACGACCGAGGCCGGGCGGCAGACAATCGCGTCGCGGGCGCTCGCCTCACGTGTGCAGGTGGCGCTGGCCACGCATCCCGAGACGCGTCGCTACCGGATCACCGTCGAGGCGCAGAACGGTGTCGTCACCTTGGAGGGCACGACCGCGCTCGAGCGGGCCGTGGACGTGGCCCGGACGGTGCCCGGTGTCCGCGATGTCCGTACCCAGCAGGTCGAGATCCCGCCGATTCCGCCCTTCGTGGCCTAGCCGCATTCGGCGGCGGCCTCACCCGGGGCCGCCGTCAGGGTGCCGACCGCTCAGCGCGGTGAGGGCGCGGGCGGTTGTCCCGGCGATGAGTCCGGGGACTCCGCGATCTTCAGCGATAGCGTCTTGTGGGCGCGCTTGCGCACGACCTCCAGCCCGACGGTGGTGCCCGGCTCGGCGTCGGAGGATAGCCGCTGCAGATGGTGGTAGTCGTCGACGACCGTCGATCCGAACTTGACGATGACGTCGTTTGGCTGCAGGCCGGCCGACTCGGCGGGGCTGCCTGGATAGACGCGGGCGACGATCGCGCCACGCGTGTCCTCCAGGCCAAGCGCCTGGGAGAGCTCGCCCGTCAGCGGCTGCAGCGACACGCCGATCCAGCCACGCGTGACCTTGCCACGATCGATCAGCTGTGAGGTCACGCGCTTGGCCATGTTGGCAGGAATGGCGAAGCCGATGCCCTGACCCGTGGCCACGATCGCCGTGTTGATCCCGATCACCTCGCCCTTGAGGTTGACCAGGGGGCCGCCGGAATTGCCAGGGTTGATCGACGCGTCGGTCTGGATGAAGTTCTCGTACGTCGCGATGCCGACCTCGGAGCGCCCGGTCGCGCTCACCACGCCGACCGTCACGGTCTGATCGAGACCGAACGGGTTGCCGATCGCCACGGCCCACTCGCCCACGCGCAGCCGGTCCGAATCACCCAGGGTGGCAACGCGTAGCTCGCCCTCCGGCTGGAATCGGACGATCGCGAGGTCGGTCTTGGCGTCGGTGCCGACGATGCGGCCCTGGAACTCCTGGTTGGATGGCAGCTTCACCGTGACGCTGTCAGCACCGCGTATCACGTGATAATTCGTGAGAACGAAACCCCGCCGATCGATGATGACGCCCGAGCCGAGGCCGGGTTGCCGGAACTCCTCGCGCCGCCCGGATCCGCCGCGACCGAAGAACTGATCGAAGAAGTCCTTGAAGAACGGATCGTCGGCCCCGGGGCCCGGAAGGACCGGTGCACGGCGATTGTGCGCCACCTGGACCGTCCCGATGTTGACGACGGCGGGACGCACTTTCTCTGCAACAGTCACGAACGCGGCCTGTAGCGCCTCGGTGGAGCTCACGGACGCAGCGGCCGCTGACGACGTGGACCGGGCGCGTCCCACCATGAGCAGCCCGTAAAGACCGAAGCCCATGCCAGCCACCGCGAAAAGCAATCCGGCGAGCACTGCGGCACGGGCCGTCTGCGGCGTCATGCCGTCATGGGTCGTATCGGTGCAACTAGTGCAAAACTCGGCAAAAAAGTGGCCTTTTTCCTTGACCCTTTGCTTGCGAAAAAGGGACAATACGCCATTGCGTGAAATTCGTCCAGCCCCCTCGTTGAAAGGTTGGTTTTCCAGAGGGATAAGCCTCACGCTGATCGCCTGTCTGATCGCGCCCCACGCAGTCGTTGCGCAGCCTGCGAACCCCGCCACGACGAACCCGGCCACGACGACACAGCCTCAGCAGCCGGCGCCCACCGCTCCCGGCGCGCGTCCGACCCTGCCGAACATCACGATGCCTGCCCGGGCCGTCGCCGGACCCGACTACCGGCTCGGCAACGGCGATGTGCTCGACGTGCAGATCGCCGGACGCCTCGAGGTGAACCGACTGCAGGTGATCGTGGACCCGGAAGGCCTCGTCAACATCCCTCCGCTGGGAGCCATCCCGGTCGGCGGTCTGACGCTCCTCGAGTCCAATCGCCGGATCAGCGAGCGCGCCCGCACCCTGCTCCGCTTCGCCGACGTCAGCATCGCCGTTGCCATCCCTCGCTCGTTCGAGGTGGTGGTCTCCGGCGAGGTCGAGCGGCCGGGAGCCGTCCAGGCCCTCGCGATCCAGCGGCTGCACGAGATCATCCTCGTCGCCGGCGGCATCACGCCCCGCGGCAGCGCCCGTCACGTGGTGGTGACCCAGGGGGGGGTGTCGCGCGAAGTGGACGTCCTCCGCTTCGAGCTCCGCGGCGAGCTCGACCAGAATCCCTACGTCGTGGACGGCATGCGGGTTCACGTCCCGGCCCGGGCCGCGGCCGTGTCCCTGGCCGGCGCCGTGCGCCGCCCCGGCGACTACGAGCTGGGGACGAAGGGCTCCCTTTCCGAGCTGCTCGAGCTCACTGGAGGCCTGGCTCCGGGCGGCGCCGGCTCCGACGCGCGGCTCACGCGCATCGGCCCCGACGGGCGCAAGGAGACCAGCTCGATCGACCTCCGGGCGGCCCTCGCACCTCCCGCCGACGTCCCGCTCCAGGGTGGCGACACCGTGTTCGTCCCGCCGCTCTCGGTGCTGCAGGACGTGGTGGAGGTACGCGGCGCGTTCGTCGGTGTGACGGACAGTAGCAAGACGATCACCTCGGGCAAGCCGACGATCGTGCAGCGCTTCGAGCTGGCCCAGGGCGAGCGCGTGCGCGACGTGGTCCTCAAGGCCGGAGGCGCCGCCGCCTACGCCGACCTGCGGCTGAGCTTCGTCGATCGCGCCGGCCCGACCGGCCCGCGTCAGCGCATCCCGATCGACATGCAGCGGCTGCTCGTCGAGAAGGACGAGACGCAGAACATCCTGCTTCAGAACGGCGATGTGCTGATGGTCCCGGTCGTCGAGGACAAGGTCTACGTGGTGGGCGAAGTGCGGGCACCCGGGGCGCAGGACTACCGGCCCGATCTCACGCCGCGGGAGTACGTGGCGCTGGCGGGCGGGCCCGGCAACCGGGCGCGCATCGCTGCCACCTCGGTGACGTTTCGCAACGGTCGCACCTACGCGATGGCCGAGGCGCCGCCACTCGAGCCCGGCGCGGTGGTCACGGTGCCCGAGGTGGCGGTGAAGTGGTGGCAGGACTACGTGCAGATCGCCAGCCTCATCGCCAGCCTGATCACGGCCTACACGGGGATCTTCATCCTCTTCAACGGCAACATCGGCAACAACAACAGCAACTGACGATGTCTCTCTAGCGATGTACGAACCGTACTGGCAGCTCAGCGAACCGCCGTTCGACAACTCGCCGAACCCCAAGTTCTTCTACCTGTCGCCCGAGCACGAGGAGGCGCTGGTCCGCCTCGTCTACACCGTCCGCCATCGCAAGGGCTGCGGGATGCTGACCGGCGAGTACGGCTGCGGCAAGACGACGCTGTCGCGCGCGCTGATCCAGCGGCTGGAGGCCGAGCGTTACGAGATCGGCCTGCTGACCAACCCGAGCTGGACCGCGATCGACTTCCTGCGTGAGATCCTCTACCAGCTGGGCACCGAGACGACGGAGACCAGCAAGCCCGAGCTGCTGCACATGCTGTACGACATCTTCTTCCGCAACTTCCGCGAGGGCCGCGATACGGTCGTCATCGTCGACGAGGCCCAGCTGATCGAGGACGAGGCGGTGTTCGAGGAGCTGCGGCTGCTCCTGAACTTCCAGACCGACGACCGATTCCTCGTGACGCTGGTGCTGATCGGCTCCCCCGAGCTGGCGGTCAAGGTGCGGCGTCTCAAGCACCTCGACCAGCGGATCTCGATCCGCTATCACCTCAACGCGCTCGACTACACGCACACCGCCAACTACGTCGCCCATCGCTTGCGCATGGCCGGGCGCACGGCGCCGATCTTCACGGAGGATGCAATCAAGCTCATCTTCGACTTCACGCGAGGGACCCCCCGTGAGATCAACAACCTGTGCGATGTGGCCCTGCTGGTCGGCTACACCAAGCGCGCGAAGGAGATCGGGGACACGATCATCGCCGAGGTGATCAAGGACATGGTGGGAGTCGGCTGATGGTCCGCATGAGCGATCTCGTGCGGGGCATGGGACGCGAGGCGTCGGCCAAGTCCGCGCCGCCGCCGACCGCGCCGGCCGCAACCGCCCCCGCGCCGCCGGCGGCGCCCGCCAAGCCTGGGCTGCCGCCACCCCCGCCCCGGGCGCGGGGGGAGAGCGCGGTCCGATCGGCGCCGGTTGTCGAGACCGCTCCGGCGCCGCTCGAGGACCCCGGGGTACTGCTGGGAGAGATGCAAGCGCTGCTGCTGGAGGTCCGGGAGATCGCGCGGGGCAGCGGCGAGTTCCCGTGGACCCGGCTGGAGGCGCTGATCGATCGCGCGATCATCTCGCTCGATCGCTCGCCCGATCTCTTCTGGGTCGCCAACAATCCGGCCGCCGCCCCCGGCGTGGACTATCTGTCGTTTCACCAGGCGCGGGTGGCGGTGATGGCCCTGCGCATCGGCGCCAACGTCGGCTACGACCGGCGGCGCCTGCTCTCGCTCGGCATGGCCGGCGCGCTCATCGACGTCGGCCTGTGGCCGATGTCCGAGACCGTGCTGCGCCGCCTGGACACCCTGACCGGTGACGAGCTCAACGCGTACCGTGCGCACCCGCGCCACTCCGCCGAGCTCATCCGCCGGTGGGGACCGCCGAACGACGGCATCGTGCAGGCCGTGCTCGAGCACCACGAGCGCGAGCAGGGCCAGGGATTCCCGCAGGGGCTCACCGGCGCCGCCGTCGATGGCGACGCCAAGATCCTGGGCCTCGCCGACACGTACACGGGGCTCACCGTGCCGCCCACCGCGCGCCCGCGTCTGCGTCCGCACGAGGCGGTGCGCGAGATCGTGAAGTCCCGCCACGAGGCGTTTCCCTCGGCGCTCATCAAGGCGTTGCTGTCGGAGATCTCGGTCTTTCCCCCGGGGACGGTGGTGCGCCTCAACACCGAGGAGATCGGTCGCGTCATCGCCGTCAACCGCAATCACCCGCTGCGCCCCCGCGTGGAGATCATGGCGGACTCCAAGGGCCAGCGGCTCCCGACCCCCAAGACGGTCGATCTGTCGGAAGCGCCGTTCCTCTACATCACGGGACCGGTCACGGAGGGCAGTCGGTAGATGGCGCAGTACGAGGCGAACCTTCGCGACTACTGGCTCATCGTTCGCCGGCGACGCCTCATCGTCATCGTCTCGGTCCTGGTGGCGGCGGCGGTCGGCTTCTGGGTCGGCCAGAACCGCGTGCCGACCTACCAGGCGACGGCCTCCGTCAAGTTCGAGCAATCGACCGCGCTCACCGGCCTGCTGGTGGAGGTGCTCTCGTATTCCACCGCCGACAACATCGAGACCCAGGCCACGCTCATCAAGAGCTATCCGATCCTCGAGGAGGTCGCCCGGCGGATGGGCCGCCTGCCCCAGGTGAGCGGGGGGACCGAGGCGCTGCGCGAGTCGCGCGCCTACACCGCCACGCTGGAGAACCTCTCCGGCAAGCTACGCACCAATCGCGTCGGCGGCACCAGCATCCTCGAGATCACCGCCACGTCGACCAACGCGCTGGAGGCCCGCGACCTCGCCAACACCGTGGCCGAGGTCTATCGCGACAACAACCGCGCCAACCGCAACGCGCGCATCACCGAGGCCCGCAAGTTCATCGAGAGCCAGCTCAAGGAAGTCGAGGGACGGGTGCGCCGCGCCGAGGAGGAGGTGTGGGCCTTCCGCGACGCGAACCGGATCATCTCGCCGGGCGCCGAGTCCACGATGCTGCTGTCGCTGTTCACGCAGGTGCGCACCGACATCGAGAAGGCGCGCCAGCAGCGTATCGAGCTCGAGCAGATCGCCTCCCGCCTGGAGCGCTCGGATGCGGCCAGCGTCATGGATCGGATCTTCATCGACACGACGAACCCGGCCATCGTCCGCCTGGCCGCCACCCAGACCGATCTGGTGCTCGAGCGCAACAACCTGTCGCTGGAGGTCACCGACAACCATCCGCGCCTGCAGGCGATCGACGACCGGCTGCGCGAGGTCCGGCGGGAGATGCGGCGCGAGGTCGGAGCCCAGGTCGCGCTCCTGCGCAATCGCGAGGAGATCCTCGGCCGCCAGATGGGTGAGCTGCTGCAGCGCAACCGCGAGGTCCCGGCCGTCGAGCTGAGCCTGGCCCGCCTGCAGCGCGACGCCAAGGTCAACGACGACCTGCTGACCCTGCTCAAGACGCGCCACCAGGAAGCGCTCATCAAGGAGTCGGAGGGCATCGAGGAGGTCACGGTCGTGCGCCCGGCCACCGAGCCGACCGCGCCGATCGGCAGCGAGAGCGCCAACATGGTGCTGATCGGCGGCGCCCTCGGCCTCATGGTCGGCCTGGTGCTGGCCTTCCTGCAGGAGACGCTCGACACCTCCATCGGCACGATCGAGGACGTCGAGTCCTACCTCGAGGTGCCCGTGCTCGGCATCGTCCCCCACATCGATCCGCGGGAGACGATGCAGCGGCTCATCGAGCGACGGCCGGCGCTGGCCCAGATCGATCCCGAGGCGCTGCAGAGTCACGCGCTGCTCATCACGCACTTCGACCCGAAGTCGCCGGTCGCCGAGGCCTACCGCACCTTGCGCACGAACATCCAGTTCGCGCGACTGGAGCGGGGCGGCAAGGTCCTGGTCGTGACGAGCCCGACCCTGCAGGAAGGCAAGACGACGACGATCGTGAACCTGGCGCTGACGATGGCCCAGAGCGGGCAGAAGACCTTGCTCGTCGGCGCCAACCTGCGCCGTCCCAGCATCCATCGCTTCTTCGGCATCGAGCGGGAACCCGGCCTCAGCGACATCCTCGTCGGCAATGCGCGGTGGCGCGACTGCATCCGCACCGTCGCCGACATCCTCATGGGCCGCTTCGAGATGGAAGACATCATGGCGGCACCCGGCCTCGACAACCTGCACATCATCGAGGCGGGTCCGATCCCGGCCAACCCCTCCGAGCTCCTGTCGACGAGCGCGATGGCCGACTTCCTGCGCGCGGTCAGCGCCGAGTACGACATCGTGCTGATCGACACGCCACCGGTGCTGCCGGTCACCGACTCGGCCATCGTTGCCGGTCAGGCCGACGGCGTGCTGCTGGTCTACCAGGCCGGCAAGGTCGGTCGTCTCGTCCTCAAGCGCGCCAAGGCGCACCTGGAGTCGACGCGTGCCAAGGTGTGGGGCGTCGTGCTCAACGACGTGCAGACCGAGGTGTCCGGCTACAACTACACGCACTACTACACGCACTACTACGGTGAGGAGACGCCGTCCGACCGGGACAGCGGCGCTCTGCAGCGCGCGTGGGACAACGTCCGCTCGCGCGTGGGCCTGCCGCGCCCGGCGCCGGGCCGGGCTGGAGCGCGTGAATCGCCCGAGGGTGACGAACCCCGCGACCTGACGGTGGTCGATGTGCCGGGCCCGGCACGCTCGAGACGCCGAGCGCGGCGTCTCGGGGTGGGGGCGGTGGTGCTCGGGGTCGCGCTCGCGGCGGCCGCCGCGCTCGCGGCCTGGCAGCTGGGCGTGTTCGGTAGCAGCCGCCCGCTCGATCACCTGCGCCAGCGCCTCGGCATCGGCCCGTCCGCGCCGGCCCGGCCGACACCGCCGACGACACCGCCACCAACGCCGCCTCGATCGGCGCCGACTCCGCCGGCGAAGGCTCCCGGTTCGGCCACGTCGAGCAGCACGCCGACGGGCCCGGCGACGTCGTCGTCGCGCCCGACCGAGCCGGCGCGCCCGTCACCCACCGCCTCGACGGTGCCCACGGTGACGCCGAGCGTGCCGCTGGCCTCGCCGACCGCCAGCACCTCGTCCGCCGCGCGGTTTGCGATCGAGTTCGGGCCGTTCGTCACGGTGGAGGACGCCGAGCGCACGGAGCGCCAGCTCATCCAGGCCGGCTACACGACGGCCCGGTTCCGCCAGCAGTCCGGCGCGGGTCTGTACGCCGTGCTGATCGAGCGCCTGCCCTCGGGGCGGGACGCCGAGTCCGTCGCCGCCGCGCTGCGACAGCAGGGCTTCGCCGGCGCGGCGGTCACGCGCGACGATCCGCCGGCGATCCGGCTCGGCGAGCCGCTGCCGCTGCGGAGCGCCGTCGAGCTCGCCGAGCGCGCTCGCGCGCTCGGCCAGTCGGTGCGCGTCGCCGCCCAGCCGGGCGAGGCCGTCACCTACGTCATCCGCCACGGCACCTTCGCGTCGCGCCGCGAGGCCGACGTCAAGTCCGACGAGCTGGGCCGCCTCGGCCTGACGCACCAGGTGATCCAGGTCCGGTAGCTCCTCGATGCGACTGGGAACTGCGGGCCCGGGCAGCTCGCCGGTGCTCGGCAACCTTCTCGTGATCGGTGTCCTGGCCGTCGGCGCCTTCGCGCTGTCGCAGGGACTCACGCGATCGTCCTTCACGTACACGGTCGGCGTGCTGGCCGCCATCACGATGTTCGGTCTCGTCTTCCTGCGCAACGACTGGGGCATCTACGTCGTCACCTTCTCGATGCTGCTCTCGCCGGAGTTCGCGGCCAGTGGCGGCGGCCTCGCCGAGGGACGCAGCATCATCGTGCGCAGCGAGGACTTCGTCCTCCTCGTCATCGGCTTTGCGTGGCTGGCCAAGACCGCCGTCAACAAGGAGCTCGGCCTCGTCGGCAAGACGCCGCTCAACCGGCCGATCCTCGTCTACGTGCTGGCCAACGCGGTGGCCACGCTCCTCGGTTACCTGATGGGCTCGGTCGGCAGCTCGGCCGGGTTCTTCTACGTGCTCAAGTACGTCGAGTACTTCGTCGTCTACTACATGGTCGTCAACAACGTGCAGGATCGCGCCCACGCGCGCCGCCTCGTCATCGCGGCGTTCCTCACGGCCGCCATCGTGAGCGTGGTCGGCATCGCCCAGATCCCCAGCGGCGAGCGCGTGTCGGCGCCCTTCGAGGGCGAGATCGGTGAGCCGAACACCTTCGGCGGCTACCTGCTCCTGCTCATGGCGATCGCCGGTGGCATCGCGCTGGAGACGCACCGCTTCCGCGTGCGCCTGATCTGCCTGGGGCTGGTGGCGCTCATGGGCCTGCCCTTCACCTTCACGCTGTCGCGCGCCTCCTACGTCGGGGTGCCGCCGGTCCTGCTCGTCCTCGCCTGGTTCACGCGCCAGCGCCGCTTCATGGTGGGGGCGATCCTGCTGCTGGTGGTCTCCTCGCCGATCCTGCTCGTGGTGCTGCCCACGTCAGTGACCAAGCGCGTGCTCTACACCTTCGAGCCCGAGAAGGGCCAGGCGACGGTCCACGTCGGGCGCGTCGGGCTCGATCCCTCGACGTCGGCCCGGCTCATCAGCTTCCGCTCGGCGATCGACGGCTGGACGCGCCGGCCCATTCTCGGCTACGGCGTGACCGGCTTCGGCTTCATGGACGCCCAGTACGCGCGCGTGCTGGTCGAGACGGGCGCCGTCGGCTTCGCGGCCTTCGCCTGGCTCGTATGGACCATCATCAGCTCGTCGGCCGCGTCGTTCCGGACACTCCGACAACCGGAGGATCGCGGCGTGGCGCTGGGCTTCCTGGCCGGCACGTTCGGCCTGCTCGCGCACGCCATCGGCTCGAACACCTTCATCATCGTGCGGATCATGGAGCCGTTCTGGTTCTTCGCCGGCATCGTGCTGATGCTGCCGCAGCTGGAACGCGCCGAGCCGGCCTCGCCGCCGGGGCCCGCCCCGGTCACGCCGGCGCGCCTGCACCCGGGCCTGGCCCTGCGGCTCGAGCGATGAACGGCGCGATGATCATCGGGCCCGGCGAGCGGCTCCGCCTGTTCGTGACGGCGATGCTCGTCTACGCGCTCTGCCTCACGCCGGTGCTCTTCAACCCGATGACGTGGACGGCGCTCGACGCCGCCGTGTCGCTGGTGGAGACGGGCCGGTGGCAGGTCACGCACGGCGACCTCTACTACGACAACGACGTGGCGATGGCCGGCTCGCGCAAGGTCGGGGGGCCGCCGCCGGGCCTGGCCTTCGCAATGGTCCCGACGTACGCGGTGTGGCGCGCCGTCGCCGGGGTGGTCGACACGCCGGAGTCGTTCGTTGCCTTGCACGTCTTCGCGACGATCGTCATCGGTGCGGCCGCGTCCGCTCTCGCCGCCGGCGAGGTCGCCGCACTCGCCCGCGTGCTCGGCGCCGGCGTGAGCGGCGCGCGCTGGGCGGCAATCCTGTTCGCGTTCGGCACGCCGGCTTTCCTCTTCGCCGTGCGTCTCTACAAGGAGAACCTGGCAGCGCTGATCGTCGTCGCTGCGTTTCGTCTGGCGCTGACAGCCGAGACGGGACGGCGCTGGGCCCTGGCCGGACTGCTGGGTGGAGCCGCCGGCCTCGTCGCCTATCCGAGCGGGCTGATCGGTCTCGGCGTGGCGGCGATCGCGCTGGCCCGTGCCGGCCGCCGGACGCTCGTCCCGGTGGCGCTCGGCGGGGCGGTGGCGCTGGTGTGGCTGTCGCTCTACAACGCGTGGCTGTTCGGCCGGCCGTGGCGATTCGCGTACTCCTCGTACCTGAACATGCCCGGGGCGGCGGACGTGCACGACGTGCACTTCCGGCTCCCCAGCGTGTTCGTGCTGGTGAACTCGCTGGTGAACCAGCGCGAGGGGCTGCTCTTCTACTCGCCGTTCCTGGCGCTGGGCATCGTCGGCCTCGTCACCGCCTGGCGAGGTGGATGGCGCATGCCCGTCGCCGTCACCGCGATCTTCGCCCTGGCGCTGTGGGGATTGAGCGCGGCCTGGCTGGCCCAGTTCCCGATGTCGTTCACCGGCGCGCGCTACCTCTTCCCCGCGGTGCCGCTGCTGGCGGCGTTTGCCGCGCCTGTCCTGGAGCGCGTCGGCGCGCCAGCGCGATGGACCCTGGCGATCGTCTCGATCGGGCTCACGTACCTGATCGTGCAGGCCGGCCACATCGCCGATCCGGCGCCGCTGCTCTACGCGGCAAAGACCTTCGTGTCGGGCACTGGCCTGCCGGTGCTGTTCAAGGAGACCTTGCCGGCGTGGCTGGGCCTCGAGACCCTGCATACTACCCTGGCGCGCCCCGACGTGTCGGGACGTGACCTCGTCCGCATGCTGGCGACGCCGGCCGGCTGGCGCCTGGCCGCGAACCAGGCGCTGATGCTCGTCGCGAGTCTCGCCGCCTTCGCAGCGGTGGCCGGCGTGATCCGCCGCGTGTGGACGCCGCCGGCCGTCGCGCCCACCGAGGCGCTCGCCCGATGACCTCGCCGGTCGGGACCGTGACGTCCGAGAGTCGTACGCGCCGCCTCGGCATCGACTTCATGACGATGACCGGCGGCTTCGTGGTCCGGGCCGCGCTGAGCATGCTCATCTCCGTCCTGACCGCGCGCTACCTGCGGCCCGACGCGATGGGCCGCTACGCCTTCCTGGTGTGGCTGGCCGGCCTGCTCGCGGTGGTGCTGAGCCTCGGGTTGCCGACGACCTTGATCCGCTACGTCGCCGAGGCGCTCGGGGCGGGGCGGCCCGCGACCGCCGGCGCGCTTCTTCGACTCGTCGTCCGCTGGCAGCTCGTGCTCGTCGTCGCGGCCATCACCGTCATCGCGATCGCGACCGGTCTGCTGCCCGGCGACTGGCGACTGCCGCTGCTGCTGACCACGCTCAGCGTACCCTCGCTCGTCCTCAACGGCAGCGTGGGCGGGTTCCTCTCCGGCCTGCAGGTGTTCGGCTGGCAGGCGCTGCTGAGCGTGGCCATGCTCGGGCTGCTCGCCGGGCTGTTCGTGCTCGTCGCCGCGCTCGATGGGGGGCTGAGCGGCCTGATGCTGGCCCACGCGCTGGCGAACGCGGCCGGCCTCCTGGTGCTCGTGTGGCTCGCGCGGCGCGAGGGCCGGCGGCGCGGGGCCCTGCCCGGAACGGGATCACTGGCAACCGAGACACGCACCGACGTCGTCCGCTATGCGCGCAGCGCGAGCGTGCTCGTCGTGCTCGACGCCGTCGTGTGGCAGCGCACCGAGGTGGCCTTGCTGCAGGCCCTGGCCCCGGCCGCGCAGATCGCCTTCTACGCGCTGGCGTTCGGCATCGCCTCCCAGGCCGGTCGCATCCCGGCCCAGGCCTCCACCTTGCTGTTCCCGAGCTTCCCGGAACTCGTCGGCGCCGGTCGCGCCGCGGAGCTCGCCGGCCTGCACGCGACGGCGATGCGCTATCTCGTCCTGCTCGGCGCGCCGCTGTCGATCGGCCTGGCGGTGACGGCGCCGGCGATCATCCGCGTGCTGTACGGCCCCGCCTACGATGAGGCCGCGCCCGTGCTGGCGGCCCTCGCCCTCGGCAGCCTGGTGGCGTTCGCCTCCGGCGCGAGCCCCGCCGTGCTGCACGCGACGAAGCGACAGCAGTGGCTGGTGCGTCAGGGCGTGCTGGCGGCGGTCGTCGATCTGCTCCTCGCGCTGCTGCTCATCCCGCTGGCCGGCGCGCTCGGCGCGGCCCTCGCGAGCCTCGGCGCGCAGGCAGTCGGCAGCGTGCTGGCGATCCGTGCCGCGGTCCGCATCGCCGGCGCCGGCGTGCCGCTGGGTGCGCTCGTCCGCATCACCGCCGCGGCGCTGGCGATGGGCGCCGTCGCCGCCGTGCCCGTCTGGACGCTCGGCGCCGCGCCCGGTCTCGTCGCCGCGGTGCTGCTGGGCGCGGCGACCTATCCGCTGGCACTGCGCGCGGTGCGGGCGCTGTCCGTCGAGGATCTCGAGCGCGCGCGGGTGCTGGTCGAGCGGCTGCCGGCTCGCGTGCGCA
>Ga0310810_10005282_pt1 | contig 14428 bp, 13 predicted proteins | sample NCmetagenome_FD_207641 | JGI IMG/M metagenome (GOLD analysis project Ga0310810, IMG submission 207641) | Soil microbial communities from experimental microcosm in Duke University, North Carolina, United States - NC | ecosystem: Engineered > Artificial ecosystem > Soil microcosm > Unclassified ... | reverse complement strand
TCCCCAGTTCGCGCGACTTCTTCATGATCTCCTTGATGCCGTGGATCTCGCCCTTGAAAATGAGATCCGAGATCAGCGGCGAATTGAGCAGCACTTCCACCGCGGCCGCCCGTCCCTTGCCTTCCTTCAGCGGAATCAAGCGCTGCGACACCACCGCTTTCAGGTTGAGCGAAAGGTCCATCAACAGCTGGTGACGGCGCGCTTCCGGGAAGAAGTTGATGATCCGGTCCATGGCCTGGTTGGAGTTGTTGGCGTGCAGCGTGCCGAGCGCCAAGTGGCCGGTTTCAGCGAAGGCGATGGCGTGCTCCATCACCTCCATCTCGCGGATCTCGCCGATCAGGATCACGTCAGGCGCCTGACGCAGGGTGTTCTTGAGCGCCGCGTGCCAGGAGTCGGTGTCCACGCCGACTTCGCGCTGCGTGAACATGCAGTTCTTGTGCGGGTGCACGTACTCGATCGGGTCCTCGATCGTGATGATGTGGCCGTGCGAGTTCTCGTTGCGGTAGCCGATCATCGCGGCGAGCGAGGTCGACTTGCCCGAGCCCGTGCCGCCGACGAAGAGGACGAGGCCGCGCTTCGTCATGATCACGTCCTTCAGGACCGGCGGCAGCTTCAGGTCGTCGAAGTTCGGGATCGACGTGGTGATCACGCGCAGTACCGCGCCGACCTGGCCCTGTTGCACGAAGCAGTTGACGCGGAAGCGGCCGATACCGGCGGGGTTGATGGCGAAGTTGCACTCCTTGTTCGCCTCGAAGTCCGCCGCCTGCTTGTCGTTCATGATCGCGCGCACCAGCATCGCCGTGTGCTGCGCCGTGAGCGGTGTCTGCGACACCGGGGTCATCTTGCTGTCGATCTTCATCGCCGGCGGGAAGCCCGCGGTGATGAAGAGGTCCGAGCCCTTCTTCGCGAGCAGCGCTCGCAGAAGGTCGTAGATGAATTTCGTTGCCTGTTCGCGTTCCATGTTTTTACCCCGCGAAGTTGTCCTTGTTGGCAGCCTTGCCGCGTGCCTCGGCCATCGAGATGACGTTCCGTTGCACGAGCTCCTGCAGGTTCTGGTCGAGCGTCTGCATGCCGATCTGGCGGCCGGTCTGGATCGCGGAGTACATCTGCGCGATCTTGGCCTCCCGGATCAGGTTCCGGATGGCCGGCGTGCCGATCATGATCTCGTGCGCCGCGACGCGGCCGGCGCCGTCTTTCGTCTTGAGGAGCGTCTGCGAGATGATCGCGCGGATCGACTCCGAGATCATGGCGCGGATCATGTCCTTCTCCGCCGCGGGGAACACGTCGACGATGCGGTCGATGGTTTTGGCTGCCGATGAAGTGTGCAGCGTGCCGAACACCAGGTGGCCCGTCTCTGCGCCGGAGAGGGCGAGGCGGATGGTTTCCAGGTCACGCATCTCGCCCACCAGGATCACGTCCGGGTCCTCACGCAGCGCCGAGCGAAGCGCGTTGGCGAACGACAGCGTGTGCGGGCCGACTTCGCGTTGGTTGATCAGGCACTTCTTCGACTCGTGCACGAACTCGATCGGGTCCTCGATGGTGAGGATGTGGCCGTGCTCGCTCTCATTCTTGTGATTGACCATCGCGGCAAGCGTGGTCGACTTGCCCGAGCCGGTCGGGCCGGTGACGAGCACCACGCCGCGCGGTTGGTCGGCGAGGTCCTCGAAGATCTTGGGGCACTTGAGATCCGCGAGCGACAGGATCTTGGAGGGAATGGTCCGCATCACCGCCGCGGCGCCGCGGTTCTGCACGAAAGCGTTGACGCGGAAGCGCGCCAGGTTCGGCACCGCGAACGAGAAGTCGCACTCGAGGTTTTCCTCGTAGAACTTGCGCTGCCCGTCGTTCATGATGTCGTAGATCATCCCGTGCACGTCCTTGTGCTCCATGGCCGGCACGTTGATGCGGCGTACGTCGCCATGCACGCGGATCATCGGCGGCAGGCCAGAAGACAGGTGCAGGTCTGACGCCTTGTTCTTGACGACGAAGGCGAGCAGCTCAGTCAAATCCATTAAAATCCTCCCAACAGGCGCGAAGGTTTTTTCTTCGCTGGTTCAAGCCATTATGAACGCAATCGCCGACAACCTGCAAGCTGTCAGAGCCCGCATCAGTCGGGCTCTGGAGGCCGCTCGTCGCGATGACAAAGCGGTGACTTTGTTGGCGGTTTCCAAGACGCATGCCGCGGCAAAAATTGCCGAAGCTCGGGCCGCCGGACAACGCGCTTTTGGCGAAAACTACGTGCAGGAAGCGCTTGAAAAGATGACCGCAGCTCCGGATCTGGAGTGGCACTTGATCGGGCCGCTCCAAAGCAACAAGACGCGTGTAGTGGCGGAGCGTTTCCAATGGGTGCAGACCGTCGATCGTGAAAAAATTGCAAAGCGGCTCTCGGAGCAGCGCCCGGCTGCGCTCCCGCCGCTGAATGTGCTCATCCAGGTGAATGCGTCCGGCGAGACGGCCAAATCCGGTGTCTCGCACCATGAAGTCGAGGCGCTCGCCAAGGCCGTGGCGGCACTGCCGCGCTTGAGGTTGCGCGGCCTGATGGCTATCCCGGAGCCTGGCGCGCCGCGCAGCCGCTATTCCGATGTACGCGGCCTCTATGACACGTTGAAAGGGCAATTCGGTTTCGACACGCTCTCGATGGGTATGTCCGACGACCTCGAGCTCGCCGTCGCGGAGGGCGCGACCATGGTTCGCATCGGCACCGCGATCTTTGGCGCCCGTCGAAAAGAAAAGAGCGCGGCGTGAACCTCGCTTTCATCGGCGGCGGCAACATGGCCAATGCGCTGATCGGCGGCCTCGTCGCCAAGGGTCACGATCCGCGTCGCATTTCGGTCATCGAGGTCGCGCCTGCTGCGCGCGACAAGATTGGATCGCGCGGTGTCCGGGTCGCGACTGCACCCGATGCCACGACGGCAAAGGCCGATGTGCTCGTGCTCGCGGTCAAGCCGCAGGACGCGCGGGCCGCGCTTGCCTCCGTCGCGACATCGATCTCCGGCAAGCTGGTGATCAGCATCGCCGCGGGCGTGCGACTGGGCGCGCTTTCGCGCTGGCTCGGGGGTCATCGCCAGCTGGTGCGCTGCATGCCGAATACGCCGGCGCTCCTCGGCGCCGGCATCACGGGCATCTACGCCCTACCGGAAGTCTCTGCGGACGATCGGAAGCGCGCAGAGACCATCTTGAGCGCGGTGGGGGAAGTGGTTTGGCTGAAGGAAGAGCGGTTGCTGGACGTGGTCACGGCCGTGTCCGGTAGCGGGCCGGCCTATGTCTTCTGGCTGATCGAGCAGCTGGCTGCGTTCGCCGAGCGCGAGGGGATCCCGGCACCCGATGCGTTGCGCCTCGCGAAGCAGTGCATGCTCGGTTCCTCGAAACTCGCCCAGGAGAGCTCCGACTTGCCCGCGCAGCTACGCAAGAACGTGACCTCCAAGGGCGGCACGACCGAAGCGGCGCTGCGAGTGTTCGAAGAAGAGAAGCTAGCCGAGCGCTTCGCCAAAGCCCTCGCGGCAGCGGCTCGGCGCGGCGGCGAGCTCGGCGACGTGCTCGGCAAGGACTGACATGTTTGCCCAGATCGCCACTTTTCTCATCGACACGATCGCTTCGTTCTTCGTGTTCCTGCTGCTCGCCCGGTTTCATTTCCAGTGGCTGCGTGTGCCATTCCGAAATCCGATGGGTGAGTTCCTGCTCGCGACGACGAGCTGGGCCGTGCTGCCGGCGCGCCGGGCGATCCCGGGCCTTGCCGGACTCGATCTCGCAACGCTGCTGCTCGCCTGGATCGTACAAGCTGGGGCGCTCTGGGCGCAGGCCGCGATCATCGGGAGCGAGCCCGCCGCGAGCGCGCTCGCTGCAGTCGCGGCCGTCGACCTGGTTCGCTACAGCGTCTACATCCTGATCTTCGCCGTCTTCGTGCAGGTGGCGATCTCGTGGATCAATCCGGACGCGCCCATGGGACCGCTCTTCGACTACGTGACGCGGCCGTTCCTGCGGCCGCTGCGCCGCTATGTGCCGCCGGTGGGACGCGTCGATCTCACGCCGATGGTGTTGCTCGTGATCCTGTACGTGGCGCTTATCCCGCTCGGCTACCTGCGCCTGGCAGCCGCGGGACTGTGATGCTGGCGAATTGATCCTCGATATCCATGTGCAGCCGGGCGCGAAGCGCTCGGAGTTCGCCGGACAGCATGGTGAGCGCATCAAGATCCGCCTCGCCGCGCCGGCGGTCGATAACAAAGCCAACGAAGCCCTGATCGAATTCCTGGCCGAGCATTACGGCGTGCCGCGAAGGAACGTGCGTATCGCCTCAGGCCTGAAGTCGCGGCAGAAGCGGGTGCTGATCGAGGGTGTCTAGCGCTTCGGCGGCGCGATCCAGTCGAACGCCGCGCGCGTGTAGTCGGCGCCCTGGTCGAGGAACTCGGCGAGCTTGATGTGGCGGCTGCGCTCGCCCATCATGATTTCGCAAACTTGCTTCGGAATGAATTTCGTCCCGGCGAGCAGGATCACCGGCCGCTTGCCCGCTTTCGGCGCATCGGGCAGCACGATGGCGCGCACGTACTCGTACTGGAATGATCCGGTGGCCGTTTCCCAGTTCGAGGCTTCATTGCCCTCCTGGCCGAGCACGCGCAGGTGGAGCGATACGGGATTGTGCGAGACGATCTGCACGCCGCAGCGCAGGCTGGCGCCGGTGCTGTCCACCCGCCGCAGGATCGCCACGGACCAGTTCTTCTCCCCGGGCCCCCGGATGCCGAGCAGGACGCCCGGCTCGGGCCATGAGGCAGCCTGCGCGGGAAGCGTGGCGCCGAGGCCCCAGTCGCTGCGGTCGGAAAGTTGCCAGGCTTGTGGCAGGGAATCGAATGCTTCCGCTTCGATGGAGAGTTTCTTCTTCTCTTCGCCGGCGACGGTCGAAAATTCGCTTGCCGTCACGCGCTGGCAAATGGCAGTGAAACCCCGCACGACCTCGATCGTTTCAGCGGCGGGAATGCGCACTGCGCGACGATGCGGAGCATCGGCCGCTAGATGGCGCGCCACGTGGCGCATGACGGTGACGATCTGCGTGGGCGAAAAGCTCTTCGCGAAGCGCGCATCGTAGTCGCCCGTCAGATCTTCTCCGCTCTGGTGCTCCATCGCGGTGAGTTGCTTGAGCGCCGGACCGGTGCCGAAGTAGCGCCGGCTCTCGCTCGGCGCTTCGCTCGCCGTCACGCGATGGGGCGGCCCGCCGGCGGCGAGGTCAATGGCGTCCGGGCACTCCGCGCTCGGCTGGCGCGTCCATGAAATCGCGCCGCCGATGCGGTCGATGATCTGCGCGGAGAGCTCTATCTGCTCCGGCGGCATGTCGTGTGGGGCGCTCAGATAGAACGCGAGCAGCTTGGCGAGTTCGCCACGCGGGCTCGTGCGCATCTCGCGCGGGTAGATCTGCACCGGTTGCGTGTCGAAATGCGCCAGCTCGGCGAATACGAGCGGACGATAGATCGCCTTCCAGTCGCGCGGGGCGGGCGGCAGGTAGAGAAGACAGCGCACCTTCGCGGCGATGAAATGCGCTCGATAGCTGCGCGCGAGCGCCGTCGGCAGCTTGTCGGGATGCCTGAAGCGCTTGCCGGTTTTCTCGACCTCCGATATGCAGCGCGCGTACGCGGCGCCAAGAGCACTCAAGCATTCATCGAGGGTCTGCTCGCGCGTGCGCTCTGTCCGGTCGCGCACGTGGGCACCGGCGTACAACTTGGCGAAAGCGGCATCGAGATATTGCTTTCCCCGGGTATCGAGTTCCTCCACCAGGGCGAGCCGCTTCTCGACCGCGATGCTGTCGGCCTCGCGAAGGCTCTTGAACCAGTGCGTGAGCTCGAGCAGCGCATCGTCCAGGGAAGCGGCGCTCAACCCTTCGAGAACGCGGTCGACCTCGCCTGGCTCGGCAAGCGGGTGCTTCGGTGTTTTTTCAAGAAGTGTCAGGAGACCCATGGTGATCAGGGCCTAGCTAACCATTCGCAGCCGATCAGCGTTTGCGCTAGCGCAAACTCCCGACGCTATTCAACGCTTGAAGCGGCATTCCTCCGGGTAGGGGAAGACGTCTTCCTGCTCGCCGGTGCGCACCAATTCCTGTTTTGCCTGCCAGAAGCGAGGATCGAGGAGATCGCGGTGATATTCGTAGAAGATTTCTCGCGCTCGCGGCTCCGCGACGAGGAAATAGGAGAACTGCTCGGGGAAAACGTCGGCCTCGCCCACGCGCCAGTAAGGCTCGGCTGACATCTCGTCCTCGTAGCTCTGCGCGGGCGGGATGCGCCGGAAAGTCACTTCTTCCATCGGCTGGATCTCGTCGTAGTCGTAAAACACGACGCGCTCGTGGCGCGTGACGCCGAAGTTCTTAAGCAGCATGTCGCCGGGGAAGATGCCGGCGCCGGCCAGCTCCTTGATCGCCTGCCCGTATTCGCGCAGCGCGGCGCGCAGAGGGGCTTCGTCGCCCGTCCGCTTGCATTCCGCGACATGCAGGTTGAGCGGCTCCATTCGCCGCTCGATGTAGACGTGCCCGATGACCAGCTGGTCGCCGTCGAATTCGAGCCCCGAGGCGCACTCTTTCTTCAGCTCGTCGACCAGCGCCGGATCAAAGCGCCCGAGCGGCAGCGCGACGAGCGAGTATTCGAGCGTGTCGGCCATGCGGCCGACGCGGTCGTGCAGCTTTACCATCAGGTACTTCTGCATCACGGTTTCGCGATCGATCTCCTTCGGCGGCGCAAAGCGGTCGCGGATCACCTTGAACACATACGGAAACGAGGGCAGCGTGAAGACCAGCATCACCATGCCCTTGATGCCGGGCGCGACGACGAAGCGATCGGTCGAATGCTTCAGGTGATAGTGCAGGTCGCGGTAGAAGAGCGTCTTGCCCTGCTTGGCGAGGCCGACGGCCATGTAGAGCTCGGCGCGCGGCTTCCGCGGCATCATCCAGCGCAGGAATGAGACGAACGCCGCGGGTACTTCCATGTCGACAAAGAAATAGGCCCGCGCAAAGGAGAACAGAACGAGCAACGGGTCCTCGCCGATGAGCAACGTGTCGGCGTAGAGCTCGCCCTTCTCGTTCTGCAGCAGCGGCACCGCAAATGGCACTTCGCGGTGCCCGTTGATGATGCGGCCGAGGACGTAGGCGCCCTTGTTGCGGAAAAAGAGCGAGCGCAGCACCTGCACCTGCAGGTCGGGATGCGCCTTCGCCGGCCGCGGGAAATGCCGGCGCAGTGCATGCACGATGTTGCGCAGGTCGCGCTGCGGATTCTCCCAGCGGTTCGCGAGGTCGAAGCTCGTCGCGACGTTGCGCAACGTCTTGCGCATGCCGTCGACCAGGGGGTAGTAGCACGCGTAGCTCGGCGTATCGCCTTCCAGGTGCTCGGTCGCGATCGCCGGCCGCCAGAAGATGAATTCGTTGTGATAGTGGCGCCGGTGCAGCACCGCGCAGGCGACCGAGTTGTAGAAAGTCTCGGCGCACTCGGGCTGCTGGTGCTCGTGGAGGATGCCGATGTAGGCGAGCTTGATCGCCGGCCAGAGCGATTCATCGCGCGCCTGCGGAAAGCGCTGCAGGAGCTCCGCTACCCGCTCGTCGACGCGTTGGTCGTACATCTGGATGCGCGTCCGGGCGAGCGCGCGCATCGCGGTCCAGCCGGAGTGCTCGAAGAGCACTTTGGCCTGCTGTGCTGCCTCCCGGAAGAGCCGGTAGTGCTTGTCGAAGCCGGCGAGGATGCAGCGCGCGATTTCCTGTGGGACATTCGCGCGCCGCTCCTGCTGCACGGCTTGCGGCACGGCGCTCACACTGCGGCTAGCTTTGCCTTTTTCTTCTCGTCGAAGAACTGCTCGTCTTCGGTCGAGCCATGCAGCGCCGTGGTCGAGGCATTGCCGCCGGTCACCACCTGCGTGATCTCGTCGAAGTAGCTCGTGCCGACCTCGCGCTGGTGCTTGACTGCGGTGAAGCCCTTTTCGGCGGCGGCGAACTCCTTCTGCTGCAGCTCGACGAAGGCCGTCATGCCGCCGCGCGCGTAGCCGTGCGCCAGCTCGAACATCGAGTAGTTGAGTGCGTGGAAGCCGGCGAGCGTGATGAACTGGAACTTGTAGCCCATGGCACCGAGCTCGCGCTGGAACTTGGCGATGGTCGCGTCGTCGAGGTTGCGTTTCCAGTTGAACGACGGCGAGCAGTTGTACGCCAGCATCTTGCCCGGGTGCGCCTTCTGCACGGCTTCGGCGAACTTGCGCGCGAAGTCGAGGTCCGGTCTTCCGGTCTCGCACCACACCATGTCGGCATATGCCGCGTAGGCCACGCCGCGCGAAATCGCCTGCTCGAGGCCGTTCTCCACGCGGTAGAAACCTTCGGCGGTGCGCTGGCCGGTGACGAACGGCTTGTCGTTCTCGTCGACGTCCGACGTCAGCAGATTCGCCGCTTCCGCATCCGTTCGCGCGAGCAGGACGGTCGGCACGCCCGCCACGTCTGCCGCGAGGCGCGCGGCGATCAGCTTCTGCACCGCTTCCTGCGTCGGCACGAGCACCTTGCCGCCCATGTGGCCGCACTTCTTGACGGAGGCGAGCTGGTCCTCGAAGTGCACGCCGGCCGCGCCGGCCTCGACCATCGAGCGCATCAACTCGTAAGCGTTGAGCACGCCGCCAAAACCTGCTTCGGCGTCCGCGACGATCGGCGCGAAGTAGTCGACGTCGCCTTTGCCTTCCATCCACTGAATCTGGTCCGCACGCGCGAGCGCGTTGTTGATGCGCCTCACGACCGTCGGCACTGAAGAGACGGCGTACAACGACTGGTCGGGGTACATCTGCAGCGAGTCGTTCGCGTCCGCGGCGACTTGCCAGCCGGAGAGATAGATCGCGGGCACGCCGGCTTTCACCTGCTGCACAGCCTGGTTGCCCGTGAGCGCGCCGAGCGAATTCACATAAGGACGCTCGTGCATCAGGCGCCAGAGTTTTTCCGCGCCGCGTTTCGCGAGCGTGTGCTCGATCTCGACGCTGCCGCGCAGCTTCACGACTTCAGCCGCGCTATAGCCGCGCTGCACGCCTTTCCAGCGCGTGTTTTCTTTCCAATCTTTCTCGAGCGCTGCGATTTGTTTTTCTCTTTGCACAGTTCCCTCCGGGAGTTATCGACAGAGGGGAGTGTGCGCGGCGCCTATGGCGCGCAGCAACATGCCATGTGGCCTATTTGTCCGTTACAAAAACAAGGCTTTACATAGGCTTACCGTACCCCCGTTTCATGATGCGGGAGCAGGTTTCAGATTTTGCTGCTTTGCGGGAAAAGCTATTTCTGGGTGCGGACGGCGGCGCTGCCGGACTTCGGCTTTTGCGTCGGCTTCACCGGCGAATCCTTCGTCCGCAGCGAAGCAGGCTCCTGCGTTTGCGGTTTGCCGGACTGTGGATGCCCCTTGCGGGCGTAAACCGCCTGCTTTTGCTGCTGCTGAACCGCCTCGGACGGTTCGCCGTTGGGGTTGGGTTGCGCCCAGGCGGCCGAAACCAGGAGAAGAGCGGACAGGATCGTCATGTCTGCACCAGTTTACGGTACCGGTGGACGCTCATGAGGATCCCGGCGCCGATGAAGAGCGTGAGGAGCGCAGTGCCGCCATATGACAGGAACGGCAAGGGCACCCCTACCACTGGGAGGATGCCCGACACCATGCCCATGTTGACGAAAGCGTAGGTGAAGAACATGAGCGAGATCGCCCCGGCGAGAAGTCGCGCGAACACCGTCGCGGCATTGGCGGCGATGACGAGGCCGCGCGCAACGAGCAGCGAGTAGAGGACGATCAGCACGATGTTGCCGATGAGGCCGAATTCCTCTGAGAACACGGCGAAGATGAAGTCGGTGTGGCGCTCGGGGATGAACTCGAGGTGCGCCTGCGTGCCGTTCAACCATCCCTTGCCCCACAAGCCGCCCGAGCCGACGGCGATGGTCGACTGGATGATGTGGTAGCCCGCGCCGAGCGGATCGGTCGACGGATCGAGGAGGGTCAGCACGCGGCGCCGCTGGTAGCCATGCAGGAAGCCCCAGACCACCGGGAGCGCCGCGAGTCCAAGCGCGAAGAGCGTGCCGAGCACTCGCCATGAGAGGCCGGCGAAGAAGATCACGTAGAAGCCAGCCGCGCCGACGAGCGCTGCGGTGCCGAGGTCCGGCTGCTTTGCGATCAGGGCGAGCGGCACGACGAGCAGGATCGCCGCCATGAAGAAGTTGCGCAGCTTGAGGGTGGTCTCGTGCTTGTGGAAGTACCACGCGAGCATGAGCGGCAGCGCGAGCTTCATCATCTCGGAAGGCTGGAAGCGCGTGACGCCGACATGCAGCCAGCGGCGGGCGCCGTTCGCTACATCGCCGAAGAGAGCCACCGCCACAAGCAGCGCGACCCCGATCACATAGGCGGGGATTGCGAAGCGCATCATCGTCTGCGGATGCACCTGCGAGACGAGCCACATCGCGACGAGCGCGACGGCGAGGTTCACGACCTGCGCGCCGACTCGCGACGGCACGTCGTAGCTAGCAGAGAAAAGCGCGAGCAGGCCGAGCATCGAGAGCGAAAGCATCAGCACGAGGAGCGTGCTGTCGATGCCTTCGGCGAGGCGGCGGCCGATGCGTTGCGGCAGAGGGAGGCGGGCGAGCTCCATCAGTCGCCGCCTTCTACTTCTTCGTCGTTCGCCGACTCATCCTCCGGGGTCGGCGTCTCCATTCCCGGCGGCACCTTGCCGAGCATGAAGTAGTCGAGCACGGTGCGCGCGAGCGGCGCCGCCGCACGGGCGCCGAAGCCGCCGTTCTCGACCACCACGGCGAGCGCGATGCGCGGGCTGTCGACGGGCGCGAAGGCGATGAAGAGCGAATGGTCGCGGTGGCGCTCGGCGACCTTCGCCTCCTCGTATTTCTCGCCCTGCTTCATGGCAATGACCTGCGCGGTGCCGGTCTTGCCGCCGACGGTGTACTCCGCCTTGGCGAAGGCCCGTGCTGCGGTGCCTTCCTTGGTCACGCCGGCCATCGCGCGTTTGATGAAATCGACGTTCTCGCGCTTGAGGCTCACCGTGTGGATCACCTCGGCCGGGAAGTCGCGACTGTCGCCGGTGCGGGGATTGTCGATGTGCTCGACGAGCCGCGGCTTGTACATGTGGCCGACGTCGGCCAGCATCGCCATCGCCTGCGCGAGCTGCAGCGGCGTGTAGGAGTGATAGCCCTGGCCGATGCCGATCGAGATCGTCTCGCCCGGGAACCACTTCTGCTGCCGAGGATCCTTGAAGCGCTTCACCTTCCACTCAGGCGAGGGCAGCACGCCGGTGAATTCGCCCGCGAGGTCGATGCCGCTCCTCGAGCCAAAGCCGAATGGCGCGAGGAATTTCGCGATCGCCTCGATCCCCAGGTCGTTCGACAGGTTGTAGTAGTACGTGTCGCAGGACTCGGTGATCGACTTGTACATGTCGACCGTGCCGTGGCCGCCCTTCTTGTCATCGCGGAAGCGGCGGCCGCCGAAATCGTAGTAGCCGGGATCGAAGACGGTGCTCGAGGGCTTGCGTTTCCCGGTCTCGAGCGCCGCCAGCGCGAGGTAAGGCTTGATGGTCGAGCCCGGTGGATAGAGGCCGGAGATGGCGCGGTTGTTGAGCGGCTTGTCGATCGAGCCGTTCAGCTCCGCCCAGTACTGCGGATCGATGCCGTCGACGAAGAGGTTCGGGTCGAACCCCGGCTTCGAGACGAGGGCGAGGACGCCCCCATTCGCCGGATCGATCGCCACCAGCGCACCGCGCCGATCGCCGAACGCCACCTCGGCGACCTGCTGCAGCCGCATGTCGAGGGTGAGCGTGATGTTGTTGCCGGGCTGCGAAGGCGTGGCGGACAAGGTGCGGATGCCGCGGCCCGCCGCGTCGATCTCGACCTGCTCGAAGCCCGTGTTGCCGTGGAGCTCCGGCTCGTACTGCGCCTCGATTCCCGCCTTGCCGATGTAGTCGGTGCCGCGGTAGTTCGCGCCGACGCCGTCCTCCTCGAGCTTCTGCTGGTCCTGCGTGTTGATGCGTCCGAGGTAGCCGAGCACGTGCGAGCCGACGTCGCCGAACGGGTACTGGCGGAAAAGCCGTCCCTTGATCTCGACGCCTTCGAAGCGGAAGCGGTTCGCCGCGAACTTCGCCACCTCCTCGTCCGATAGGCGGTTCTTGATCGGCAGGCTCTCGGCGTTGCGCGTTTCCTGCAGGAGCTTCCTGAACCGCACGCGGTCGCGGTTGCTGATATCGACGTATTCGGCTACCTCGTCGATCGTGCGTTCGATATTGCGCACGCGCTTGGGGAAGATCTCGAGCGTATAGCCGAGGTAGTTGCGCGCGACTACGACGCCGTTACGGTCGGTGATCAATCCACGGTTCGGCGTGACCGGCACCACCGAGATGCGGTTGTCCTCCGCCTTCGCGCGATAGACGTCGTGTTGCAGCACCTGCAGGTAGAGGAAGCGCGCGGTGAGGAGAGCGAACGCGACCAGCACCGCGATCCCGGCGATGGCGACGCGCGCCTGGAACTGGTGGAGCTCCTGCTCCGAGTTGCGGATCTCGCTAAGGCCGCGCATCGCGCTCTTCTAGATTGCCTGCTCGCGCTCGCGACGCCGCTGCGGGAGGAGCAGGAGCCACGTCGCGACCGGCCAGAGGACCGCGCCAAAGAGCGGTCCGACGATGATCGGCCAGCCCGGGAACGAATCGCCCGCCGCGAGGCGCACGACGAGCACCGCCGCCTGCGTGACGAGCAGGATGAGTGCGATGTGGAGCGACTGCAGCATGGGCCCGAACCACAGGATACGCCGCGAAAGCCACACGGATAGGAACGCGAGCAGCGAATACGCAAGGGCATGCTGGCCGAGCAGCACACCGTTGCCGGCGTCCGTGAGGAGGCCGAGCATCCAGCCCACGCCAAGGCCCACCAGGCGCGGCTGGCGCACGCACCAGAAGGCGAGCACCAGCGCCACGAAGTCCGGTACGAGGCGAAGATCCGGCCACGGCAGGTAATTCAAGAAGAGGGCGAGCGCGAACGAGCCGATGATCGTGCTCATCCGAACCGGCATCAGAATCTGCGAGCTACTGGGGATCATCGCTCACTGCCTTTTCCGGCGCCTTCTCCGCGGCACTTTTGTCCTTGCCTTTTGAACGGCGCGCCTTGTCGCCGCGCCGATCCTTCGTTCCTTCCTCCGGTCGCGGCGGCCGCGCCGTCTCGTTCGTCAGCACGAGCACGTAGCGTCCGCGCTCGATGCCCGCCGACGGCTTGCAGTAGACCCGGGCGAAGCTGCGCTCCTGGTCGCGCTCGATGCGTACGACCGTCCCCACCGCGAGCCCCGGCGGATAGGTGCCGTCGATGCCCGAGGTGACGAGTCGGTCGCCGTCCTGCACTTCCGCATTGGCCGGCATGTAGCGCAACTCGATCATTCCGGAGGCGCCGCCGCCAAAGGCGACCGAGCGCAATCCATTGCGCACTACTTGGACCGGGACTGCCTGGTCCGGGTTCGTGAGGAGCGTCACTTCCGAGAGCAGCGGATGCACGCGCGTCACCTGGCCGATAACACCGGTATCGTCCGCCACCGGGCTGCCCGCCTTCACACCCTGCACACTGCCGCGATCGATGAAGAGCCGGTGCGCGTAGGGGTCGCGGCTCAGGTACAGCACCTCGGCCGGCTGCGCGAGCACCGGCAGCTTTTCGGTCGCGCCGATCATGCGGCGCATCTCGGTCGCTTCGGACTGCAGCTCCTGGTAGCGCTGCGCGTCCTGGACGCTGGCGAGCAACTGCGCGCGCAGCCGCTGGTTCTCGTCGATCAGGCTCGCCTGCGTCGACAGGTAGCTGCTAAGCGATTGCGCTACGTCGATCGGCCAGGTGGCGGCGCGCTGGAGGGGATACGCCGCGAGTGCGAGCCAGTTACGCAGGCCATCCACGTAGCGGAAGCGAGCGTCGACGACGAGCAGCGCGAGCGAGAGAGAGGCGAAAAAAAACAGCCTGACTAGCGGTGCTGGCCCACGCTTGAAGAATGGCGGGGGAGTGTGGTCCATCCCCCGCTATTATCAGTCGTTGGTGAAGATCGGGCCGAAGTGCTCCATCTTTTCGAGCGCCTTGCCCGAGCCCCGCACCACGCAGGTGAGCGGATCGTCGGCGACGATGACGGGCAGGCCCGTTTCCTCCATGAGGAGGCGGTCGAGGTCGCGCAGCAGCGCGCCGCCGCCCGTGAGCACCATGCCTTTTTCGGCGATGTCGGCGCCCAGTTCCGGCGGGGTCTGCTCGAGCGCGGACTTCACCGCGGAAACGATCTGGTTCAGCGGCTCGGTCAGTGCCTCGAGGATCTCGTTCGAGCTGATGGTGAAGCTGCGCGGAATGCCTTCGGCGAGGTTGCGGCCTTTCACTTCCATCTCGCGCACTTCCGACCCGGGGAAGGCCGAGCCGATTTCCTTCTTGATGAGCTCGGCGGTCGTCTCGCCGATCAACATGCCGTAG
>Ga0310810_10005281_pt1 | contig 14430 bp, 16 predicted proteins | sample NCmetagenome_FD_207641 | JGI IMG/M metagenome (GOLD analysis project Ga0310810, IMG submission 207641) | Soil microbial communities from experimental microcosm in Duke University, North Carolina, United States - NC | ecosystem: Engineered > Artificial ecosystem > Soil microcosm > Unclassified ... | reverse complement strand
GCGTGTGAGCGATGCCGAAGATGCGTTCTTCAGGCCGCCGCTCCACCAGCCGGCGGCCGAGCGTGTGCGCCGCCTGGAACCCGACGATCACGACCGTATTCCGGGAATCGGCGATCGTGGCGCGCAGGTGATGCAGGATCCGCCCCGCCTCACACATTCCGCTGGCGGAGATGATGATCGCCGGGCGCGTCTCTTCGGCGATTCGCTTCGATTCATCGACGTCGGAGATGTACTTGAGACCTTCGAACTCGAATGGCGAATCTTGTCCGTGCAGCAACGCGCCCGCGTCCTCGTCGTAGCATTCGGGATGGAGACGGAAGATCTCGGTCAGCTTCGCCGTCAGGGGGGAGTCGACGTAGACCGGGAGCGGCGGGATCGCGTTCCGCTGTCGGAGGCGCTTGAGCTCGTAAACGATCTCCTGCGCGCGTTCGAGGGCGAACGAAGGGATCACGATCTTGCCGCCGCGTGCGAACGTCCGCGTGACGACGGCCGCGAGATTCTCGCCGAGCTTCTCCACCGGCCCGTGAAGCCGGTCGCCGTAGGTGCTCTCGGTCAGCAGGCATTCGACGCCGCCAGGGACCTCCGGATCGCGGAGGATCGGCAGGTGATGGCGTCCGAGATCGCCCGTGAAGGCGAGCCGCAGGTTCCGGCCGTCGTCTTCGACGTCGAGCACGACGATAGCGCTTCCCAGCACGTGGCCAGCGTCCAGGAACGTGACGGCAACGCCCGGCGCGATCGCCTGGCGCCGGTGGTAAGGCACGCTGATCATCTGCGACATCGTCTTCGTCACGTCCGTCTCGCCGTAGAGGGGCTCGACGAGCTCCACACCGGGCTCGCCGCGTTCGACCAGGCGGGCGATGGTGCGCGCGTCGGCCGCCTGGATCATGGCCGCGTCGAGCAGCATCGGCGCCGCGAGATCCCGCGTGGCCGGCGTCGCGTATACCGGACCCTGGAAACCGTCCCGGCAGAGCAGGGGAAGCGCGCCCGAATGGTCGATGTGCGCGTGCGACAGGACCACGGCGTCGAGAGCGTGCGCGTCGAGGCCGAGGTTGCGGTTGCGCTCGAAAGACTCGTGTCGGCGCCCTTGATAGAGGCCGCAGTCGAGCAGGATCGAAGCCCGCGATGTCCGCAAGAGATGTTTCGATCCCGTGACGGTCTGCGCGGCGCCGAGAAAGTGGAGCTCGATCATGGAGAGCCTTCGCCGTTCGAAGGAGTCCGCGACTTGGCGAAGGACGGAGTCTTCGCTTCGGGCGCGATGGGCAGCTTCGCCTGCAAGATCCGCAGCGCGGATCCGGGGTCGTCGGCGAACGAGAACAGCTCGAGGTCGTCCTGGTCGATCACGCCGTGGCGGACCATCGCCTCGAAGTTGATGATCTCGTTCCAGTAGGTCGAGCCGTAAAGGACGATCGGGATGTTGCGCGCCAGCTTCTGCGTCTGGGTCAGCGTCAGTATTTCCCACAGCTCGTCGAGCGTGCCGAACCCGCCCGGGAACACCACGAGGGCACGGGCAAGGTGTGAGAACCAGAGCTTCCGCATGAAGAAATAGCGAAACTCGAAGCAGAGGGCGGGCGTGATGTACGGATTCGGCCGCTGGACGTGAGGCAGGCCGATGTTGAGCCCGATCGTGCGGCCACCGGCGTCAACCGCGCCCCGGTTGGCGGCTTCCATGATGCCGCTGCCGCCGCCCGAGCAGACGACGAACCGGCGGTCTCCCGGTAGCGTGTTGGACCACTCGGTCAGCGCACGGGCGAGCGCGCGCGCCTCGTCGTAGTAACGGCGCATCGGTCCTTCAGGCACGATGCGCGACGAGCCGAAGAAGACGACCGTATCGTGCACCTTTTCCTGACGGAACCGATGCAGCGGCTGCAGATACTCCGTCAGGATGCGGAGCGGTCGCGCGTCGTCGCTGTCACGAAAGTCGTTCGGCACTTTCATGACGTGATCGTCAGCCTCGACGCGCATGGCGGAGGCTCGACGACGTCGCGGCCGCCGATGACGAGCAGGTGGCGAACACGGCTGATGCGCATGGCGTTTCGGGCCTCGATGGCGCTGGCACCACTGCCAACGGTCTTGATGTCGCGGGACATGATGTCTTGAAGTCGCATACCGTCACGTTCTGCACGTCCGGTACCAAACGGGATGGGCAGGCAGAGCGCGTCGGCTGGCACGTTTCGTGAACAACCGGTCGTTGTGCATACGATCGGTTCCTCTCGAAGAGCGCCGCGCGCTCCGTCTCTCGTCGCCGTTCCGCCTTCGGGGCGATCGGGGCGGCGGCGGAGGTTTCGTCAGCGGATCTCGTACCGTGCGGCGGGGACCTTGGCGCTGGCCGCGGTCGCGGTCGGTGCCGCGATCGCGACGCGCGACGCAGTCGTGAAGGCGCCGGCACCGCGTCCCTGCGCGACCGCGGTCGTCAGCTATGGCTCGATCGCGGGGACGTTGCGATCGTCCGGCCAGCTGACGGTCGAGACCAGCGTGCGCCTCGGGTCCAGCCAGGCGGGGCTGGTCGTCGCCGTGAACGCGCCGGTTGGCGCTCGGGTGGTGAAGGGACAGGTGCTCGCGCGCCTCGACGACGCCGAACAGCGCGCCGCTGTCGCCGGGGCGGACGCGCAGCTCACCTCGGCGGAGCTGCTCGGCATCCGCGCGGAGCGCGAACTGCTGACCGAGATCGAGCAACGGCGGGGGCTAGGCCTGCGCCCCGAACTGCCGCCCGACGAGCTGCTGGAAGGAAAGGCCGGGGACGCGCAGCTGGAATACCTGCATGACGTGGCGATGATCGACAAGCACAGTCACGCGCTGGCCCTGGCGCAGGCGATGCTCGCCCGCCGCGTCGTCCGCGCGCCGATGGACGGTATCGTCCTGGCGCGCAACATCGAGCCCGGCGAATCAATCCCGGCCAGCCCGCCGGGGCCGCCGCTGTTCGTGATCGGTTCGGATCCGCGGCGGCTGCGGCTGGAGGTCGAGGTGGACGAGCGGTACGCGCACGCGGTGCTGCCGGGGTCCGCAACGTTCGTCGTGCCGGCGCATGGCAGGCGCGAGTTCTCGGGGACGATCCGCGAGGTGGTCCGGTCGCCGAACGCCGTGCGCAGCCCGGCGCCATACGTCGTGGCGCTGGATGTCGCCAACGCCGACGGTGTGCTGACGCCCGGAATGTCTGCCACCGTCGATCTCTCGATCTCCTCCGGACGCGACACGCTTTCGGTTCCGACCGGGGCGCTCACCACGGAAGGCGGGTCCACGATCGCGTGGCTTTCCGACCGGGACGGCCGGCCCACGCCGACACCGGTGACGGTCGGCGTCGTCAACGCCGACGTCACCGAGATCCGAGGGCCCGGCGTCGAGCCAGGACGGATCGTCGTGAGCGATGGGGCGCCGTCCACGTGCGTGATCCCGCCGGCCCCGCCGACGTCCGAAGGCCCCGCTCTCTGAACCGCGCGCACATCCTGCGGCGTTCGATGCACGGCGCGCACGCGATGCGCGATCCGCGATCGTAATCCGGGCGTTGGGGCGGGCACGGGTGTTGCTGTGCTTGCCGGGATGAAAAAGACGATCGCCCTCCTGGTGTTGGCGGCCGCGTTCGCGGTCGGATTTGAACGACCGCGCGTGGCGGCCGCGGGGCCCAAGGCCGCCGCGCCGCCAAGCATCATCGAGATCTGGGTTCGCGGGGCGGGGCCCATGAACGGCGATCAGGCGTCGCGCGGCCGAACGCAAAGGCTGGACCTGGATACGCTGTCGCTCACCGACAGCAAGCGGTTCGACGCGCAGTACGGCGACACGCGGGCCGTGCGGGGTATCGCGCTCGCCGCGGTGATCGCAAGCTTCGCGCCCGACCCGTCGCTGGATCTCGCGATCCTGCACTTCGCCAACGGTATGGCGATCCCAGTCCCGTTTCGAGACGTGGCGGTGATGAAGCGCATCGATCCCTTCATCGCGCGTGGCATGGAGACGAACCCGGGCGGTCCGGTGCGCGCCGGCTTCTTTCCCGCGATTCGCCGCAAGGGTGCGACGGAGGATCCGCGGCCGATCGTCTTCGCGGGCAACAAGGTCGTCGTCCCGGTGCTCTGGCACCCGGCGACGGTGGACACGGCGCAGCCGAAGTTCTCCCCCTGGCGCCACGCCGATTCGTTGACCGACATCGAGCTGGTCGGCAGCCATCCCTACTATCGTCAGTTCGCCGTCGGCGGCGACTTCACGCAGGCCGGCCAGGTCGTGTTCCAGCAGAGCTGCCAGTTCTGTCACGGCGTGCGCAAGGTCGGCGCGAAGTTTGGCTGGGACTTCGTCGAGCCGACGCCGATCTGGAGCCTGCACAAGCCGCCGAAGAACCTGTTCCTGCACGTCGCGTACAAGCCGCTCGACGCCGCCGAACGCGGCCTGATGATGCCCGCGATGACCTTCATGTCGCAGGACGACGCGGCGCTGCTCTGGCGCTGGATGAAAGCGGTGGCGACGAATCCGCTGCCGCCTTATGCGCCGGGCCCGGCGGCCGCGAAGAAGTGAGCCGACCCCTCACCCTGACCCCTGACCTTCTCCCCGCTACGCGGGGCGAGGGCAAACGGCTGCGATGACTCGTGCGCCGCTCCGATCTTCGCCTCGCCCCGCGAAAGCGATGAGAGGCCGACGAGCCGAAGGCTCGGCGGGTGAGGGAGCGGCGCTGCAGTAGAAGCGCGGCCCCTCCACCCTGACTCTCCCCGCTACGCGGGGCGAGGGCAAACGGCGGTGGTGGCTCGTACCTTGCCGCTCGTTCGGCGGCCTCTTCGTTAGCCGGACGACTGGTCGATGATCACGACGTCGTCGCGCACGACCTCGGGGATGAGCAGGGAGCGCTCTTCCTCGCCCATGTCGGCGAGCAACCACTCGGTCAGGAACGCGAGCTTGGCGGCCAGCATCGGCAGCTCGGGGAAGGCGCACGCCTCGCGGTGCAGCGTCGCCAGCGTCTCGCGCTGCCGTCGGTGCTCATCCAGAAGCCGGTCCGCGCGCGGCGGGCCCAGCGGCAGATCGTCGCGCAGGATCGGCAGCAGCGCCTTCTCCTCGTAGGCCAAGTGGACCTCCATGATCGTCCGGATGTCACCGATCGACGACGCGACCGCGTCCGGCGAGGGCGGCTCACCGTCGAGCGCCGCCTCGGCCACGCCGCGCGCTCGGGCGAGCAGCGCCCGGATCCGATGGTGCTGGGCAAGGATGGCGTCGCATGCCGTTCCAGCGTCGAGGCGTTTCACGGGGGCGGACCAGCCGAGCTCGATCATGTCCACCCTGTCTTTCCAAAGTCGTGCCACCGCCATGCCGGGAAACGGCGCGGGAATCCACGGCCACGCCACGCAAGGGGTGCGCGTCGCGACCGTGGCGCGGCAGAGTTTGCGCGCACGCCCGGGCGGGGTTCCCTTTCGTACAGTTGAGCCCGTCGCCGCAGCACGCTAGGAATGAGGCCAGCATGGCGCCGGATCTCGCCAGCATCGTGGTCGTCGACGACAACGTCGAATACGCCCAGAACATCGCCGAGATCCTGCAGATCGGCGGCTGCGCGGCCGAGGTGTACGCATCGGCCGAGGAGGCGCTGCCCGTCGCGCTCGCGCCGCGGGTCAGGGCCGTGATCACCGACTACCGCTTGCCCGGCATGAACGGCATCGAGCTTGTCAGGCGCATCTTCAGCGAGCGCCAAGGGGTGCAGGCCGTCGTGATCAGCGCATACGCCGACGACACCGCGGGCGACGCGGCACGCATGCTGGGCGCGAATTTCCTCCCCAAGCCCGTCGACTTCAGCGTGCTGGGACGCCTCGTTCGTTTTGCTTCCTGACGCCGCGTGCATCGGCGTCGGCGACGCGCACCATTTCCAGGCGCGCCCGCAGGTGGACACGGTCGCCGACGACGAAGCCGCCGATATCCATGTCCTGATTCCAGCGCAGGCCGAACGCCTGCCGGTCGATCTCTGCGTCGACGTCGTACGCGGCGCGCATCAGCCCCTTGTCGTCGAGCCACGTCTGCTTTGCGACGACGACGATGTCGACCGGGCGTGAGATCCCGTGCAGTTGCAGGAAACCCGTGACCTCCGCCTCGCCATCCCGGCGCAGCCTCACCGCCGTGCTGTTGAACTCAGCGCGGGGGAACTGCGCCGTATCCAGGAACTCCGCAGACCGTACGTGCGCATCCCGCTCGGCCGATCCGGTGTCGATGCTGATGACGTCGACCCAGACGCGAATCTCTGCGCTGGCGACGTCGTCGGGGGCCAGCGTCATCTCGCCGCCCCACGTTCGAAACTGACCCTGGATCTCGCTCACGACGATGTGTCGGAGTGAAAAGCCGAGCCATGACTTGCCCCCGTCGATCTCCCAACGCTCTCTTGCCTCCATGGTCCTGTCCTTTCGTGTGAGAGAAACCAGATCGTCATGGCCATCCCGGCCGCGGTCATCGCCGCGTACGCAGCGGTGAGCCCGACCTCGGCGGGTTGTCTCGCGCGCACCGAGAACCAGGTCATCGCGAGCAGCGCCAGGCCCATGGTGGTCGTCTTCAGGGCGAGGCATCCACCCAGCAGGTCCGCCCAGGCGGCGCGGCGCCGCAGACCCCATGCCGCGAGCGCGATGAGGGGCACGATCACGCCCAGGTCGAGCACGTAGACGAAGTTGCCTGCACCGTCGGAGCGGGCAACGAGGGCAGGGACCGTGCCTTTCACCAGCGCCGGAACGATCTGGCCGAGCTCCGAAACGATCAGCAGGCCCGCCGTCGCGATCAGGAACACGGCGAGCGCCCGCCGTGGGGTCCTGGCGTCGAAGCGGTGATGCAGCTGCGCGACGTTGGCGCCCAGCGCCCCCGCGCAGAGAGCGACCGCGGTCAGCGTGAACAGCGCGACGTAGACGAGGAAGAAACGATTGAAGCGATAAGCGAACGCCGCACCTGTGTACGTGTAGAGCAGGTAGCCGAGCAAGCCGAGCCACACGACGGTCGCGCGGGCCGACGCGCGCGAAGTACCCGCGAGGGCGGCGACCAGAGCAGGAAGGATCATCAGCGTCAGCAAGTCCTGGCCGCGTATGGCGGGCGCGAGCGGCGCATCGCCATAGAGGCTTGGTATCGACACACCGGCCAGGCTCGCGGCGCCCGCCAGAGGCACGGTCGCGATCGTTGCGACGGTTGCGATGCGTAAACGTGTGTTCCGCACGAACGGTGTATCTGCAGACCGCATGCCGGGACGCGGTCGCGGCTGGGCCGGCCGTTGCGCCGCAAGATCTGCGCGGACACGGCGCCGCCATTCGCTCTGGGCGCACCTCTACAGCGGGCGCACGAATTGCACTTTCCTTCCCTGTGATGCGCTTCGTGATGGCTCTGCTGGTGGCGATCGGCGTCGCCGTCGCCTTGGTCGCGGCGGCGACGCGCCGGTTCCATCGCCGGATCGACGCGGAGGCGCGCGCGTTGCTCGAGCAATCACGTGGACCAGCGGACGCGGCGCGAACGGTCGAGCCGAAGGATCTGGAGCGGCTGCCGGCTCCCGTCCGGCGCTGGTTGGAGGTCGCGGGCGTCGTCGGTCAGCCGCGCGCGCGCACGGTCCGGCTCAGGCAGCGTGGCGACATTCGGACGGGGCCCGACAAGCCCTGGATGCCCGTCGCGGCCGAGCAGTACTTCTCCGTCGATCCGCCCGGCTTCGTCTGGGCCGTCGACGGCCGGATGATGCACGTCGTGCCCATCACGGGACGGGACCGTTACGTCGACGGCCACGGACAGATGCTGATCAAGCTCGCGTCGCTGATCAGCGTGGCCGACGCGGCCGGACCGGAGATCGATCAGGGCGCGATGCTGCGATTCCTGGGCGAGATCATCTGGTTCCCGTCGGCCGCGCTGAGCCCGTACATCACGTGGGATGCGATCGACGATCGCAACGCGCGCGCCACGATGCGGTACGCGGGCTTGACCGTCACAGCTGTCTTCACGTTCGATGACCGCGGACGCTTCGCCGGCCTGACCGCCGATCGGTACATGACCTCGGGCGGCAAAGCGCAGCTCGAGAGGTGGACCATCCCGATCACCGAATGGCGCACCGTTCGCGGCGTCGGCATGCCGGTCCGTGGCGGTGCGGTGTGGAAGCTTTCCGCCGGCGACTTCGACTATTACCGGTGGGAGATCCTGGACGTCGAGGCGAACCAACCGGCCCTGTTCGTGGAGGTGCCGGAATGAAGCCGGACGTCGGCCTCGCGAACGACGTCTTCAGGCGCGGACGGCACCCGCTCGATGCGTTCTTCAAACCGCGCGCGGTCGCCGTGATCGGCGCCAGCGAAACGCCGGGAAGCGTCGGGCGGACGATCCTCGCCAACCTCGTGGCGACGTCGTTCGGCGGCGCGGTCTACCCGGTCAACCCGCGCCGCGACAGCGTGCTCGGCCTGAAGTCGTATCCGGCGATCGGCGCCGTTCCCCCTCCGATCGACCTCGCCGTCATCGTGACACCCGCCGCGACGGTTCCGGACATCGTGCGCCAGTGCGCCGACGCGGCCGTGCCGGCGGCGCTGATCATCTCCGCCGGCTTTCGCGAGACGGGCGCCGCCGGCGCCGAGCTGGAGACGCGGATCCTCGCGGAGGCGCGTCGGGGCGGGATGCGCGTCGTCGGGCCGAACTGCCTCGGCGTCATGAACCCGTGCAGCGGGTTGAACGCGACGTTCGCGGCCGGTATGGCCCGCACGGGGCGCGTCGCGTTTCTGAGCCAGAGCGGCGCGCTGCTGACGGCGATCCTCGACTGGAGCGTCGCCGAGGAGGTCGGGTTCTCCGCGTTCGTGTCGACGGGCTCGATGCTGGACGTCGGCTGGGGCGACCTGATCGATTACTTCGGGAACGACCCGGCGACGCGCGCGATCGTCATCTACATGGAGTCGATCGGCGACGCGCGCGCGTTTCTGTCGGCCGCGCGCGAGGTCGCGCTGACCAAACCGATCGTCGTCATCAAGGCGGGCCGCAGCGAGGCCGCCAGCCGCGCCGCCACATCGCACACAGGCGCGCTGACCGGGTCGGACGAGGTGCTGGACGCCGCCTTCCGTCGGGCCGGCGTGCTGCGCGTGAACAGCATCGAGGAGGTGTTCGACCTGGCCGAGTTGCTGGGCAAGCAGCCGCGCCCGATCGGCCGCCGCCTGACCATCGTGACCAACGCAGGCGGGCCCGGCGTGCTCGCGACGGACGCGCTCGTCGCGGGCGGCGGGGAGCTGGCGGAGCTGTCGCCGGAATCGCGTGCGCGGCTGGACGCCGTGCTGCCGGCGGCCTGGAGCCACGGCAACCCGATCGACGTCCTGGGCGACGCGACGCCCGATCGCTACCAGCAGGCGCTGGCGATCGCGGCGTCGGATCCGGGAAGCGATGGGCTGCTGGTGATTCTCACGCCGCAGGACATGACCGATCCGACGCGGACCGCCGACGCGCTGGCGCGCCACGCCCACGTCGAGGGGAAGCCGGTGCTGGCGAGCTGGATGGGCGGCGCGCGCGTCGCCGCGGGCGTCGAGATCCTGAACCGCGCCGGGATCCCGACGTTCGCGTTTCCGGACGACGCCGCGCGGGCCTTCTGCGACATGGGCCGCTTCGCGGACAACCTGCGCGCGCTCTACGAGACGCCGATGCCCAGGTCCGGTGAGGACGGGCGGCCCGACGAGGTGACGGCGATCCTCGACGGCGCGCGGGCGGAGGGGCGGACCTTGCTCGACGAGGCGGAGGCGAAGGCGGTGCTCGCGAGCTACGGCATTCCTGTGGTGCCGACGCGGGTTGCGCGCGAGCGCGCGCAGGCGATCGCGGCGGCGCGCGCGATCGGATTCCCGGTCGCGGTGAAGCTGTGGTCGCGCGTCATCACGCACAAGACCGACGTCGGTGGGGTGAAGCTGGGCCTCGCGGACGAGGACGGAGTGGGGCGCGCGTTCGACGAAATTCGTGCGGCGGTGATCGGTCGGGCCGGCGGGGAGGCGGCATTCCTGGGCGTGACAGTGCAGCCGATGATCGATCGCAGCGCGGGGCACGAGCTGATCGTGGGCAGCACCGTCGACCCGCAGCTGGGACCGGTGCTGATGTTCGGCGCGGGTGGCGAGCTGGTCGAGGTGTTCCGTGATCGGGCGCTGGCGCTGCCGCCGCTCACGACGACGCTGGCGCGCCGCCTGATCGGCGAGACCCGGATCGCGCGGGCGCTGCGCGGCGTGCGCGGTCGCGCGGGGATCGACCTCGATGGGCTCGCGTCGTTGCTGGTCAGGTTCGGCGACCTCGTCGCCGATCAGCGGCGAATTCGAGAGATCGACATCAACCCGCTGCTGGTCACGCCGACCGGCGCCGTCGCGCTGGATGCGCGCGTCGTGCTGCACGACGCCGCCGCCGGCGAGGGCGAAATGCAGCGTCCGGCGATCCGTCCCTATCCCCGCGACTACGTCTGGACGGAGACGCTGCGCGACGGCGAGGCGTACACGATCCGGCCGATCCGTCCCGACGACGAGCCGCTGATGGTCGCGTTTCATCGGACGCTTTCGGAGGAGAGCGTCCGACTGCGCTACATGCACAGCTACAAGCTGGACGATCGGACGGCGCACGAGCGGCTCGTGCGCGCGTGCTTCGTCGACTACGATCGCGAGATGGTGCTGGTGGCCGAGCGCTGCCCGCCGGCGGGGGGCCGCGAGATCGCCGCGGTGGGGCGCCTCAGCCGCGACCGCGACGGCGGCAACGGCGCCGAGTTCGCGCTGCTGGTCGCCGATCCGTGGCAGGGACGGGGAGTCGGGCGCGCGGTGCTCCGACGGCTCGTCGAGATCGCGCGTCGCGAGCGGATGACGCGCGTCTACGCCGACATCCTCGTGGGCAACCGGGCGATGCAGCACCTGTGCGACGAGCTCGGCTTCACGCTCGACGCGATGCCAGACGGCGGCGTGATCTCGGCGGTGTTGCCTCTGCGCTGACGCGCGCATTCCGTTCGCCGAACGGCGTCGCGGCATGCAAATCGTGCGTGTGACGATCGGCGGGGGCGCCTCGCCGCACGCGTTCGGTGCTGGTCCCGTGATTGCAGTCGTAGCGGGAAACGAACCAAGGAGGACGCGATGACAGATGCCGTCCGCTTCCACGTCGAGCCGCCGGGCGAGCGCGACCGCTGGGGTGTCCTGTTTCGGCCGCTGCTCGTCATTCCTCACGCGATCCTCGTCGGCGGTCCCTTCGTCGGGTTGGGCGGCGGCGCCTACCGCACCGGCGCGCTGGGGTTGCTGGCGATGACAGCGCGTTCTTCGACTGGGTGTCGATCCTTTTCACGGGCCACGCCGTCGCAGGCTTGCAGCCGTTCAAGCGGCTGTATCTGAACTGGCGGGCGCGCGTGATGGCCTACGCCTGTTTCCTCCGCGACGAATATCCGCCGTTCGGTGACGGTCCCTATCCGGCGTCGCTGGAGCTGCCCGACGAACCGGAGACGCGCGACTTCAAGTCGGTGGCGCTACGCCCGCTGCTGCTGGTGCCGCACCTGGTGGTGTTGTTGTGCCTGCTGGTCGTCGAGCTGCTGGTCTGCATCGGATCGTGGTTCGCGATCGTGTTCAAGGGCGGGCTGGGCGATAACCTGTGGCGATTCTCGCGTGACGTCATGGCGTACGCCCTGCGCGTCGAGGCGTACGGGCTGCTGATTCACGATCAGTTCCCGTCGTTCTCCCTTTTAGCCGATGCGGCCGGGGCGGACGCCGAGCTGCTTGCGAGGCCGTCATGATTGGCGCGCACCGGATGTCGTCGCTGGAGAGCATGCTCGCCGGCGATCACGATCGGCTCGATCGCGCGTTCCAGGCGATCGTCACCCGCGCCTACGGCGGCGACTTTCAGCAGCTCGAGGCGGAATGGCTGATCTTCCAGCGCGCGCTGCTCGCGCACCTCGACGCGGAGGAGAAACACCTCATCCCGGCGCTCGCCGAGGATCGACCCGGCGCCGCCCGCATCCTGCTGGATGATCACGCGCTGATACGGGCGAAGCTGCTGGAGCTGGGCGTCGACCTGGATCTGCATTGCCTGCGCGCCGAACGCGTCGAGGCGTTCGTGGAAGCGCTCCGCGCTCACGCCGGCCGCGAGGAGAGCATGTTCTACCCGTGGGTGGACCGGCTGGGCGGGCGCTGAGGTCCAGCAGGTGGCGGCGGGTCAGCGAGACCGCTCGAGCAGCGCGTGGAGGGCGCGCAGGGCGTCGATGGTCGTGAACACGCCGAGCACGCGGTCGCCGTCCGCCACGATTGCGGAGCCGAGCTTGCGGTCCATCATGGTCTCGATCGCTTCGCCGACCGGCGTCTCGGGACGGACCGTGAACACGTCCTGGACCATCGCTTCCTCCACCTGGACCTCCTTCGGATCGACGCCGGGCAGGGATTCGATGATCAGGATGTCCCGCTGCGACAGCATGCCCACGATGCGGCCGCCGTCGAGCACGGGCAGGTGGCGTACGCGCTTGTCGCGCATCGTGCGGACGGCTTCCGCCAGGTAGCGCTTCGGACCGATGGTGTAAGGGAGCGGCGTCATGTACGCCCTGACCTCGGGGTGCTGGCGGATGCGGGGCGCGGGCTTCTGGCGGGCCATGCCCGGAAGGGAGCAAAGCGGGGACCAGCGGCGCGGGCTCGGTCTCCGAGACGTGCGGAATCGTGCCCGTCGGAGTTGATGATCGCGCCGCGTTTGCGTTAGAGAAGTCGCCTTGGTTTTCTTCGAACGCGCCGCGATGAATGACTGCCTGCCGCGGAGCCTCCCGGGCGCGAATATTTTGCGCGGCCCGTCGCGCGTCACGCAACTCTTGCGGCCAAATCCAGGCGGGCGCGCGGGCACGGCAGTCCCCAGGCGCGTTGATGGCGCTAAATCTGCGGGCCGGTGCCCGGTACGGCTCGTGCAGACGGCTCCCGGCCGAAACTGATGCTGCCCATCCAACTGATCGTCGCGCTTCTCGCCGGCATCGCCATCACGGCGCTGCTGTTTCGCGGAGCGCCGGCCCTCGCCGGTCACACCGTCGGCCGTGTCGTGCTCCTGGTCGGGATCGCAGCGCTGCCGCTGCTCCTGTCGATCGGCAACATCTCTTACGGCGTTCACCAGTCGAGCACCACGGGGTTCTGCCTCTCGTGTCACGAGATGCAGCGCCATGGAAAGAGCTTGTTCGCCGACAACCGGCAGGCGCTGGCGGCGACGCACTACCAGAACCGCCTCGTCGATCGCGAGACCGTCTGCTACTCGTGCCACAAGGACTACGCGATGTTCGGCGACGTCACGGCGAAGCTGAACGGATTGCGGCACGTGTGGGCGCACTACATCGCCGGCGTCCCGGCGAAGATCGAGCTCTACAAACCGTACCCGAACTCGAACTGCCTACACTGTCACGACGACGCGCGTCGCTTCGTCGACGGCGTCGCGCACCGCCCGATCGTCAGCGCGCTGTACGCGGGCACGACGTCGTGCCTGTCGTGCCACCGGATCGCGCACGACATGGCGAAGGTAGACGCCGAGCAATTCTGGCAGGCGCACTGAGCATGGCCGACGTGAACGACAAGGCGACGCGGAGGATCCGGCGGGCCGCGGTGGTCGGGGGGCTCGGGCTGCTCGTCCAGTTCGTGGCGGCGCTGCACTGGACGCCGATGACTTTCATCCTGTCGGCGGCGATCGGCGCGCCCCTCGTCCTCGTGGGCGGAGGGCTGTTCCTGCGCGCGGTCTGGAAGAACATGCGCGAAAAGGGGGCGGTGTGAGCGGTGTGAGACGGGCCGGCGGTCGCCGGCTGGCGTTCGTGCTCGCTCTCGTGTTGCCGGCGATCGCGCTCGGCGCGGCCTTTCCAGCCGTGCTGCGTATTCCGCGCAAGAACCCGTCGGTCACGGTGCCGCCCGCGGCGTTGTTCTCGCATCGGACGCACCAGTCTTTCGGCTGCTACGCCTGTCATCCGGCCGTCTTCCCGCAGGCGCTCGTCGGCTTCACGCACGAGGAGATGCAGGCGGAGAAGTTCTGCGGCCACTGTCACGACGGTCGGACCGCGTTCGCGATCGCGGGAGCCGAGTGCGCGAGGTGCCACGTCGATGGCCGCTAGGCGCCTGTGCGCGATCGTGATCGCGGCCGGTCTGCTCCCGGCCGCGATCGTGCGGGCGCAGAGCCAGCAGGAAAAGAAACGCTCCGAGATCCTGAAGGAGCTTGGCCTCAAGAAGAAGCCGCCCACGCCGCCCGCCAACGAGGCGCCGGCTCCGGCCGCGGGCGAGCCGGCGGGCGAGGGCGCCGAGAAGCCGGAGGCGCCGGCCGAGCCGGGCGGCAAGCAAAAGGGGCCGGGACGGAGCACCGGGCCGGCGGCGCCGTCGTTCACGCGCGCGATTCACCCGCAGCTCGTGGCGACTTGCAAGCCCTGCCATGCGCCGGGCGCGCCCGGGGGAATGTCGCGCCTGTTGTTCTCGGGCGATCCGGTCGCGGATCACCGGGTGGTGGCGCGTTTCGTCGACGTCAAGAATCCGGAGGCGAGCACGCTGCTCGCGAAGG
>Ga0310810_10005279_pt1 | contig 14437 bp, 16 predicted proteins | sample NCmetagenome_FD_207641 | JGI IMG/M metagenome (GOLD analysis project Ga0310810, IMG submission 207641) | Soil microbial communities from experimental microcosm in Duke University, North Carolina, United States - NC | ecosystem: Engineered > Artificial ecosystem > Soil microcosm > Unclassified ... | reverse complement strand
AACGGCCGAGCTCGTTGAGAAAGCGGTTGTACGCGACGACCGCGGGAATGGCGGCGACCAGGCCCAGCGCGGTCGCAAAGAGCGCATCGGCGATGCCCGGAGCGACCACCGCAAGGGTGGTGTCCTGACGCGCCGCGATCGCCTGAAATGCCGTCATGATGCCCCAGACCGTGCCGAACAATCCGACGAAGGGCGCGGTCGAACCCACCGTCGCGAGGTAACCGAGGCCGCGCTCGATCTTTTCGACTTCGCGCTGAATCGAGACGTTCATCGCCTTCTCGACGCGGTCTTTCACGCTTGCCAATTGCGTCTCGCGCGGTGGCCCGCCCTCGAACGAGCGCTTCCATTCGCGCAAGGCCGCGACAAACACCGCCGTATAAGGCTGATCGGTTGCTTTGGAGTGCTGCGCGTACAACTCGTCCAGCGAACGCCCGGACCAGAAGGTTTTTTCAAACCGTTTGGCTTTCCGGTTCAAGTTCCCGAAGGCAATCCATTTGTCGATGATCAGGACCCACGACCAGAAGGAGGCGAGCACAAGCAGCATCAGCACGCATTTGACGACGATATCGGCGCGCAAAAACAGGCCGAGCGGCGTGAACGCCTCCTCGATTTCGGACTGCACCCCAGACGCGGCGGAATTGGGAATGCCGGCGGGTGCGGCCAGCGGCGCCGATTCCGCCGGAGTGCCGGTCGGGGCGGCAATCGGGGGCCGCCCGGTCTGTGGTTGCGCACGCTGGAGCTGGGCCTGCGCGGAATGGCCCGCGTCCCACGCCAGAGACAGCATGAGGGCCGTCAGCGCGACCGCAACAAAGCGCAAAGCCACATTCGTCGATTTTTGGAACAATCCCTTTGGCCTGATTTTTTGGCCCGCGCCGGGTCCGTGCTTGGGCTGGTCCTCTTTGCGGCGGAAGTCGACAAAGCGAACCGTAGTGAACCCATCCAAAAATGGCTGAATTTTGACCCTCCCGTCGCCTTGTTCGCGAGCCCTGTCCGCTCCGAGCGGCGTGTTATGAGCCGCCAACTCGGCAGAAACACAATCCCTCAAGAAATCCGAGGCTCTTGCGAAGTTCCGCACAAACCGCGGCAAATCGGACACAACTCGATTTTTTTGTTCACGAACCCCTAACAGGGTCGTCGATTCTGCCGTGATTCGAGTCGTGTGGCAAAGTCCGGCCGGTGCGCGCTCGCGCCTTTCCGGTCATGTCCATCTGTGCCAATGCGACAGAAGCGGCGTCGGCGCGCAGTGCGCACCAACGCCGGTTGTACTTTGCTCAGAGACCCAAGCCCTTGCGGACTTCCGCTTTCACCGCATCGAAGTCGGCGCGGAAGGCCGGGTTCTTCAGCATCTGATTGACGGCCAGTGTCGCCGCGATATGGCCGCCTTCCCAATCGGACGGATAGGCCGCGCCGCTCGCCATGCGATTGACGCCGTAGCCCCAGCCGCGGGCATAAAGGTCTTCGCGCTTCTCGGGGACCATCATGCCGAGAATGAGGGCCACTTCGGCCCCCGTGGTGCTGTGACCGCTCGGATAAGTCGGCCCACCCGCCGCCTTGGCGATGTCATCGGGCGTCTTGACGTCCTTGCTGTATTGGAACGGGCGCAGCTTCTTGTATTTCTGCTTGATCGGACCGACGCCCACGCCGCCGTCCTTGACGACTTTGTCGAAGAACGGTCCGGCGAGCGGGAAATTCTCCTTGGTGAATTTCGCGCCGAGCACCGGACCGGCGACCGTGTAAACGCTCTGATCAAGGTCGCGGCGGATATTGGCCATGCGCTCCGGCGTCATGTTCTTCTGAAGATCGAGGATCATCTGAAGGTCGCGCTTGCCGGCGTTCGAATCTTCCTTGGGCGGCGGCGGCAACAGGCCTGGGAAATCGACATCCGCGGCCGTGATGTACGGCTTGTCCGACAGCGACATCGCTGGTGTGGCGGCGAGGCAAAGGAGCAGGACAGGGGCGAGCTTGCGCATGAGATCCTCCGGCAGGTGATCTAGTTGTCGAGAAAGAATTCCAGTTTCTGGCGTGTGGAATCGGGCACACGGCGAGGCCGTCCGTCAAGGGTGATGGTGCAGACTTCGACTTGGGCCTTGATCAGGGTGTCGGCGCCTCTGAGGACCGCCTGCTCGAGCCGCATGCGCGCGCCGGCCACTTCGATCACACGGGTGCGGACGGTCAGCGCCTCCTCCACGCGGGCGGGTCGGATGAAGTCGACGCTTATGCGGCGCACCGCCCAAACGAGCGGGTCTGTGGCGGTGAGCAGACTTTGATGGCCGGCGCCGACGAGGCGCAGGAACTCTTGGTGCGGCCGCGCTCCATGAAGCGCAGATAATTGGCGTGATAGACGACGCCGGAAAAATCGGTGTCCTCGTAGTAGACGCGCACCGGGAAGACGTGCGTCTTTCCTTCGAGCCACCCTGCTCCGGGTTCGCCGTCGCTCATTCCTCTTCGCTGAACAATTGCGCCTGTCCCGGCGGCGTGCTCGGTCCAGGCAGGCCGAGATGGACATAGGCCTGCGCCGTTACCACGCGCCCGCGCGGCGTGCGTTGAATGAGACTCTGCTGGATCAGATAAGGCTCGACGATTTCCTCGATCGCGTCGCGCGGTTCGCCGAGCGCCGCGGCAAGCGTCTCGACGCCCACGGGGCCCCCGTTGAAGCCCTCGGCAATCAGCGCGAGATAGCGTCGGTCGAACGCGTCGAGCCCGCGCTTGTCGACTTCGAGACGCGCCAACGCGGCGTCCGCCACGACCTGGTCGACTTCGACGCGTCCCGCGACGGCGGCAAAATCGCGCACCCGTTTGAGCAGCCGTCCGGCAATGCGCGGCGTGCCGCGCGAGCGCATGGCGATCTCATGCGCGCCATCTTGGGTCAGCGCCAAACCAAGCACGCGGGCGCCGCGCTGCACGATGTGCATCAGCTCTTTGGTCTCGTAAAAATTCAGCCGGATCGGAATGCCGAAGCGGTCGCGCAGCGGCGTGGTAAGGAGACCGGAACGTGTCGTGGCGCCCACCAGCGTGAACGGCGCCAGCGTGATTTTCACCGACCGCGCCGAGGGCCCTTCGCCGATAATGAGATCGAGCTCGAAATCCTCCATTGCGGGATAGAGGATTTCCTCGACCGCCGGATTGAGCCGGTGAATCTCGTCGATGAAGAGCACATCGCGTGGTTCGAGATTGGTCAGCAGCGCCGCGAGATCGCCTGCGCGCACCAGCACCGGCCCGGATGTGGCGCGGAAACCGACGCCCAACTCGCGCGCGACGATCTGGGCCAGCGTCGTCTTGCCCAGTCCCGGCGGACCGGAGAACAGCACATGGTCGAGCGGCTCGCCGCGCGTCTTGGCCGCTTCGATGAACACCGAGAGATTTTCCCGCGCCTGCTTTTGGCCGACGAACTCCGACAGCCGCTTGGGGCGCAGCGAGGACTCAAGCTCGTCTTCTTCGCTGCGCTCGGGCGCGATCAGTCGGTTCGCCGCATTGGCGGGGTCGGATTTGGCTTTGGGCGCGGCCATGGCTCGACTCGTTTGCGCCACTGTGCGTCACTTCGTCCACGGATTGAAGACCGCCAGTCCCGGAAAGCGGAAATCCCTCACATTGCGCGTGACGAGAGTGAGCCCGTGAACAAGAGCCGTCGCGGCGATTTGAGAATCGACGGTCGGTGCAGTCGGGTAGCTCACCCGCAGCTCCCCCCAGCGTTCGGCCACCACATCATCAACGGCAAGGATCCGTCCACCAAAGTCTTCACGCAATTTCACGATCCACTGTTCCAACTCCCGCTTGCGCTTGCCATCGCCGAGCCGACCGGCGCCATAACACAGTTCACCGATACTTAAAGCGCTGATGTGAAGAAGTGTCGGTTGTTGGCCGGATAGCCAGCGCCGAACTTCGGCACTCTCTCGAGGTTTCGACGCCTCGGAAACTACGCAAGTGTCGAGAAGCAGCGTCAAAGATCAACCTTCCGCATTCGTTCGCGCTTGCGCGGCGGAAGTCTGAATCCGGCCACTTTGGGAGCTTCCACCCACCAGCGCGGCGGACCTTTGGAGTGAGGTACCTTTTGTTCCTGTGCCGTCTTTACCCGCACCTCGAATTTGGGTTCGCCTCGGTAGGTGATGGTCTGCGGTTCCTTTTCTGCCGCTCTTAGCAGTTCAGAAAATCGGGCTTTTGCGTCCTGGACGGGCCAATGCTTCGTCACCGCTCAACCTCTGACTAGTCTGACTAGTCAGTTTAAATCAGCGGGCCAGCTGCCGCAAGGATTCGCGAATAAGAACATCCAGCGCCGGCGGAGTCTGCGCAGGATGCGCGCGCCCTGCCCGCGCCACGGCTTCGGCCGCGGCGATCTGCGAATAACCGAGATTGATGAGGGCCGCGATCGCGTCAGATTCGACGGAATTGGGCATCTGCAGGCCGCTCAGGCGTTCGCCGGAATCCACGCTGCGCTGGAGCGCGATCGCGGGCGCCTTGTCCTTCAACTCCGTCACGATGCGCGTCGCGAGCTTGGGGCCGACGCCTTGTGCGCGTCCGACAACGGCCTTGTCGCCGAGCAGAATGCCGCGCTCCAACTCGCCGATGCGCAACGCGGAAAGTATCGACAGCGCGACGCGCGCGCCCACGCCCTGCACGGTTTGCAGTAAGCGAAACCACTCGCGCTCGTCGGGCGCGGTGAACCCGTAAAGACGGATCGCTTCTTCCGACATCTTGGTTTCGACCCATAACGTCGTAATGCTGCCGACCTCGAGGCGCGACAGCGTCGTGGACGCGCAATGCGCGACATAGCCCACGCCCCCGACATCTATGATCGCATGATCGGGTCCGATGAAATCCACGCGACCGGTGAGCTTGCCGATCATCGCGCGAGCGCCGCGATGCGCGCTCGCGTGCCGGCGAGATGCGCGTGCGCAATCGCGCAAGCGAGCGCGTCCGCCGCATCGGCCGCTTCGAACTGCACGGCAGGAAGCAGCCGCCGCACCATGGCCTGGACTTGCGCCTTATCGGCATGACCGACGCCAACCACGGATTTCTTGATGTGGTTGGGCGCATATTCCGCGATTTCGAGACCGGCTTCGGCCGCCGCGAGCAGCGCAATCGCGCGCGCGTGTCCGAGTTTCAAAGCCGCGAGCGGGTCCTTGGCCACGAACGCCTGCTCCACGGCGACCGCGTGCGGTGCATGCTCGCGCAGAATCGTACAAATGCCATGATGCAGAATGGCAAGGCGTTTTCCCAGAGAATGGCTGGCAACCGTCGTGATGACGCCGTTGGCGACATGGCTCAGCTTGGAACCTTCGACAGCGATGATCCCCCACCCCGTACGGGAGAGGCCGGGATCAAACCCAGCAATGAGAACCCGGGTCATGCACAAGTCCAGAGAATCGCCGCGGAAAGTGTCGCTATTCGGACGCAACAGCGCAACGGGCGAAAGTTCCACAATTCCCTGACGCGGAGTCAGGCTCTTTTCCGGCATGTGACATTTTCGAGAAGTTGATTTGCCCTGCCGTCCTTCAGCTTGCAGATGCCAAAGGTGGAGCATAACGTCTCTGCGTAAGGGCAGACGTAGCGGCCTAGAATAGGCTGCGAGGGGTGGTTGTGGAGAAGTATTTCCCCACGTTTTGGCGCGGATTGCGCCCCGGATCCCTTGGCGCATTTGCGTTTGCGTTCGTCTGCATCGAGTTGGCAACCATTGCGCGTCTCTCGCTGGAGAAGGTGGGCTCGGCCAGCGCGATGCCATACATCACCTATTTTCCCGCGATTTTGTTGGCGACATTCGTGGGCGGTTTCTGGGCCGGCTGGGGTGCGCTCACCGGTACGCTCATTCTGACGTGGTCCTGGTTCGACAACCCGTTCGATCCCTCGCTGGCCGAAGTCGGAACACTGTCGGTTTTCGCGGCCACCGCGCTGGTGATGGTGGGCGCAGCCGAGCGCTATCGCGAGATGCTGCAACGTTTTAAGGGGGAAGAACATCATCGCGCGCTGCTGGTCGCCGAACTCGAACATCGCGTGAAGAACAAGCTGACCGTGGTGTATGCGATTCTGTCGCGCGAACTGCGCGATCATCCGGAGGTTTGGCAAAAGGTACGCGGGCGGCTCTCGACACTGACCACGGCAGATGAGTTTATCGCGCGGTCCAACGGCGCGGGCGCACATCTCAAGAGCCTCATCGCGATGGAATTCGCGCCTTACGGAGCAGCTCGCGTCCGCATCAATTCCAAGGATGTGTTCGTGCCGGCCATGACCGCGACGGTGCTTGCCCTGATGTTCCACGAACTCGTCACCAACGCGGCCAAATACGGCGCGCTCTCGGTCCCCGAGGGCCGCATCAATGTCGACTGGCGGGTGTTCCGCGGCGAAGTGACCATCGATTGGGTGGAAAGCGGAGGTCCTCCCGTGCAGACGCCGCAGCGCAAGGGCTTCGGAACGTCGCTCCTTGAACGCGGGTTGGAAGACTGCGGCGGGCGAGCGGCTTTGTATTACGAGCGCAGCGGCTTGGTGTGCCGACTCACCTTCGCGCTGCCTGCAAAGGACGCCGAGCAGGAAGAGCAGACACCAAGTCCGGTTCTGCACGGCGGCGCGGTAGCGGCATAAGCACAGCGCCCGCTTCGGCCGGTCAGGCGGCCGAAAGCTTCTCCATCAGCGCCTCGCTCATTTCGTAATTGGCGTAGACGTTCTGGACGTCGTCGTGGTCATCCAACACGTCGAGCAACTTGCTCAAGGTCTCGCCGGCGTCATCGCTCACCGCGACTGTGTTGGTCGGGCGCCAGACAATCTTGGCGCTCTGAGGCGCGCCGAGTTTGGCCTCGAGCGCATCTCTGACGGCAGCAAAATCCTCCACCCGGCAGAGGAATTCATGCCCCTCGCTGCTGGAAATGGATTCGTCCGCGCCGGCTTCGATCGCGGCCTCGAGCATGGCGTCGGCATCGCCCGCGCTGCTCGGGTAAATGATCGATCCCACCCGGTTAAACATGAATGAGACCGAGCCGTTCTCGCCCATGGCGCCGCCATATTTGGAAAAGGCCGCGCGCACGTCAGACGCGGTGCGGTTGCGATTGTCGGTCAGCGCTTCCACGATAATCGCGACTCCGCCCGGACCGAAACCCTCGTAGCGCACCTCCTCGTAGTTCTCGGCGTCGCCGCCCTGGCTTTTCTTGATAGCGCGCTCGATGACTTCCTTCGACATGCTCTGGGCTTTTGCCGCCAGGATCGCAGCGCGCAGCCGCGGGTTGTGATCCGGGTCGGGCAGGCCCTGTTTGGCGGAAACGGTAATTTCCCGCGACAGCTTGGAGAACAGCTTGGAGCGCTGGGCGTCCTGCTTGTTCTTCCGAAACATGATGTTTTTGAACTGGGAATGGCCGGCCATGGTGCGTTTTCCGGGACGAACCCGGTCAGATAGCCGGGCAGACGCCCCTGTTCAAGAGCGGCTCGGAGCTTCCGCGCGCACAAGCTCGCTCATTCAAACGCGTAGGCATCCATCCTGAGGCTGCCATAAGTCGTGCTCTGGTGGAGCCGGGTGGCCTTAGGCGCATCTCCGCCCGCACCGTAGGCCACGAAAAGCGGCATGAAATGATCGTCTTCGGGGTGCGCCACCGCGGCGTGAGGCGCCAGCCGGCGATACGCCACAAGGTCGTCCGTTCGTCCCTCAACCAGCGCGCCATGAATCCAGGCGGAAAATTCTTGCGACCACACGGGCTCCGGCGCATCGATCCGCGAACGGTTCATGGTCCTGAGATTGTGCGTGAAGCTGCCGGTGGCAAGCACAAGCACATCCTCCTTGCGCAAGTCCGTGAGTGCCCGCCCGAGCCGAATGTGGTGCGCGGGTCCGAGCGGGCTTTGGACGCTGAGCTGCACCACGGGAATGTCGGCGTGAGGATACATCAGCAGCAGTGGTACCCAGGCGCCATGATCAAGCCCGCGGCTCCCGTCCACGCCGACCTGCAAGCCGGCGCACGCAACAAGTTCCCTCGTCCTGTCAGCCAACGCGAATGAGCCTGGCGCGGGATACTGCAGCCGGTACAACGCTTCGGGAAAACCGTAGAAGTCGTGAATCGTCTCGTTGATCGCGACGTGGTTGACGTTTGGGATTTCCGTATCCCAATGCGCAGAAACCGCAAGGATCGCGCGGGGGTGCGGTAACGTACCCGCGAGGCTTTTCAAAAAGTCCGTAGCCGGACAGTCCTCAAGAGGCAAAGTCGGCGCGCCGTGCGAGACGAAGAGGCTGGGGAGCATGACTGCGATATGGCGAGCTGCCGCATGGAGATCAATACAGAAATATGACAAGACGACAACGAATCGGTTAGCTTTATTCGCTAGGGATACCGTCATGGTGAGCGCATGACGATTTGGGGCACGGCTTCGGGCGGCCTTTTCACTTGCCCGCATTGCGGCGCGCGTTACGCTGTGCGTCGCGTTCATACGCCGGAGGCGACGCAGGGCATTGCTACTTGCGCCGCGTGCGAACGCCAGATGAGCGCGTGGAATTCCAACGAGCAGCCGTCTTACACGCTGATCGAACGTCCGTCCTGCGAGAAAAACGTCAGACGAACGGCGTCGTCGGAATAAGGCGGCCGCCGACCCGCACCGGTTCGGCACGCAACGCCAGCCCTGTCAAACGATCGGTTTCCACAAATACGGCGCACAGCGTCGCCGGACCGTTTGCCGGCGTCATGCGGCCCGTCGGCATCTTCTTGGTGAAGCGCTGCAGCGGCTCGAATTTGTCCATCCCGATAACGGAATCATAATCGGCGCACGCCCCCGCATCGGTCTGATACCCGGTGCCGTGGGGAAGGACCTGCGCGTCCGCCGTCGGCACATGGCTGTGCGTGCCCACGACACAGCTGACGCGTCCGTCGCAGAATTGGCCCATCGCCATTTTCTCCGACGTGGCCTCCGCGTGCATGTCGACAACGATAGCATCCGCGCCTTCGCGCAACGGACAGGCGGAAAGCTCCGCTTCGACCGCGGCAAACGGATCGTCGAGCGGGTCCATGAAGGTGCGGCCCATCACATTGATCACCAGCACACGAAGACCGTTCCGTAGATGATAGAGATTGGCGCCTCGACCAGGCGTGCCGGCGGGATAATTGCGCGGCCGCAGGATGCGTTCCTCGCTCCCTATGAAGGTGAGAATCTCGCGCTGATCGAGCCAATGATTGCCGCTGGTCAGCACGTCGACGCCGGTATCGAACAGATCATTTGCTACCGCACGCGTTATACCGAAACCTCCGGCTGCGTTCTCGCCGTTGGCGACGACGAAATCGATCCCGAGCCGCTCGCGTAAGGGAGGAAGCTCGCTCGCCAGCACATCGCGCCCCGGCCTGCCGATCACGTCGCCGATGAAAAGAATTCGCATCCGCTACCTTTCAAATCGACGCGCGCCGTGTTGCGTCACGATCCAGTCCAGCCTCTCGTCGTTGTCATCGTGCGGCAAAGGGCCGAATTCCTGCTCTGCGAAAGCGAAACCGACCGCCGTCACATCGCGCGATGCGCGCAACTTCGCAAGCGTTCGATCATAGAAGCCGGCGCCATAGCCAATGCGGTAACCAGCGGCATCGAACGCAAGCAGAGGCACGGCCAAGACATCGGGATCGACTTTGGGCCATTCGGCCGATGGCTCGGACAGCCCGAAGCCGCCCGGCACGAGTTTCGCCCCTTTATCATAAAGGTGAAAATCCAACGGTTTGCCGCGGCCGGTGACGCGTGGCAGGACGATGGGGTGTCCCTCGTCGCGAAGCAGTTTGAGCAAAGGCGCAGGGTCGGCTTCGTCGCCGATCGCGAAGTAAGCGGACACGACGGCGCCGCTCCGCAGCGGTATCGAAGCAATGAACGTCTGGGCAAGCTGGCGCGACAACTCCGGAACGCTGTCCTTAAAGGCGGCCCGGCGGGCCAGCGCGCGTCCCCTTATCTCTTGCTTCGACGCGGCGATTGTCATTCAGAAAAAATGAACCTGCATCGGGAAGGAGAGGCGGACGGGACCGCGACCGCCGTTGGCGTTGGATCCTCACGGGCCTGCAAGTGCAGGTGGGCGCCATATGACCAAGACCACGATCCTGGCCAGGGACAGCTCCCGGTGAGTACCATTAAGGCCCCTGGGCATCGCATACCTGACGCACGGAGCAGTACCCGTCCGGTGCCTAACTTAGGCGTGCGACAGGCGTGCGGCAATGGCTTCGACCCGGAGCGCGGCGCCTTCCAGCGCATCGGCGGCGCTGTTCTCGCGAATTTGCTGGATTTCCGCGGCCTGCGCCTGCGCCGCTTTGAGGTCAGCAAGTTCTTTAGCGCATCGCTCAAATTTGAGCGCCATTTCGTGCAACTCGTCCGCCACGACGAGGCCCGCCATGAGCAGCAGCCGCGGTTCGCCCACCTGTCCCACAGACGCCGAAAGCGCCTGGACGCGTCTGTCGAACGCGTTGGCGAGTGCCTGGACGTGGCGTTCCTCGCCCTCGGCGCAGGCAACCGTGTAAGGGCGGCCGTTCACGAGCACATTGACCTGGGGCATCGGTTTTTCCTTCAATTCCGGGCGAGCACTTCGCGGATTTCCGCAATTGCGCCATCGAGCCTGTCGTCCACTTCCGCGGTAAGGCTCGCCAGGCTGCGTGCTTCCTCTTCCAGCGTGGCAACGCGGGCGATCAGCCGTTCACGCTCGGCCTTCACCTCGTCGAGTTCGGCAAGTTCAGCTTCGCGCGAAGGCTTCTCGCCCAGAACTGCGTCCAGACCGTCGAGCGCGGTTGCAAGGCGGGCCAAAGCGTCGTCGAGCCTGCTCATTGGTCTGGGGTCCGGATTTGGCGAGAGCTGGTGCAGCTTAGGCGCAGGAACCGGCGCGAGCAACGGGCGAGACGAGCGAGAGCTGCAGGAGCAACCGGTGGAGCACGCTTTCGCGCCCCTTGACGCATGGAAGATGCGTGGCTTAAGGCCAAGTTATGAGGGCGAAAGAATGACGGGTGCATCGCTGGCGACGGCCTCCACGGAAAGCGGAAATCCACTTCACCCGCTTGCTTCCAGCCCCGAAGGCGCGCGCCGCATGGCGAATGCCATCCGCGCGCTGGCGATGGATGCGGTCGAAGCGGCGAAATCGGGCCATCCCGGCATGCCGATGGGCATGGCCGATGTCGCGACCGTCCTTTTCACGCGCTTCTTAAAATTCGACGCTGCCGATCCGCACTGGCCCGACCGCGACCGGTTCGTTTTGTCGGCGGGCCACGGCTCGATGCTGCTCTATGCGCTGTTGTTCCTGAATGGGTACGAAGGCATTCGCATCGACGACATCAAACGCTTTCGCCAACTCGGCAGTCCGTGCGCGGGACATCCTGAGTATGGCCACGCGCCGGGAATCGAAACCACCACGGGTCCGCTCGGTCAGGGAGTAGCCAACGCAGTCGGCATGGCGCTTGCCGAGCGCATCTTGGCCGCGCGTTTCGGCGACAAGCTGGTCGATCACAAGACATACGTGATCGCAAGCGATGGCGATCTGATGGAAGGGATCAGCCACGAAGCCTGCAGCCTGGCCGGCCATCTCAAGCTCAACCGTCTGATCGTGCTGTTCGACGATAACGGCATCTCCATCGACGGTTCGACTTCGCTTGCCGATTCCACCGATACGCTTGCTCGCTTCGAAGCAATGGGATGGGCGGCAAGCCGCGTCGACGGGCACAACGCAAATGCCATTGCCGCGGCGCTCGAGGACGCCCAATCGTCTAACCGGCCCGTCCTGATCGCGTGCAAGACCACGATCGGTTACGGCGCACCCAAGCGCGCCGGCACCGCCAAGGCGCATGGCGAAGCGCTGGGCGCTGACGAAGTCGCAGGTGCGCGCGTTGCACTCGACTGGCCGTATGCACCGTTCGAAATCCCCGCCGATCTCTTGTCGGCCTGGCGGGCGAATGGCGAACGCGGGCAAAAGCACAGAGCCGCTTGGGAGGCCAGGCTTGCCTCCTCGGCTGCCGACTTGCGCGAGCAGTTCCGGAGCGCTCTGTCGGGGAACGTTCCCGCCGCTTTGGCGGGCGCAATTGCTACGCTGAAAGCGAAACTCTCCGCCGAGAAGCCGAGCGTCGCGACCCGCAAAGCCTCCGAGATGGCGCTGGAAGTCGTCAACGCCGTCCTGCCGAACACCGTCGGCGGCTCGGCCGATTTGACGGGCTCCAATCTCACCAAGACGAAGAATGAGACAAACATCGCGCCGGACAATTATGCCGGCCGCTTCATCCATTACGGCATTCGCGAGCACGGCATGGCGGCCGCGATGAACGGCATGGCGCTGCACGGTGGCGTCATTCCCTATTCCGGCACGTTCCTGGTGTTCTCCGATTATTGCCGTCCCTCGATCCGCTTGGCCGCCCTGATGCAGCTGCGGGTCATCCATGTGATGACGCACGATTCCATTGGCTTGGGCGAAGACGGTCCAACGCATCAGCCGGTCGAGCACTTGGCGGCCTTGCGCGCAATTCCGAATCTCTTGGTGATGCGTCCGGCCGATGCGGTGGAAACGGCCGAGTGCTGGGAAATCGCTCTAGGCCAAAAGAATCGTCCGACCGTGCTTGCACTCTCGCGTCAGAATTTGCCGACGGTGCGCATCCAACACACGGAAGAGAAACCGTGCGGCCGCGGCGGTTATGTGCTGCGCGCCTGCGAGGAGAAACCCGAAGTGACGTTCTTCGCGTCCGGTTCGGAAGTCGAAATCGCGCTGGCGGCGCACGAAATCCTGTCGAAAGCCGCGGTTCCCGCGCAGGTTGTTTCCATGCCGTGCTGGCGGCTGTTCGACGAGCAGGACGCCCGCTATCGCGCCCAAGTTATTGGTTCTGCTCGCGTTAACGTTGCCATTGAAGCGGCCTCGTCTTTCGGCTGGGAGCGCTATATTGGCCCAAGCGGCATCTTTGTCGGTATCGACCATTTCGGGGCCAGCGCGCCCTACAAGGAACTCTACAAGGCGTTCGGGATTACCGCCGAGAAGGCAGCCGAGGCTGCGCTCGCGGGCCTGAGGAAGAAGGATTGAATTATGGCGGTCAGAGTTGCCATCAACGGATTTGGACGGATCGGCCGTCTCGTGCTGCGTTCGATCATCGAAACGGGACGCAAGGACATCCAGGTTGTTGCGATCAATGATCTGGGGCCCGCCGAGACCAACGCCCACCTGCTTCGCTACGATTCGGTGCATGGCCGCTTTCCCGGACCCGTCGAGGTGCGCGGCGACCGCATGCACGTCGACGGCCAGGACCTGAAGGTCACCGCGATCAGGAACCCGGCCGAGCTGCCGCACAAGGAATTGGGCGTCGATATCGCGCTCGAATGCACCGGCATATTCACGTCCAAGGACAAAGCCGCGGCGCATTTGGCCGCCGGCGCCAAGCGCGTTCTCATTTCAGCGCCCGCCGACGGCGTCGATCTCACGGTTGTCTATGGCGTCAATCATCAGAAGCTGACGCGGGATCACGTCGTTGTTTCCAACGCGTCCTGCACGACGAATTGTCTCGCGCCGGTCGCAAAAGTCCTCAACGACACGATCGGCATCGAACACGGCTTCATGACGACGGTGCATTCCTACACCAACGATCAGCCTTCGCTCGATCAGCTGCACAAGGATCTGTACCGCGCGCGCGCCGCCGCGGTGTCCATGATTCCGACATCGACGGGCGCTGCGAAAGCGATAGGCCTCGTGATACCGGAATTGAAAGGCAAGCTCGACGGCTCGTCTATTCGCGTCCCGACGCCCAACGTGTCGGTGATCGATTTCAAGGTCGTCGCCAAGCGCGAAACCAACGTGCAGGAAATCAACGACGCGATGAAGCGCGCGGCGATCCAGGAGCTGAAAGGCATTCTCGACATCGTCGAGGCGCCGCTCGTGTCCGCGGACTTCAATCACAATCCCGCGTCGTCGTCCTTCGCCCTGGATCAGACCAAGGTGATGACTGGCACGTTTGTGCGCGTGATGTCGTGGTACGACAACGAGTGGGGCTTCTCCAACCGGATGGCCGATACCGCAGTGGCGATGGCGAAGCTCATTTGATTTTGAGCGGAGTCGGCCGTGGCCAGCTACCGGACACTCGACGACATTGAGGTAAAGGGCAAGCGCGTTCTCGTGCGCCTCGACCTCAACGTGCCGATGAAAAACGGCAGGGTCACGGACGCGACCCGCATCGAGCGTCAGGCGCCCACCGTGCGCGAGCTTTCCGACAAGGGCGCGCGCGTGATCCTGCTTTCCCATTTCGAGCGTCCCGGCGGCAAAGTGGTGCCGGAAATGTCGCTGAAGCCGGTGACCGTGGTGTTGGCAACGATTCTCGAGCGCCCGGTTGCGTTCGCGTCCGATTGCGTTGGGCCCGTTGCGCAGGCCGCGGTCGCCAAGCTGAACGACGGCGACGTGCTGTTGCTAGAGAACACGCGCTTTCACGCCGGCGAGGAGAAGAACGACCCCGAATTCGCGAAAGCGCTCGCCGCGCTTGGCAACATTTACGTCAATGACGCCTTC
>Ga0310810_10005278_pt1 | contig 14438 bp, 18 predicted proteins | sample NCmetagenome_FD_207641 | JGI IMG/M metagenome (GOLD analysis project Ga0310810, IMG submission 207641) | Soil microbial communities from experimental microcosm in Duke University, North Carolina, United States - NC | ecosystem: Engineered > Artificial ecosystem > Soil microcosm > Unclassified ... | reverse complement strand
GCAGCTTCACGTTCTCCAGCGCGCTCATGCGAGGGAGCAGGTTGAAGTTCTGGAACACGAAGCCAATCTTCTGGTTCCGGATCTCCGCGAGCTGGTCCCGATCGAGACTTTCAACAGGGATCCCGTCGAGGAAGTACTGTCCCGACGTGGGATGGTCGAGGCAGCCGATCAGGTTCATGAACGTGGACTTGCCGGAACCGGATGGCCCCATGATCGCCACGTACGAGCCGTGTGCGATCTCCACCGAGACCCCCGCCAGAGCGCGTACCGTCACTTCTCCGAGCCAGTAAGTCTTGGTCAGGTTCCGGACGTCGATCAGGGGCGGCATGGCTGATTCACCGCCATGCTAGAACCCGCGGCGTCCGCCGCCGCCAGTGAGTGGCGTCGCAGAGGCGGCCGCCGGCGCGCTCGACGCAGTCGTGAATCGGACGACCACCTGATCCCCCTCGTGCACGTCGGCGGAGGTGACGGCCGTGTACCGTCCATCCGAGAGTCCGAAGGTGACCGTCGCAGGCTGGAGCTTGCCGTCCCGGACGACATAGAGCTGTTGCTTGTTGCCTGCGGCGCCCGGCAGGCCAAGCTGCGTCAACATGGCTGCGGTGGGACGGCTTCGCAAGACCGCGTTTGGAACTTTCAGCGAGTTCTCCAGCTTTGCCGTCATGATCCGCGCATTTGCCGTCATGCCGGGAAACAGTTTCAGATCGGGGTTCGACACCGAAATCACCACGTCGTAGGTGACAACGTTCTGCGCGCTGATGGGCGCTTTGCGGACATCGGCCACCTGACCGTGGAAGGCGGTGCCCGGATAGGCGTCGACGGTGAACGTCGCGTTCTGGCCCGCGGCAATCTTGGCGATATCGGACTCGTCCACGTTGGTGTCGAGGTGCATCTTCGTCAGGTCTTGCGCGATCTCGAAAATCGTCGGGGCCGAAAGCGATGCGGCGACGGTCTGACCGACGTCCATGCGGCGCGCGATCACGATGCCGTCCACTGGGGCGGTGATCCGCGTGCGCGCCAGGTTGATCGTGGCCTGCTCGAGCGACGCCTGCGATTGACGCTCCTGATCCTCCGCGGATCTCAGCTGCGCTTCCGCCACGCTCACCTGAGCCTGCGCCGACTGTATCGTCTGTTTGGCCGCTTCAATCTGTGCCTCGTCGGCCGCAAGCTGCGCCTGGGCTGCGTCCATCGCGGCCTTGGCGACGTCGCGATCTGTCTGCGAAACAATTCCCCGCGCGAACAGCGCGTCCTGTCTTTTGAATTGATTGGACGCATTGAGGGCGTTGGCCTGGTCTTTCGCCAAGGCGGCTTCCGCGGCCTTTTCGTTGGCCTTCGTCCCCGCCAGCTCGGAATTCGCCTTCTGAACCTGAGCGGACGCCGTCAATGCCGCCGAGTGTTGGGATGCTCGCGCGGCGGTAGCCTGATCGACCTGCGTCTGAAACAGCTGGGGATCGATCTCCGCGACGAGTTGGCCTTTCGCCACCTTCGTGTTGAAGTCGGCATAGAGCGCCTTGATGTTGCCCGACACCTGACTGCCCACCTGGACGTTCACGACCGCATTCAGCGTGCCCGTCGCCGTCACGCTGGCCTGGAGCGGCCCGCGCTCCACCGGCACCGTGTCGTAGCTGACCGCGTTCGCCGAATGGATCCGCCACAGTTCCGTTCCGACCGCCACTGCGATCGCGACGCCCGCGATCAGCCCCCACCTGGTCCAATTCCGTCGAGGGCGCTTCGTGGCGGCTGCCGGACGAAACGGAATCGGCTTCGGTGAGGCAGGTGGATCTGCGTAGACCGGATTGGGGGCTGTAGCCATCGCAGATCCACTGTAGGCCTCACAAGGTCATCGTTCTGTTCCCGATCGCACAGCGGCCGAGACGCGAACGATGTCTGCCGTCAGTCACGGTCCCGACGATAGGGGTTCACGACGCGAGCCGATGTAATGCGGTCGTTCAGCCCGAGGTCCGACAGATCGGACACATCCTGGCTGATCGCCACGCACCCGCCCGAGTTGTCGCAGACTTCCCATGTGCCGCCGCCGCGAATCTGCACGCTGCCCTCCCAGGCGGCAACCCGCATGTTCGAGCCGCTCGTCACGAGCGTCGACCTGCCCCTGAAATTGTTCCCGTCGAAGAACAGCAGGCCTTGCTGCATGTTCGACTGCGACGATCCGCTCGATCGACGATCCCGGTTGTCGCCGTCGCGATATCCGCCGTCGCGGTATCCGCCGTCGCGGTATCTGCTGTTGGTCGCTCGGCGCAGCGACGAGATCCGATCGTTCCAGCCCGAGGTGCGCAGATCGGCGACGCTGCTCGTCAGCACCTGACACTGGTTCCCGTAGTCGATGTCCTGGCACACTTCCCACGCCTCGCCGTCGGGGATCCGGATGCTCGACACCTTGTCGTTCAGATTGAAGGACACCAGGTTCGGCGTGTCGTCGCGGAACGTCGCGCTCTGGCCTCGATAGTTGGGATCGACGTACACCGTGACGCTGCTGCCGTAGCCTGTCGTCCCGATCGCTCCGCCCGATCGGCGGTCGCCCTCGCCGCGCCGGCGGCCCTGGTACGCCGCATTGATTCGGCGCATGGACGAGATGCGATCGTTCCAGCCGCTGCTGCGCAGATCCGCCACACTGCCCGACACCGACTGACATTCGTTCCCGTAGTTGACGTCCTGACAAATCTCCCAGACTTGGCCGCTGGGGATGCGGAGGCTCGAGATGTTGTCGTTCCAGCCACCGGACGCGGTGTTCGGCATGTCGCTGGTGAACGTCGCACTCCGGCCGCCGAAGTTGATGTCCGCGTACACGGTCGCACCGTCGCCGGCGCCGCGCCGCCACCACTGGGCCGCCGAGGCCGAGCCGCCGAGCGCGGTCATCCCGATCAGCAGGGTCCACGCTGCAATGCGCCAGTTCCGCCGCGATGTTCGAGTCGTCGTCATACGTTGCTCCTGTTCATTCCGCTCGTGCTCGTTCATGTTCAACATGTGAAGTCTCCAGATTTCGCTGTGTGGCTCTCGATCGACGCCCGTTACACGATGGAGCGGCGGCCGCTCAGCAGGCCGACCACGAACAACACGATGGCGACGACCAGCAGCACGTGCACGAACGCCCCAATCGTGTAGGTACCGACAACACCGAGCAGCCACGCGATGAGAAGAATCACGGCAATCGTGTACAACATGGCGATCTCTCTTCCGCTACGGATTCATTTCACGTCCGTCACAGGGCGGAAGCGATTCACGATCCGATGCACCGCCAGCATGCGGCAACTGCCGAGACGTGTCTGTGCGTTTGAGCACACCGCCATCGGCGGCCCAGTGATGCAAGCCAACGCTGCGCCGTTTTGAACAGCCCCGTCGCGCGCCTGCTGATACCGTCGCGCCATGACATTCACCCACAAGGCTCTGTCGTTCTTTGCGGTCAGCGCCGCGCTTGCACTCAGCATGTCGACGCTCATCGCTGCCAAGCGACCGGCTCGGCCGGAGCGTTCAGGACCCGCGGCGCGGGCCGCGCGACCGGTCGGAACCGCAGCGCTCGAACTCCAGGTGCTCCTCGATCGAGCCGGCTTCTCGCCGGGCGAGATCGACGGCGGCAACGGGCAGAACAGCCGCAGGGCCCTGGCAGCGTTTCAGGCTGCACGTGGAATTGCGCCAGGCGCACGGAACCGGAAGGCGCTGCTCGTCGCGCTCGGCGCCGGCGCCGTCGAACCGGTGGTGCTGTATACGATTACTGCGGACGACGCTGCGGGGCCGTTCACCGAGACGATTCCGGCGGACATGACGGAGAAGTCGAAGCTACCGGGTCTCCACTACACGTCCCTGCTCGAGGCGCTCGGTGAGAAATTCCACTCGGCGCCGGCCCTGCTCAAGCGCCTGAACCCGCGCGCAGGCTTCACTGAGGGAGAGGCCATCCGTGTGCCCAACGTGTCGAACGCCGAACGCACGGCGGCGGATGCTGCACGCGCACCCGGCGCGGACGACAAGCCCGTGGCGACGACAGGGCTGAAGAGCAGGCCGGCGGCGGCCCAGGCTGGCAAGGTCACGGTCGTGGTCTCGAAGAAGACATCGGTCCTGACGGTGTACGACGCGCAGGACCACATCATCTTCCACGCGCCGGTGACGAGCGGCAGCGCGCACGACTCGCTCCCGCTCGGGACGTGGGCGATCACCTCGGTCGTGCGAAATCCGACCTTTAACTACAACCCCGAGCTGTTCTGGGACGCCGATCAGGCAAATGCCAAGGCGACGATCCCGGCGGGTCCGAACAATCCGGTCGGTGTGGTCTGGATCGACATCAACAAGCCGCACTACGGCATACACGGCACGCCGGAACCGGGAAGGGTTGGCTACGCCGCGTCTCACGGGTGCGTGCGGCTGACGAACTGGGACGCCACGCGGCTCGCGGGCCTGGTGACGAAAGGGACAGTGGTTGTCTTCGAGCCATGAGTAAGCGACGCAGCTCCGGCAGGTTCGGAGTAGCCGCCCCCGGTGGGTTGCTCGCAGGCGTCGTCGCCTTGGCCGTCGTCTGGAACTTCTCCACGGCGGCGCGCGCCCCGAACTCGACGGGGCCGCATCCCCCCGCGCGGTCGCTCGCCACGTCGTCCATTCCGTTTTCGCCACCGATGTCGCACGTCGATGCCGACCCGCTCTCCGAGTTACGGAGCCGGCAACTCGAGCTCCCCGTGCGCGGCGCACTCCGCCGCGACCTCCACGACTCCTTCTCCGACACGCGTCGCTGGTTCCACAGTCACGAGGCGATCGACATCCTGGCGCCGCGAAACACGCCGGTTCTGGCCGTCGAGGACGGCACCATTGCGCGGCTGTTCGAGAGCAAGGCCGGCGGCACGACGGTGTACCAGTTCGACCCGACCAACAGGTACGCGTATTACTACGCCCACCTCGAGCGTTACGCCGACGGACTGTCAGAGGGCGATCACGTGCAGCGCGGGCAGGTGCTGGGCTACGTCGGCACGTCGGGCAACGCGCCCGCAGGCACACCACACTTGCACTTCGCTGTCTTCCGGCTCACCGACAAGCAGCAGTGGTGGCAAGGCACGCCGATCAATCCGTACGACGTCTTCAAATAGGACGGCTTATACGACGGAGCTCAGCCACACGCGCCGGTCGGGTGTGCACAATTGGACAGGTGCTCCGGCGTCCTTTCCCGCATGCTGCGGTGACGCGGGAGACGACGATGACCGACGACATGCGGAATGCGGACCTGAGACAGATGCTGACGACGCGCCAGCAGGAAATGCGCGACGACGTCCTGAGTCGGATGCGCCACGGGCGCAGCGACCAACCCAATGACGTGCGTGATTCGGTCGACATGTCCGATGCCGACGTCCAGGGCGACATCGAGCTCGCGATGCTCCAGATGCGAGCGGAGGCACTGTCCAAAATCGACGTCGCCCTCTATCGGCTCGACGCCGGCGAATACGGATCGTGTGTCGACTGCAAAGGCGAGATCGCCGAGCGACGGCTGCGGGCGCTCCCGTTCGCCGTGAGATGCCAGGGGTGCGAAGAGCGGCGCGAGCAGGCACGCGGACACGCGCGACGGCTCACCGATCGAAACGGCGGACTCTCGCTCTTCCCGGATCTCGTCAGGTCGTGAACGTGGCTAGGCGTGCTTGCGCAGGCCGGCGACTAGCAGCACCACGCCGCCGGCCACGGCCAGAATCCCCACCACGGGCGGAAGCGGCAGCGTCTTCTGTCGATCCGCCGTCGCGTGCAGCGGACCGATATCGATGACAGTTTCGCGACTCGTGTACGTGAAGCCCTGATAGACGAGCGCGACCAAGCCGAGCACGATCAACACCACACCGGCGATGGACATGTTTTTCATGGGACGCCTCAGTCGTGCAGCAGCACGCTCAGCAGGGAGTTGTTGATCTTGAGCGGGGTCTCGCCGTTGTATTTGATGAAGCCCAGCCGCTTGAACTTGTTCAGAAAGAAATTCACCCGCGAGCGCGTCGTGCCGATCATGTCCGCCAGCGTCTCCTGCGAGATCCTCGGCACCACGCGCGTCGGCTTGTCCTGCTGCCCGTAGCGCGCCAGGAGCAGCAGCGCGCGCGCCAGCCGCTTCTCGCTCGAGTTGAACAGCTGATCGATCAGGTCTTCTTCGATGCGGATGTTGCGCGACAGCATGTACGAGATGAACCGATCGGACATCCCGCGCTGCTGGCGCAGCAGTCGCACCATCTTGCTCTTGCCCACGCGCAGGATCATGCTGGGGGTCATGGCCGTGGCGCTGCCCATGCGGACCGCCTGGCCGGCCAGACACCCCTCGCCGAAGAAATCGCCGGGCCCGAGCATCGCCACCACGGCTTCCCGTCCGGTCTTCGACACCACCGACAACTTGACGCCGCCCGATTGAATGTACCGGACATCGTCGCAGGCATCTCCCTGCGTGAAGATCGTCTCCCCTCGCCCATACTCCACGGTGGTCTTCGGCAAGCCCGCCGAATCGAGAAATGCCTGGGCGTTGAACCGTCGGAGGCCCGGCCGTCCGCCCGCTCGTCTCCGTTCATGGGAGGCCGTTCTGCGTTCCATCCCCCGACCATGACACGCCGTCGGCCGCCGAACGTGTGCAGAACGGAACAGACCTCTTCGGCACGCGGCGATACCATCGTCAGCGTGAACAAGGAGATCTGGTCATGACAATGACACTGCCGGGGCTCATCGTGCTGCTCGTCATTGCGGCGATCTGCGGCGCGGTCGGCAAGGCGCTCGCGGGCGAAGCGAGAGGCGGGCTCATCGTCTCCATCGCGCTCGGCTTCATCGGCGCGCTGATCGGGCCGTGGGTCGCGCATCAGCTCGGCCTCGCCGAGCCGTTCATGCTCCACTTGGGCGGAGGGTCGTTTCCAATCGTGTGGTCGATGATCGGCGCCGCGCTGTTCGTGGCGCTGCTGCACCTGCTGTCCGGGCGACGGAGCTGGATTCGGTCCTGATTAGTCGTGCAGGACGACGGTGAGGAGCGAGTTGTTGACCTTGAGGCCGTTCTTGTAGTCGATGAAGCCCAGCCGCTGGAATTTCTTCATGAAGAAATTCACCCGCGAGCGCGTCGTGCCGATCATGTCCGCCAACGTCTCCTGCGTGATCGGTGGCACGGCGCGTACCGGCTTGTCGTGCTTGCCGTACCGCGCGAGCAGCAGCAGCGTCCGAGCCAGCCGTTTCTCGCTCGAATTGAACAGCTGATCGACGAGGTCTTCCTCGATTCGGATGTTGCGCGCGAGCATGTGCGCGATGAATCGATCGGAGAGCGCATGCTGCTTGTGGAGGAGCCGCACCATCTGCTCCTTGTCCACGAGGAGGATGGTGCTGTCGGTCGTCGCCGTCGCGCTTCCCATGCGACGGGGCTGACCCGCCAGGCATCCTTCGCCGAAGAACTCGCCGGGGCCGAGCATCGCCACCACGGCCTCGCGGCCCGATTTCGACAGCACCGACAGCTTCACGCCACCCTTTTGGATGTACAGCACGTGCTCGCAGGGATCGCCCTGGGTGAAGATCACCTCACCCCGTCGATACTCCACCAGCTTTCGGGCGATCCCGGTCGAGTCGAGAAAGGCCTGGACGTTGAACGTGGCGGTCTGCTTCGACTTCATGATGAGAGCTCGGCCCGGGATAACCCTTCGGCGGTTTCGCTGAGGAGGCGCGCCAGCTGATCGAAGTCGATCGGCTTGATTAGATGATAGTCGAATTCGTCTTCCGGCGCGATAGCCGCGTCGGAAGACGTGGTGTAGCCGGTCAGGGCCACCAGCAGCATGCCGCGGCCGTGCGGCTCCTCGCGAATGCGTCTGGCCACCTGGTACCCGTCCATCCTCGGAAGCCCGATGTCGATGATCCCCACGTCCGGGCGCTCGACGTTCAGCAGTTCGAGGCCGCGGGCGCCGTCGGCCGCCTCGTAGACCACGTGGCCGGCGAGCTCGAGCGTCAGCCGCAGCATCTCGCGAGCGTCCGCGCTGTCCTCTATCAGGAGGACGCGTCTCGCCTTCGCGCGGCGTTCCGCCGGCAGTGACGTCCCGCCGGCCTTGGAGACCGAAGGACTCTGCCGCAGTCGAACGGTGAACGTGCTCCCGCGCCCTTCTCCCCGGCTCGTGGCAACGATCGAGCCCCCGTGCAGCTCGACCAGCCGGCGGACGAGCGGCAAGCCGATGCCGAGGCCGCCCCGAGAACGGTCGAGCGTCCGATCGGCCTGCACGTACATGTCGAAGATGAAGGGCAGCAACGCGGGCGAGATTCCGAACCCGGTGTCCTCGACGCTGAGCACGGCATCGGCGCCGTCGGCGCGGACCGCCACGCGGATCGTGCCGCCCGGCAGCGTGTACTTGATCGCGTTGGTCACGAGATTGGCGAGCACCTGCTCGAGCCGCGCCCCGTCCCCATCGATCCACACGGGCTCGGTGGTGATCTCGATGTGCCGATCCAGCCGAACGTCGTCGGTGAATGTGGCGAGGGTTCGCCGTACCTCCCCGGCGAGGTCGAGCGGCTGTCGATGCAGCCGGATCTTGCCGGAGATCACGCGCTCGACGTCGAGCAGATCGTTGATCATCTGTGAAATGTGGCTGACCTGTCGCGCGATCACCTCGTGCGCGCGGGCCGCGGCGTCGCCTTCCGCGTGCGCGAGCTCGAGCACGCGGACGGCATTGGCGATCGCGCCGAGCGGCGTGCGCAGCTCGTGCGCCAGCATCGCGTGAAATTCGTCTTTCGTACGGCTGTCGCGGTCGGCCCGGTCGCGGTCGCTGTTGGCCGCGAGGAGCTCGCGAAGGTCCGTCACGATCAGATTCAGACGATCGCCGCCGGCCGACACCGTCGTCGCGAGCGACAGGCTCACGTCGACGACGCCAGCATCCGCGGCGATCAGGCGGCTGCGGCGTCGTCCGCCGCCGGCGCCAATGAACGCCGTGAAATCGGCGCGGTCGGACGCGTACACGAATCTGTCGATTCGGCTGCCCACGACGGACTCGAGCGGTTCGCCGACGAGCGCCGCGAAACGGGCGTTCGCGTACAGGATGTCGCCGCCCGCCGTAAGGACCACGGCGCCTTCCTGCATCTGCTCCACCAGCGTGCGGTACGGCTCCTCCGCGCTGTGCAGCGTGTAGACCTGATGGCCGGCCGGGCCCTCGACGACCAGCGCGTCGATCTCGCCCAGTCGAATCGCCCGCAGCAGCTCCTCGGCCTCGGCAAGGCGCGCCCGCAGCGCTTCGATCTGGTCGCGATCGGCGGCGTCGCACGCAATCATGGTCTTACTCCGTGTGGCCTGGCAGGGACGGAATTGCTCTCACTCCGCGTGGCGCGGGGGGGACGAGATCCAGGCCAAGGAGGACGCCGTCGCGGTTCGACATGTCGCCGATGATCCGGCGCATCGGCAGCGGCAGCTTCTTGATGAGGGTCGGCGCCGCGACGATCTGTTCACCCTTCGTGAGGACCGGCTGCTGATAGATGTCGATGACTTCCAGATCGTACCGCCCCTTGAGGTATTCGTCGCAGATCGCGCGCAGGTTGTTCACCGCACGCGACGATCGCGAGGTCATGCCAGTGACGTACAGCCGCAGGACGTACCGGTCGGCGGGCGGCATGCGAGCGGCCTGGTCGAATGCGGCGCGCAGGTTGCGCGGGTGCAGCGTCACTGGCGCACTCGGAGATCCAGCCCGACGAGGACGCGCTCCGTGTTCGAGAGGTCGCCGATGATCTTCTTGATTGGTTCCGGCAGCCGTCGCACGAGCGTGGGGACCGCCAGGATCTGATCGCCGCTGGCGAGCTGTGGAGTCGTCAGCAGATCGACGATCTCGAGCTCGTAGCGGCCCTGCAGGTGCTCTTCGCAGATCTGTTTTAAGTTCCTGAACGCCAAAACCGACTTCGGCGTCTGACCCGCAACGTACAGCCGCAGAGAGTAGGCCTGCCCGTTCGTCGCCGGCGTGGCCGGTTCGTTCTCAGACAGTTGCATGGCGATCGCGTCCTTCCCGGTGATACACGACGTCGCCCGCGCGTCCGCGCGGCCCGCCGGTCGCGTCGAGCATGTCCAATCCATAATCCGTGAGCGCGAACTCGCACAGCTCGTTCGAGTGCGCCATGCCGCGGGACTTGAGGACGTACAGCCCGCGTCGGTGGCGGCCGCCGACGTCGTCGTTCGCGAGCACGATCCACGTGTCCATCAGCGACGAGATGGTCGTCTCGGTGCGCTCGATGTCGGTCATCCCCGGCGTGAGGCTCGTCAACATGGCCGTAATGTTCTCGGTCTTGAGGTGATCGATCATTCGGGTGAGCATCGCCTGGACGTCGGCGTAGGTCCCTACCGTCATCAGGTTGGTCACCGGGTCGATGACCGTCACGGCCGGTTTGAAGTCCGCCACGACCTGGTGCATCGCGACGAGATGGGTTTCGAGCCCGTACCGCGACGGCCGGTCCGCATGGAACTGCAGCAGGCCGCCGGCCACCCACGGTTCGAGGTCGATGCCGATGGAGCGCATGTTCCGGACGAGTTGATGCGGCGACTCCTCGAAGAGAAAGCACAGGCACCGTTCGCCCCGGCGGCACGCCGCGTCGAGAAAATGAGCCGCCAAACTCGTCTTCCCGGTGCCGGCCGTGCCGGAGACGAGGATCGTGCTTCCGCGGTAGTACCCCTGGCCGCTGAGCATCTCGTCGAGGCGCGCGACGCCGGAGGACACGCGCGCCAGCGGCGCGTCGTGCTGCAGCGCCAGCGACGAGACCGGCAGCACGCTGATGCCGTCGGCATCGATGAGGAACGGATACTCGTTGGTGCCGTGATGCGAGCCGCGGTACTTCACGACGCGCAGACGGCGCGTCGAGACCTGATCGTGGACGCGGTGGTCCAGCAGGATCACCGCATCCGAGACGTACTCCTCGAGCCCCTGCTTGGTCAGGAGGCCCTCGCCGCGTTCGCCCGTGATCAGAGCGGTGACATTCCGGTCCTTCAACCAGCGAAACAGCCGTCGCAGCTCCGCCCGGAGGATGCCGTCATCCTTCAAGCCGGCAAACAGCGATTCGATCGTGTCGAGGACGACGCGCTTGGCACCCACCGTGCGAATGGCGTACTCGAGCCGGACGAACAGCCCCTCGAGGTCGTACTCGCCCGTTTCCTCGATCTCGCTGCGCTCCACGCGCACGTAGTCCACGGCGAGCTTCCCCGACGCGACGAGCGCCGGGAGGTCGAACCCGAGCGACGCGACATCGCTGGCCAACTCCTCGCCGTTCTCCTCGAACGTCAGCAGCACGCCGGGTTCGTCGAAACGCGTCGCGCCATTCACCAGGAACGTCAGCGCCAGCAGGGTCTTGCCGGAGCCGGGGCCGCCGCAGACGAGCGTCGGCCGGCCTGCCGGCAACCCGCCGCGTGTGATCTCGTCGAGGCCCTGGATGCCGGTGGGGGCTTTCGCCAGCTCACGGCCGTGTGGCAGATGGGCCTGTACACCGACGTCGCTCGTTGGTCTCTCCATAAGATTCAAGTCTGCTGCGAGAGGTCCACTGTGACACCTCTGCCGCGGGCGAAACTGTCAAATAGTGCACAGAGGTTTGTGTGATAATTTGAGACGCCGTTGCAAAGCTGCCCCCGCATGGAGACCGGGCCCTTCGAACCTGGCTCAAGGCGGGTCTACTAAGCAAGACCCGCCCTACCTGTGCGTAAAGTTCGCAACAGGCAGTCACTCGCATGACACCAAAGACACGAACTGTCCGCCCGAAGACCCTGCGCGGCTTCGATGTCGAGGTCTATCTCGAATCGACGGGCCCGGCGCGCAAGATCGTGAAGTACCAGCGGCGAGATGTCGTCTTCGCGCAGGGCGATGCCGCCGACGACGTCCGGTACATCCAGAAGGGCGCGATCAAGCTCTCGGTGGTCTCGCACACCGGCAAAGAGGCGGTGGTCGCGATGCTCGCGCGCGGCGACTTTTTCGGCGAGCGCGCGCTGGCGGGGCACTCGATTCGCATCGAGTCGGCCACGGCGGTCATGGCGACGACCGTGCTGGTCATCGAGAAGGAGGCGATGGTCCGGCTGCTCCACGAAGAGTCCGCCTTCTCGGACCGCTTCATCGCCTACATGTTGACGCGCAACATGCGCATCGAGGCGGACCTCGTCGATCAGCTCTTCAACTCCAGCGAGAAGCGCCTCGCTCGAACGCTGCTGCTGCTGGCGCGGTACGACCAGACCAATCCGCAAGGAACACTCCCGAGGATCTCGCAGGAAACGCTCGCAGAAATGATCGGTTCCACCCGCGCGCGCGTGAACTTCTTCATGAACAAGTTCCGCAACCTCGGCCTCATCGAGTACAACGGCGGCCTCAAGATCAACAGCTCCCTGCTGAGCGTAGTGCTCCACGACTGATGTCCCTTTGAGAACGCGCCCGCGGCAGCTCGGTCTGCTACGCTGAATCTCATGGCGAACAATCACCTCCCGGCGGAGCAGCACCGCGAGCAAGCGGAGTCTGCCAGGAACGAGGCGGAAAATTTCCGGCGGTTGGCCGAGGAAGCACGTGAAATCCGAGACCAGCATCGTGAGGCGCTGGAAACCGTCCGGCAGGAGCGGGAGCGTCTGCGGGAGGCCGGGGAGATCGCGCGGGGCGCCGCCGAGGATGCGCGGACTGCTGGCGAGGAGGCTCGAGCCGCGGCCGAGGCCGCCCGTCAGGCGGCCATGGAAGCCGTGCACGTAACCGCCGAGACGCTCCAAGCGACGCTGCACAACATGAAGGTGGTCGAGGACATGCGGCGCACGCTGCGCGAGATTCGGGACGTGAACAAGCTCGATTCCAACTAGGCGAGCGCGCGGTGACCTGACCGGCTCATCGTCTTAACCGGGGTCTCCCTTGTCCGCTTCGAGATGGAAGCGCTGGAGCACGTGATGGACGACCGGCGCCAACATCACACCCGCCAGCACTAGGAATACGACGCCAGCCAGCAGCGCGTACATCCCGGCCAACCACTTGCCCGCGGTCGTGTGCAGGGGATCGACGGGTCCCATTCCGCCCAACAACATCGCCGCGTTCAAGAACGCATCAGGCCAAGCGAGGCCTTCGACCCAGTGATACATCGCCATCCCGAGCGCCAGCGTCCCGATGCCCAGCGGCACCAACGCGCCGCCCCGGGACACCATGTGCCCGGCGAGGTGCCACGGCCGGAGTTCAGATTGGATTGCGCGGCGATTCACGGGTTCCACATCGAGGGCGGTGTGAAATGAGCCCTGGCGCGCTAGCGTCGCCCGCTGCGCCAGCCGCTTTTGACGCTCTTTTGGCCCATCTGTTTGCCCCTCGGTTCACCCAACCGTCTGTCGATCGGTTCTCCCGGTAACGGTTGCCGATGACGCTTGCCCGGGGCATCGACTGGTCCCCTGCTGGGGCGAGACGGAGCAGCCGCGGTCAGCTTCACCGCTGCGGGTGATTGGCGTTTCTGCGCGGCCTTGCGAACTGGCATTCGTGCTCCCTTGAAGCGTTACGGTTCAGGACCTTTCGAGTTTTCATGTTACCGCGATGCGTCGTGCTGCTGTGACAACCGATGTTCCGCCACCCATTGATTGCTCACGAAACCGAGATCCGAGTGCCGGCCGCGTCCCCGCCTCCCGACAACCACTGCGATGAGGACAGAAACCCCGAGGCCAATGGCGATCAAGAGACCGTTCATTTGACGTGCAGCATGACACACCGAGGGCCACGGCCGTGTGCACAACAGGACAGACGCACGTCGCCGGCGGGCGTTACGATCCGAGGATGATGCTCGCGGTGGCTTTGAGAGAACGCCTGCTGGCGTGGATGCGGCGGCAACGATCGACGCCGCGGGTACAGCCAGAACCGGACGCCTCTGCGGGGCAGCGCCTCGTCAAGGCAGGCAAGTACGTCCCGCTCTACACCTATCTGGAAAACCGGTTTGCGAACAGGGTGGTCCTGACTTTCGCCGAGATCGAGGATCTGCTCGGATTCACGCTGCCGGATCTGGCGCGCTTGCGCGAAGATTGGTGGACGGGCCCAGACTCGCACGGAGCGACGCCCGGCTTCTCGGATTCGTGGATTCTGGCCAACCGAACGGCCCGACCGAACCTGCTGGCCCTGACGGTCGTCTTCGACCGCGCCGTGTGATCGCGTTACGCAGCGGCCGCGAAGCTCTGCCCAATCCTGCCCGATGACACCGATTCCTGCAGTGCGTCCATACCGGCGGTGATCCGATCGTCGAGTGGTGATCGGCGCATGCGTGAACCCGAAGAAAGCAACCTTCGGCACCAAGGAAGGCGCACGCCTCGGCAACTCCGCGCTGTACTCTCTATTGGATACTGACGGTAACGCCTGGCGGGAACCGTTGTTCCGACCGGCGGTTATCCACGGCTGCGAGAATGACCGTACCGGATGCCGGTCCAGCAAACAGGGCGCGCATCGCGTGCGGCTCCAATTCGGCCTCCAACCGGACGATGCGCGCGACCTGAACCGCGAGCGCGGCGCGGAGGGCCG